>Ga0335069_10003935_pt1 | contig 22214 bp, 16 predicted proteins | sample Lox_Sample_11_FD_206714 | JGI IMG/M metagenome (GOLD analysis project Ga0335069, IMG submission 206714) | Soil microbial communities from Loxahatchee National Wildlife Refuge, Florida, United States - Lox_Sample_1.1 | ecosystem: Environmental > Terrestrial > Soil > Wetlands | place: USA...
GACCGGATATTCGGGACGTGGCATCTGGATCGAGCGAAGTTCCCGGAGGTTTACGGGGTTGACGAGGCGGTGGGAGAGAGTCTGGCGGAGCAGTTGGTGAGACCGTTCTGGCCGAGGGGCGGGGAGTTGGGTTGATGGAGAGGCGCTTGGCGGCTATTTGGCCGCCGCGGGCACCAACAGCCAGCGTGGAGGCTCGCTGGCTGGAATTGATTTGGTCGGGCCGCCGAGATTTGAACTCGGGACCTCTTGCACCCCAAGCAAGCGCGCTAGCCAGGCTGCGCCACGGCCCGAACAATCATGAGTTTAGCACGGCTCGGATGGTCTGATGGCGGAATCGTGGCCCCGAAAAGGCCGGCGGGGGACGATCCGCGGGCGAAACCGAAAGCGCCGGCGCCACCAACGGCTGACGACTCGCGCTTGACTATTCCGCGCCGAAACGGAAGATCGTGGTCGATTGGTACTTTTCCCCGGCCTTCAGGAGGCAGGTGGGGAAGTCCGGGTGGTTGGGCGTGTCGGGGTACTTCTGGGTTTCCAAGCAGAAGCCGGTGCGCTGGGCGTAGGGCTTGCCGCTCTTTCCGGTGGCGGTTCCATCGAGGAAGTTGCCGACGTAGAGCTGGATGGCGGGCTCGGTGGTGAGCACTTCGAGGGTGCGGCCGGACTTCGGCTCGGTGACGCGCGCGGCCTGGCGCAGCGCGCCCGGCGCGCCGTCAATCACGAAATTATGGTCGTAGCCATTGCCGAGCTTGAGCTGCTCGTCATCCTGCGCGATGCGCGCGCCGATGGCGGTGGGCTTGGTGAAATCGAAGGGCGTGCCCGCCACGGGCCGCAGCTCGCCGGTGGGAATCAGTCCGCTGTCGACGGGGGTGAAGCGGGAGCAGTGAAGCTGCACCTGATGATCGAGGATCGTGCCCGAGCCTTCGCCCGCCAGGTTGAAGTACGAGTGGTTGGTGAGGTTCACCACGGTGTCGCGGGTGGTGACGGCGGCGTAGTCGATGCGCAGGGCGCTCTCTTCAAGCGTGTAGACCACGCGCACGGAGAGCTCGCCGGGATAGCCTTCCTCGCCGTCCTTGCTGACGTAGGTGAGCTCCAGGGCGGAATCGCCGAGCGGCTTGGCGCTCCAGACCGCTTTGTCGAACCCGCGCAGCCCGCCGTGGAGCGAGTTGGCGCCGTTGTTGGCGGCCAACTTGTACTCCACGCCGTGGAGGGAGAAGCGGGCGTGGCCGATGCGGTTGGCGTACCGGCCGATGAGGGCGCCGAAAAAGAATGGGTTGACCTGGTACTCCTCAAGGGTGCGCAGCCCGAGGACGATGTCGGCCGGGCGGCCGTCGCGGCCGGGCGTCTTCAGCGAGACGATCGTGCCGCCGTAGGTGATGATGGCGACTTCGATGCCCTTGGCATTGGCCAGGGTGTAGAGGTCGACGGCCTCTCCCGCGGGAGTGGTTCCGAAAGATTGCTTGGTCATGATTTCTTTCCAGGCTGTCCGTAGAATGCGCCGGGGCCGTGCTTGCGGAGGAAGTGGCGGTCCAAGAGCGCGCGCCCGATGGGGAGGGCGGCGGGGTTGACGGTAACGGTGCCCAGGGCCATGGCGGCTACTTCCTCCAGTAGTACGGCGTAATGCGCGGCTTCGGCGGCGTCGCGTCCCCAGACGAAGGGGGCGTGGCCGGCCACCAGGGCCGCGGGCATTTCCAGGGGGTCGCGGTCCGCCAGCGCCGCGATGATGGCCGCGCCGGTGGAATCCTCTTCGAGGTTCACTTCGGCGTCGGTGAGCTCGCGGGTGACGGGGATTTCGCCGCGGAAATAATCAGCGTGGGTGGTGCCGAAGCACGGAATGGGGCGGCGCGCCTGCGACCAGATGGTGGCGGAACGCGAGTGGGTGTGGACCACGCCGCCGATGGCGGTGGAAAAGCGGTAGAGCGCCAAGTGGGTGTTCAGATCCGAGGAAGGACGCAGGGAACCATCGACCACTTTGCCATCGAGATCGAGAATGGGGAGATCCTCGGGCTTCATGCGGTCATAGGGCACGCCGCTGGGCTTGATGGCGATGAGGCCCTTGGCATGGTCGATTCCGCTGGCGTTTCCAAAAGTAAAAAGGGCGAGGCCGCGCCGGGACAGCTCCAGGTTGGCCTCGAGGACTTGTTCACGCAAGGATTGTAGAAGCATTGTTAATTACTATTTTGCGCCTCCGCGGCGACGCGGCGGACCAGGGGCAGGATGGCGCCCATGGCGGCGGGCTCCGCGGACTTGCGGCCGAGCGCGAAATAGGCGCCGCGCCAGGCGCGGTAGAGCTCCTCGTAGGTTTCGGCCGCCTTGGGGTCCGGCTTGATGACGCGGAACTTGGGGCAGAGCTTGCGCTGGGCTTCCTCAATGCTGGGGAAGACGCCGGCGGCCAGGAAGGCGAAGATGGCGGAGCCGAGGCTGGTGACTTCGCTTTCCGGCACCAGCACCGGCTTGTTCAGCACGTTGGCGTAGACGCGGTTGAGAACTTCGTTCTTCTGCGGGATGCCGCCGCCGTTGATGACGCGGCGAATCGGCACGCCGTACTCGGCCATGCGGTCCAGAATCACCCGCGTATGGAAGGCCGTGCCCTCGATGGCGGCGAACAGCTCGTCCTGCGCGGTGTGGGTAAGCTTCCAGCCGAAGGTGACGCCGCCGAGTTCCGGGTTCACCAGAACGGTGCGGTCGCCGTTGTCCCAGGTGAGGCGCAGCAGGCCGGTTTGGCCGGCTTTGTAGGCGTCGAGCCCCTCGGAAAGCGCGGGCACGGTGGTTCCGGCGCGGCGCGCGATGGCGTCGAAAATGTCTCCGGTGGCGGAAAGACCGGCTTCAATGCCGGCCATGCCGGGGTGCACGGAACCCTGTACCACGCCGCAGACGCCGGGGATGAGGGCGGCCGAGGGCGCGATGGCCATGATGCAGGTGGAGGTGCCGACTACGTTGACCACGTCGCCGGTCTGAACGCCGGCGCCGATGGCGTCCCAATGGGCGTCGAAGGCGCCGACGGGGATGGGAATGCCGGCGCTGAGGCCAAGCCTGGCGGCCCATTCCGCGGAGAGCCGGCCGGCAACGCGGTCGCTGGTGGAGTAGCGACCCGCCAGGCGCTCGCGAATGCCCTTGAGCAGGGGATCGACCTCGACCAGGAACTCTTCCGGCGGCAAGCCGCCGAGCGAATCGTTCCACATCCACTTATGCCCCATGGCGCAGATGGAGCGCGGGGCCTGGGCGGGGTCGGTGACGCCGCAGAGGGTGGCGGCCACCATGTCGCAGTGTTCCAGAGCCGTGGCGAAGCGGGCGTGCTTGTCGGGGTTGTGGCGCAGCCAATGGAGCAGCTTGGAGAAGCCCCATTCGGAGGAATAGATGCCGCCGCACCATTCGATAGCCTTGAGGCCGGTGCGGTGCGCGGTCTCGGTGATTTGCGCGGCTTCGCGCCAGGCGCGGTGGTCGCACCAGAGGTAGTAATCGTCGATGGGCTGAAGACGGCTATCCACGGGGATCACGCTGGAGCCGGTGGTGTCGATGGCGAGCGCCTCGACGTCCTTGCCCGCCACCTTGGCGGAAACGAGAGCCTTGGCGGTGGCTTCGGCGAGGGCCCGCATGTGATCGGCGTGGCTCTGGGTGGCGTAGTCCGGGTCTTCGCGGCGCCGGTTCAGAGGATACTCGGCGACGCCGGAGCCGATGCGGCCGCGTTCGCTATCGACAATGGAAACGCGGACGCTCAGCGTTCCGTAATCTACTCCCGCTACAAGTGACATAAGTCGGTCCTCAGTCATCAGTCCTCAGTCATCAGTCAAACGGACTGGCGGATGCCGGACTGATGACTGATGACCGGGAACTGACGGCTACTGGTGTTGGTACATCTCCCAACCGAGATAATTCTTCCCGGCTTCATACACGGCGGCGGCTGCCGTCGCGCTGAGGTTGGCGGCCACGTGATGCTCGAAGCCGTTCTCGCAGATGTAGCGCAGGAGCTTCTGCAGGTTCTGGATTTCCACCACGCCCGCGCCGCCGAAGGTGATCAGCGGATCGTCGGTGAAGCGGCCGGTGCCCACATAACCACGCAGTTTGCCGGCGTTATCGTCCGTGGAGAAGCGCGCGAAGCTCATCGGCGACGCCTTCACCTTGCCCACGCAGGTGCCGAACGTGTTCAGCTTGCCCACGGTGCCGGCGATGATCTCCTGGTAATCCATCTTCACGTCGTTGAAGAAGTGCTTGGGCAGGTTGCTGCAATGGAAGCAGACGGCCTTGTTCGGGTCCGTCCCGTAGTTATTGTTCCAATCGAGCAGAGCGCTGGGCGTCTGGGAAGCCAGGCGCAACGCGTGCATGCCCACCACGCCCGGCACGTCCACTTCGCAGGCGCTGGAGAACAGATTGTTGCTCATCATGCTCATGACGGTGCAGGGCACCACGCCGAAGTACTCTTCCATGGAGGTCCAGCACTGCACGGCGCTGACGCTGAGGTCGTTGTCCGCCATCCAGTCCGCCACCACCACGCCGAGCTTGGCCATTTTGTTGAGCGCATCGGCCGGGATGTCGCCGGTGGGCACGTAGGCCTTGATGGAATCGACTTGGGCCGTTACCTTGGTGTCGGAATCGCCCAACTTGGCGATCCGGCCGAAGATTTCGGAAAGGTCCAGCGTCTCAATGCTGATGCCGCTGGTCTCAAACATTTTCTCGCTGTAGCGCACCGTCTTGAACGCGGCCGGACGCGCGCCGATGGCGCCGATGCGCAGGTTGCGCATCCCGTTGGCCACGCGGCAGACCGAGGCGAACCAATCGATATCCTTCTTGAACTCCTCGGTTTCCAGGCCTTCGGTGTGCAGCGTGGTGAGCGAGTACTTCACGCCGTACTGCTTCAGGTTGTTGCAGATGCTCATCTTGCCGCAGAAGCTGTCGCGGCGGTCGGCGATCATCATGCGGTCGGCGGTATCCGGGAAGGCGTGGATCAGCACCGGCACGTTAAGGCCGGAGAGGCGCAGGCAATCCGCCATGGCGGTTTCTTCGCCGAAATTCGGCAGCGTGATGATGACGCCCTCGATGCTCTCGCGGTTCTGCTTGAACAAGTCGGCCACGAACTTGGCATTCGCGCGGTTCTCCACCGCGCCGTGCTTGGTCTGCTCCGGTGTGGGGCAGATCACCTTGTGGCCGGCCGCCGTGAGCGAGGCGATGACCTGTTCGCGGCCGCTGCGCGCCAGGTGATCCGGGAAGAACCCCCGGTTTCCAACTACCAAGCCGAATGTCGACATATATGCAATTCTCCGTTCTATATTGGGCGTTGACCGCGTTCCGCGGTGAGGCGCAAGACGCGCACCGGACGCCATCAATGCCGATTGTCATTCTCCGCGCGCTCCCGCACGCCAGACCCGCTCAAGCCTCCCCGCGTGGTTATTTCGACCTTGGGTAGAACTTGAACGTGTAAAAACCGCCAAACAAAAACAGCAGCGCTCCCCACCAGATCTCCGGGCGCAGATCGCTGAGCGCGCGGCGCGGATCGGGCGGGTCTCCCAGCGTCGCAAGGCCATAGGCCAGAATCACCACGCCGTAGAACGCCAGGAGTACGCCGGTGAAAAACCAGACCGAAATTGGAGTTTTCTCTGCCATCGGAATTTACCAGAAAATGACCTGCAACGCCAGAAACACCACTGCGACAATGGCGGCCCAGAAAATCGGCTTCTGAAAGATCGTCTCGTCGTGTTCCTGCGGAATCTCCGTGCAGCCGTAAACCAGGCCTACCAGTTCCTTTTCGGGCTTCGGCGTGGTAAACGTGCTCACGATCACCGTGACGCCCACGCAGATTAGCCAGCACCATAAGGCGCGGTACATATTGGCGGCCATGTCCGTGGCGTCGGGCGAGAGCGCGATCAGGCGCAGTGCGCCCGGATCGAGCTTGACCCAGGCCCACATCCCAATGGAACTGCACACCCCGCTCAACAGGCCCCAGAAGCCGGCCTGCGGCGTGACGCGCTTTGAGAGCATGCCGAGCAGCACGGTGCCGAACAGCGGCGCGACAAAGAAGCTGAACAGCGCCTGCACGTAATCCATGATGCTCTTGAATTGCATCACCAGGTAGGCGGTGCCGATGCTGATGAGCACGCCCCCGAGGGTGCTCCAGCGGCCCATCAGCACGTAATGCGCGTCGGTCGCGTTCTTCTTGATTCCGGCGCGGTAGATATCATAGGTCCACACCGTGGCGAAGGCGCTCACGTTTCCGGCCATGCCGGACATGAAGCCCGCCACCAGCGCCGTAATTCCCAGCCCCAGCAGTCCGGGACCGAAGTAATGCGCCAGCATGAGCGGAAGCACTTCGTTATAGCTGTGGCCGGTGGCGCCCACGGCGCTCTCGCCCACCAGTTTGACCGGCAGAACCGCCAAGCCCAGCAGTCCGGGCAGAATCACGATGAACGGCACGGCCATCTTGAACGCCGAGCCGATGATGGGGGCCATGCGCGCCGAGCGCAGGTCCTTGGCGGCGAGCACGCGCTGGACGACGAGGAAGTCCGTGGTCCAGTATCCGAACGACACGCAGAAGCCCAGGCCCATCACGATGCCGGTCCAATGGATGCCCATTGGGTTGTCCTTGAACGACCCCAACGTGCTCCACAAGTGCGTGTACGACTCGCCCGCCGGACCCAGATTGTGCAGAATCCGGGTCTTCAATCCGGAGAAGCCGCCCGTTTCGATCAGGCCCAGAATCGGCACCAGCAGCGCGCCAAGCCAAATCAAGAAGAATTGCAGCACCTCATTAAAGATGGCCGAACGGAGCCCGCCCAGGCCGACGTAAATCGCGACGGTGATGGCCGAGATCCAGATGCTGAAGCTCATGTTCCACCCCAGCACCAGTTGCATCACCTTGGCCATGGCGAACATGTCCACGCCGGAAACCAGCAGCGTCATGAACGCGTAGGTGGTGGCGGAGAGCGCGCGGCTGGATTCGCCGAAGCGCAACTGCAGGAAGCCGGGTACGGAGTGGGTTTTGGAGATGTAATAGAACGGCATCATCACGATGCCCATGAAGAGCATCGCGGGAATCGCGCCGATCCAGTACCAGTGGATGGCGAGAAGTCCATACTGATAGGCGGAACCAGCCCATCCCATCAGTTCCAAAGCGCCAAGATTGGCGGAGACAAAGCTCAGCCCGGCGACCCAGGCGGTCATCTCACGGCCGGCGAGGAAGAAGTCCTCGCCCGTGGAAGCTTGGCCCTTCAAGTAGAAGCCCACCACCAACACGGCGACGAAGTACGCGCCGATAATGATGAAGTCAACAGGCGCAAGGGAGATAAGGTGGCTGCTCATTGATCCTTCCCTGGTTTTTATACGACGAAACAATATCCCATCGTTGCGCGGACGGTGTCAAATCGCCGGGCAGACACGGGAAATAAGACGCTAGCAGGTTTCACGGGTCCGTGCACGGCGAAATTCCCGGGTCCGGAAAATTCCCGTAAGCGCGGTTTCAGAGGGCGGATGGCTGGGGCATTACGCCGGTTTAGAGCCGTGCCAGGCGCCGTGCGACGCGGCTTGAACCAGGACAGCGGCCAGGGCGGCGGCGAGCGCGGGAACGTAGAAGAGCCCGACGCTGAAGCCAGCCAGAACCACCAGGCCGAACATCAAAACCAGGCAGCACAAGCGCACCCAAAGGCGCGGAACGGAGGCCGCGGCGGCGATGGCGGTCATGAGCGCCGCGTAGCGGGGAAAGAGCGTATCGGTGACGTCGCTCGGTGCGAATCTGGAACAGACGTACAGGGTGCACGCCGCCGCGGCCAGCGCGGGCATGGCCGAGAGGCTCCAGAAAAGCCAGAACCGGGGAGTGGGGCTCAAGGCGCTGCTCCTAACGGCTTCAATTGTAGCTCCGATTTGCCGCCTAACCGCGGTGGATGAGAGGAACGCCCCGGATGAGCGGGCCTGCCCGCTCCTACCCCAGCCGCGCTTTCAGCGCTTGGGCGGCTTGGTCCAGGGCCACGTCCATGGACTCGCGGGTCTTGCGCTCGACGAGTTCCACCTGGCCGGCGGCGAGCTTCTTACCCACCACCACGCGCCAGGGGATGCCGATCAGGTCCGCGTCCTTGAACTTCACTCCGGGGCGTTCGTCGCGGTCGTCGAGCAGGGCGTCCAGGCCGAGGCGCAGACAGCTTCTATAGACGCCGTAGGCGGCTTCGCGCTGGGCCTCGTCGGAGAAATTGGCGGGGGTGACGACCACCTGGAAGGGGGCAATGGCGGGGGGCAGGACCATGCCGTCCTTATCGTGGTAGAGCTCAATGGCGCAGGTGAGAATGCGCTCGATGCCGATTCCATAGGAGCCCATGATGGGCGTCACTTCGCGGCCGTCGGCGGCCAGCACGCGCAGCCCCATCGACTCGGAATACTTGTAGCCCAGCTTGAAGATGTGGCCCACTTCGACGGTCTTGACGACGGCGAGGGGCGCGCTGCAATGCGGGCAGCGGTCGCCGGCGGCCACCTGGCGCAGGTCGCGCACTTCGGCTTGAAAGTCCTCGCCCAGGGTGACGTGGCGGAGGTGATAGTCCGTACGGTTCGCGCCGGCGATCATGTTGCGCCGCCCCTCAAGCGCGGAGTCGGCGAGGATGGAAATGTTCTTCACGCCGACCGGTCCCAGAGAGCCGGCTTCGGCGCCGAACCACTCGACGATCTCTTGGGGACGGGCCGGCCGGAACTCCGGGTCGTTGGTGGCGGCGCCGAACTTGGTCTCGCTCAATTGGTGGTCGCCGCGCAGCAGCGCCAGCACGGGCTGGCCGTCCGCCACCAGCACCAGGCTCTTCATTTGGGAAGTTTCCGGCAGGCCGGTGAACTCGGCCACTTCGGCAATGGTCTTGCGGCCGGGCGTGTGGAAGGCTTCCGGGGCCAGGTCGCCTTCCGGATCGGGCGCGGCGGGCGGCGCCGGAGCGGCCACGGCTTTTTCCAGGTTCGCGGAGTAGCCGCAGGCGCGGCACACCGCCACGAAATCCTCTCCCGCATCGGAGACCACTATGAACTCATGCGACTGGCTGCCGCCCATGGCGCCGGAGTGCGCTTCAACGGCGGTGTATTGCAGGCCGCAGCGGTCGAAAATGCGGCGGTAGGCCTGGAAGTGCTTTTCGTAGGCGGCGTCCAGGCCGGCCTGATCCATATCGAAGGAGTACGAATCCTTCATGATGAACTGGCGCACGCGCAGCAGTCCCGATTTGGGCCGCGGTTCGTCGCGGAACTTGGTCTGGATCTGATACCAGATCTGCGGCAGGTGCTTGTAGCTGCGCAGTTCGCCGCGCGCGATGGAGGTCATGATCTCCTCGTGCGTCATGCCCAGGCAGAGGTCGCGGCCGAAGCGGTCCTTCAGCCGGAACATGTTGTCGCCCATGATGTCCCAGCGGCCGGACTCCTGCCAGATTTCGGCCGGGTTCAGGCCCGGGAGATACATTTCCTGCGCGCCGATGGCGTCCATTTCCTGGCGCACGATGCTTTGGATCTTCAGCAGCGAGCGCTGCGCGAGAAACAGATAGTTGTAGAGGCCCGCGGAGAGCTGGCGGATATAACCGGCGCGGAGCAGCAACTGGTGGCTGGCGACTTCGGCCTCGGCGGGCACTTCGCGCAGCGTTGGAATAAACAACTTGCTCCAAAGCATGGCGTTGGACGAAGGGGAAACGTCGATTCTAGCATGTTAAAATCGGAACTTCCCCCTATGCGCATTGCGATCGGATCAGATCACGCGGGATTCGCGTTGAAAGAGAAGTTGCGGGCGCGTCTGGCCGCCGAAGGCCACGAACTGGTGGATTTCGGGACCAACTCCGCCGAATCGTGCGACTACCCGGAGTTTGCCGAGAAGGTGGCGGACCAAGTCGCGGACGGGCGCGCGGAACGCGGCATTCTGGTGTGCTACACGGGCATCGGCATGGCCATGGCCGCCAATAAAGTGCGCGGGGTGCGGGCGGCGCCGGCGGAATACGAGGACGAGGTGCGCCTCACGCGGCAGCACAACGACGCCAACGTGCTGACGCTGGGCGCCAAGCGGCTGAGCGAGGAGCAGGCCATGGACATGGTGAACATTTTCCTGAGCACCGAATTCCAGGGCGGACGGCACGCGAAGCGGGTGGCCGGGATCACGGAAATCGAGAAGCACAACACGCAGGGAACGCCGGAGAAGAGCGCATAAACATGACCGCCGAACAACGCATGTCGAGGCCGCTGGCCGCAGTCGATCCGGAGATTTACGACGCGATTCAGAACGAAGTGAACCGCCAGGATTCGCAGCTCGAACTGATCGCGAGCGAGAATTTCACGTCTGAAGCGGTGTTGGAGGCTACCGGCAGCGTCTTCACGAATAAGTACGCGGAAGGGTATCCGGGGAAGCGATACTACGGCGGGTGCGAGTGCACGGACGTGGTGGAGAACCTGGCCCGCGACCGCGCCAAGAAGCTGTTCGGGGCGGAGTACGCCAACGTGCAGCCGCACTCGGGTTCGCAAGCGAACCAGGCGGCCTACGGCGCGGTGTGCTCGCCGGGCGATGTGGTGATGGGGTTGAATCTGGCGCACGGCGGGCACCTGACTCACGGCCACAAGCTGAACTTCTCCGGCAAGACGTACCAGATTGTCCCCTACGGCGTGCGCAAGGAAGACGAGCGCATCGATTACGACGAAGTGGATCGCCTGGCGCGGGAGCACAAGCCCAAGCTCATCGTGGCGGGCGGCAGCGCCTATCCGCGGCAACTCGATTTCGCCCGTTTGCGGGCTGCGGCGGATTCCGTGGGCGCGGTGCTGATGGTGGATATGGCGCACTTTTCGGGACTGGTGGCAGCCGGCCTGCATCCGAACCCGTGCGAGTACGCCGATATTGTTACTTCCACCACGCACAAGACGCTGCGCGGGCCACGCGCCGGCGTCATTTTGGCGAAGGAGAAATACGGCCCGGCCATCGATAAGAACTTGTTCCCCGGCATCCAGGGCGGACCGCTGGTTCACGTGATGGCCGCCAAGGCGGTGTGTTTCCTGGAAGCGATGCAGCCGGAGTTCCGGGAGTATCAGAAGCAGGTGGTGGCCAATGCCCGCGCGCTGGCCGAGACGCTGATGGGCGCGGGGTTCCGCGTGGTTTCCGGCGGCACGGACACGCACCTGATGCTGCTCGACGTGTTCTCCAAGGGAATTCGCGGCCGCGAAGCGGAGGAGGCCCTGGACCGGGCGCGCATCACCGTAAATAAGAACGCCATCCCCTTCGACGTGAATCCCCCTCTAAACCCGAGCGGCATCCGGCTGGGCTCGCCCGCGGTGACTACCCGCGGATTCGGCGAGGCCGAGATGCGCGAAGTAGGCGAGTTGATCGCCGAGGCTCTCGGCGGCATCGCCAACGAAAGCACGCTGGCCGCGGTGCGGCAGCGCGTGGGCGTTCTCACCGCCCGCTTTCCGCTGTATGCGTGGAAGCGCGCCGCGAGAAAATAGAGTTGCGCAAAGATGCCGCTGCACATTGCGATCGACGCCCGGCGGGTGCGGGATTTCGGCGTCGGTACGTACATACGCAGCCTGGTGCGGGCGCTGGCGGAAATCGACGCCTCTAATCGATACACCCTGGTGAGCGCGCCGCCGGATCTGCGCGAGTTCGCGGATTTGCCGGAGAATTTCCGCCCGGTGGGGTACTCGCGGAAGGACGCGTCGGCCATCGACAACATCGCCTTTCCGCTTTTCCTGCGGAGCCTGGGCCCGGACCTTTCGCACATACCGTTGAATCGCGTGCCGGTATTCATGATCCGGCCGTACGTGGTGACCATCCACGACATGGCGCACCTGCTTTACACCACCACGGGATCGGGAGCGCGCATGCAACTGCGGCGCTTCCGCTTCCACCGCGGGCTTGAGCGGGCGGCGCGGGTTGTGGCGGTTTCCGACGCCACGAAGCGCGACGTGGAGAATCAGCTCGGCATCGACGCCGGCCGCATCCGGAGGGTCTACAACGCGCCTGATCCGGCGTTTCTGCTGTCGGACCGGGCCAACGCCAGGGAAGAGCGGCAGCTCACCATGGAGCGCTACCAGATCGGCTATCCGTACCTGCTGTACGCCGGGAACATCCGCGCGCACAAGAACGTACCGCGCCTGATTGAGGCTTTCGCCGTGGTGCGGGGGCAACTGGCGTCGCATCCGGTCTACAAGGATCTGCGGCTGGTGATTATCGGCGATACGATTTCCCAATTCCCGCAGGTGCGGCAGGCGGTATTCCGCAGCCGCGTGGAACAGCAGGTACGCTTCCTGGGCTTCGTGCCGTTCGAAACGCTGCGCTGCTTCTACGAGTGCGCGGCGGCGTTCGTATTCCCCTCGCGGTATGAAGGCTTCGGGCTGCCGCCGCTAGAGGCGATGGCCTGCGGCACGCCAGTGGTGACGGGCAACGTCAGTTCGCTGCCGGAGGTGGTCGGAGACGCGGCCGTGATGGTCAACCCCGCCAACGTCTTCGATATTGCCCGAGGCATTCGCGACGCCCTGCTGGATGAGGGGCTGCGCGCGGAGTTGATTCGCCGCGGCAAGGAGCAGGCGGCGCGGTTCAGTTGGCAGACGACCGCGCGGGAAATGCTGGAGATCTACCGGGAAGCCGCGCAGGGCGCGGAATAAATTGCCCGCCGTGCGCGCGGCCGGTTTACATTGGTAGGAAGCGGCTTGGCGGGCGCGGGCTGAATTTCGACCGAGGGGGCAAGAGGATTGCGTCCATTTTTCGTTTCCATCGCGGCGTTAGGGTGTCTGGCGGGGGCGCTTCACGGGCAGGGCAATTACGAGGTGCAGGTTTACGGTTCGGATTTGGTCCCGCCCGATGTCACCATGGTGGAACTCCACAGCAACTTCACGGCGGCGGGGCAGAAGCAGACGATCGATGGCGTGCTGCCCACGGACCACGCCGAGCACGAGACCCTGGAAATCACGCATGGCTTCAACCAGTGGTTCGAAATGGGCTTCTACCAGTTCACCAGCATCCAGCCGGACGGCAGTTGGAATTGGGTAGGCACCCACCTCCGGCCGCGCATCGCGGTGCCGGACAGTTACGGGCTGCCGGTGGGCTTGAGCCTGTCCATGGAGGTCGGCTACCAACGGCCGAACTTTTCCGGGGACACGTGGACGTGGGAAATCCGCCCGATTGTGGACAAGAAGATCGGCAAGTGGTACCTGTGCGGGAATCCGGTGCTGGCGCGTTCCTTCCACGGTCCGAGCGTGACGGGGGGACTGGATTTTTCGCCCAACGTGAAATTCAGCTACGACGTGACCAAGCGCGTGGCGGCGGGCATTGAATACTACGGCGACTACGGCCCGCTCACGAACTTCGATCCGCTGCGCGAGCAGCAGCAGGACATCCTGCCGGCGGTGGACGTGGACTTCGGCGCGAAGTGGGAGTTCAACTTCGGCGTGGGCATGGGAGTGACTTCGGCCACCGACCACCTGCTGATCAAAGCGATTCTCGGCTACCGCTTCAACGACAAGAAGAAGTAGCGCGCAAACGCGCGAGCCGTGGCGGCAACGGTGATAAAATCCGGTCGTGACTCTCGCTGTTCGAACGCTGGTTTGCGCTGCGGCCGCCATGTGCGCGTTCGCGGCTGATTCGCCGCGGCAACAAGCTTCCGCCCAGGTGCTGGACCACGCGGAGTTTCTCTGCGATAACTGCTTTCTGGGCGCCAGCGACTATTACTACTGCTTCGCCGCGGGCGATAAGATTCTGATCGGTTTCCAGAAAGCGCCGGTGCTGGACTGGCGCGACAAGTCCAAGAACCATCTGACCGGCGCGCACCCGGGATGGGAGAGGTGGCGCGCGCCGGCCGCCACGGTGCCCATCCGCTACGACGCGAGGCACATCTGGGTAGACCGGGCTCCGGACCCGCCGGCCAGCGGTTTTGGCGCCCATTTCCGGGCCTTCGCGAAGTGGTTTGGACGCGGGCACGGCAAGCAGGTGCGGCTCACGCAGAGCGCGACGCGCGATATGTTCCGGAACGCGCGCTGCCGGGCGGGGAAGTGAGGCGCCGGGCGGGGGCGTTTCAGCCACCAGCTTTCGCGGGTTCCGCCCCGCCGCGCCGCGCAAGCCTCTCTATCTAGTTGGCGGAAGGCAGTTCCATGTGGTCGACTACCATCACTTCCACGGGGCCTTTGCCCTTTGCCAGCTTGAGGCCCAGCTCCTCCTGGACCGCCAGTTCCAGGCCGTCCGGGCCGTCCGCGCCGGGGTTGCGCTGCCGCTGCTGCTCGTTGAGGTAGCGCAGATGGACGTCGTAGGTTCCCGATAATCCCGTGCGGTCCGTGGAAGGCGCCTGCAGCTCCAGGCCAAACTCCTTGGCCAGCACGGCAGTCGAGACCGCGTGGCAGACCAGGTGGGTCCCGTCCTGCCACAGCGTGGCGGAGCATGTGCCGGCCTTCACGGGAAGCTTGCGATCTTCGATGGTGACGGTCATGGGCGCGGCGTCGTCCGGAGGCGCCGACGGCGTCAGCCTCGGTTTGCTCTTGCCCAGCGTCAGTTCGTACGCCGGAATTTCCCGGGTCTCGCGATGAATTTTGAGCCGGAAGCGATCCTCCAGCAGCGATTGCATCATGAGACGGACCTGGTCTTCTGTGGCGCCCTCAGGCGCGCGCGCATCCAGATCGAACCAGCCGTAAGCCAGTTTTTCAGGCAGGTCGTAATAGCCAGCGATCTGATAGCTGCCCGTCAGGTGATAGGCGTAGAAGATCATCGAATAGGGCCGGGTGTTGTGCATGGTCACCAGCGTGCCGGAGAGCTTAGGAAGAGCGGTGGGAAACTCGTTCGAAGCGTTCACCTTCACGGACGCCACCTCGAACTCGGGCCTCTGCGCGAAAGCGATCCAATGCGGCGCCAGCGCGCTGAACGCTCCCACGCAAGCCAGCGTAACGGCGAAGGGCCAAGAGCGGTTTCGCGGGCGCGCGGCCTCTCGCGTCGAAGGCGGCTTGCTCATTCGAGCCTCGTCTATCCGATGTTACTGCTTCGTTTCCGGAGCGCTGGGGCTGGTGTCCGCCGCGGCCGAGCGGATCATGTTCTCGCTGGGCAGTTGCGAGGCGTCCCATCCTCCGCCTAGCGCCTTGATCAGGTCGATGGCCGCGGCCATGCGGCGGTTCAGAATGCTGACCGCGCTTTGCTGATCGTTGAGCGCGATGATCTGGGTGGTGATCACGTTGAGGTAGGAGTCCGTCCCGGCGCGGTAGCGCTGCATTTCGAGGTCGAGGGCCTGCTGCGCCGCGACGACGGCTTCCTGTTCGTGCACGGATTCCTCGGCCAGATTGCGCAGGTTGGAAAGATCGTCCTCCACTTCCTGAAACGCCGCCAGCACGGTTTGCCGGTAGGAGGCGACGGTGGCGTCATAGACCGCCTCGGCATTCGCCAGCGTGGCGCCGCGCCGTCCGAAATCGAAGAGCGTTTCGGAAAGGTTGGGCCCCGCCGACCAGTACCGGCTAGCGTATCCGATCAGGTGTTGAATGTTGTTCGCCAGCAGGCCGGGGCTGGCCGACAGCGTCAGCGTCGGGTAGTAGGCGGCCCGCGCCAGACCCACGCTGGCATTGGCCGCGGCCACCTGACGTTCGGTGGCGGCAATGTCCGGGCGCCGTTCGAGAAGCTGCGAGGGCATGGCCAGCGGAATCGGCGGCGGAGGGCCGGCGATGGCGGTTGGCGCGATTTCCAGCGAGGCGGGGGCTTGCCCGGTGAGCGTGGCGATGGCGTGCTCATTCTGGGCGCGCGTGACGCGCATTTCCGAAGCCTGAGCGAGGGCTCCGGCAAGCTGAGTGCGCGCCAGCATGATGTCGGAGTTGGAGGCGACGCCGCCGGCGTGCCGGTCAATGGTGAGTTGGAGATTCTTGCGGTAGGCGTCCACGGTGTCGCTCAGCACCTTGAGCTGCATGTCCTGGGCGGCCAGCGCGAAGTAATCCGTGGCTACCAGGGCGTGCACACTGAGGCGCAGGTTCTCAATATCCGCCTCGCTCACCTGCGCGTTGGCGACAGCGTTCTGCACGGAGAGCTTCACGCGGCCCCAGAGATCCGGCTCCCAGCTCGCCGAGGCGGGCACGGAATAGGTCTCGTTGAAGGCGCCGGCGCCGCGGCCGGAATTGGCTCCGGCGTAGGTCTGGGTGATGGAGGCGGAAGCGCCGATGGTGGGATAGTAGGCCGCGTGGTTGGCGGCCACCACAGCGCGCGCTTCGCGGTATTGGGCCTCGGCTTGTTTGAGGTTCTGGTTGCTGACGTCCACCATCTCTTCCAGGCGGTTCAACTGGGGGTCGCCGAAGACCTCCCACCAGTTGCCCTTGAGGAGGCCGTCGCCGGGCGCGGCCATTTTCCACTCGCCGTTGCCGGCCAGTTCGCGGAAGGCCGGCGGCGTTTGCGCCACGGGCTTCTGATATTTCGGGCCGACGGCGCAGCCGGAGCAAAGCAGCGAAAGGGTGACGGCGAATTTCCAAGGACGCATCATGAATGGGGACTTTCCGCGATCCCGCCGGGAATAAGAAAACCGGGACGATTCCGGTAAGCCGGCTTGCGCCGCGAGAAGCGCTGGGCCAGCCGGTCGAAGTAAAGATAAATCACGGGCGTGGTGAAGAGGGTGAGCATCTGGCTGACCACCAGGCCGCCGACAATGGCGATGCCCAGCGGCTTGCGGAGTTCGGCGCCCACGCCCCATCCGAGGGCCATGGGCAGGCCCCCCAGCAGCGCGCACATGGTGGTCATCATGATGGGGCGGAAACGCAGCAGGCAGGCCTGGAAGATGGCGTCGCGCGAATTCATGCCTTCGTTGCGCTCGGCGGCCAAGGCGAAATCGATCATCATGATGGCGTTCTTCTTGACGATGCCGATGAGGAGAATGATGCCGATCATGCCCACGATATCCAATTCGCTTTTGAACAGGACCATTCCCATGAGCGCTCCGACGCCGGCCGAGGGGAGCGTGGAGATGATGGTGAGCGGGTGGATGAGGCTCTCGTAGAGAATCCCCAGCACAATGTAGACGGCGATGAGCGCCGTAGCGATCAAGATGGGCTGGTTGTGCAGCGCCTCCAGGTAAGTCTGGGCGGTGCCGGCGAACTTGCCGCTGATGTTGGCGGGCAGACCCATCTCCAACTCCGCGCGGTCGATGGCCTCGGTGGCGTCGCTGAGGGCATAGCCTTCGCCCAGGTTGAACGAAATGGTGGTGGCCGGGAACTGGCCTTGGTGGGGCAGGGAAATGGGCGTGATGCCCTGGTCAAAGTGCGTGAAGGTGGACAGCGGCACGTTGGTGCCGCGCGGCGTCTGCACGTAGATGGTGTTGAGGAAATCCGGGCTTTGCCACCATTGCTGCTGGAGCGCCAGCACGACGTGGTACTGATTGATGGACTTGTACATCACCGAGACCTGGCGCTGTCCGAAGGCGTCGTAGAGGGCGGAATCCACGGCCTGGGCGGTGAGGCCGAGGCGCGAGGCGGTGTCGCGGTCTATGGTCACGTTGGAAGACAGGCCGGAGTTCTGCTGGTCTGAGCTGACGTCCGCGATTTCCTTCAGCGTGGAGAATTTCTCAAGCAGCTTGGGGCCCCATTCGGAGAGCGACGCGAAGTCCGGCGCGTGCAGGGTGTACTGATACTGGGCGTTACCCTGGCGGCCGCCGACGCGCACGTCCTGGGAGTTCTGCAGGTAGAGCGTGGCGCCGGGCACCCCGGAGGTCTGGCGGCGCAAGCGGGCGATCACCTGGTCCGAGGTGGACTTACGGTCCGGCTTGAGCTGGACGTTAATTTGCGCCGAGTTCGAGCCTCCACCGAAGCCGCCGCTGCCACCGGCCACCATGGTGACGGTTTCCACATCCGGGTCCACGCGGATCTTCTCCTCGAACCACTTGGCCTTGTCCACCAGCGCCTGGTAGGAGATGTGCTGCTGGCCCATCACCTGGCCCTGCAGGCGTCCGGTGTCCTGCTGCGGGAAGAAGCCCTTGGGGATCTTGTTATAGAGGTAAACGCTGACTCCCATGGTGAGGAACACGGTGAGCAGAACGGGCAGCGGGAAGTCGAGGACGAACTCGAGGGCGTTGGCGTAGCTGGCGACGCTCCAGCGATAGATGTCCTCGGTGAGGTTGTAGAGGCGCCCGTGGCCGCGGTCTTCCTGGAGCAGGCGCGAGCACATCATGGGAATGACGGTGAGCGCCACGACCATGGAAATGAAGATGGCGGCGGCCAGAATCACGGCGAACTCGCGAAAGAGGCGCCCCACCACGCCGCTCATCATCAGGATGGGGATGAAGACGGCGATGAGCGACATGCTCATGGAAAGCACCGTAAATCCAATTTCGGCGGACCCCTTGATGGCGGCCTCCATCGGCTTCATCCCGTTTTCCAAGTGGCGCGTGATGTTCTCGATGACGACGATGGCGTCATCCACCACGAACCCCGTGGCGATGGTGAGCGCCATGAGCGAGAGATTGTCCAGCGTGTAGCCCAGCAGGTACATGGCGCCGAAGGTGGCGATGATGGAGACCGGGACGGAGACGCTGGGGATGAATGTGGACCAGGCGCTGCGCAGAAACAGAAACACCACCAGCACCACCAGTCCAATGGAAACGATGACGTTGCGCTGCGCGTCGTGCAGGGAGGCTTGCGTGGTGGTCGTGCGGTCGCTGGCGATCTTGAAGCGGACGGTGGGCGGAAGCTGGGCCTGGAATTCGGGCATGAGGGCCTTGACGCGGTTCACCGTTTCCACGATGTTGGCGCCCGGCTGGCGGCTCACCTGGATCTGGACCATGGGGTTGCCGTTCACCAGGGCGAAGTTGCGCACGTCTTCGTTGGCGTCAATCACGCGGCCGAGATCGGAGAGCCGTACCGGGGCGCCATTGCGGTAAACCACCACCAGGTTCCGGTAATCGTCGGCTTTCAGAAGCTGGTCGGTGGTGTAGATGGGGATCTGCGCGTCGGCGTTGGAAACCGCGCCCTTGGGACGGTTGGCGTTGGCGCTTTGGAGAAACGTGCCGATTTGATCGAGGCCGACGTTGTAGCGGGAGAGCGGCTGCGGGTTGACCTCCACGCGAACCGCGGGCAAGGAACTGCCGCCCACGCTGACCTGCCCCACGCCCTTGACCTGGGCGAGTTTCTGCGCGAATACCGAGGAAGCGATGTCGTACAACTGCGGGCGCGGGACCACGTCGGATTCGAGCGTCATCAACAGAATCGGCTGGTCCGCGGGGTTGATTTTGCGGTAGCGCGGCGCGGAGGGCAGGTTGGCGGGAAGGAATCCGGCGGCCGAGTTGATGGCCGCCTGCACTTCGCGCGCGGCGCCGTTGATATCGCGGCTGAGGTCGAATTGGAGCGTGATCATGGCCGACCCCACCGAACTGCGCGACGTCATCTCCGTTACGCCGGCGATGTGCGTGAACTGCTTTTCGAGCGGGGTCGCCACCGAAGCAGCCATCACGTCCGGGCTAGCGCCGGGCAAGCCTGCGGACACGAAGATGGTGGGGAAGTCCACCTCGGGCAGAGCCGCCACGGGCAGCTGGGTATAAGCCACGCCGCCGGCCTGCGTGGCGGCCACGAGCATGAGCGTGGTGGCCACCGGCCTCTTAATGAATGGCGTGGAGATGCTCATAAGTTCCAGCCCCGCCTCATGCGGACTCCGCGGCGGATGCCTGGCGGGCGCGCCGGAAATGCTTCACCCAGTCTCCCAGGCGGGCGAAGTAGAGATAAATCACCGGCGTGGTGAAGAGCGTCATGACCTGGCTCACCAGCAATCCGCCGATGATGCAGATGCCCAGCGGCTTGCGCAGCTCCGAACCTGTCCCGCCGCCCACCGCCAGCGGCACGGCGCCAAGCAGCGCCGCCATGGTGGTCATGATGATTGGGCGGAAGCGCAGCAGACAGGCCTGGTAGATGGCTTCCGGCGGCGCCTTGCCCTCCTTGCGCTCGGCCTCGAGAGCGAAATCGATCATCATAATGGCGTTCTTCTGCACGATGCCGATCAGCAGGATGATGCCGATGAGCGCGATGACGTCCAGATCCTTGTGGAAGACGATGAGCGCCAGCAGGGCTCCGACGCCGGCCGAGGGCAGCGTGGAGAGGATCGTGATGGGATGGATGAAGCTCTCGTACAGCATTCCGAGAATCAGGTAGACCGTGACGGTGGCGGCCAGCAGCAGAATGAGCTCGTTGGAGAGCGACGATTCGAACGCGTGCGCGGTCCCCTGGAAGGTGGGCTCAATGCTGGCCGGCATGCCGAGTTCCTTGGTGACTTGGCGGATGTGGTCCACCGCGGCGCCCAACGAAAACCCCGGGGCCAGGTTGAACGAAAGCGTCACCACCGGGAACTGAGCCTGGTGGTTGACCGTGATGGGCGAAGGAATGGTGGAGATTTCGGTGAGCGACTTGAGCGGGGCGGGCGCCAGCGCCGCCGCTCCCGTGAGCGCGCTATTGGTGCCGGCGAGCGCGATGGTGGTGGCCAGGTTGGCCGAAGCCGACCCGATGGGCACATAGATGTCGCTCATGGCGGAGGCATCCTGCCGGAATTGCGGCGCCACCTCCAGGACCACGTGGAATTGGTTGGTCTGGGTGTAGATAGTGGAGACCTGCCGCTGTCCGAAAGCGTCGTAGAGCGCGTCGTCGACGTTCTGGGGCGTGATGCCCAGGCGGCCGGCGGTGTCGCGGTCGATCTTCACCAGAAGTCCGACGCCGTTGTTCTGCTGGTCGCTGGCCACGTCCCGCAGCTCGGGGAGCTGCTTCATGCGATCCGTCAGGCGCGGCACCCAGAGGTCCAGCAAGGCCTGGTCCGGGGCGTCGAGCGCGTATTGGTACTGCGTGCGGCTGATGCGGTCTTCCACGGTCAGGTCCTGCACCGGCTGGAGGTACAGCGCGATGCCGGGGACTTGCGCCACCTTGGGCTCCAGGCGGCGGATCACGTCCGAGGCGGAAACGCCGCCGCGCTGATCGAGCGGCTTCAGGGTGATTTGGATGCGGCCGCTGTTCATGGTGGTGTTGACGCCGTCCGCGCCAATGAACGACGTGAGGTTCTCCACGGCCGGGTCCTGGCGGATTACCTTGACCAGGTCCTGCTGCCGCTTGGCCATGGCCGAAAAGGAGACCGTCTCCGGCGCCTGGGAAATGCCCAGCACCACGCCGGTATCCTGCACCGGGAAGAAGCCCTTGGGGACCACTTGATAGAGGTAGACCGTGAGGACGAGCGTGCCGACGGCCGCCATCAGAGTAGCCGCCTGATGCCGCAGCACGAAGCGCAGGAGCTTGCCGTAGCCGGCGATGATGCCTTCAAACCCGCGCTCCGACAAGCGGTACAACCGGCCCTGCTCCTCCACCGGTTTGTGCCGCAGAATGCGCGCGGACATCATGGGCGTGAGCGTCAAGGAAACGAAGGCGGAGAAGATGATGGTTACCGCCAGCGTGACGGCGAACTCGCGGAAGAGGCGGCCCACAATATCGGCCATGAAGAGCAGGGGGATCAACACCGCGATCAGCGAGACGGTGAGCGACATGATGGTGAAGCCGATCTCCGCCGATCCCGTGAGCGCGGCCTCCATGCCGGATTGCCCCTTTTCGATGTAGCGGGCGATGTTCTCGATCATCACGATGGCGTCGTCCACCACGAAGCCGGTGGAAATGGTGAGCGCCATGAGCGAGAGGTTGTCCAGGCTATAGCCCAGCAGATACATCACCGCGAACGTGCCGATGAGGGAAAGCGGCATCGCGATGCCCGGTATGATGGTGGCCGAAGCGCTGCGCAGGAACAGGAAGATGACCATCACCACCAGCAGCGTGGTAAGCAGCAGCTCGAACTCCACATCCTCCACCGACGAGCGTATGGTAACCGTGCGATCCGTGATGATGCGCACGTCAATGCCTTCGGGCAGGGACGCCTTGATCTGCGGCAGGATGCTCTTTACGGTATCGACCACGCTGATGATGTTGGTGCCGGGCTGCCGTTGAATGTTCAGGACGATGGCGGGATCTTCATTTACCCACGCGGCCAGCTTGGTGCTTTCCGCTCCGTCGATTACCGTGGCCACGTCGCGCACCCGCACGGGAGCGCCGTTGCGGTAGGCGATGATGATGGGCGCGTACTCGGCTCCGGCGGAAAGCTGATCGTTGTCGTTGATGGTCCAGGCCTGCTCGGGGCCGTCGAAATTGCCCTTGGCCTGATTCACGTTGGCGCTGGAGAGCGCGGTGCGCAGGGCCTCCAGGCTAAGGCCGTAGGAAGCCAGGGCCGTGGGGTTCGCCTGCACGCGCACGGCCGGCCGCTGTCCGCCGCTGATGCTCACCAGGCCCACGCCCTGGAG
>Ga0335069_10003936_pt1 | contig 22211 bp, 21 predicted proteins | sample Lox_Sample_11_FD_206714 | JGI IMG/M metagenome (GOLD analysis project Ga0335069, IMG submission 206714) | Soil microbial communities from Loxahatchee National Wildlife Refuge, Florida, United States - Lox_Sample_1.1 | ecosystem: Environmental > Terrestrial > Soil > Wetlands | place: USA...
AGCCTGTCCGCCCGTCGATCGGAAATGCCAGGCAGACGCGGCGCGCGAACGGCGCGAGCAGGCGGTTGGCGACGCCCAGGTGGCTGTCGGCCTCGCTCAGCACGAGCGGGATGCGCCGCAGGACCGCGGCCAGGCCGACGGGGCCCGCGACGTAGCCCCCGCCCCCCAGCACCGCCGCAGGTCGCAGCTCGCCGAGGATCCGCCAGGCGGCGACCACGGCGCCGGCCGCCTTCAGCAGGGCGCGCAGCGCCTTCAGCGGGTTCGTGCGGCTGAGGCCCTCGACGGCGATCGTCCGCAGCTCGTACCCGGCCGCGGGCACGAGCTCGCGCTCAGCACGCTGGCCGCCGACGAACACGAGCCGCGGCGGCGGCGAGCCCGCCTCAGCCCGCAGCGCGTCGGCGACCGCCAGCGCCGGGATGACGTGCCCCGCCGTTCCCCCGGCCGCGATGACGTAGGTCCTCGTGTCCATCGGCCCGTGATCGTGCCTGATCGCGCGCGCCGCCGACGGCCCGCAGGTGCACGGACCCGCCGCGCGCGACGTTGAGCAGCAGGCCGACGCCGGCCAGCAGCACGACGAGGTTCGTCGACCCGTACGAGATGAAGGGGAGCGGTACGCCGGTCAGCGGCGCGATGCCCAGGACGACGAAGACGTTGAGCATCGCCTGGCACAGCACCAGCGACGTCAGACCGGCCGCCAGCAGCGCCGCGTAGCGCCCCTTCGCCCGCTGGGCGATGCGCAGGCCCGCCCACGCGATGACGCCGTACACGGCGAGCAGCCCGAGCACGCCGACGAGCCCGAGCTCCTCGCCGATCACCGCCAGGATGAAGTCGGTGTGCGCCTCGGGCAGGTAGAAGATCTTCTGGACCGACTCGCCAAGGCCGCGGCCGAGCATCCCGCCGGAGCCCAGCGCGATCTGCCCCTGCACCGCCTGGAAGCCGGTGCTGCCGGCGTGGTGCCACGGATCGAGGAAGGACGTCAGGCGGGCGCGGCGGTAGGGCGCGCTCATCGCGTACAGCAGCACGAAGGTCGCGCCGACGCCCGCGGCGCCGCCGAGCCAGCGCAGCGGCACCCCGGCGGCGATGAGCATCGCGGCAGCGGTGAAGGCGATCACGAGCGCGGTGCCGAGGTCGGGCTGGGAGGCCACGAGCAGCGCGGCCATCCCCGTGACCAGCCCGAGCGGGACGAGCTCCTGCCAGCGCCGGAAGCCGCGCGGGCGCTCGGCGAGGAAGCGCGCCGCGTAGAGCACGAGCGCGAGCTTGGCGATCTCGCTCGGCTGGAAGGTCAGGGGGCCGGCGCCGAGCCAGCGGCGCGCGCCGTTGACCGACACCCCGAAGCCGGGCATGCGCACCAGGACGAGCAGCCCGAACGCGATCCCCAGCAGCGGGCTGGTCAGCTCCAGGAAGCGCTGCAGCGGCATCCGTGCGATGGCCCACATCGCGGCGAACCCCGCGGCGCCGTAGAGGACGTAGCGCACGAGGAACGACGTCCCGTCCCCGCCCCCGCGGATCACGGTGCTCGCCGACGAGGCGCTGTAGACCATCACCGCGCCGAAGGCGACGAGGCACAGCACCGCCGTCAGCAGCACGTCCTCCTCGATCGAGCGGCGGCGAGCGCGCCGCGCAGGGGCGGGCGGAGTTGCGGCGCGGGCGGCAGCGCGGGCCATCCCGCCCCCCTTCGCCGCCGGCGGGCGTTGTCCTGCCGGCTCAGGCGGGCGGCCGCGAGACCGCGAGCGTCGCGACGAGCGCCTTGAAGTGCGCCCCGCGCTCCTCGTACCCACCCGGGTACTGGTCGAAGCTCGCGCAGGCCGGCGAGAGGAGCACGACCTCGCCGGCCACCGCGGCCGCCTGGGCGGCCGCGACGGCGTGCTCGAGGTCGCCGCAGCGCACGAGGTCGGCGGCGTCGTCGAGCGCCTGCTCGATCGCGCCGGCGTCCTCCCCGATGAGGTAGACGGCGCGCGCGTGGATCGCCACCGCGTCGCGCAGCGGCGCGAAGTCCTGGCCCTTGCCCTGGCCGCCGAGGATCAGGTGCACCGGCGCGGCGAACGCGTCGAGCGCGACGCTGGTGGAGGCGACGTTCGTCGCCTTGGAGTCGTTGACCCAGAGGACGCCGTCGAGGTCGGCGACGTCCTCGATGCGGTGCTCGACGCCCGGGAAGCTGCGCAGGCCCTCGCACACGGCGTCCGGCTCGATCCCGGCCGACAGCGCGGCGGCGGCGGCGCCCATCGCGTTCTCGAGGTTGTGCTCGCCGCGGATGCGCACGTCGGAGGCGCGCATGAGGTCAGCCCCCTGCCACGTGATGACGCCGTCGCGCAGCGCGAGGTCGACGTCCCAGTGCGGGCCGAACGTCACGCGCCGTGCGCGCCCGCCGGCCTGGGCGAGCAACTGCGGCGGGCCGATCGCGATGTCGTCCGGCCCCTGGCGGGCGAAGATCTTCAGCTTCGCGGCGAGGTAGTCCTCGAACGTCCCGTGGCGGTCCAGGTGGTCGGGCTGGACGTTGAGCATCAGCGCCACCTCGGGGGCGAACGCGACGGTGTCCTCGAGCTGGAATGAGCTCGCCTCGCAGATCACGGTCGCCTCCGAACGGCGGTCGGCCGCCAGCGCGCTGACCGCGAGCCCGACGTTCCCCGCCACGTCGACCGGCCGGCCCGACGCCCGCCAGATCGCGCCGAGCAGCTCGGCGGTCGTCGTCTTCCCGTTCGTGCCGGTGACGGCGACGAACGGGCGCTCGACCAGCCGCCAGCCGAGCTCGAGCTCGCCGTAGACGGTCACGCCGCGCCGGCGGGCCTCGGCGATCACCGGGGCCTCGCGCGGGACGCCCGGGCTCTTGACGACCGCCCGCGCGCGGTTCAGCTCGACCAGCCCCTCGACACCGGTCCACACCTCCATGCCCTGGGCGCGCAGCTCCTCGGCCTCCGGCGGCGCGCCCGAGTCGACGCAGACCACGGCCTCGCTGCGCGCCCACAGCGCGCGCGCGGCGGCCGCGCCGGAGCGACGCAGCCCGACGACGAGCCAGGGGCCGAGCGGGATCGGTGGACGCCGTCGCTGGTACACGCGCCGAAGACTAGATCCGGCGGCCGCGCTCAGCGCAGCGAGGCGCGGTAGATGGTGAAGCCGATCGCGGCGCAGACGATCGCGATGATCCAGAAGCGCAGGATGATCTTCGTCTCCGACCAGCCGCGCATCTCGAAGTGATGGTGGATCGGAGCCATCAGGAAGACGCGCCGGCGCCAGGTCTGGAACGTGAAGACCTGGATCATCACGCTCAGCGCCTCCATCACGAAGATCCCGCCGATCAGCACGAGCAGGAACTCCGTGTTGGTCATGACGGCCATCGCCCCGATCGCCCCGCCGAGGCCGAGCGAGCCGGTGTCTCCCATGAAGATCGTCGCCGGGAAGGCGTTGTACCAGAGGAATCCCACGCAGGCGCCCACGATGCACGCGCTGAGCAGCGCAAGGTCCGCCTCCCCGGTCGTCAGGTACGTGATGCCGATGTAGGCGAGCATCACGATCCCGGCGCAGCCGGCCGCGAGGCCGTCGAGGCCGTCGGTGAGGTTCACGGCGCTCGTCGTCCCAGCGATCACGAGGTAGACGAGCACCGGGAAGAGCACCCCGAGGTCCACACTCGCGTCGACGATGCGCAGGCGCACCGTGGTCGAGATGCCCGCCTTCTGGGTGGCGACCCACCACAGCGCGAGCGAGATGATGACCGTCAGGACGAGCTTCGTGCGCCCACGCAGGCCGAGCGAGCGGCGCCGCACGATCTTCGTGTAGTCGTCGGCAAAGCCGATGCCCGCGCAGGCGACCGCGGTGCCGAACACGCCGACCGCGCGCCACTCGTAGTTCGACAGCACGAGGAACGGGACCGAGATCGCAAGGAAGATGATGATCCCGCCCATCGTCGGCGTGCCGGCCTTCGTGTGGTGGCCCGCGGGGCCCTCCTCGCGGATCGTCTGGCCGAACTCGCGGTCGTAGAGGAACGAGATGAACCGGGGCGAGAGGAACACGCAGAGCAGCAGGGCGACCGTGCCGCCGATCAGCACCTCCCCCATCAGTCGCGCCCCGCCCCGACGCCCGGCGCGTCGGCGAGCGCCTCGGCGACGACCTCCAGGCCGACGCCGCGCGAGCCCTTCACGAGGACCGTGTCGCCGTCGCGCAGCAGGCCGGGCAGCAGGCCGGCGGCCGCATCGGCGTCCCCCAGTGCCGTCGCCCCCGAGCCGAAGGCCTCCGCGGTCGCCCGCGCGCGCGGGCCGACGGTGACGAGCACGTCGACGCCCGCCGCACGGGCGTGCTCGGCGAGGCGCAGGTGGAACTCGTGCTCGGCGGGGCCGAGCTCGAGCATGTCGCCCAGGACGGCGACGCGCCGCGCGTGCGCCGTCTCGGCGAGGTCGTCGAGGGCGGCCCGCATCGACATCGGGTTGGCGTTGTAGCAGTCGTTGATGACGACGATGCCGCGAGCGAGCTCGAGCCGCTGGCCGCGCAGGCGCGAGAGCGCGACGCGGACGGCGCCGGCCGGCTCGACGCGCACGGCACGGGCCGCGGCCAGCGCCGCGAGCGCGTTGAGGCGCATGTGCGCCGAGCCGAAGGGCAGCGTGAGGTGCTCCGGCAGCTCGTCGACGTCCCCGCCGGGCCCGAAGGTCACCGTGACGACATCGTCGCGCACGTGCGGATCGAGCAGGACCTCGCCCGCCGGGATCACCGCGGTCCCCCCCGCCGGGAGCGCGGCGAGAAGCTCAGCCTTGGCGCGCGCGATCGCCTCCATGCTGCCGAGGAGCTCCAGATGGACGGGCCCGACGTTCACGACGACCCCGATCTGCGGGCGCGCGATCGCCGCGAGCTCCGCGATCTGGCCGCTGCCGCGCATCGCCATCTCGAGCACGAGCACCTCGGTCTCCTCAGGCGCGCCCAGGATCGTCAGTGGCAGGCCGATCTCGGTGTTGAGGTTCTCCGCGGTCGCGACGACGCGCCGGTAGGGCTCGAGCATGCCGCGCAGCAGGTCCTTCGTGGACGTCTTGCCGGTCGAGCCGGTGATGCCGATCACCGTGCAGCCGAGCTCCTCGCGCCAGCTCGTCGCCAGACGCTGCAGCGCGGCGAGCGGATCGTCGGCCGTGAGCACCGCGCCGGGCGCCGCCCGGCGCGCCTCGCCGCCATGCTCGGGACGCACGAGCACCCCCCATGCGCCGGCCGCCAGCGCGGAGGCCGCGAACGCCCCGCCGTCGGCCCGCGTCCCGGGAAGGCCGACGAACAGGTCGCCCGGGCCCACAGTGCGCGAGTCGATCACGACACGCTCCGGTCCCGGATCGCCGGCGCGGACCGGCGCGGGGCCGGCGAGCCGGGCACCGGCGGCCGCGGCGACGCGCTCTGCCTGCCAGCTGCGCATCAGCCACGCGCCTTCCGCAGTGCGGCGCGCGCGACGGCCACGTCGTCGAAGTCGAGCGTCACGCCGCCGGCGATCTCCTGTCCCTGCTCGTGGCCCTTGCCGGCGACGACGACGACGTCGCCCGCGCCGGCCAGGTCGATGGCGCGCGCGATCGCCGCGCGGCGGTCCGCGATGGCCTCCACGTCGGCGCGGGGGTCCGCGGGGATCCCGTCGAGGATCTGGCCGATGATCGCCTCGGGGTTCTCCGAGCGCGGGTTGTCCGAGGTGACGATCGCGGCGTCGGCCTCGCGCGCGGCGATCGCGCCCATCACGGGGCGCTTGCCGCGGTCGCGGTCGCCGCCGCAGCCGAAGACGACGATCACGCGGCCCCGCGCGATGCCGCGCGCGGCGCGCAGCACGTTCTCCAGCGAGTCCGGCGTGTGCGCGTAGTCGACGAGCAGCGCGAAGTCCTGCCCCTCGTCGACCGGCTCGAAGCGGCCGGGCGCGCGGCCCGCGCGCGGCAGCGCGGCGACGATCGCCGCGTCGTCGACGCCGAGCGCGCGCGCCACCGCGACGGCGCAGAGCGCGTTGAGCACGTTGAAGCGGCCCGGCATCGAGGTGCGCAGCTCGAGCCCGCCGGCGCGGAACGACGAACCGCCGAGACCGGTCACGACGTCCGTCGCGCGCAGCGCGGCGTGCGGGCTGTCGATGCCGACCGTGAGCGCGTCCGGGAACTCCTCGGCCAGGCGCCGGCCGTAGGGGTCGTCGGTGTTCACGACGCGCAGCGCGGGATCGGCGAGGAACAGCAGCCGCTTGGCCTGGAAGTAGTCCTCCATCGTGTCGTGGAAGTCCAGGTGGTCCTGCGAGAGGTTCGTGAACACCGCGGCGGCCCAGTGGATCGCGTCCGCGCGGTGAAGCTCGAGCGCGTGCGAGCTGACCTCCATCACGCACGCGCGATCGCCGCAGGCGAGCATCTGCGCGAACGTCGCCTGCAGGTCGACCGCCTCCGGCGTCGTGCGCACGGCGGGTGTGCGCTCCCCGCCCACGATCTGGGTGACCGTGCCGAGCAGGCCCGTCCGCAGCCCGCCGGCCTCGAGCAGCGAGGCCAGCAGGAACGCCGTCGTCGTCTTGCCGTTCGTCCCGGTGATGCCGACGACCCGAAGCCGCGCCGTCGGGTCGCCGGCGAGACGTGCGGCCGCCGGGGCCATCGCCGCGCGCGCGTCGGGCACGAGCACCTCGGGCACGCCGAGACCGAGCGGCCGTTCGACGACGAGCGCCACAGCCCCCCGTGCGATCGCGTCGGCAGCGAACTCGTGGCCGTCGCGCGTGAAGCCCGGCACGCACACGAACGCGGTCCCCGGCGTCACCGCGCGGTTGTCGTACGCGAGCGCGCGGACGTCCACGCCGGGCGCAGCGGGCGCGGCGTCGCCGAAGAGCTCGCGCAGCGTCATCGGCTCGGAGGGTACCCGCGCACCCGCGGGATCAGTTCGGCGGGATGCGCAGGTAGGGCAGCGCGAACTGCGCGATCTTCTGGAAGGCGGGGGCCGCGACCTCGCCGCCGTAGATCGCCCCCTGCGGCTCGTCGACCATCACGGCGACGAGCAGCCGCGGATGTGCGGCCGGGGCCATGCCGACGAACGAGGCGACGTACTTCTCGTTCGAGTACTCGCCGGTCGCCGGGTCGACCTTGTTCGCCGTGCCGGTCTTGCCGGCGAGCTTGTAGCCGGGGATCGAGACCTCGCTCGCGGTGCCGCCCGGAGCCAGCACGCCCTCGAGCATCGTGCGCACCGCGGCGGCGGTGCGGCCGGAGATCACGCGGTGGCCGGCCGGCTCGTGCACCGGCTTGCCGTCGACTGCCTGGATGATGTGCGGGCGGCGGAGGATCCCGCCGTTGGCGATCGCCGCGTACGCCATCGCCATCTGGATCGGCGTGACGAGCTCACCCTGGCCGATCGGCAGGTTGCCCATCGACGACCCCGAGTAGCGCGAGAGCGGCAGCACGACGCCCTGCTCCTCACCCGGGAGCCCGACGCCGGTGCGCGAGCCGAACCCGAACGCGCGCACCCAGTGGTCGAAGCGCCGCGCGCCGAGCCGCTGGCCGATCATGATCGCGCCGACGTTGCTCGACTTCGCGAGGATGCCGGCCGTGTCGAGCGTCTCCCACCCGCGGTCCTCCGCGTCGTGGATCGTGCGGTCGGCGACCTGGATCTGGGGCGGCAGGTTGAACGACGTGGCGGGCGTGACGACCCCGTCCTGCAGCGCGCCCGCCACCGTGAACGCCTTGAACGTCGACCCCGGCTCGTAGGGGAAGCCGACCGCGCGGTTCTCGAGCGCCCACGACGGGGCCGCGCCGGGCGTGTTCGCGTTGACCCGTGGCCAGTTGGCCATCGCGAGGATCGCGCCGCTGCGCGGATCCATGACGATCGCGGTGGCGCCCTTGGGGCGATAGGTGGCGCCGACCCCCTGCAGGACCTGCTCGGTGCGCTCCTCCAGCTGGGCATCAAGCGTGAGGCGCAGGCGCGCGCCCGGGATGGCACGGCGCACGTCGCGCACCTCGATCGCCTGGCGGCCGCCGTCGAGCACGGATCGCTGGACGCCGTCGCTGCCGTGCAGCAGCTTCTCGCTGCCGTATTCCAGGCCGAGCAGGCCATGGCCGTCGACGCCGACGGCGCCGATCACCTGCGCGGCGAGCATGCCGTGCGGGTAGGCGCGCAGCTGGCCGGGCGTGAGGTCGATGCCGTCGATGCCGAGCGCTTTGACGCGATCGGCGGTCGCCGCCGGCACACGCCGTGCCAGGTAGACGAAGCCGGTGTCACGGCGTGCGAGCTGCCGGGTGAGCTGCGCGACGGGCACGCCGAGCAGCGGCGCGATCCGCGCGGCGGCGCGCACCGGGTCCTTGATCAGGTAAGGCGTCGCCGAGATGTCGTCGGCCGGCTCGGACGTCGCGAGTGGAACGCCCAAGCGGTCGACGATCGAGCCGCGCCGCGCCGGCAGCGTCTGCTCGGCGACCTGCTGCGAGGTCGCGGCACTCGAGAGGCTCCCGTTCCTGATGACGCCCATGTACGTCGCGCGGAGCGCGGCGATGGCGAGCAGCAGGAGGAATGCGGCGAAGAGCAGCCCGATGCGCCGCTCCACCAGGGCCATCAGGCTGCCCCCCGGGGCGGCGCCATCAGCCCCCCACCGCCGCGGACACCCCGCCGGTGGCCGCCGCCGGTGTCTGCGCCGGGGGCGGGTCGGCGGCCTGCGTCTGGGCCGGCGCCTGCTGGGCCTGCGCCGGCGCCTGGGAGACCGGTGCGGACGCCGCCGCGGGCTGGGTCGTCGCCGGCGCGGGCGACGTCGTCGTGGCCGACTGCGAGGTGGCCTGGGCGTCGGCGGCGGGCACCGTGGCCTGCGTCGGGTCGCTGGCGGTGTCGGCGGCCGCGGCGTCGCCGCCGGAGCACGGCGCATGCGCGCGCGCCTCGAGGTAGCAGACGGCGCCGGGGCCGGGCATCACCATGCCGAGCCGCGCCGCGACGTCCTGGATGCGCTGCCCAGCGTCGAGACGGTCGAGCGAGCTGCGCAGGCCGGCGTTGCTGCGCTCGAGCGCCTGGGCGCGCTCGACGTTGAGGCTGATCGCCGTGTTGAGCTTCAGCAGCGACACCTGGAGGAAGACGAGGCCGAGGAGCAGTCCCGCGAAGACGCCGATCCACAGCCGCCCGCCGACGAACCCGCCGAGCCCGACGCGGCGGGTCAGGGTGCTCGCTGCGGCCTGTCCGCGATGCAGCGCGGCGCGCCACGAGGGCGCCGGGCGGCGCCGGGCGGCGCCGCGGCTCCCGGGGCCGGAGACCCGTCGCGCAACGCGGGGGGCGGGCGAGCGGCGCAGGCTGCGGCGATGGCCGGGGCTCGTCGCCCGCGGCTCGGCGCCCTGTCGGGCGGCCACGGTGGCGGCGGTGGGCGGAGTCATGCCGTTGAGGCCTCCGTGGTCGGGAGCTTGCGGGCGCCGCGCAGCCGTGCGGAGCGTGCGCGCGGGTTGCCCGCCAGCTCGTCGGCGCCGGGCGTGGTGCCGCCACGCGCGAGCAGCTCGGCCTGCGGCGTGCGTCCGCAGCGGCACACAGGCAGATCGGGCGGGCAGATGCAGCCGCGCGCGAGCTCGGCGAGGAACCGCTTCACGCGACGGTCTTCCAGAGAGTGGAACGAAATCCCTGCAAAGCGCCCGTTCTCGCGCAGCAGCTCCCAGGCGAGGGGCAGTGCGGCGTCGAGCTGCTCGAGCTCCCCGTTGACCGCGATGCGCAGCGCCTGGAAGGCCCGCTTGGCCGGGTGGCCGGACGCGAAGCGCGCAGGCGTCGGGATCGCGCGTGTGACGACATCGACGAGCTCGGTCGTGGTGGTGAGCGGTCGCCGCTCGCGCTCGCGCACGATCGCGCGCGCGATCTGGGCGGCGTAGCGCTCCTCGCCGTACTCGCGCAACGCTCCCGCCAGGCGGCGCGCGTCCCACGTGGCGAGGAGCTCCGCAGCGGTGGGACCGGTCGTCGGGTCCATGCGCATGTCGAGCGGCGCCTCTGCGGCATAGGAGAAGCCGCGCGCCGGCGTGTCGATCTGCATCGACGAGACGCCGAGGTCCATATAGACCATGTCTGCGCGCAGGCCCTCGTCGCACAGCGCCGCGAGCGCCTGCGCGAACGGCGCCTGCACGAAGCGCGTGTGGCACGGGACCTCGGCGCTGAACGCCTCGAAGCGCGGCGCGGCCGCGGGGTCGCGATCTATCGCCACGAGCAGCCCGTCGTCCCCCAGCCGCTCGGCGACCACTCGCGCGTGGCCGCCGGCGCCGAACGTGGCGTCGACGGCGACCTCCCCCGGCTGCGGGTCGAGCAGCGCGACGAGCTCGGTCGCCAGCACGGGAACGTGGTCGGCGGTCATGAGGGCCATCAGCCGAACGCGGCGGTGATGTCGACGACCTCGGCGGTCAGGCGCTCGCTCTCCTGGGCCCAGCGCTCGCGATCCCAGATCTCCAGGCAGGTGTCGTTGCCGTTGACGACGACCTCCTTGGCGACGCCGGCGTGCGCGAGCAGCTGGGCGGGGACCATGACCCGTCCGGCGCCGTCGATCGGGGTGAGGAACGCGTTGGCCGAGAAGTAGCGGCGCAGCTGGCGCGCCTGCGGCGAGAGCGGATTCAAGTGGGAGAGCGAGGCCGCGACGAAGGCCTCGTAGGCGTCCGGCGTCCACAGCCCGATGCATGGCTCGATCGCCTTGGCGAGGATCACCTGGTCGCCCAGCAGCCCGCGGAACCTCGACGGGACCGTGAGCCGGTTCTTCGCGTCGAGGGTGTGGGGGTAGGTGCCGAGGAGTGCCATGTGGCTCGCCGCCGCCCCGGGGCGGGAAGCAGATGCGGACCGAGGTGGAGGAGTGGGAGGAGCCCCTCCACCCCGGTCCGCGTGGCGCGAACCTAACCCACTTTCTCCCACTACGCAACCCTTTCCGCACAATTTTTCCCACGGGACTCCCCACGCGTCCACGCGCGCCCCGCACCGAGCCCCGCAACAACCGATGCACACGGGGATCCGGGCCGCCCGCTCGGATCCGGCTGCAGCGAGCGGGCAGCGCATGCCGCGTTGCAGCACGGCCGGCCGCACGCCGGATTGCAGCCTGGGAAGCCATCCGTCCGGCCGCTGTGCATCGGGGTGGGCGGTGGTGGGAGGCCCGTGTGTGCGCGTCAGCGCAGCCCCGCAAGCAGGCCGGCCGCCACCGCCAGCAGCGCGGCCGGCACCAGCAGCAGCGCGACGACCAGCTGGATCTTCGGCGCCGCCCGCTGCGCGCGTTCGTGGACCTGCCGCGCGCGCTCGGCGCGGGCCGCCGCCGCCAGCGCGGCCAGCGCCGGCCCCAGCGGCGTGCCGTGACGGTCCGCGCGCGCAAGGGCGGCCGCGAGCGCCTCCACCTCGGGCAGCGGGCATCGGCGGCGGAGCCTCGCCAGCGCCTGCGCGCGCGGCACCCCGAGCTCGGCCGCGCCGGCCAGCGCGCGCAGCTCGGCAGCGAGCGGCCCGCGACCGTGGCTGCCGGCAGCCTCGACCGCGCGGGCCGGCCCGAGGCCGGCCTCCACCGCGAGGCGCATCCGGTCGAGCACGTCCGGAGCCTCGGCGCGCAGGGCGCGGGCGCGCCGCCGCGCCCTGCTCGCAAGCGCGGCGTCAGGCGCCAGGAAGCCCGCGGCGGGCGCTGCGACGACGACCAGCGAACCCACGCCCGAGGGCGCCCCCGCGACCGCCGCGAGCGCCGCCGCCAGCGCCAGCCCGGCGAGCAGGCACTTGAGGACCATGAGGTCCCCCACCGCGGCCTCCGACCCGGCAGCCTCGATGCGCGCGCCGAGGTCCGCCGGCGCCGCAGGCGGCCGCAGCCGCACGGCCGCCGGCAGCGCCCGCGCGCGGCGGCCCCTCCCGCCGCTGCGACGGCGGCCGGCCGCGACGGCGAGACCCTCGGCAAGCGCCACCGCGCCGGTCGCAGCGGCGACTGCGGCGAGCAGCGCCGCGCTCACGCGCCGACCCGCGCGATCCGCCGGACCGCGAGCAGCGCCGCGAGCTGCAGAGCGAGGGCAACCGCCATCAGCAGCCGCGGCAGCGGCCGGTCGAGCACTGCGCCGAGCGCGCCGGGCGCCGCGGCCTCGGCGACGAGCGCCCCCAGCGCCGGCAGCGCGAGCACGATCCGCGCGGTCAGGCGGGCCTGGGCGCTCGCCGCGCGCGCCTGGGCCTCGACCCGCGCCGTGGCAAGCAGCCCGTCGGCGAGGTCGCGCAGCAGCCGGGCCAGGTCGCCGCCGGCGCTGCGCTGCAGCAGCATCGCCGCCACGATCGGGTCCCAGGGTCCAGCGCCGGCGCGCTCGCGCAGGCGCTCCAGCGCCTCGTCGAGCGGCGCGCCGAAGGCGATCGCGCCGGACGCCTCGCCGAGCGCGTCGCGTACCGCACCGCCGACCGCGCCGTCGCGCGCCGCGATCGCGATGGCGACGCCGGTCGCGTGGCCCGCAGCGAGCGCGTCGGCGATCGCGCCGGCGGCAGCCGGCGCCCCGGCCGCAAGCCGGGCGCGCCAGCGGGCGCGGCGCGTGCGCACGAGCACAGCGGCGCCGGCCGGGCCGGCGGCACCGCACACGATTGCGGCCGCCGGCCCCCCGAGCAGCAGGCCCGCCGCGAACGGCACGACCGACGCTGTGAGCGCCAGCCGCCGGCGCTCGCGGCGCCCGGGTGCGATCCCGCCCCGGCCGGCCGCGCGGGCGGGCGCGAGGAGGTGCGCGAGCAGCGCGAGCACGCGAGCGCCCTCGATCGCCGCGAGCAGCTCCCACAGCGCCGCCACGCCCGCGGCGCCGGCCGCCCCGGCGAGCAGAACGCTCATTCCGCGGTCGCGGCCAGCCGTGCCGCGACGCGACCGTCGCGCGCGGGTCGCAGCAGCGGGCGGCCGTCGCGCAGCGCGTAGAGCTCCCGCGTGGCCGCGCCGCCGGCGACGCGCACGACCTCGCTCACGGCCACCACGCGGCGCGCCCCGTCCGCCATCCGCGCCTGATGGACGACGAGGTCGATCGCGTCGGCGACCTGGGCGCGCACGGCGGCGTGCGGCGGGCCGTCCCCGGCCATCAGCGCGAGCGTCTCCAGCCGGCGCAGCGCCTCCTCGGGCGAGCCGGCATGGACCGTCGAGAGCGAGCCGTCGTGACCGGTGGCCATCGCAGCGAGCATGTCGAGCGCCTCTCCCCCGCGCACCTCGCCCACGACGATACGGTCGGGCCGCATGCGCAGGGCGTTGCGGACGAGGCGACGGATCGTCACCTCGCCGCGCCCCTCGACGCTCGCCGGGCGCGCCTCCAGGCGCACGACGTGGCCCGGGCGCAGCCGCAGCTCGGCGGTGTCCTCGATCGTCACGACGCGCTCGTCGGCCGGCACGAACTCCGAGAGCGCCCCGAGCGTCGTCGTCTTGCCCGAGCCCGTGCCCCCGCAGACCAGCAGGTTCAGCCGCGCGCCGACGGCCGTCTCGAGCAGCCCGCGCAGCGCGGGCGTCCATGTCCCCAGGCGCACGAGGTCGTCCGCGCCGAGCCCGCGGCGCCGGAAGCGCCGGATCGTCACGATGGGCCCGTCGACCGCCAGCGGCGGGAGCACCACGTTGACGCGTGAGCCATCGGGCAGGCGCGCGTCGCAGAGCGGCTCGGCCTCGTCGACCCGGCGGCCGGCCGGAGCCAGGAGCCGCTCGATCGCACCGCGCAGCTCGGTCTCGGAGGCGAACGCGCGGTCGGTCCTGGCGAGCCGCCCGTGGCGCTCGACCCACACCGGCCGCGTCCCCGACACGAGGATCTCGTCGACCGCCGCGTCGTGCATCAGCGCGTCCAGCGGCCCGAGGCCGAGCGCCTGGGCCGTGACGCGAGCGCGCAACGCCTCGCGCGTCTCGGGATCGAGCACGGCCGCCTCGCGGTCGACGATCGCGCGGATGCGGTCCTCGACGGCCTCGGGGCCCAGGCCGGGCTCGCGCGCCTGCGCGAGCAGCCGCGCGCGCAGCTCGCAGGCCAGCTCCTCCACCTGCGCGTCGTGCTCGCGGGGATCCATGCCGCTCCTAGGCCGGCGCCGCGGTCGCGTCGCCCCCACGCCGGCCCCAGACGCCGACGGCCGCCTGTCAGGCGGCCGTCGCGCGGGGGTCGAAGGGACCGAGCCCGGTCAGGGTTGGGGCAGGAAGTCGCCCACCGGCCCGAGGTCCGTCGTCGTCAGCGGGAAGGTCGCGTTCTTCGGGAGCGGGAACGGAGCCCACGCCGCGCCGATCGGCGGATGCATCGTGCAGGTGCGCGAGTGCGGATCCGGGAGGCACGGGTTGTACGGGTTCACCCAGAGGTTGGAGCTGCCGAAGATCGCGGTGTGGCGGTCGAGCTCCTGCAGGTTCGTGAAGCCGTCGTGGTCCTGGTCGTCCTGCCCGTCGGGCACGCCGTCGCCGTTGCTGTCGGGGTCGGTCGCCGAGACGCCGGACATGACCTGCGTTCCGGCAGCGCCGTAGAACGGGGTCTCGCCGGAGAAGGTCGCCGCCCACCAGCCGGGGGTCATGCGCCCGTGCAGCTCGTCCCAGTTGGACAGGCCGTCGCCGTCGGCATCCTTCTCGCCGTCCTCGAGGATGCCGTCGCCGTTGAGGTCGAGCGCCTGCGTGTCGGGCGTCACGAGCGTCGGGCCGCCGGTGTCCTGGGTGCCGTCGCTGTAGGTCAGCGGGAACTTGCCGCCCGTCGTGTACATCCAGAGCGCGTACTCGTCGGCCATCGTGAGCCCGTCGCCGTCGTAGTCGACGTTCGCGTCGGTGCCGTCGAGCGGGTTGGGATACGGCCGCTTGCCCGGGTAGGGCAGCGCGCGGTTGTTCAGGTCGAGCGCCGACTCGTACTCGTAGCCGTCCGGGATCCCGTCGCCGTCGGTGTCCATCCTGCACGGGTCGGTCCCGATCTTGTGCTCGAGCGCGTCGGAGAGCCCGTCGTTGTCGCTGTCGACCGTGTCGGAGTTGATCTGGGGCTTGCAGCCGGGGACGGCACCGCCCGAGCCGGCGGGGCCGATCTGCGGCGACTGGCTCTTGGCGGTGAAGGCGACGCCCAGGCGCTTTGCGAGCACCCGCAGGCGGAAGGTCTGGACCTGCGGCGAGCCGCCGGAGTCGTTGAGGAACGGGATGAGCTTGTCGGCGACCGTCACGACGATCTTCGTCGACGTCGCCGAGTCGGCCTTGACGAAGACCGCCGGCTTGCCGTCACGCTTGAAGACGACGATGTCCTTCTGCTTGCCGGGGATGAATCCCGTGCCGGTGATCGTCAGCTTGTCGCCGATCGCCGCCTTCAGCGGCGAGATCGACTTGATCGTCGGGCTCGTGCCGGCGTGAGCCGCAGGAGCCGTGGCGAGGGCGAGCAGCAGTGCGAGCGCCGGCATGAGCGTGCGGGTGCCGCGGGGAACGGAACGCAGACTGGGCATCGCTGCGCGTATCGGCAGTTTCGCGCCGCGCTTGAGCGCTTCTGGCCTCATCTTCGATGCGACGCGGACGCCGGCCGCGGCAGGGCGCGCAGCTCGCGGGCGGTCGCCTGCGCCTCGACGAGGAACACCGCCTGGCGGACGGTGACGCGCAGCGCGAGCCCCACGCGCGGCAGGCCCGTGCCGGAACCCTCGGGCACCGCCTCCGCAGGCCGCGCGCCGACGACCTCGACATCGCGCAGCGCCACGCGCGTGACGGCCCCGCCGTCCACGCCCTCGCGGGTCACGAGGATGTCGGCGCGGCTGCCCGCTGGAAGCTCGGAGGCGGCGCCGACGGCGACGATCCGGGCGATGCGCTCGCCCGGCGGCGCGCCGACCAGGGCTCCGGCAGGGCCGGGACGCGTGCCCGCGAGCGCCGCCGGCCCAAGGTCGGTGCCCGCCGGCAGCGCGACCGCCGCGCGCGCCCCGGCGACCTCAGCCGGCGCACCGAACGCGCCGCGCGGCGCGTAGCGCTCCGGCACGAGCCGCACCGCCAGGTCGCGGCGCTCGATCCGCGCGCCCGGCGCAATCGCGGTGCGGGCGACGACGACCGCGATCGCCGGGCCGAGACGCGCGTCGAGCGCCGCCTCGCGCCCGGCGACATCGGCGGCGGCGAGCGCGCCGAGCAGCAGCGACAGGCCGCCGAGCAGCAGCGCCCGCCGGCGCCGGCTCACGCGGCGACCGCGCCGATCTCGACGGCCGCAGGTGCGGGCGCGTCGACGAGGCGATAGCCCACGCCCCACACGTTGATCACGAACCGCCCGCCGCGCGCGCCGAGCTTGCGCCGCAGGCGGCAGGCGTGCGAGTCCAGAGTTCTCGTGGTTCCGACCGCGCGCTGCCCCCAGATCGAGCGCAGCAGCTCGGCCTTCGTGAAGACGCGTGTCGGGTCGGCGGCCAGCACGCGCAGCAGCGCGAACTCCTTCGCGCTGAGGTCGAGCGGCGCGCCGCCGAGGTGCGCCGAGCGCGCGGCGGTGTCGATCTCCAGGTCGGCCACCCGCAGCCGCCCGGCGCCGTGTCGGCGTGTCGCGCGGCGCAGCAGCGCCTCGACCCGGCAACGCAGCTCGGCGTAGGAGAACGGTGTGGCCAGCACGTCGTCGGCGCCGCGCTCGAAGCCGCGCACCCGGTCCAGCTCGTCGGCGCGCGCGCCGTGCAGGATCAGCGGGATCTGGGGGTCGATGCGGCTCGCGATGCCGTCGGCCTCGCGCACGTGGCTGACGAGGTCGAGCGCCGCTCCGCCGGGCAGCCCGGCGTCCACGAGCGCGAGATCCGGGTACTTCGACGCGAGCAGCCGCAGGCCGTCGGGAGCACCGTCGGCCACGAGCAGGTCGTAGCCGTCGGCGGTCAGGTTGTCGGCGAGGAACGTGCGCGCGGCGTCGTCGTCGTCGATGAGCAGGAGGGTGAATCGGTCACGATTGGTCATGACCCCCGTAGGCGATGACGGCCGCGATGCTCCCCCTCCATGCGCCCGATCCTCGTAGCATCGACGCGGTGCGCTCGCATCCGCTGACCGGGCCGCTGCTCGTCCTCGCCGGGGCGCTGGGCCTGCTCCTCGTCTCGTTCCTGACCTGGTACAGCGTCGACCTCGGGGCGATCAGCGGCGGCGCGCGCTTCGCCGCGCGCTACGCGGCCGAGAACGGCATCGCGACCAATGCGAACGCCTGGACCCCGTGGAGCACCTTCGCGGGGATCGTGCTGTTCGGCGCGATCGCCGCCGCCGCAGGCCTGGCGATCGGCGGGGTGGCGACGGGAGCGCGCTCGATGGGCGCCGCCGCCGGCGCGATGGGCGCCGGCGCGCTGGCCAGCGCGCTGATCGTGCTGCACATCGCCGCGAGGCCCCAGCCGCATGCCGTCGTCACGGTCACCGGCTGGGCCTGGGTCGGCCTGCTGTGCGCGGTTCTCGTGCTCGTCGGCGGCTTCGTGTGGTGGGACCACACGCAGCACCCCGTGCCAGCCGGCTCGGGCGGGATGCGCGTCAGGTCCGCTGGCCCGTCGGGCGAACCAGGATCTCGTTGATGCTCACGCGCTCCGGCGCGGCGAGCGCATGCACGATCGCGTCGGCGATGTCGCCCGCCTGCAGCGTCTCGCCGATCTCCTCGCGGACCTTCTCGGCCGCGTCCCGGACGAACGCGCTGTTGTGGCCCAGCAGCTCGGTCTCGACGAACCCAGGCTCCACGATCGTGACGCGCACCCTCGAATGCAGCGCCTCCTGGCGGAGCGCCTCGCTGAAGCCGTTGACGCCCCACTTCGTCATGTTGTAGACGGCCGAGCCGAACGCGGCGCGCCTGCCCGCGACGGAGCTGACGTTGACGATGTGGCCGCCGCCCTGCTGGCGCATGATCGGGAGCGCCGCGTGGGTGCAGTACAGGAGCCCCAGGCAGTTGACCTCGATCATCCGGCGCCAGTCGTCGGTGCTGGCGCCCTCGACCGGCCCGAGCAGCATCACCCCGGCGTTGTTGACGAGCGCGTCGAGCCGCCCGAGGCGGTGCCGGGCCTCCTCGACGAACCCGCGCGCCTGCTCCTCGGAGGCGACGTCGACCTGGATCGCGGTCGCCGCGCCGCCCTCGGCCTCGATGCGCTGTGCGAGCGCCTCGATCCGGTCGGCCCGGCGCGCCCCGAGCGCCACCCCAGCGCCGGCGTCGGCGCACAGGAGCGCCGTCGCCTCGCCGATCCCCGACGAGGCTCCCGTGATCGCCACAACCTTGCCCGAGAGGTCGTATGCCATCAGGCGAGCCTACCGGCCGCACCGCTCTCAGCGCCGCCCGCTCGAACCGCCGGAATTCCCGCAAACACCGGGAATCCGTGCAACATCCCGTTCAGCGCTGTCGCCCGTGAAGGGAACCAACGTAGGATCCCGACGGGTTCGGCAACGCCACGACGGCCGCCGGCCCGACGCTTTTCTTCTGGGGACCATGGACGCTTCGACGCGCGGCAATTACGACTCCGGCGAGGACTTCGTCCTCGAGTACGGAGAGCTGCGCTTCACGTTCAACGAGCGCGACTTCAGCGAGCGCGTGGAGCAGGCCGGCCGCAAGCTCGGCTTCGTCGCCGGTGTGCTGGACGAGGGCGAGCTCGAGGACCTGGTGAACCTCGCCGTCAACGGCGAGATCCAGGAGCCGGCCTCGGCACTCGGCGAGCACGTCAACGACTGCTGGCCCGAGCTCGTCGGCCCCGCCGACCGGTCGCTCGTCCACTGGCTACGGCGCCTCGTCTTCCGCTCGGCCTGGCTCGACCAGCGCGTCAAGGAGGAGGAGCTGGACGTGCACTTCAACTGGGAGACGCAGACCTTCTCCTACGTGCAGCCCGACCGCGGCGGGGAGCCGGTCGAGCTGGCGCCGGAGCCGAGCTGGGGGCGTGTGGCGTACATCCCCCGCTCGGCCGCCTGACAGGCGCCGCGGCGGCCTGGCGGCTCAGTCGCCGGCGAGCGCCTTGGCGCGGTGCTTGACGATCGTCGTGGCCTTGCGCGCGCCGACGAGCAGCTCCAGGCGCAGCGTGCCGCTGCCCGCGGGCTCGAGCACCGGGCGGCGCTCGGCGTAGGACGCGCCCGCGTCCAGCGCGATCACGGTCGTCTCGCCGCCGACGGGCTCGCGCGCGGCGGCGATGACGGTCAGGCTGCCGCCGTCGGGAATGTTGCGGGCCGCCGCGAGCGCGCGGCGCGCGGCGCCGGCAGGCAGGTTGTCGAGGGCGTCGACGATGACCGCCGCGTGCCCCCCGCGCGCGGCGACGCGCCGGGCCGCCTCGATCGTGCGCTCGACCGCCTGCAGCTGCGCCTCGGCGCTCGTGGCGAGCCCCGCGACGCCGGACGGAGCGAACTCCGCTGCCGTCCACTCGCCCGTCTCCTCCGGGCGCGCGCCGGCGAGCACGACGGACACGTCGAGATCCTCCTCCCCCGCCAGCTCGATCGCCAGCAGGCGCAGCGTCGTGCTGCGCCCGGCTCCGTGCGCGCCGACGACGCTCACCCGCGAGCCGCGCCCGATCGGCGCGAGATCCGCGATCTGCTTGAGCGTCGCGTCCTTGGCCTTGAACGCGAACGGGGTGCCGGGGAACGCGGCCGGGAGCTCATCGTAGGGCGTGCCCGCCGCGACCTCCTCGGCGGGGCTGCCGTTGATCGTCTCCACGCGGATCAGCGACGCGTAGCGCTCGGAGCGACGCGGGCGGCGCACGGGCCCGGCGATCGTGTCGCCGCTGACCAGCTCGCAGCGGCGCACCTGCGCCGCCGAGACGTAGATGTCGTCGTCCGAGGTGGTCCCGGCGCCGCCGACGCGGATGAAGCCCGAACCGTTGGCGAGCACCTCGATGACGCCCTCGGCCGCGCGCTCGCCCTCCTCGCGCTCCTCCTCGCGCCGGCGGCCCTCCCCACCGCGACGCCCGCGGGCGCGCGGCTCAGGCTCGCGCGCCGCCTCAGGCTCCTCCTCGGCCTCCTCCTCGGGCCCGGTGCCCTCGGCCTCCGCGGGCTTGCGGGCGCGCCCGCGGCCGCCGCGTGTGCGGCGCGGGCGGGCGGCCTGCGCCTGAGGTTCGTCTGCGGGCGGCTCCCCGCCAGGCTGGCGCTCCAGGATCGCCACGACGAGGTCCTCGCGGCGCAGACGACGGAAGCTGTCGATGCCGAGCTCTGAGGCGATCGCGTGGAGGTCGGCGAGCGGACTGCCCTCGAGGGCGTCGCGGGTGAAGACGGGCATGGTGCTCCTTCGTTTGAGAGGGGATCGGTCGGCATCCGGCGGCGTTGTGACAGCCGCCGGCGACCCGTGTGCGGGCAGAACGGTAGCCGATGCCCGCCTCAGGACGCCGAGCCGCCGTCGGCGCGGATCCACTTCAGCGCCTCGTCGTCGGCGGCGAAGTCGGGGACCTCGTCGAGCCCCTCGAGCACGCGCCAGACGCGCAGGAAGTCGACCGCCGCGGCCACGTCGTGGACGCGCACGATCGCCGCGCCGGCCGCGACGCCGTGCCCGAGCGCGGCGAGCGTCCCGGCAAGCCGGTCGGCCGGCCCGCGGCCGGTGATCACGCCGACGAAGTACTTGCGCGAGACGGGCAGCAGGATCGGGCGCCCGAGGGCGTGCAGCCCGGGCAGCGCACGCAGCACCGCCGCGCTCTGGGCGGGCGTCTTGGCGAAGTCGGGGCCCGGATCGACGATCAGCTGCTCGTCGGCGACACCGCGGGCCCGGGCGAACGCCATGCGCTCGCGCAGGAACCGCTCCACGTCCGAGACGACGTCGCCGCCGTAGTCGGGGAAGCCGGCCTGCTTGGGCCGCGCGCGCGTGTGCATGACCACGAGCCCCGCGCCCGTCAGCGCCGCGACATCCGCGAGCCCGGAGTCCGCCAGGCCGCTGACGTCGTTGATGATCGCCGCGCCGGCCGCGGCCGCGGCGCGCGCGACCTGCGGCTTCCAGGTGTCGACGGACACGAGCACACCCTCGGCGCACAGGCGCTCGACGAGCGGCACGACGCGCCGGATCTCGGCCTCGGGAGAGGTGGCGTCGGTGTAGGTGACGCCCGACTCCCCGCCCACGTCGATGAGGTCGGCACCGTCGGCGACCAGGCGCAGCGCGTGCTCGGCCTGGCGCTCGAGCGTGTCCAGGCGTACGGCATCGCTGAACGAGTCCGGGCCCGTGTTGACGATGCCCATGACGAGCGGGCGCCCGGGGATCAGCTCGAGCGTGCGATCTGAGAGCCGCAGCGTCGTCGGCGAGCCCACCGGTCTGCTCATGGGCGGGGCGTGTAGCGCAGGAAGAGGTAGTCGCCGGCGCGCGCGACGTCCTGCAGGGACAGCGCGAGCGGCGGGTCGAACACGGGCCCGTGGACGACGCTGCGCCCGTCACCGGAGACGAGCATGGCGGCGATCGTCAGCACGAGCTCGCCGAGGAGCCCCGCACGCGCGAGCTCGTGCAGCAGCGTCGGCCCGCCCTCGCTGAGGATGGTGCGCGCGCCCCGCGCCGACAGTCGCTCAACGCAGCCCGCGACCGTCAGATCGCCCGGGGCGAAGCGCTCGAGGGCCACGTCCGCCCCGTGACCGGGGAGGTCGTGCTCGCTCTCGGTGAAGACGACGATGCGCTGGCCGCGCTCGGAGAAGAGCGGAACCTCGGCAAGCGCCGGCGAGAGCCCGCGCGAGATCGTCGCCATCACGGGGGCCTCGGGCATGCCGTGCGCGGCCCGCTGCTCGCGGTGCCGGGCATCGAGAAGGTTCGCGTAGCCCTCGGCGACGAGCGTGCCCGCGCCGACCAGCATCGCGTCGACCGGCGCCCGCATCGCGCGCAGCAGCGCACGGTCGACGGGGTCGCTCAGCCCCCCGGCGCGGCCCTCGACGGTCGCGCGCCCGTCCGCCGAGCCGATCATGCCCGCGACGATTCGCCCTCGCGCGCCGGCGCGCTCCCAGAGCCCGAGGCGCGCCACGTACTCGTCGACGGTGAGCGCATCGCCGCGATCGCCCTGCGGGCGCAGGACCGGGGCGCTCACGGCTTCGCCTTCTTCTTCTTCTTCTTGGGCTTCTTGATCGTCACCTGGCGGTAGACGACCGTGGCGTTCCCCGCCACGTCCGTGGCGCTCACGCGGACGTTGAACGTGCCCGCGCGGAAGGCATGGACGAAGCTGAAGCTGTTGCCGAGCACCACCGACGGAACCGTCCCATCGCGAAAGTCGATGCGGATCTGGCGCACCCCGGACCCCGGGGGCGGACCCAGGTCGGTGGCCCGTGCCGCGAAGATGAGGCGGCGCCCGGGCTGGCGCACGCCGGACACCCTGACCGTCAGCACCGGCGGCGTGGCGTCGATGCGCAGGTTGCGCGACAGCGAGCGCGTGCTCTGACCCTGCGGGTCGGTCACCACGACCTGCCAGCGGTGCAGGCCGTCGGCGATGGGCGTCGAGAGCGTCAGCGTCGACCCGGTCGTGGTCCCGGCCGGCTGGCC
>Ga0335069_10003937_pt1 | contig 22209 bp, 20 predicted proteins | sample Lox_Sample_11_FD_206714 | JGI IMG/M metagenome (GOLD analysis project Ga0335069, IMG submission 206714) | Soil microbial communities from Loxahatchee National Wildlife Refuge, Florida, United States - Lox_Sample_1.1 | ecosystem: Environmental > Terrestrial > Soil > Wetlands | place: USA...
CGCAGGCAATTCAGTACCTCTCTTCAGCGAGTTTTTATCTCTCCGGTCTTGTCGTACTCATTGACGCACTTTTGCCTGTCGTCTTTCTGTACACGGGACTTGTGCCGGTGCGCGTCTCTGGCATGGTACTCGCTGGTGTCTTCTTGCCGTATTTCTTTTTTACAATGTATACCATCGAACGTGCTTCGAACTACACGTTTACCTTCTCATCACTGTGTTTCTCGATGGGCAGCTTTGCGATTCAGTTGCGCGCGCTCGGGAGCGCAGTTATCGGAGCGCGTACGCGTTTCGAAGTAACAAATAAGCATGGCTCGCATAGGAGTAACAACCTCTCCCTGATCAAGTGGCACGTCGTGTACATTGCGCTCGTGGTCGCAGGAATTCCGATAGCCTTTGCCCGCGAAGGAATGTCGGCGTCGCTCGTTAACAACGCTGCGTGGACGCTTCTCAACATCACGTTCTTCTTACCGTTTATACGCGCGAGTCTTCCTGTCGCGTCTCACTCGCTTGCGCGCGCAGAACTCGTCAAAAACGAGCCCGAAATTCAGGATGATTCTGCTTCCGAGTCAGTATTTGTAACGCAGTAATATGCCCTCCGAAAACACAATAAAGAGCGCGGGTGCGTATCCAAAACAGAGAGGAACTTCTTCCGTGCTGAGAGAAACAGTTTCTCCGCTCTTGTGCATTACTTCCTGCATGGCGCTGCCCATTGTATTTTCGTACTTATTTTTCCTGGGGCAGAGCTTGCGGCTCGATGAGGCGCAAAGTTTGTGGCAAACAAGCAGGAGCTTCGGCGACATTTTCACCGTCGTTGCCGGAGACGTGCATGTGCCGCTCTATCATATTGTTCTGCGCTTCTGGCGTCTGTATGTTGGCGAGTCGATTACCTCGGCGCGCGCGCTTTCACTCCTCTTCTATGTCATTTCAATTCCCGCACTCTATGAGGTTGCGAGCTATGCGTACAATCGTCGCGTCGCGCTTTTTTCAATCCTCCTCTTTTCACTCTCTCCTTTTATGAATTGGTACGGCAACGAAGTGCGCATGTATACGCTCTTTACTTTCTTCGTCATTCTCAACCAATATTTCTATCTTCGGATCTTACGAGAAAAAACGCCGCGCGATGGTGTGTGGGCCGGATACATTCTCACAGCGCTTCTCGGCGTCTTTACACACTATTTTTTCTTCCTAAACCTTGCGGCCGAAGCTCTCTTTTACTTTTTGCGTCGCGATCTCTTTGCGCGCGGTTCATTTAAACGATTCGTCTTTGCCGCTGGCATCGTTGGAGTTTGCTTTGTACCGTGGGGACTGTATGTGGTAAAACTGGGCACTGCGGGATTTCAGGAGCCGGTACTTGCGCTTCCCTCCTCGGTCGATTTCTTCAACGCTTTTGGCCAATTTCTTTACGGATTTCAAACCGACAACATCAACACGTTTTTCCTCTCGCTCTGGCCGATTACCGTCATACTCGGGCTTATCGCGCTGCGGCGCAATCGCGCGTTCATGCCTGAAAGCGAATATTTTCTGGCCACAATTCTGCTCTCATTCGGCATTGCATTTTTTGGCAGCTTCGTCATCGCACCGGTTTTTGTCAGTCGCTATTTGATATTTACTATTCCCTCGCTCTATATTCTTCTCGCTAGTCTGTTTGAGAATTATCTGCCGCCCGTCCGTAATATGGCGCAATGGTCATTTGCCTGCCTCATGATTGCGGGCCTTATGCTCGAGATTGTTAATCCAACAATGCCTGTGAAGGAAAACTACGCGCAGGCTGTTGCGTTTATAAATGATCATGTGAACGCGCAAGATAGCGTGATTCTCTCGGCACCGTTTACAATTTATCCCGTGCAATATTACTACCGTGGCAGTGCGCCGCTTCTCACGCTCCCGATATGGAACCAGTACACCTACGGCGCCATTCCCGTCTTCACCGAAAACAACCTGCCTCAGGAAGTGAAAGAGGACGTCGGTGCAAGCCAGGATATTTATCTCTTGCTCTCGTATAATCAAGGGTACGAGAACAACATCAAGAATTATTTTGATTCGCACTACCAAATGGTCTATCAACAGAATTTCTCGAACGATCTCAATCTCTACGTTTACAAGGCGCGCTATGATACCAGTACCTCAGCGATTGCCTCAAGATTGCAATAAAGGCAGCACCAGATCAGGTGCTGCCTTTGGAAACACGACGAACCTATTTATTCTTTAATTCTGCACCAAAGAGAGCGCATAGCTCGGCCACCAGGTGCCCGCTGAGGGGCCGCCATTGCATGAGCCGTCGCTTTCTCCTGGAGTTTTGACCCAGAGATACGCGTCGACGCTGGTGTTGCCGGTATCCTCCGTCGGCTTCGAACCGATTGCCGCGCCCAAAGGATTGCACCAATCTCCGCTTGCGACATTTCCGCCGTTACGCGAAGTGTCAATTACGAAGTGTTTTCCACCGACCATCGAGCTTACCGCTTCGCCATAGCTGATTTCGTTTTGTGTCGGCATGAAGTTGGAGACATTGAGCGAGAAGCCGTCGGCTTGCGCGATACCTGATTGCTGCAGGCTCTGCGCCATAGTCTTTGCATCGATCCAATCGGAGTGACCAGCATCGATATACACTTTAGCGTTAGAATCTTTCTTGATCGAGTTCACCGCATAACTGAGAAGCTCTTCGCGCGTTGATTGATCCGCCTGCGAGAGACATGAAATCTGCGCGAGTGCATCGGGCTCCAGAATAACGAGTGCGGGCGCTTGCCCTAACCCTGCGGCAAAGCCGTCGATCCACGATTGGTATCCCGAAGGATTATCGGAGCCGCCGCTTGAAAAACCGCCACAATCGCGCTCAGGAATATTATATGCAACCAGGACGGGGATCTCGTTTGACGCCTGCGCGCCGTCAACGAGTGAGTGCACATCATCGCGCACATCGGTGTTCCAATTACCAAACCATGTCGCGGTGGGTACTCCGGCAAGCGTCTGCATTGCCGCCGCATCCGCGCTGTTATTCCCTTGCCACACTGCTTCTTGCCGCGCTGCTTCTGAATTCGGGACGACGTAGAAATTCATCGCCGAGTGATTCGATTGTTGCTCTGTAAGCAGCGGGGCTTGCGCGGTACCCGTAGGCGTATCTACGGTCGATGTGGAATTTGGTGCAACAGTATTTTGACTTACAGGCGCGAGCCACGCCGCCACGGATGTCGAGGTAGCAACTTGTGCTGATGCGCTGGCTGATGCAGACAATGGTGCCGCTGTCGTTGTGGAAGCATTACTTTGAGGCGCAACCTCTACAACATCGGGTGCCGGCAAGGTATTACCCTGCCCATTATCGACATAAATTGTCTCCGATTGTTGTGCAATGACCACGCCATTTTGATCACGCGCAATAAAGTTCACCGTGTACGGTCCGCTACCGTGCCAGCTCCAGCCGCTCACATCAACAGATGCTTCTTTGTGCGGTGAGTCGGTAGAGTTGTCATCCATCCAATTCCACTGTCCACCGTCGACCTGCCAAAACATTTGATACTGCGATGCGTCGATACCAGGAATCATCGCCTTAAACGGCTGAATACCGCTTACATGCGCGCCGTTCGTCGGCCACCAGACGTTAATCGCAGGCGCATCTGCGGATACAGTGACCGGAATTAAAAAACCAAGCGCAACACAAACTGATAAAGCTATAAATAATGCAAACGAAAAAAAGATCTTGCGTAAATTTTCCATGAACAAATAAAGCGTAACAACGCAGCACTCTTGCTTACAATCCCGTGCACATGGTTTAACCGCAATTTAATGAAAGCGATGTCAAAAAAAGCGCGGCAAAGGAAAAAATGAATCATGAATATGAGAATGGGAGCAGCTGACCGTGACTGAAAGCTGAAAATATCTTCAACATATCTTCATGCAGCAAGCGCTAGCATAATTCTCATGCAACAGAAAAAAATTCGCCGTGCGATAATTCCGGCGGCAGGGTTTGGTACGCGTTTTCTTCCCGCGACAAAAGCGATGCCAAAAGAAATGCTCCCTGTCGTCGACAAACCAATTATTCAGTATGTCGTTGAAGAAGCGGTGCAATCCGGCATCGAAGACATTGTCATCGTTACTGGTTGGCATAAGCGATCGATCGAGGATCATTTCGATTACCCGTTTGAACTGGAGACGCGCCTCATGGAGGCAGGAAAAGAAAATCTTGCCGAAGAAGTGCGCTCGATTGCAAATCTCGCCAATTTTATTTACGTTCGGCAAAAGGGTCCCTATGGTAACGGCACTCCCGTCTTAAACGCGCGACAAGTGATTGGCGACGAGCCGTTTGCAATCCTCTGGGGCGACGAATTTATCAACTCCGATCCGCCGCGCCTCAAACAAATGATCGACGTATGGGAAACATTCGGCACGCCCGTCATTTCTGCTGTGCGGGTTCCCGAAGAGTCCGTTACAAAATATGGCATCGCAGACGTCTCACCGGTAAATGATAACGTTTTTAAAATTAATAGGATTGTCGAAAAACCAAAGGTCGGCGAAGCGCCCTCAAATCTTGCGGCGCATGGTGCCTACATCATGCCGTCGCGCGTCTTTGACATCCTAGCTGAAACTGCGCTCGGCAAAGACAACGAGCTCTGGCTCGTCGATGCCGTCACGGCGCTTGCCAGAGAGCAGGATATATATGCGGTCGAAATTAAGAATGGAAAGTACTACGACACCGGTAACAAGCTCGAATATTTGAAGACGGTCGTCGAATTCGGCTTGCGGCACCCCGATCTGAATGGTCACTTCAGAGATTTCCTGAGGGATTTACCTCTGTAGTCGTCTCGCCGATCCGCTTCAACAAACGTCTGTAATTCTTCAGAGCGCGTTATTGCACTGCAATTACGGTTATGTTTGCATTTCCAACATGAAACGTATAACTACCGGCATTACCTGCGGTAAATTCCCAATACGCACCGCGTGAAAGTGCGTACGTTTGATCGTCCGGTGAGACCAGCACGATTTGGCCAGCTGTGGTGTTGACAAACCGGACCGTCTCTCCCGCGTGAATGGAAAGTGAAGAGGGGCTAAATCCTGACGTCGTATAAGAAACGAGATATTGGAACGGTATTTGTGCTGCACTTTGGTCATAGGCAGTTGGTACAGAAACATCCTGCGGAAATGTAGTGGAAATTGTACCGATTGTCTGGAAGCTTGCAGGTGCCAAGGGCTGCAGCGCGGTTTGAACAACATCTGCGATACCAACCAGCACCGCGATCGCTATAAGAACAAAGAGGAGCCAAAAAAACGAACGCATATTTGACATCCTCTAAGTCTAGCATCTACATAAATTCCGCGGTGTTTAAAACGCACCTACTTGTGGATAATCCGAGGCGTATCCCCTAATGACATATTTTGAAGGTGTTTGCAGCGCGACGGAGCGAAACGGAGGGGTTTTTCAGCAGAAAAATCCCGACCATGAGAAATATGTCGTCAGAGCATATATGCAGATAATTCCGCTAATCAATTTCTTGCCGCAATGGGAGTTATCCACTTTTATTGTTGGGTTGCGGTAACAGAAAACGTCGCACTACCGTCATTAATTTGTGTAAGAGCAACGCTGTAATTTGCTGTTGTATAGCTTTGTCCGACTGATAATGTTTGTGCAGGAATCGGCTGAGCGTAGATCATACAGTACACTTTCACCGATGTATCTGAGGGGAATGAGTTCCAGCATCCGACCGGAGTTGGCTGGATGGTTGCTGTTGAAGCAGTAACATTTTCCAAAGTGAAGTAAAAGCTTTCGTTGTGAACTTCGGCAATGCCTCCTGCAGTAAGCGTGACGGTACCGGGCGCGTTTACTTGCTGAATGCTGGTGATGGGCGGATTGGAGAATGGTGGCGGTGTTGGTACCGTACTCGTCCCGCTTACGGTTATCGTCGCGCTACCGAGTGGCTGCAGAGCGATCAGGCATCGAGGATTTGTGTACATGCAAGCGATGTAGCGCGAGAACGACGCAGTATAGACTCCTGGCGTCGCGTACGTATGAAGCGCTTGTATACCGCAGTTTGTCGTAGAAGTATTTGTGTAGAGCTGATTAGAAGCGCAATTAGTTCCCGCTTGCAGAGGACCGCTGTTGCTGCCGTCGCCATAATCAATGACGTATTGATTGGAATCGGTGGGTGTCGCAGAGAACCCAACCGAAAGCGGCGCGGCTCCCGAGAGCGGGCTCGCAGTGAAATTATAATTTTGCTGGCTCATCTGGAGCGGAGTTTCACCGCCTCCCGTGTTACCGCCGGTGCTACCACCGCAAGAACTCGAAATGTACGAACGTGACACGGGCCCAAAGACTCCTACGGCAGAGATGCCGTTTTGTGCCTGCCATTTACTGACAGCCGCCTTGGTTAACGCACCGAAGTAGCCGGTCGCCGAAGCATTCAAATATCCTTGTGTCGAGAGAAATTGCTGGAGTGCTGTAACATCATCCCCCGACGAACCGAGAGAAAGTGTACGAGTGATGACTGGAACGGCGATACACTCGCTCGCCACTGTCCAGGAAACGGGCGGCACGCCCGCGCCAACAGAGCCAGAAGCAGATGCTGCGCCGGAGTTCGAACCAGATGCAGAGCCGGCAGAACCTGAAACGGAACCCGCGCCAGAGGCAGAAGCTGATCCAGAAACGACTCCGGTCATAGGAGCAGCGCTCTGGGATTCCAGTGTTTTCAATTGATTGAGCAGACTCTGAAGCTCGTTCTGCAGAGCGCTTATTGTCATTGCAGAGGGAGTGCTGATCGAGGAGTAAACGGCAGTTGACAAGCCGCCGGATGTGATGGTTGATGAATCGGCTGATGCAGCAAGCGGCATTCCGAAGATCATCATCCCCGTCGCTATTAATAGAGCTTTTTTATACATAAAATTGCAATGAATGGTAATACATCCGATGCCGTTATTTTATCATCGTTACATGGTAAAGACAATTGGCCAAGGGGATAACTGTGTATGTATCCCTGGCGACATAATTTGAAGGGTCTTTGCGGGAGGACAGTGCGAAAGAGAGTGCTGACACGACACTCCTCGCACCAACATTCTGTTATACTGCCGCTTATGGCAAGCGAACACGGAGAACACGGTCATGAGAAGAAAGGCGAGAAATGGTTGGATAAGGCATTGAAGCTTGTAATGCCACTAACTCTCGGCATAACCGTCGCGGCATTGGCACCAGCGCTTTTCACGTGTTGGGCTGCAAATTTTGGCTTTCAATTGCCGCAATACATGGCGTACACATTGGGTGGAGCAACGGGAGCAAGTGTTGCATACGGCGTACATTCGAAATCATATGCTAAGAAAGCGGCTGGCGGACATAGCAAACATGGCGCACATTAATAAATAATATGTTGAGTGAACAAGAAATCAGAAAGCGACTTCTTAAGATGGGCGTCGCGGGAGCAGAGCAAGAAAACGTCATGCGCGATGTCGTTGAAGTTATTCTCGCAAAAGTGACTGGAAAATTCCTCGATAAACTTCCCGAGGAGGAGCGCCTGCATCTAAGATCGCTCGATCCATCGCACTATCAGGATTATGTGAATGAACGCGCTGAGACCTTACCTCGCGTCACGCAAGAAGAATTCGACATTATCCACGACGAAACCTGGGAAGATTATTTCACTTCAGCTGGCATCTAAGGGCGTCGGAATACGCGGTTTACGAGCCCGTACTATTTGATGAATATCGCATGAAGACGCGATTTTCTTTGGCTCGATATTTTATTATATTGCGTCTATACTCACGCGCGTATGAATGCAACCACCCTGCAGAGGTTTCGGAGTGTCTATAGCCCGCAGGAATGGCGCATTGCAGGTATTCTCTTTGTTTCATATATCGCCGTCTATGAGGCGGCGTTCTATTTTCTGCCGCCGGGGGCAAAAATATACCCGGCAATAACCATTGCGATCGTAGCGCTTTTCTTTGGCGGTTTACGGCTGTGGCCTGTCGTCTACTGTGCAGCCGTGATTGGAATGCTTCTCGTTGGCGCGTCCTTTGTAGAAGTTCTCATTATCCCCTGCAGTGTGCTTTTGCAATCCCTTTGCACCGTCTATATTTTACGCGCAGTACAAATCGACCCGCTGTTTCGTCGCTATCGCGACACCTTCTATTTAATGGGTACCGTCGCAATCGTCGCGGTCATTCGCCCAACCTTTGATCTCCTGATCGATGCGATATTTCACCGCGCAGATACGGCAGCGGCGTGGGAGAGCGGATATATCGCAAACGCATTCGTACTCATCGTGTTCACACCCTTCCTCATGCGCTGGATTGCAAAACCGCGATTTACGCGCCATCCAATAGAAGTCATCGAAACCGCCATCATCTTCACCATTCTTATTTTTCTCGATGTCGCAATTTTTGTTGAAGACGCGCAGACATTTGTCGGGATTCCGCTCTCATACTTTTTGCTGTTTCCTTTTTTCTGGATAGCTATCCGCCTGCGACCGCGCTTCATCACGCTTGCGCTCGTCCTGACCGCTCTCTTCGCCATCACGAGCGTCGTACTAACCACTCCCCCTCAAATGGTGCAACAAACGCTCTTCTTGACCGAGAGTTTTATGATCGCGCTCTCGATTTTATTTTTCGTTGTTACCTCACTCGAGGAGGATCGCCGCGTAAGTATGAACACCATGCGCTCGCAGCTGCATACCCTCGAAAACGCCGTCGAGAAGATCCGCAACGAATCGCGCGCTAAAAACGAATTTATCGCCATACTCGCGCACGAGCTCCGAAATCCTCTCGCCCCCGTGCTCTCCGGAATTGATCTCCTTCGCCTTAAGAGCGCGCAAGAAAAAGAAGATCGCGAAGTTTTACAAATGATGGGCGATCAGATGACGACGGTGCGCCGTCTCCTCGACGACCTCCTCGATATTTCGCGCATCTCTGAGGGCAAGATCACGCTTAAGCGGGAAAGTGTCGATCTTGAGGCCATCATGCGACGCGCGATAATTTCAACCAATCATCACCGACAGGAACTGCATCAGCCGCTCACTGTCAATTTCCCGAAGCGCCCGATCCGCATCGCCGCCGATCCGGTACGCCTCGAGCAAATCTTTTCCAATCTGCTTACGAACGCGTCAAAATATTCCGACTCCGGCGACAGGATAAGCATGACCGTACGCGACGAAGTAGAAATGGTAGAGGTGGAGGTTGCCGACGAGGGCATCGGGCTCACAGAAAGCGCCATGAAGACCATCTTTATGCCTTTTAATCAGATAGAACACGGCGAGCGCACGAAGAAGGGTCTCGGCATCGGACTTGCGCTTGTGCAGGCGTTTGCCGAAATGCACGGCGGAAGCGTGCGCGCTGAAAGCGAAGGTCCTGGTCGCGGCAGTCGTTTTATCGTTCGTCTGCCGGTTTTGCTTTCAGAAAATAATCAAGCAGTTGTCCCGCATAAGGATCAAGGTCCGGAAAGAACACAAAAAGGCAATTCCCTTGTGCTCATCGTAGATGACAACGACACGGCTGCCGGAGCAATCGGCAGACTTCTCGAATTGCAGGGCTACAAAGTGGCCTATGCCTATAATGGAAAGCAGGCGATCGATCAGGCAATCCTGCTCTCGCCACAGGCGGTATTACTCGATCTCGGACTCCCCGGTGAAGACGGCTTTACAGTCGCGCGCCGTCTTCATGAAAAGGGCTTCAAGGGAAAATTGATTGCTCTCTCCGGTTATAGCGGCATAGAAGCCAGGCAGCGCGCAAAACAAGCGGGCTTTGAAGAATATCTCGTAAAACCTGCCGGTCTCGCCGACCTTCGCCGCGTTCTTCCTGCGGCACGATAGTTGAAAAGATCTGTAAAAAAGGTAGGTTAGACCAAGGCGGGAAGGTTGGAGGAGCAAAATGACGCGAAGCCAAAAGATTGCCCTAGCAGTATTGTATTCAAACATTACGCAGCGTGCGATGCGGTTCGCATTTGCGGACGTTGACTGTATGGTGAGAACCCAAGATTTCGGTAAAACAATCTGGGAATGCTTTCTGCGTTGTGCTGAGTTTCGCTTTTTGAGCAGTCTGTCGCTTGCAGAGCGGGATGCGGTGGACAAGCTCTGCCGTGCAAAAAAGATTACAAAAAAAGGCGCCTCTCAATTACTTGACCTCGACGTCCTCGATCGAGGCCCAAAAACCATCGCTGACTTACTTGAAGAAGTTCGTTCGGGACAGGTACGTATTGACCTCGATGAGCGAGGCAGATTAGTGAGAACTGCTCTGTCAGTCAAGGTCAGGGTTTTTGACAGTGAAGGACGTTTGCTCAAAGAAATTGGACGACGATACCATAACAACCATGCATACATTGCCGGATCAAGAAAATGGAGCTACAGCGAAACCGTAAGGTGGTGGCGGGGCGAAACAGCTCTTGAGGCCGCAATTCGCGGCGCTTGGGAAGAACTCGACTTGGAGGTGACGGCCGAGCAGTTCGTGTCAACAAGCATATGGGTATCGGTTGCTGAAGGTAGTAAAGTTAGACGCTCGAAAGTATTTAAGGGAATCATCAGTTGCGCAATCTTGGCTGATACATTCGATCTTCATCTTCCCGATAAGGGTGGTAACTTCGACTCCGCTCTCGATGGTGGGACAACTATCTACTATCGTTGGTCAAAGAAAAAACCTCACCACATGCGATCCGGCCCTGCGTAAGCGCAGGGTCTTCTTTTTTAATTACATATTCGCCTCCGGCGCTTCTGATTCTATCTGCTCTACAATATGCGCTGCGACATCTTCCGGCGTATCAACAGTCATTCCTTGTCGGCCCGCGGCGGAAGAATATTTCTCGCCGAGCGCGTTCATGCCGAATTCTGTCGCCGTCATTTTTGGATAGAAAACAGAGACGACGATACGATCATCTTTGAGCTCTTCATGCGCCGTCAGACTCAGTGCGTTGAGCGCGTACTTTGTCGACGCATACGCCGCAAGACGCGGATAGAAATTTTTCGAGACCATCGAGCTCACATTGAGAATCATGCCACCGCCTTGTGCGCGCATGATCGGAATAACTTCCTGCATGAGCTGCAACGGTGCAAAGACATTGAGCTCCATAATCGCGCGGTAATCATGCAGGTCAATTTCTTCAACCGAAGCGCGCATCCCCTGCCCCGCATTATTAATGAGAATATCGATGCGCCCGAAATACTCCTTTGTGCGTTCCACCAGATAGCGAATATCGGTGAAATTTGAGAGGTCTACCGGCACTGCGAGCGAGCGCGGTAGTTCTTTCTGAATTTTTTGCAATTTTTCAACGGAACGCGCGGCAAGAACGACCGTCGCACCGCCTTCTGCCAAACGCTTTGCAAGCGCGAGACCAATGCCTGATGAAGCGCCGGTCACGATCGCAACTTTGCCGCGGATCTCCATTTCATTATCGTATCACGTGCACATGAGCGAACTCTTAAGAAACAATCCGTGCGGATTCGAGCCCGGCAACCAGAACTGCTTGCAAATCGGCAATCCCGACAGGCTTCGTCAGGTGATAATCGAATCCGGCCTGAAGCGCCTCGTGTTTGTTTTCCTCCTGTCCGTATCCCGTGAGCGCGACGAGGAGACCATGAAAATCGAATTTGCCTCGAAAATGGCGCGCGAGCGAATAGCCATCGGTATCGGGAAGCGCAATGTCCAAAATCATCGCGTGCGGCTGAAATGATCCGGCCGTCGCTTGTGCCTCCTTTCCCGTATACGCAACCTTAGCAACATATCCCTTGAGCGTGAGCAATTTTGCCATGCCGTTTGCGGCCATTTCATTATCATCAACAACCAAGATACGGTAACCCTTAAACGCTATGCCGCGATCGGCTGTCTCAGAAGCGAAAGGGCGACGCACGATATCAGGCACGTCCGGCAAAACGGGCAGCGAAATGATGAAGTCGCTTCCTTTATTATGTCCGGGACTCACCGCATGAAGAGAGCCGTTGTGCATCTCTACGATATTCTTTGCAAGCGTGAGACCAACGCCGATACCGTCGTTTGGGTTCGAAGATTTGCCTTGGTTGAACGGCTCAAAAATATGTTCAATCGTTCCGGGCTCGATGCCAATTCCGCTGTCCGTTACATGAATCTCCACCACTTCGGAAAAACGATACATCGAAAGCGAAATACTGCTCCCCTTGCTACTAAACTTCGAAGCGTTATTAAGCAGGTTGATGCAGGCCTGCTCGAGCCGCATGGAGTCGCCATTCACAAAGACACGCTCGGGCAATATATGAACGTCGAGTTGCTGAGAGCGATCTTTTATAATGCTGCGAACGGATTCGAGCGAATTCATCGCAACCATATTGATGTCAATCGGCATTCTCTGGAGCGTGAGTTTTTGTTGGGAGAGGCGCGCGATATCGAGGAGATCATCGAGAAGTCGGCATAGGCGCTGCAGCTGATTTTCCATTATCTTGACCGGTCCCGCGCCTTCGGCATTTACCAATCCTTCGATTTTGAGCGCCTCAAGGGAACTCACGAGCGGTGCCAGCGGATTTCTGAGCTCGTGGGCGAGCACGGCCAAAAATTCGCTCCGCATCCTGTCTTGCGCATGAAGCGATTTGAAGGCGTGCTGAAGCTCCTTCACATGCCCGTTGAGCGCCGAGAGTGTTTCCTTGCGTGATTCTTCGATAGTCACCAAAACGAGAAAGATGAGGGCAAGTATGACGAGAAATATCTCAACCTGGAAGATCCGCGTTCCCAGGAGCTCAGGTTTGAGCGCAGCGGAAACGCCGAACAATGTTCCGGTAATTGCAATCCCTGCCACCAGGAAGAGTGCGAGCGTTGTAAAACGCGGACCGGCGCGCAGCGAAACCCAAAAGAGCGGGAGAAGGAGCACGTAGACGAGCGAAACTCCCGCGACTGAGGTGATATGAGTCCAAAAGAGAACGTAGCTCAGGAGCGAGACGGCCGCAACTGATCCCAGAGCTTCAGCGATAGCGACCCGCGAGCGGTGGTTCATGTGCGGTTTACCAACCCAGCGCACCGTAAACGCGCCGACGATGAGGAGGGATGTCATCGTTCCTACCCACCATGATCCCCACGTAATGGAGTTCTGGGCGGACGTAAAATAATGCGCATTAAGATACATTCTGAGGACACCAAACGTCGGTACGATAGTGGAGGCAACGAGCGAAACAAAGATGAGGGCGAGCACGTCGCTGAGCTTGTTGATGAGTATATCGAAATTAAATCTCTTAAGGAGGTGCGCGCCAACCGCTGCCTGCAAAGCCTGCGCAAACGGGATCACCAGAATCGTCCCCCATGAAGCTCCGCGCAAGAGGTAACTCACGAGCGCAGCGACAAAAATAACGGGGGCATATTCGATTCCGAAGACAAAAAGAAGTGCCATTGCGACCCCCGCGGCGGGAGAGACGACAGCAGGCGGCGTAAAAAGCAGGTAGCCAAGCTCAGCGATAATGACATAGCTAAAGAAAATGGCAACACATCGGAAAAAGACATCCCTTTTTTCAGAGTCTTTTATCCGACTGTCAGATACGTCTCCCGTCGTCGACACGCTCGCCGCAGCTTCCATAAAAAAATGTTATAGCATTATCTCAATGAAAGAATCATGAAGAGATGCGCCGCAGTCACTAATCAATTGCAGAGTTCTCAGGCTTTGTGTTTGTGTTTGTGGAAATGCTCGTTAACTTCATAGAGCGCTACGATAAAGAGACTTTCACTCCACCCAAGCGGCGTATTGTCGTTGTATTTCATCGAATTGGAGAAATACAGCTCGGGTACGCCGCGCTTTGTTACCGTCTGTTTCGCCTTCTCCAGGTACTCTTTCGCCTTCGCGAGATCACCGCGCCTTTCATAAATGATGGCAAGCCAACTGAGACCAAACGTCCATTCCGCCTCCTCAGAATAGCCATCGGGGTTTTTGTTGTAATAGCGATCGCCCTTGTATCGTATGACGCCGCGCTCGCGCAGGAGATGGTACTCGACATTCGTGAGAATTTCATCACTCTCGGCTTTTGTAACGATGCTGTAAGGCCATATTAATGAGAGGAGCGCAAGGTCGACGAACTTACTATTTGATTCGCGCGGCAAGATTTTGTGGAGATTTTCCTCGCCGCGAAAAATGAGCTCGGGAGATACCTCAATGTCAGATACGCCCCGAATCATTTTGAGACCAGCGAGGCATGCGCCCACCGATGAAGCGTGTATTTCCTGATTTTCTTCCCATACGCCAGAATCAGGATCACCCCAATACTCAAGCGTCGATAAATACCAGACGAGTTTCTGTAAGACGCGCGCGTCGTCCGCGCTCTCAATAATGAGACCAGCTTGCCGCTTTTCTAATTCACCGATTTTAAAGAGGATGCAGCCGATTGAATCATTCTGTTTATTTCCCCATTCTTCCCAATATTCATCGAAGGTTATGGGATGATAGCGCGGGTGAATGTATTCATAGGTATTTTGAGGCTTTCTGTTTATTGCATAGTCGATCTTGTACTCATGCCGCTTAAAGATCGTGAGAATCGCGCGATACGTCTTTTGAACGGTCTCGTAATCACCGATCACTTCAAACGCGAGACACTCATAAAAATTATCGCGCAGCCATGCCTTGTCGTAGCCAGTGCCAATCCCCTTTTCGGAAGCTGCGAACAATCCTGAATCATATTGCAACCCTTCGAGTATTTTAAGATGCTGTGCGATAAGTTTTTGATGAATCGGATGCGTCATTGGCGTATTTTAACAGAAATGCAAAGACCGCCAGGTGAGGGGCGGTCTTTGTTGCGGCTAAAGAGGAGAGATTTCTATTGGATCTTTCGTTTCAGAAGGAGGCCTGCACCGCCGGTCGCCGCAAGTGCCGAGAGTGCGAGCAGGAAGAAATTCAATGGTGCTTCGCCGCCAGCGCCGGTGTTTGGAGTGCCGGGAACGCCGCTCTGAGAAGTGGTGCCGCTCCCTGAGCCCGTCGTACCAGAACCGCTACCAGAGTTTGGCGCTGCGATGACAACTGTTCCTGAAGTCGGCTCAACGGTGCCGTTCGAACTTACTTCTGTAGTCGGCGTCACCAAAACCCCCGTCGCGCCTGAGGCATTAATGGTGGGAGGCGTGAGCGAGAGATCAATTTTCGCGCCTATTGGAGCGCCGGACGAGACGTCGCACGTAAGCGCAAGAATTTCTGCAGAACCGGTGGGGATCATGAGCGGTGTATCGAGGACAAATACGTTAGTGCCGCTGATCGGCGCTGTTACTGCATTTACGCCGGTGTTGAGCGCGGTTGCAAGATTCGTCGCGCTATGCAATCCGCAATTGCTCAAATAGCTCGTAGAGGTAACGCCGCCAAAGGTTATCGATAGCGGCAGCGAAGATACGCGAATAGATTGATTTGAACTCGAGGCATCAAGGACAATGAGACCGAGTACCCCGTTGTGGAGACCCGCTCTAACGCTCGATATCGGCGAGAACATCACGGAAAGCGACGCGGTAGTGCTTGAGCTCGTGCTTGTCGCAGTCGTTCCCGATACGCCCGAAATCGAGCTGATGACCGGATTTCCCGCGGTGACTTGATACGTTGCGCCCGACGGACTCGACGCGCTTACCGAACACTGAAGCGTCAGTGTTTCAGAAGTATTTGCCGGAATGGTGAGCGGTGTGTTAAACGTAAAGGTATTGGTACCTGCTTGCATCGTGGGAATGTTGGCGCCACTCACGAGTGACGTGCCGTTATTCAATATCTGACAATTTGAGAGATATGATGCTGTTCCTCCATTTGCGACGCTGAGCGATACCGGGATCGATGAAATCGTATAGGTTCCGCCGTTCGTACCTGAGAGTGTTATGGTGCCAAGTGTTGCGGATGTTCCCGCAGCCGGAGTACTCGAGGCATTCGTCGTGCTGACAATGACCGTGTTTGAAGTTTGCGCGAAGGCAAGACCGGCAACGGAAAAGATCGCAAGGACGCCTACTGCAGCAGCTCCAATGGTTTGTAATTTCATAACTATCGTTACGGTTATTTATTTAATAATTACTAATGACCCCATTCTCCGCTTGCTACGGTTAAGACTCCATGAAGAAGTTTATCCGAGCTCTGATATCTCTGACGAATCATGTTTGCTACACTTACCGCATATGAAAGAGCGGCTTGTTATCGGCACACGGGGCAGCGCGCTGGCGCTTGCGCAAACAGCGCTTGTTGGCGCTGCGCTCCGCGAACTCTTTCCACAACTCGTCATCGAAACAACAATAATTACGACAAAAGGCGATGTCAATAAAAGCTCGATCCCCCTCGACACGATTGGAAAAGCGTGGTTTACTGCAGAAATAGAGGACGCGCTCGCAAACGGTTCTATTGATGTGGCAGTTCACAGCCTCAAAGACGTTCCGCCAGAAATTCATGCGGGAACCGTCATTTTCTCCGCTCTCAAGCGCGCCGATCCGCGCGATGTACTCATCAGCAAGGACGGCAGTCGGCTCATGGAACTTAAAAAAAGCGCCGTCATCGGAACGGATAGCATGCGCCGCAAAGCTCAGTTGCTGGAGAAAAGACCCGATTTCATTGTTGAAAGCATTCGCGGCAATGTCGACACGCGTCTGCGCAAGTTACAGGAAGAAAACTACGACGCGATTGTGATTGCCGCAGCAGGGCTCGAGAGACTCGGGAAGCTCGATGTCGTTGCGGAATTCTTCCCCGCAAACTTCTTTATTCCCGCGCCAGGACAAGGTGTGCTCGCCGTGCAAATTCGGAAAGAGGATACCGAACTCGCCACCCTGATGCGCGCCATTCAAGACCCTGATACCGTCTGCGCAGTCGAGGCGGAACGCGCGTTTGTCGAGACCATCGGCAGCGGGTGCAAAAGTCCGACGGGCGCGTATGCACGCGTGAGTGGCGATACCTTAGAACTGTTTGGAATGCACGCCGAAAAGCATGTGGTGATTCTCTCTAAAAAAGGTTCAAAGAGTGATGCGCGGATGGTCGGTGTACAGCTTGGTACCGAAATCCAATCACATGCATAAAAAGCGAATCATTCTGACGGGCGCGGCGCGCGAATCACGCTTACTCGGGAAACGCATCAAAGATTCCGGCATCGAGGTAGAAATCGTGCCAACAATACGAATACAAAGACGACCACTGGATGAGGTCTCGAAAAAGAGAATTGGAAACGCCGACTCGTACGACTATCTGATCTTTACGAGCGCTCATGCAGTGCATTACTTTGCAGATTACTTGCGTGAATGGCGGATCAAAATACCAAAAAATCCGAAGACAATCGCTGTCGGACCTGCTACTTCACGCGCTGCGGCAGAAATAGGCCTCGTACCGCGCATTGTTTCTAAAACCCCTGGCGCGCGTAGTCTTACAAAGGCACTCGCTCACGTGCACGGTAAGCGCATTCTGTTCCACCGCTCCGCTATTGCCGCATCGAGCCCCGTTGAAACATTGCAAAAAAATGGCGCAGTGGTCGACATGGTCGAGCTTTATACAACGACAACACGCTCACCTTCCGCACCTCGTCTCAAGGAACTATTAGCCAAGGAAGTGCACGCGATCGTGTTTCTCAGTCCTTCCAGTATCGCAAGTTTCTCAAAGCACCTTGAGGGCGCTATACTGCGCAAGCGTGCCTTTGCGATGCCCGTCATTGCGATCGGCCCAACGACCGCACGCGCCGCGTCAGACGCTGGTTTTAGAACTATCTCGATCGCACATCCATCCACGACCGACGGCGTCATAGAATTACTCCGTAAACTGTATTAGTTGCATGACACATGGTTACATTTTTTTCGATATCGAGCCGTCGCTGAAGACGCTTGATCTTCGCGATCTCGAGGCGATCAAAAGTGAATTTGTTGCTCTCGTTGAAGCGCGCGCTGATGTCTATACGCGCGCCTATGCAACGCTCGCCCTGAAAGCGCGCACGCGCTTCATGCTCCATTTGCGCGCTGATGAGGCAAAAACGATTCAAGATTTCGTAAATGCGCTGATGCATACGGCGCTTGGCAAACACCTGAGCATCACCTACACCCTGCTCGGTATAACGCGCCCGTCTCCCTACAATCCAAAAGGAACCGAACGCCCCGAAGAAGATCCAGCCCGCACGTACCTCATCGTCTATCCATTTACCAAAACGATTGAATGGCATTTGAAGCCGAAAGAGGAACGCTCGCGAATTATGAAAGATCATGTGGGCGTCGGTAAGAAATTTAACGACAACATTTCTCAGCTCCTTCTCTATAGCTATGGCGTTGACGACCATGAATTTATCGTCTCGTATCAGACGGAGAGCTTGATCGATTTTCAAACGCTCGTGATGGAATTGCGCAATACTGAAGGTCGCGGATACACCTTGCGCGATACGCCGATTTTTACCTGCATTCGAAAATCGGTTGCTGAAGCGTTGGACTTTGTATGAATCGGCCTTCATATCGCTCTTCCCTATGAACACCTCAAGCTTCCTGAACGCAACAGAGGGTAAAAGAGTCGATGAGATACCGGTGTGGTTTATGCGACAAGCGGGACGCTCGCTTCCGGGCTATAGAGCACTCCGTGAAAAGTACGATGTGCTTACCCTGACACAAACGCCAGAACTTGCCGCACAGGTGAGTCTCGAGCCAATCGAGCGCCTTAGCGTCGATGCTGCGATTCTCTTTGCCGACATCATGCTTCTGCCGATTGCGCTCGGTGTGGATGTGCATATTGTCGACAACGTAGGACCGGTCATTGATAAGCCGCTCACTAGTCACGGAGATATTGAGAAGCTCCGGCCTTTTCAAACGGATGCGGTTGCCTATCTTCAAAAAACTATTCAGATTCTGCGCAATGAGCTCAAGGTTCCGCTCATTGGCTTTTCCGGTGCGCCGTTTACGCTTGCGAGCTATCTTATCGAAGGCAAGCCATCGCGCTCATGGACGGTAACCAAGCGCTGCATGTATGGGAATCCTCCGATATGGAACGCGCTCATGATGAAACTATCTGAAGCGGTCATAAGTTATCTTAAAATGCAAATCGCCGCCGGTGTTCAAACGGTACAAATTTTCGACAGCTGGGTTGGTTGCCTCTCACCTGCCGACTATCGTACGTATGTATTGCCGCACATGAAAAGTATCTTCTCTGCACTTTCGGAAAACGGTGTGCCGCGCATTCATTTCGGCACGAATACCGCCGGATTCCTTTCTGATTTTTCAAGTATCGATTGCGAGGTTATTGGCGTTGATTGGCGCATAAGTCTCAAGGATGCAAAACATGTTGTGGGAACGAAATCACTGCAGGGTAATCTCGATCCGGCGGTTCTTCTTGCTGACTGGAACGACATCAAAGAGAGGGCTGACCTCCTGCTTTCGGAAATCGATCCGCATCAGGGATATATTTTTAATTTAGGTCACGGCATCTTGCCCGAAACGAACGATACAATCGTCCGCAAACTCGTCGAATATGTCCACTCCAAATAATATCGGTGTACTTCTCATGACGTACGGCTCGGCGACGATTGCCGAGCGCGTCGAGGAATATATGAACCGCATTTACGCTGGCAAAGCGTCGCGCGAACTCATCGAAGATTTTCAGATGCGCTATCGCCTTGTCGGACATTCACCACTTATCGACATAACACGCCGGCAAGCAGCTTTGGTGCAGGAAAGACTCGGAAACGGTTTTGTCGTGCGTGCAGCAATGCGCCATTCGCAACCATTTATCTCCGAAGCAGTCACAGAAATGCGCCAAGAAGGAGTACAAAAGATTGCCGGCATTATTCTTTCGCCGCAGTTCTCTTCGTTTATCATGGAAGGATATCGCACTGCTCTCTTCGATGCTGCACAACAAAGCGGGTTTGAACAATATTCTGTTGTAATTGCGAAGCCGTGGCCTGCTGAAGAACATTTTGTTGAATTGCTCGCACACTATGCGAAAGAAAAACTTTCATTTCTTGAAGCATTGCACGGTTGTAAAATTCCCATTGTCTTTACGACTCATTCGCTTCCCGAGCGCGTCGTCAAAAGCGATCCCTCATATCTCGACCAATTAAAAGCAACGACTGATGCAGTGCTCGCAAAATTGAGCGACAACACTATTGAATGGTATGCGGGATACCAAAGTGCCGGACACACCCCCGAGAAATGGCTAAAACCTGATCTCACCGACATATTAAAGATTCTGCAAGAAAAGAAATCGCCCGCGGTTCTCATCGTTCCCATTCAATTCCTTGCCGATCATCTCGAAATTCTCTACGATCTCGACATTGCCGGAGCACAGCAGTGCGCCGAGCACGCGATAGCCTACAACCGCATCGAGCTTCCGAATACCGATCCCCTTTTCATTGAATCACTTTCCGCCACGATCAGCGCAATGATTGAGGCTTCATAAATAGGATCTCCCTTCCTCACCAAAAACTTCGTATGTATCCCTGCGACATATTTTGAAGGATCTTTGCAGCGCGACGGCGCGAAACAGAGGGATTTTTCGGCAGAAAAAATCCCGACCCTGAGAAATATGTCGCAGGGATACGCCTCCAAAGCTTGACTTGTACTCCAAAATCCGTACCGTCAGGGCCATGCAACCATGGGGCGAAGCGCGACTTCAACGACTCCTGACGCTTGAGGGTATCCTCATTGTGGCGGGAATAGGCATTGATCTTTTCATCCAGACGCTCATCGTGGGCGATTGGCTCTCCGGTGCCGTTCTCTTTGCCTCTTTTTGCGTCTGTTGCGTCATCTATTGGCACCGCTTGCATATGAACGCGCTCTTTGGAGAAGTACGCGCCGCGATCAAACATCTTTCTCTGTACACAGCTCCGCCAAAGGCCGATATTCCGCTCTCGCTCGTCACGGAGCGTCCGGTTATTCATGTGAGCAATTTTCCTCTGAGTAAAAATTTTTACGAAACCACGCTCGGAAAGATCGGTTATACGCTGACGGCAGAATTTCCCGCGCTATCGTTTGCATCCTTCGGCATCGGACATTCCGCCGATATCTGGATCAAAGGCGACGGCGCAGTTCAGAAATATCGCGTGTCTTTTGCCGCCACCTCGCGCGAGGCAGTCGATAATTTTTATGCAGCCGCAACAGATCTAGGCGGCAAGGCTCACGAATCATCGGGAGCGCGCTCCCTGCACGGTGTGGATACATACGCGGCAGCGGTCTTAGACCCAGACGGATATATTGTTGAAGCCTTCTTCCGCGATAGTTCATCTACCGGTGTATAATGGGCCCATGGTTAAAGGATTTCGCGATTTCATCATACGCGGTAACGTCGTAGATCTCGCGGTCGGTGTCATAATCGGCGCTGCGTTCACGGCCGTCGTGCAGGGTTTAGTCAAAGATCTTATCACGCCTTTAATCGCAGCGATCGTCAAACAACCCAATTTCTCAAATCTGGTTTTTACCATCAACGGCAGTCAGTTTATGTACGGCGATTTCATCAACGCCGTGGTTGTTTTTTTTATCGACGCGGTGGCGCTCTATTTCTTCGTCGTGCTTCCTGTTAACAAACTCATGAATCGTTTCAAGGGTAAAACACCGGAAACGACCAAGACATGCGAGTTTTGTAAAATGTCAGACGTCGCGAAAGATGCAACGCGCTGTCCGCATTGCACTTCAGTGCTCAGCGCATCCTGATTAAGAGCTGGCCTCAACATAGAGCTTCCCGTCACTGCCAAAAGAGAGCGTGATGGAAAATCCGCCCGGCAAGCTGATGGTTGTCGAAGTGCCATTGGAATCTGTTGAGTCATTCGGGGTTGCGTAATGATGGTGCCAGCTAAAACCGCCATCATCACCTCCCGCAAAGCCCAATGTGTCCTCCCCGATCGAATCGGTCGCAGCATTCGTGCGTGTGACAGAAAAGCTTTCTCCATCGGCATTTATCGTCGAAGGAATGGCAAGCGCCACATCCTCATTGTTTGCCATAGTGAGTGACTGTGCACCGGAGCCCATAATGGTTTCTGTTACGCCGTTTTCCACCGTTGAACCGTTGGTAAAGGTGACCGCTCCAAAATTGTCGAGTCCGATCCTCATGTTCACGCCGGCCGGCATTTCCTCGATCCAGTCCGCAGACGAGAGTGATGAAACATAGTGTACGTTCGTTCGATTCGACTCGCCGGTCGTTTTATTGGTGAAAACAATGAGCCAGGTATTGTCGGCGCTGGATTGTTGCGAAACAGAAACGCTCACCACATCGCCGGGGTGCACCGAAACCGGTATGGTATGCGAGCCACCGGGCAATAGTTCATACCACGCCTCGTATGAAATTCCCCCGTCGGTGTCCGGCAACGCTTCCGTGCCAGCTTGAATCAAATCCTGCGAGAGAACGCCGCCAATGCC
>Ga0335069_10003938_pt1 | contig 22208 bp, 19 predicted proteins | sample Lox_Sample_11_FD_206714 | JGI IMG/M metagenome (GOLD analysis project Ga0335069, IMG submission 206714) | Soil microbial communities from Loxahatchee National Wildlife Refuge, Florida, United States - Lox_Sample_1.1 | ecosystem: Environmental > Terrestrial > Soil > Wetlands | place: USA...
ATTTTGCCGCTGATCGCAAAGACGGAAGGCGACCGCAAGCGCCTTCTGATGAAAGAGGCATTTGAGTCGATCGTCCGCATGGCTGGGAAGCACGCTGAACAGATCGCGAAGGAGGATGTCCGTGAATCTGAAGTGGTTTTTGCCGGAAGGGAAATCCAAAAGTGAAAAGGCTCATTTTTATATTCGCGGCATCCGCCATGTTTGTATTGTCGGTCGAATGTCCTGGCGCACATGCGCAGGTCCTCTCCCGAACTTTTCTTGCCGAACAGCGAATCATATTTTTCGTCATTTGCAAGGTAGCCTTTTGGCCGGGCGCGGGCGTCATCCGGTCTTTGCAGAACTACCGCAATCACCGCTTGGGCTACTTCGATGACGCTGATGATGCTCTCAACTGCTTTGCCTTTTTCTCTATAAAAGCCCTTGCGTCGGTCATAGTACAGACCTTTTGTATGAAACGCCTGTTCTAGCTGGCGATGAATCGCATCAGTAGCGCGCAGTGCCTCGGGTGGCATTTCGTTCTGGCTATTTGTGCACTTGATTATGGCATCTCGGGTGGACTTTTCGGAGATCTTGATGACGCGCACCATCAGGCGCCGGCTATCATCCTCCTTGCCATCGTTGCCACTGAAATGAGCGTAGATTTGTCGCGAGGTTTGAAGCCCGTTGACAATTTGAGGGTCATGGATTTCGAGTTCAAGGAAACCTGATGTCGTGTTGGACTTCTCCGCCAAGATTGTAATTCCATTGTTAAGGAGCCAGAATTCAGTTCCATCCGCTGCCTTCAGGGTATCCGCGATACCCTTGTTTACTGCGCTACGCGGCCAATAACCTCTCACATTGGAATCGAAGAACCTTTCTGCTACTCTTCCATTGTCGTCGCTGATGAAGGCGTAGTAATCCGGCAGCTTAACCAATCCGATTTCGCCTTCTGCAGTCGACATCGGCTGAGATGACCATTTTAGAGTCTTCTTGTTTGGAGGGCGGCTCTGAACCTGAGTCCAAAGAGCGGTTGCGTTAGCAAATGTAAATTTGGGATCAGCTTGTGAAAAGTGATATTTGCAGCGCGCCAGAACGCGATCTCTTGCTTTTCCGCAGTCAGTGTTTGGCTCAACATCCTTCTTGACGATATAGATCAATTCAACGGAAAGGGGCGGAGTCTCGCCTATAACGATCCCAAATTTATCCTTGAACAGCCGCATAAGCGCGATTAAATCGGCATGGTACGTTGAGTGGTAATCTGCCTTGCTCTTGTTGAGGTCCAGAAGATCATCGATGAACCAGTACATCTTATCGATAGCATCTGGCGAGAATCCTTCGTTGCTCTTAACCTGCATTATCACGAGCTTGAACTCGGGCTTCTGCTTGGGCTTGATTTCTGTCTCGGAGTCAACAATCTCGCCGTTGGCCAGAATATAGAACGCATCGATTCCTCCGTCACCGCCGCCGCCGATGATTCCCGACTTGAGTTCGCTATCTCCCAGATCAAATGGCCTTGCGAACTGCTCGACGCAGTAGTATTCCCAGATGTTGAGATCCTTCGGCGCGTTGGGGAATCTGTTCCGGCTCCAGTTGTCAAAGTTGTTCTGAAGCGCCAACTCATCATTTTTGCCCATGTTCAGTGAGCCTCCGGTGGATCGACTAAATCATAGTTCATCGACGACTACCGACCCGATTGGGCCGAGCCGACATCTGAGGCCGCCTCAGCCTCGCTATTTACGGAGCAGCAAGGTAAGTGCTTGACTGAGAGCGGACACAAAGGCACATCCTGCAGCCAAAGCATTGAGTCGCGAGATCTTAGCCAGCGCCGCATAGAACGGCCCTGGCCCGACCACGGTTGACCCGTTAGGCAATTGCGTGCCAAGCGTTCCGAAGCCCGAGTAGATTACTGGGACATTAATGAACGCCGACCACGCCCAAGAGAGTGCGGCTCCGAGCGCGAATACCACACTGACAATTGACAGGATCTTCATCGCATTAGCTTAGCGCGCCGCTATGGCATCGATGCCAGGCTGGCTCATCTATCAATTCCCTGCAATGCGCAAATCTTGCCCTCGCGGAAGAAGTGTGCTTCTTGAACCCCTAGGGCTTCGGAGATTGTGACCGGGCACCCGCGGCGTGACAGGGTGCGCGGCACGATAGATCAGGATCAATCCGCAGACGGGCCTTGCGTCAGTATTCGGCTTTCCGGTCGAGTTGCAGGGAATGCTAAAGCTGCTGCTTGGTTGAGACCGAAGCATCCTGTCCTGTTGGCGTCTATCGTGCTCATCATTTGGAGTCTGACACTCGCCTGCTAATTTACCTAGCGGCGCGTCGTCTGCGTTACTCATCTCGACTCGATATCTCAAGAGGTTCAACCATGGAAAATTCGCAATCAGCCGCAGAGGCCCTCGCGCGTCTGGAGGAGCCCTTTGCTTCCAAGGACGTGAAATGGCTTGTCGCAGCCACTTCGAGAGACGGCCGCAAGGGCCGCGTGACGCCCTATGCCGATCCGCGGGCCTACACAGACCGCCTGAATCAGATCTTCACCGCGAGTGGTTGGACGAGGGAATACACGGTCCACACTGTTTCGCCGATCACGCGCTTGAAGAAGGACAAGTCCATCCAGACAGGAAAAGTTCTGGTGACTTGTGTCGTGTCAATCCCCGGCGTTGGAACACACAGCGGGAGCGGTGAAGAGTGGGCGGACGACGAGAATGCGATGACGTCGGCGGAAGCCCAGTCATTCAAGCGGGCCTGCTCGGTCTTCGGTCTCGGCCGGTACTTCTACAACTTTGCCGAGATGTGGGTGGATCTCGATGAATACAAGCACCCGCGGAAAATTCCGACGCTGCCGTCGTGGGCGCTGCCAGAGAAGGAGCGGCAGGCACCTGTTTCGAACGGAGCAGCAAGGAAAGAGACCGGCAATGGGGCGGGCCCCGTACAAAAAGGTCCACTCGATGCCAGTGTCACCAACAAGATCGAGGGATCTCGCCGGGATTTAGGGCAGAAGCTCTACAGCAACATTCTGGGCTCTGTGGCGAAAGTAAAGTCCGCTCGGGACATACCAAATCAGCGCGTCCAGCAGGAAGTCCTGAAATGGATGGAGAGCGGCGTGCGCGGCATGGCGCAGGTGCGCCGTGCAGCTGCGGAGATTCCTGAGACTGAGTTTTACGTAATTCTCGATGATCTCAGGATCTCGCGGCTGGATGAGATCCCGAACTTTGGGCTCCTGGCAAAGCTTGTCGAGCGAATGAATGAGGCTCAACCGAGAAGGCCCGCCGCGTAGACGAGAAACTGAATAACCGAACGAAGAGGGGTTGCGAGCGATCGCGCCCCTCTTTTTTTGAGGCCAACACCATGAGAGTCACAGAATGCTCGATGTGCCGCCGCCCTGCGGCTTGGTTGATCGACACGGAAGTCTTCTGTGAAGGCCATAAGGAACTGATCATCGAGGCTGCTGGCGTCGATCGGTTCCGAATCCGCCGGATGACAGAAGCGGAATGCGCCTTCCGAAGCGGAGGGCGAGTATCAAGAACGACGGCTCTGAAGAAGGAAGGGAGAAACCGCGATGGCGAAACTCTTCGAGCTTCCCACTGAACAGAGCATTTGCTGCATTCCGCTGAAACACGCGGTCTATTGTCGAGCTTGCCGGACGGTGTCAAACTCGCGCCCGCACGAGTGCGGCCTTTGCGGCAGTGGCAAGATCGTGCGCCTTGATGGAATTCTCAACGGCATTCCGGACCCGCCGTCGCAGAGCTGCGGCCCAACTAGGCTCTCGCTGGTGAGGGCGGTCGGCGCGTAGTAGACAGGAGAGCCTCGGAGTTCAGCTTTCTGGTCGGATGGCGCCGGCAAATTGAGTGGCGCAAAAAACAACATCCCCGTGTGCTGTAAAGCATATCTTTGCCGCGTTGAAAGCATAATCTTGCCGGTTTCGCGCGCCCAACTTGCTCATTTCCCAAACGGGCACAGCCACATGAAGCTGGTGGCTGAAACCATATCTTTGCCGCGAGTGCGATCCGCTTCAGAACCTTACCAACCCGGGCGATCTCGCGTTTTCCGGTTGTTTGAGGGGGCCGCAGGGTTTCACAGGCGCTGTCGGCGGGTCGCCAAACTCGCGACGAATCGCAAAATGAAGGTCATTTAAACCATAACGTTGCCAAACGGCAAGGTTATGGCTTGCGACTACGCCATCAATCCGATGCTGCTCGACGCCGGTCTGACGCTCCCCAAAGACGTGCTCCTCGACGGGCGGTTCCGCGGGATGAGCGCGGAGCGGATCTACAACCTGATCGAAGAAGACGAAAAGCAGGAGAGATCCACCGGCCAGTCTGAGAGCCCGTCAGCTAATGGATCAGGCGGCCCGGAGGGTGGTTCTCTTCAAGACGATCAGGCCGGAAGCGAACCCCAGGCGCCTTCGACTCCGGGCGGTGTGGGCCAGGTCCTGGACGCGCCTGAACCGGAAGCAGAATCGAGCCCTTCAGTTTCGGAGCAAACACGCGAGTGGCAGATCGCTGTCGAACAGGCGGAGACTGTCGCCAAAGTGGCCGGCAAGCTCCCCGGAGGGGCTGTTCGGGCTCTGGAGGCATCGCAAGCAGCCAAAGTGGACTGGCGCGAACTGCTGCGCAGGGCCTGGTCCGACACGATTCCATCCGACTACAGCTGGTTGCGACCCAACCGGCGCCACGTCTGGTCCGGACTGTACCTGCCAGGGATCACATCGGAAGGAGTAGGGGAGATTGCGATTGCTGTTGACTGCTCTGGGTCAGTCGGCTCCCGGCAGTTAGGGTTGTTCGAAGCCGAGATTCGTTCGATCCTGGCTGGGCAGCGACCGCAGCTCGTGCACGTGCTCTACTTCGACGCGGCGGTCCAGAGAGTGGAGACCTATCAAGCCGGGCAGCCGGTTTCACTCTCTCCCGTTGGAGGAGGCGGAACGGATTTCCGGCCGTGTATAGACTGGCTCCAAGAGCATTGCATCGTGCCGCAAACGCTGGTGTTTCTCACCGATCTGTGCGGCACGTTCCCGAGCGAAGCGCCGCCATATCCAGTGATTTGGGCTTCAACCGAATCTCGAAGAGCACCGTTTGGGCTAGTTATCCCCATGGAGGGGGCGTGACGGTGAAATGAGGTGTGAGGAAGTTGAACTCTTGACCAAGTGCTTGCGTCGCCGCGAAGATCGGTCAGCGATCGATGACGCAGGATCTTAGGTGGGAGAACTGGCCAATCCATCGCTTAGGACTCGACCTTAATCTGGCGCGAACTCCCACTCATGCGAAAGCTATGCCGAAGCGAGGCGGTGAAGCAGGAAAAGTCCTCATGTTCTAGCGAGGCACAATTAGGGCCCGAACCCCGTCCCAGCAATTCCTAGCCTGAACGAAGACTCTTGTGCTGGGCAAACGGCTGCCGTCGCTCGATTCCCACCAGGACAAATCCTCGGCGGCCTGCTCTGCGCTTGTTTCACCTGTAAAGAGCTTATGGATGATGGAGCGTTCCGGAATCCTCATGTTGGGAAAGATGATGAAATCGGCGGCACGCGCGACGTCATTGGGAGTGACTTGGACGGCTCGCAGCACTTCTTTGGGTTGGTCTTGAAACCCAAGTGTGCCTTGGGCCAGATCCCTGCTTTCGCCGCGTTTCAGTGCCATCTGGGCCTGGAGGAGAATGCATGGTTGGGGCCACGCTTTGGCAATCCCGATCAGAGAGGCTTGCTGACTGGCCTCCGGGCATAGTCGGGCTCGAATTTCCTCTATTCGATCAAAGGACGGCTGGCCTTTGGCGAGTGGGCGAATCAAGTCAGGCAAAAAACCGAAACACCCTGCGATGACGTCCACTAGCGATTCTTCAGGATCTTTGCTATCTAGACCAAAGTGCGTTCTGCGAAAAGTCAGCCGCATCTGGTCGGTCAGGATCAACAGATGTCCCAATTCATGCCATTTGGTGTAATACGAACGGGACCTCTTCTCTCCTCGGCAGTCAATCACGGACACGTAGGGGAGTTCCCATGGCTTTCTGCTGGTGCGTTTGAACGTGACGCCAAAAACCTGGGATTGGAGTTCTTCCTGGAGGATTGCGAATGCCTTCTCATTTTGACGGAGGTAGCGCAATCGTACTTCTTCCAGTTCCTCATCAGAACCAATCTCTTCAAACTTGGTCCCCAATTTTGACGCGGCAATTTCCAACAGTTGGGAGAGGGTCGCGCAACCAGGAAAGTCCCGCAGAAAACGACGAATCCGTTTCTCGCAAAAGCGCAGGATTTCACGGACAGGATCGGCAGTGGAGTCGAGCCCGAGATCTTGAGCCAATGCGTGGATCTTATAGCTACGCTTGAGAGAAACCGGTGACATCAGCCGAACACCTTCTTGATGAGCTTGTGCAGTTCCTTCCAGTCTTCGACGGAGAACTTTCGCAAGCCCCTGTTGCTTCGACGGGCGACTACCGATCGATGTGCCTCGAGCAGTTCAACCGTGGCCGCATAAGAAAGATCCAATTCCTCAGCGGCCTGAGAAAGCTCAGGAGGAATGATGATGGGCGACACATTTGCCGCATCTGTCACTTCTCCACGAAGAAGATAGTCGACCGAGGCACCGAGGACGTTTGCGATTTTCAGTAGGTTTTCCGAGCCGATATTGCGTTTGCCATTTTCGACATCGCTCAGAAATCCCTTGCTTAGTCCGGCACGATCCGCCAGCTGTTCCTGATTGATGTTCATCTCATCGCGGATTTCACGAATGCGGTCACCTACAGTCGGCATAGGCACCAATCGATAAGGATTCGGCCTTCATTCATGCCTATTTTACGTGATTTCAATGACTTGTCAAAGTCTATGGTTCGCAGATCGGTGCGAACTAGTGGCTAGTATGGTACAATACATACTGTATTGCGAACCACAACTAGTGCGCTCCGCAGGGGATTGGTGTGCCTAGGGTTTCAGTCACATCCAACCGCCGGGACGCGACCAAAGCAACATCCATAGGTGCTTGAATGGGCGTCCTTCATTGTTTTGACGTCGGGTGCGGTGACGCGAGCGTAATCGTCACCGATTCGGCCGCAATCCTTATCGACTGCCACGACATATCCGAGCATTCTCAGCATCTTCCTTCGGGCAAGTTAATCGAAGCAGTCTTCATTACCCATCAACATTACGACCACTATTCGGGCCTGGAATATCTAAGAGAGAAAAAATACAAGATCAAGTATTTGATCTACAGCCCGTACGAAAGAAGATACGGGGACGCAAGCGTAACCCTGGAGGAATGGAAGGAGTTCAGCGCGCATCGCGCCCACTTTGAGGGCCAGGGGACCAAACTCTATAAGCCTTTCAAACAAAACGACGCCTTTAAGGAGCCGTACTGGAAGCCTGACGGCCTGAAGTTCTGGATGCTGGGTCCCAATAAATCGACTGCGACCAGTGAAACCCGGCAGCTCCATGATGCGTGTCTTGTATTCCGTGCCGACATGGGGAAGATGAAATGCACTTTTACCGGCGACGCGTCGGATGCGAACCTCGAAGACGTTGCCACAATTGACCACATTTGCGATGACGTTCTTCATGCGAGCCACCATGGAAGCATTGAGGGAGCCAATCTCGACTTCATCAAAAAGTGCAATCCGAGATGGACGGTCATATCGACTGCATGCGGGAAATACGACAACGTGCCGCACCCAACGGCAGTGAAGCGATATCAAGACAACTCAACTGCAGGCATCTGGAGGACCGACATCGACGGAGGTTGTGAATTCAAGTTCTAGCGGGGGACAGGCTATGGCGCACGAGTACCTTTTCAAGGAATACGAGCTTTGCTTTCAGCAATTCCGTATCTACGACGATCGGCAAGAGAGCCTGCTCAAGTATTTGTGCACGCTGACTTCGGCGACTGCGGTTGCGGAGTTCGCCATCTACCAGTTCTTTAAGGGGCCCACAGTGGAATTCTTCAGGGCCGAAGCATTCCTTTCCGCTCTTGTATTCGCCGCTACGCTGCTTATCTTTGTCGCGGGGTTACAGAATAGACTCTATTTCGTATTCATGGCGCGCCAACTCAACGGCATCCGCAAGTATCTGATGGAAATGGCAGCGGAAGGATTTCATGACAACCAGCTTTATACCTCTACTACGTTTCCGGCTCTAAAGCCGTTCAGTACCCACACGCTCATGATCATCGCCTCTGCATTGATGTCTTCGATGTTTGCTGGGGCCTCGGTGTATGGAATCACTTCTGCGTTGCCTCGCGCGCTCGGTTTCGCAATAGGAACAACGTCGGTTGTCTTAGCTGCAGAGGTGAGCTGTGGGATGGCTTACCTAATGATTCAGGGTGATAAGCGAGCGGATCATGCCATCCATCACCGAAAACAATATCCAAACACGACAGCTGATCCAAAACCGAAGACAGAATCGTCCACTGACTGATACGAGCAGTGAGGAGGCAGGATGCTTGAATTTATTTTTTGGGACGTACAGCACGGCAACGCTTGTTACATCAAAACTCCAAATGGACGGCACATCGTGGTTGACCTTGGTGTTGGTTCCTACGGAACTAACAAGCCATTCAGTCCACTCCGGCATTTGTCAACGAATTACAAAATCAGCCAACTGGACTATGTAATCATTACCCACCCACATAGGGATCACATCGACGACATTGAGAACTTCGACTTACTTGACCCAAAAACGTTACTGAGGCCGAAACACCTCACAGAGCAAGAAATACGAGCTGGCAACAAGAAAGAAGATTCCGCGAAGGTAGACAAATACCTGGAAATCAATCAGCGTTACAGCGTTCAAGTGCAGAGCGGAACGCCATCGGATATCAGTACGGCAGAACAGTGGGGTGGAGTCAAGATCAGCAATTTTCATCCGACCGAGTGCAGCCGGGACAATCTGAATAACCACAGCATTGTAACTGTATTAGAGTACGCAGGGTCAAAGATCGTGATACCGGGTGACAATGAGCCGGCATCGTGGAAAGAGCTTCTCAAGCGGCAGAGTTTTGTGGACGCTGCGAAGAATCCTGATGTACTCCTCGCACCTCACCATGGTCGGAAATCCGCCTATTGTCCTGAGTTGTTCGAGACTATCGGTAAGCCCTACATTACGGTGATCTCGGACGGTCCAGAATGCGATACCAGCGCGACTGACTTATATGGCAAACAGAGCAGAGGATGGCGGGTCTACTACGCAGACAACACCTACCAAGACGGGAAGCTTTGCCTGACAACCCGGGCAAACGGAGTAATCAGAGTAACCGCATATTTTACAGCCGGAAACTCTCCGAGGCTGAATGTGCACGTCCAAAAGGGCAGCGGCGATCAAAGGTAGGTTTGCAGACCTGTCCGGATCCGGTTTTGAATTGGATCTAATACGGTGCCGCCTTTTGCATGGCTGGCTCCCATTAGATCTTCCGAAGGAGATATTGACTTGCAATCGGCTCAGCTTTCGCGAGTTCACACGGATTGGGTTAGAGTGCGGATCTGCTCCAAGAGCCCTAGCGTTGCTCGCTCTGCAATATTCTGCGTGCCGACATCGTTCGGCAGCACCACGACTCGTGGGTCCTGGCGCAAGATGCTGATATCGTCCGATGAGTAGGTCTCTGTCATTTCGCGATCGGAGACATAATGTCCTGAACGAGAGGCTGCTCGGAGCCTGTTCCTCTCACATGCAACTGCGAATGGGACGTCGATATAGACGATCAAATCCGGCTCTACTCCGTTCTGCCGAAGTACTTCAAGACTCTCCTTGTAGTCGTTTCGGGCAAATTCGGCAATAATCACATCGCTATCTTCGAGCAGGCCCCTAGACTGGTTTGCTAAGTCCGCTAGGGCTTCGTGATACAACGCCTTGTCGGTGACAAAGAAACCATTGTCCTCTGTCTTCACGAAGCGTGAGGGCTCGGTCGACAGAAAAGCTCTTGAAAGAAATGGGAGGTCGGAGATATGGCTCAATCGAAAAGAGGGCATCGAACTGCTCACGGCCATCCTTAGTTCATGCGCAACAGTGCTCTTGCCACTGCCGGGCCTACCGATCAGAGCAATGAATACCGGGTTTCTTTGCGCAAACGTCTCAATTTTCTTGGCGGGCAAGTGCAGTTGATCAGCAACTGCGCCTATCCCAAGTTCCTTCACTGCCGTGGGTATCACCTCGCGAAGGAACAGTCCGATCGACCGAGTCCCGACTGTCCGCCAGCGTCGATCGAATTCACGTCGGAGTGTCGAGGCCAATTGCACGCTCGTGAACTCAGTCGATGCGACACTCCTCTTGTATATCGATCGATCGTTCGACGACTCTCTCAAGCTGATCAAGGCTGTTCGACCATCGAAGATGGCGTAATTGATGTCCGATAATGACAATGTAGGATCAAACCGAACCAACACCCCGCAGCCACTGAGTTCAAGGGCGGCCGGAAGTCTGTCGTAGGCCATTCCCAAAAGAACGCGAACTTCGACCCCGCGTTGTCTCGCTTCGCCCAGTGCTTGATTGATTTCTGCAGCTTCATCCATCGCCTCAGACCTGTGAAACTTGCTGGCGAACAAGAGAATCTGTTCGGCCGAGCAGTTAATCAGGTCCTTGTACGTTTTCATGTACTGGACACGATCCGCGATTTCTTTGCCCGCTGGCCCAGCAGCCGTTCGCGACGTTAGTACTTGAGGGATCAGCTGCATTAGATGCGTTCGTACGAGTCGCTCAAATTCATCCGCGGTCTTGTACGACCACCACAATCCTTCTGGAGGAAATGCTTTCTGGAACTCCCGTACCGCGCCCCATTGCTCCGCTTCTTCCTTACTGTGGATGCTCGCTTCTCTGTCTGAGAAATAGACCATTATTTCGGGCCTTTTCGAACGTTTCCACGCCTCCACAGCCTTCCGGATCTCGTGTTCAGTCCCCGACCTAGAGTCCTTAACAGGGCTGCCAAATCTCTTCCAAAATATCCCAATCAGGCAATCGCAGTCTTCGATTCGAAGAACACTGTCGATTAGGCCTTGCGGGCCGTCGACATGAAACCCAGGATAGCTGTCGGTCTCCCAGCGAACCACTTCAAGGCGCAAGTCATGGTCTGCAGAAAACGTTCGGTTTAACTCATCCGCAACGACGTTGACTCTGTCTCGTTCTTCCTTAACATCCCCGGGAGAAGCAACGACGATCCGCATGATGTCCATCGATGAGCCGTCCTTGTTTGCGAATATCCCGATTGTATCTTTTGGTGCTCGTGTTGTTGCTCCATGGCATCTGTTTTCCGACCAATCTGGAGGAATCCGTGAAACTCCGCCGTCATCAACTCTGCCCGATCCATCGATCCTTATCCTGTTGTGGTAGGGAGTCAATCCCAAAGGAAAGACGTCAACGCCAAATTGGTGTCCGGCGCATCGAGGATCCGCAGCATCCCCGCGGGTACCGCGAGCTGCGCTCGAACGGGGAGATGCGCAAGCTGCTCGACCGAAAGATCGTTGCCCAGAACGGCATTTGCGGCATCTGCAAAGAGAAATTCACTGACTACAGCGACGTCGTCCCCGACCACATCAGTCCCCGCGGCATGGGCGGCGCATGGCGGGACGATCATCCAGACAACATTCAGGCCGTGCACTGGTGGTGCAACGGCGAGAAAGGATCGAGTCGATATTGAGGAGATCGCTCAAAGCTTCCCATTCCGGTTCTGATCTGCCGGGCGTTTAGCGCCTATCATCGGAGGTGAGAAGGACAATGAGCGTCGAAATCCACCCGCGCAAGATCCGAGGCAAATGGGCTGAGGGATACGCATTGGACCTCCACACCACGGGCAGCACATTCCTCGGTTACGACGGCTATGGACATCCGCAGTTCGAGACGGTCAGGTCTGAACTGGGTGAATTGCTGTACAAACTGAAATACCGAGCCGACCCGTCGGCAGTGGATTCCATCGCCGAGGCTGCTGCCGAGTTCTTGACGGAAAAGTGGCGTGTGAATGTTGACCTGATCGTGCCGGTGCCGCCTTCCAACACAGGGCGAAAGCGGCAACCGGTCCTGGAAGTCGCGACGGCGATCAGCGAACGGACTGGAATCGGACTCTGCCTCGACGGCCTTGTGAAAGTCAAACAAACGCCACAGCTTAAGGATGTCTTCGACTTCAAAGAGCGGGTTGCTGCGCTTGAGGGCGCTTTCACCGTCGAAAGGGCTAAAATACAGGGGAAGAGGGTGCTTCTTTTCGATGACCTCTTTCGATCGGGAGCGACGATGAATACGATCACGGAATGCCTTATAACGGGCGGAGCCGAGGTCGTTTATGCGCTGACATTGACCCGGACGCGGAGTAGTCTATGACGACAGTCTTCATTGGCGGTTCCCGAGCGGTTTCCCGGTTGAATGAAGTCATTCGCGGCCAGTTGGATGATTTGATCCAGAAGAACTGCAGGATCTTTATAGGTGACGCGAACGGCGCGGACCGCGCAGTCCAGCAGCATTTCGCCGATCGGGGCTACGGCAATGTGGTCGTCTATTGTATGGATCACTGCCGAAATAACGTTGGGAACTGGCAGGTTCGCCCCATATCCCATCCAGGGGGCAAGCGGGATTTTTCCTATTTCGCGCAGAAAGACCTGGCCATGGCGCGTGAAGCGCGCTGCGGCGTGATGTTCTGGGACGGTAAGAGCAAGGGAACCCTCAATAACATTCACAATCTCCTGCACGAACAGAAAGCGGTTCTCGTCTATCTCTCGCCGGAAAAGGCGTTTCACAAATTGACTAACGAATCAGACCTGAATGATCTTCTATCTCGGTGTGATCCGGAGCAGGTGGACCGTGCCCAAAGACGATTGCAGCAATCGGAGGCCACGCTCCATCGCCGGCAGATGTCTTTGCCCTAGCGCTGAGATCGCCGCGTATTCGCACTAATTCAAAATTCTGAACAAGCAACAGGCTTTGAAACGCCCACGCCGGTTTTCCGCGTGGGCGTTTTCGCGCATGCAGGAGGTTATCGTGCCATCGATAGCACAGGAATACACATTGTTTGAAATTGATCGTGAACTCGACATGCTTCTCGATGAAGTCGAAGAGGAGGTCGAGAACCACGGTGAGGCTTCGGCCGAACTGATTGAGCGATTCCAGCAGTTCTGCGAGGCGCACGGTGAAAAAGCTGACCGGATCGGGCGGTTCCTCCGGATGATGGAAGCGCGGGTCCAATACTGCCGGAGCGAAGCAAACCGTTTGCAGGAACGCGCCCGCAGCAGCGAGCGCAAGGCGACGCAGACCAAATACATGGTGATGTACTACCTCAAGAGCCGTGAACTTCGGAAGATCGAGGGCAGAGAGTTTACTCTGCGGATCCAGAAGAATAGCCAGGATTCAGTACGATTCACCGACGAGACTCAAGTGCCGATGCGGTATCGAACCGTTGCGGCGCGAGTCGACGGGCCCTTGTGGGAACGCTTGATCGAGAGCCTCCCCGAAGAGCTCAGTCGTCCCCTCATAGCGTCGATTCAGGATGCGACACCCAGTAACGAGGCCATCAAGCAGGCTGTTCAGAACCAGATTGCCGTTGCCGGCGCCGAGGTCTACCGCGGCGAACACCTTCGCGTGGCTTGAATATCCGCCTCCGCTGCAAGATCGGTCCCTGGATTGAGAAGTCAGCGTATCGCTACAGCGATACATTGCCGCGCCGGACCGCCCGCGGCATAGACACTGATGTTCCGTCTGAGGCAGATTCAACCTCTTCAGCTAACGGACTCGCCTTCGGTCTATCGTGAATTCGTGAGCTGAACAGAATCCGTGCTGCCGCGTTGGCCCGGCGAGCCTGTTCGACGATTGCGCTTTGCCGTTCCGGCGCGAACGATTGGATCTTGTTTGGGTGCGACTTTTGAACGACCTCGCGGCGCGCTTGCTCAATGGTTTCCCAAGCTGTGCCCAACGTGACTTGCAAGACTTGGCATGCCTCCTCACTGGACATGATTGCATTGTCGGGCTTGGTACGAGGAGTTTCTCGTGCAGGAAAAGGGATAGGTTCCACGCCTGGAGATGGACGAGGAGGCAGAATGGAGCGTCTGAGTTCCACTCGCGGGGGAGGCGGTTGGACCGACGGCGACGGTTTCGGGGGTAAATCCCGCACTGGAGCGGTGTGTTCGGGTTGAACTGGGACCGTCTTGTTTGAAGAAGGGAGAGGTGGGCCAAAGAGGCCTGGCTCAGGACTTCTGCCTATGACGTCCGGCAGCGCTAGTTTCCTTCGTACTGCCCTGAGTAAGCCGACCGCTCGCGGCGTAGAGCGATGAATAAGCTCATCTTCAAGTCCCTTAAGTGTGAGGACATCCGTCCCGGAGGTTTTGAACATCTGCTCCAGTTCATCGATTCGCTTATTGATGAACGGTCGCCTAACCATAGACCTCCTCGTCTTCCTCGTGCGCAACAGCGTACGGATCAACCTCTTTCGAGTAAACCCAAACAGTATTGTCCACGCCATCGGAGCCCAAGGGTTCGATTCCGAGGTTTGACATCGTCGTGAAGAGGTCGTCAAGCAATGCCGTTCGGTGCCGTCGAAAATTAGAGGCGAAACAACGCCAGAATGTCCACCCGGCGCGTTCCAACACCCGTTGACGCGCCATATCCTCAGCCCACTGCCCAGGGCCATGAAATCGGTCGCCGTCACACTCCACGGCGATTCGCCTACCTTCGCGCCCTTCAACCACGAGGTCAATGCGGAACCCGCCGCAGCGAACCTGTGGCTCGATCCTATAGCCCCTCTTCACCAACTCGTCGAACATTTCACGTTCGAAATCCGACTCGCAGCGTTCGCGGAGTACTCTAGAGCTGCGAACGTCCTGACGGAATGGCTCACGAAAATGTCGAATGAGCCGGCCATTCAGAGTATCTTCAGCAAAGGCTGTGTGATCCACGGATCGGAACAGGTACTCCCTATCTCGTGCGCGAGATAGGGCCACGTTAAACCTCTGATTCTGGTCGGCCCGATTCTGCGCAGAATGATCGCCTGGTGCCAGCACCATCGAAATGAGCATTATGTCTCGCTCCCTTCCCTGAAAGACTGGTGGTGGTCCAACAGCGATCTGCCTATTCACAACTTCTATAGGCGAGATGTGTGTCGTCACTAGCTTGTGGATGTGCGCGGCCTGTTCAGTCCCAAGAAGGGTAACCACCCCGATTGTGCGGCCGTCGAGCGACGGATCCGCGAGGATTTCGTTTATCTCTAATAGGATGGCCTGTGCTTCCGGGTCGTTGACATCTCCCTTTCGGAAACCACCCTTGACATATACGTCGATGAGTGGCGGATCAAGACGCTCAGTGGCATGGGGAATGCGCAGAGGGACAATGTCATTTTGGTAAAACTCGCGGTTAGAAAACTCGATGATCGCGGGAACGCAGCGGAAATGTTCCTTCAGCATTACGGAGTTCGAAGCGAAGATCACGCTCGCGAGATCGTAGATCGACTTTTCCGGGGTCATCTGGGACCCAAATGGCTGATTCTGGAGGAAGCGTTGGATCAGTTCCTTGATCTTCTCTTCGGCAGTGCCGATAGCCGAGGGTGATACTTGCTTGTGGTCCCCGACGATTAACAGTTTCTTGCCACGAAGAAGCACGGGCAGCGCCCAAATGTCCGATTGTGAAGCCTCGTCGATAATGACCAAATCAAACAGCCCAACCTCGGATGGAATCGTCTCACTCACGCGCCATTGGGGGAGGACCCAACAGGGAACTGCACGATAGGCGCGCGTCATCGCTTCCTGGGCGTCTTTCCTGTAGCGCATGGCGCGTAGGCCGAGGCCGGTTCCCATGGATTGAATGGCAAGCAGGTATTTCTTAAGATCTTGCTGCACTGAATCCGGGGAATTCTTGTAAACGTTCAACCAGCTCTTTTCGGCAACGAGGTCTTGGTATGCGTGGGCGAGCGATGTCGTGAGCACCTGGCGCTCCTCGAAGAGCTTGCGCAACTGGTGATGAACATCGATCGAGTCGAGAAACACCACCGCGCAGCGCCACTCCATCGCTTCCCGCCAGTCGGAAGGAACGACAGTATCATGCGTCGCTTCAGCTGGCTGTGTCCGGATGCGCCTTGCCCAGAGCGAAGCTCCGGACTTTTCAATTTCTTTCGAAACGAGTGCAATTTGATCGAGGTCCGGACGCAGGCTGCCCAGGCGGATCAGTTCGGTAACGAGGGTATGCCATTCTTTCTGCAACGCGATTTCATCTTCATCTTTGCTACCAAGGGTTGAGATAAAGAATTCGCGTATTTCGTCTACGATGTGCCCCTTGCGGCCCAGCAGCTTCTGGTGGATTGATTCGATTCGAAAAACCGTAGAGGCAAGGTTGTGACGGTCGATATGAAACCGCAGGCACGCGACGATTTCGTCAATGAGTTTCTCGGCTTCGTTCTTGAGCCGGGCAATGATGCGTTCTCCGAATACACGCTGGATTTCATCGGCAAGTTTCGCGTCGAAGCCGAATATGAGCTTGTGAGCGTCCATCAACTTGGCTTGAAGTTGTGCCGCTCGGCGAAATGCGTCATCGAGCTCACCAGTCTGGGGCTCAACGCCAAACTCTATGGCGACAGAGTTCCATCTCGCAAGGCCTCGTCTGGCGGATACGCGCCATTCGATCATGCTGGCGACTTCGTCCCATTGTGTAGCATCGGCCGGTACCGATCCGAGTACCGTGACCTCTTCTACCAACTTGCGAGCTACCGATTTGCCGAACGGTAGAACGAATGCGTTCTTGCCGTGCTTCAGACGATCGACCGCCGATTGAAAATCCGCGTCGGCCTCGGCGTCAACTGGTACGGCGATGGATCTCCGAACAAGATCACGCCTTACGCCGTCGAGGGATTCAATTTCGCGGCAGGCTTCCGTCAGAGATTCGAGGAGGATATCATCTGCCTTCATTTCGGCCAGGTGATTAACTATGCCGTTCAGTCCGGCCTCAGAATATGAGGCAACCTTCTCATGGAGCGCCGCCCGCTCTGTAAGAAATCTGAGCAGCCCTGCTGCTTTCTCATAGGAGGCGGAAGTTGAATCGATTAAGTCAATAATTGACCCATCGGAGATCCTCGCATCGATCTCCTTTGCCTTAATCAGATCACGATGAAGGCTCAGCAGGTCGGGCCAGGCGGGAAAGTCATCGCTGGTCGGTAGAGACGAATCGAGGTAGTTGATGTCGGGCCCGACTCGGAGCCGCGCCTGGCGTAGAGAGCCAATTGAGCGCTCGTCAAACTTGAGGTGTTCCATGCCATCAGCGGGGAGCGAATCGTCCATCCATGCGTAAGCTCCCTCATTCTCAACAACGTACTTGGCTATATCCTCGGGAGTTACTTCGCTCGCTCGGAATTTATACGAGCACATGTGTTTATTGGCGTGCGCACGCAGGACGGAATCCACCTGTGAGAGTTTGGAGTGAAAGCGATTGATTTGATCTTCGAGTCGGGCGATCTCGCGCGCGGAGCGCTGCGGGTTAAGGGCTGTGACTTCTGAAGCGATGCTCTGAATTGAATGTTCAAACTGCTTCATACCCTCGCGCTCGTTGGACAAGAGGCCAACAGCCAAAGGGCGAATTCGTTCGGGCAGCTTACCGATCACCTCGGTTAGTGCGGTCTCGCCTTTGGACGAGACCAGGACTCGTTTCCCCGCGGCCAAGTAGTGACTGATGATGTTGGCAATGGTGTGAGTCTTGCCGGTGCCCGGCGGACCCTGCACTACCACTCCGTCACCGTGGTCGAGTTTTTGGACAATTGAGACCTGCTCGTCGTTATAAGGCAAGGGAAAATACAGTTCGGCAGAACCCTCAGGGGCATCGCTCGACAACAGGCCACGAAATGCACGCTCTGCCCGCGCGCGCACTTCATCATCACCACGCACGACAAAGCTTCGGATGACTCCCGGAAGCGATTGCGCCTCCTTCACGTTCTCTTTAAGCCGCTTCACGTCCTCTAGGAAGATCGTAGCTGTGCGCTTTCGCACAAATAGAACCCAAGTGCTAGTGATCTTGAGTCTATCGGCGGGAGGCGGTAAAGCGGGATCTTCGGCAAGCACTTCGTATGAGCCGGAGGAATCGAGGAAACCGACCGCGGACTTAAGAGCGGCCTCAAAGGTGGAGTACTCGAAGGGATTGACGCGGTTGGCGGCAGTTGTCGTGAAACTTTTCCAGAAAGTCTCCACACGCGTGACGCCGGACAGTTCCATTTCCGCATAGCAGTCGAGCTCAATGCGTGCATCAACATTGCGAGGTCTGACTTCCAGATCAAATGTGTGGCGGTTCAAGATGACTTCGCAAGCTTGGGTAATCAGCGGGTATTTAAGAGTAGTCGCCCTGCCTTCTCTCTTCCAAAGCGCCACCCCAATACCCCAAACCAATTCCAGCGGTGTGTCGGCGCCCTCTTCGGCGATTGCCTGCTGGATCGTAAATATCTGGTTGTAGCGCTGGATTGTTTTGCGGCGGGGCAATTCCGTCACTGCCCAAGGCGTCCAGAGATTTTCGACGTACCAGTCAAAGAGTTCGCGGATTTCGGCGCGTGTTCTGGCCTGCTCTGGAGTGTCCTGAGTGTCTGGAAGGTCGATAGAGGGTTTAAGCTCCGGGGGTTTTGCCGGCGTCTTGTGGAGCGTGATCCAAGGTGAAAGCTTCTCGTCAGGTTCTGGGGCCGGTATCTCCTTAAGACGCGGAATGCAAAGCCAGATATCCTCGCCTTCCGTCTGGACGTTGAAGCGGATTTCGGGCAGGCCCCTGAGTTCGTGCTGAAACGCGGCGAAATATTCAGTTGGCACGGAGAACGGTGGTTTGATCTTGAGCTTTTCGACCTGCTCGATGTAGGTCAAGAGATCGCCAACGAGGTCGTTTTCGAGGGCCATTGCCAGTACCTCGGATCAATGCATGACGCAGGAAAAGCGCTCTTGGGAGAGACACGTAAAGCATATCGAATAAAACCCGCACTAACCAAGGCTGTTGTGGGGCCGATCGGGGATGCAGCCACATGGCACCTTGGTATGAGGGTGTTTCGGCGAAGTTCTGTCTCCTCGGCAATCCTGCGGCTCTTGAAATGGAGGCGAGCCAAGGAAGGTCTGATTCTCGACCAGCACAAAGCGGGACTAACCCTTGAAGGCGGCCAGCGCTGCTCGTAGTCATCTCTCATTTTGAATTCAACCACCGATAGGACGCCCACACCGGGCCGTGAGGAGGCGCTATGTTTCTATGCCAGCCACTGCTCGACCTCCTCATCGCCCGCGGTATTGAGGACATTGATTCCTTCATTCAGCCCCCGTCCTGGAACAATCTTCCGGATCCGGCGTCGATTCCGGGAATGACCGGCGCAGTCGACCGTGTGCTTGTTGCCGTCCGCGCCAAACAGCGGCTCGCAATCTTTGGCGATTACGACTGCGATGGCGTCCTCGGAACGCACATTTTGCGCACAGTTTTGGCGAGCTTCGGAGTTCAGGCGCGAGCCTACCTGCCGCACCGCGACGAGGGATATGGTCTCAGTTCGTGTGCAATACACAAATTCTCCCTTTGCGGCACCGACCTGTTGATCACGGTCGACAACGGTATCAACGCGCAGCGAGAGATTCTCCTGGCACAGCGGCTGGGCGTCGATGTGATTGTCATTGACCATCATCGCATTCAGGAGCAGGCCAACACTCTCGCCGTCTGGTCCCAGGAGTTCTGCGGCGCTGGCCTGGCAGCACTGTTCGCTATCGCTTTGGCTCGTCGTGCCGGCTGGAAGGACAAACGAGTCGAGCGCCTGCAGGCTGCCATGAGCCAGTATGCCGCGATCGCATCGGTTGCCGACTGTGTCCCGCTGCAAAACGGAACCCGAACGCTCGCACGTCTGGGGATGCGCGAACTCGCCCGTGCTGAAAACTGTGGGCTTCGGGAACTGCTCCGGATGTCCTGCGCCGACCCGGCGAATCCCGATTCGAATGATCTGGCGTTCGGTGTGGCGCCCCGGATCAATGCCGCCGGACGGATCGACCACCCCGCGCGGGCGCTGTCGGTCTTCGAGGCGGCAAAGGACGAGGATGCCGCACGCAGGAGCGTGGAGCTGCTGGATCAACTCAACCAGCAGCGGCGCCAGCTTGTGGCGGTCCACTTTGGCAGTCTGTGCACGGAGATCCTACAGCCAGCCCCAGCCGCTCTGGTGCTTTACCGGGAGACCTGCCCCAAAGGCATTGCCGGCCTGCTCGCCGCCAAATGCGTCGAGCGCTTCAAGGTGCCGAGCATTGTGCTGGCGCCAGCGCCGGAACCGGGTCTGGTGGTCGGCTCGGGCAGGAGCATCGCCGGTTTCGATCTGGCTGGGGCGCTTGAACAGTTTCGTGGATTCTTCAAACGGTTCGGCGGTCATGCACAGGCTGTCGGCCTGAGCATGCCCATCGGTCAGATTGAAGCCTTCTCCAAGGAATTCGCCGCCTTCGTGGATGGCCTCAAGCTCGAACACCAACATGAAATCCGTGAGGACGGGGAGCTGGTGCTGGCGACGGTGGGCAAACGCTTCGATGAACAGCTCGCGCTGCTTGAGCCATTCGGAGAGGGAAACCCCGCACCCGTATTCCTGCTGCGCAGTGTCGAAGTGGCTAGCCTCAGGAACCGGTGGGTGCGGATTAGGCAGGGAAGGTTCAGCCTGGAAGCCCTTTGCTGGGATTTGTCTTTGAAAGAGGGCATGCACGGGGACTGCCTGATCGAATTTCGAGGCAAACGTCGAATTTTGAGAGACTTTCGGGATGCCGCTGCGGCCGCTTGAGAGTCCATTTGACAGAGATTGGGATCCGTGGGAAAACATCCGTCGAGGCGGACAAGGAAATGCACAACCCAACCACGGACATCGAACAAATGATTCAAGAGCTGAATGCGATCCAGTTGCCGGGCTCCTTGATGGAGAGCTTTGACGCGTATCGGGAGGACACCCTCCGGACGGCCACAAAGGAGTTCACTCCTTCGCAGCTGAACTGGTATCTCGACCTGCTGAACCGGTTTCGCGGACCGGACGATCGAAAAGACTCGCTGCTCGACGTCTTCGATCCGGAGATGTACACAGCAAACCATCCTGCCTGGGACGCGCCTCCGGGAACGAGGATTGAGATGCCGGCATTGACCTCTGAAGTGGCGAAGACCGCGGATCGGAACTCCGAATTTGCGGATCTGGCACGAGAGGAGATCCGGGAGTTTTGTGAACTCGCCGAATCCTTTGCTGACGAGGAAGTGCTTGGAATGGCCAGAATCGCGCAGGCCGCACTGGTGGACCGGAGAACGACTTTTCAAGGCCGACAGGACGCGATCCGCTATCTCGCTCTCAATGCAAGTGCGCTCCTCGAAGATCTTTGGGCTCAAGATGACAGCCTGTGGGTGAGAGCTCCGGCGCGCCAGATCGAATTCGAGGACATGTTTCGGAAGAGACAAACTGAACTCCGCCGGAGGCGGGCGACGCGGCCGGCATTCGAGGAGAAGGATTTCGCTTGCTACACCGAAGACGAAATCCGCGCATTCGCATTCGATATTCGAAAGCTGTTGTTGACGGGGCGCGCGCGACATCTGGCGATCTGTTCGCACTGTCAGCGGCGGCTCGAATACTGGACCGGCCTGGTCGAGAGGTTTGATCAGGCGATCCCATTGCGCGATGGAAAGGCGGATGCATGAGGCTGGCGAATTTCCTTGTGCACTGGTTGCATTTTGCGAGAAGTGGCCGCATTGTCGGGGTGGATGAGTGGTAAGCCCTGTTATAGACAGGCGACCATTTGCTCATGCTCCGTAACGATTACGGGATTCCTATGAGGAGACCACCACTCATACCGATGGATTGCTGGTGGCCTCCAGCAAAGCTGTAGTCGTAAGCCGGTTCGAGGAACCAGCCGAAACGGTGTTTGCCGGTGGGCCAGAACATGAAGTCTCCCGCCACCTCCCCTGAAATGGAGTTGGTCACTTTTCCGCTCTCTCTGAGGTGAACCCATTCAGGACCGACGCCCAGCATGAACTCTGCCTTTCGAGATATGGTCCACGGCTTCTTGAAAAGCAAGTCGGTGTCCCATTCCGTTGACCTGCGAGTGTAGAAGGGCGACACTCCTGCCTCAAGCTCCAGCCAGTCCTCGATGGGTGTCACCTCCGCGGCAAGATTCGGCGCGAACGTTGCTGCGCCCCCACTGAAATTCCAGCTTGTTGTTGCGCCAAGCTCAACAATGGCTATGGGGTCTTTGTCTTCGCTGGCCTTTTGAGGATGGCCCGAAGACGCCTCAGAAAACGTCTGTCCGAGAGAAGGCAGACACAAGAACAGAAACAGGCACGCTCCAGTGAGCGT
>Ga0335069_10003939_pt1 | contig 22205 bp, 21 predicted proteins | sample Lox_Sample_11_FD_206714 | JGI IMG/M metagenome (GOLD analysis project Ga0335069, IMG submission 206714) | Soil microbial communities from Loxahatchee National Wildlife Refuge, Florida, United States - Lox_Sample_1.1 | ecosystem: Environmental > Terrestrial > Soil > Wetlands | place: USA...
CCCGTTCTCGGACCTGCTCGGGGCCGGAGGGGAGACACCCTGGTGAGGACGCTTCGGGTCGTACTCTTCGCCGGTGCGGCGATGACGCTCGTCGGAGCCGGCTCGCTCGCGGCCGTGGCCGCGGCCCGTGACTCGGGGTCGTTGACGGGCCTGGTGACCGACCCGTCGGGTGCGGGCGTGCCCAACGCGCGCGTCGAGGCGACCGGACCGGCCGGGACCCGCTCGGCGAAGACCGACGGCCACGGCGGCTGGCGGATCGACGGCATCGAGCCGGGCCGCTACACCGTCGTGGTCGCCCGCCAGGGGTTCGAGACCGCGGCCCGTGGGGACGTGACGGTGGCTGCCGCCAGCGAGACCTCCGTCGACACGCCGCTCGCCATCGCCCCGGTGCAGGAGAAGGTCACCGTCACTGAATCGAGTCCGGCGCTGGGGATGTCGGCGGAGCAGGCCGCCGGCGCCATCGTGATCGAGGGCACGCAGCTCGACGCGCTGCCGGACGACCCCGACGAGCTGGCCGACGCGCTGCAGGCGCTGGCGGGGTCGGCGGCGGGGCCCAACGGGGGGGAGATCTTCGTGGACGGCTTCAGCGGCGGCCGCATCCCGCCGAAGTCGGCGATCCTCCAGATCCGCCTCAACTCCACCCCCTTCTCGGCCGAATACGACCGCCCGGGCTTCGGCCGCATCGAGATCATCACCAAGCCGGGCAGTGACACCTTCCACGGTCAGGCCTCGGTGCGCTTCAACAGCTCGACCCTCAACAGCCGCGATCCCTTCTCCAGCAACGAGCCTGACTACCACCGGCTCACCTGGAGCGCCAACGCGGGCGGCCCGCTGGTCAAGGGCAGGGCCTCCTACTTCGTCGACTTCGAACGCCGCTCCATCGACAACGCCCAGCTGATCAACGCCACGGTGATGGACTCCCAGTACGCACTGCAGCAGTTCAACCGCAGCCTGGTGGTCCCCCAGTGGCGGACCAGCGTCAGCCCGCGGCTCGACCTGCAGCTCGGCAGCGCCAACGCGCTGACCATGCGCTACGCCTACACCTCGACCGAGCAGGACAACGCTGGCATCGGCGGATTCGCGCTGCCGTCGCTCGCCTACGACACCGCCAGCAAACAGCACCTCGTCCAGATCGGCGACACCGGCGTCTACGGCAAGCTCGTGAACGAGCTGCGGATGCAGTGGACGCGGCAGCACAACGGCGACGCCCCGCTGGGCTTCGACCCCACCCTGACCGTGCAGGACGCCTTCACCGGTGGCAGCGCCAGCATCGGCCTCTCCAGCCACGTCCAGGACCAGCTCGAGGTGCAGGACGTGCTGTCCTGGACCGTGGGCACCCACTCGTTCCGGAGCGGGTTCCGCCTGCGTGACGCGCTGGTGAGCGACGTCTCGCGCCAGGGCTTCAACGGCGACGTCACCTTCGCCGGCACCTTCGGTCCGGAGCTCGACGCGGACGGCAAGCCCGTCCTGGGCCCGGACGGCACGCCGATGCTGGTGCCGGTCACCAGCATCGAACGCTACCGGCGAACCATTTTGCTCACGAGCCTCGGCTACTCGCCCAGCCAGATTCGCAACCTGGGCGGCGGCGCCAGCCAGCTCCAGCTCTCGGGCGGCGACCCCTACGCCTCGGTGCGGCAATGGGACATCGGAGCCTTCGTCCAGGACGACTGGAAGGTGCGGCCGGACCTGACCCTCGGCCTGGGCCTGCGCGTCGAGAGCCAGGGCAACCTCTCCTCCGACGTCGATCTCGCGCCGCGGCTCTACGCCTCCTGGTCTCCGGGATTCCAGGGGCGCGGCACGCCCAAGACGGTGGTGCGAGCGGGGGCGGGGATGTTCTACGACCGGGTGGACGACTCGCTGGTGCTGGACGCGCGTCGCTTCGACGGCAGCGAGCCCAAGAGCTTCCTGGTCACCGATCCCGCAATCCTCGACCAGATCGTCTACGACCCGGCCACCGGTGACGTCACCAGCCTGCCGGCCTTCGAGTCCCTGGCCGGCGCCGCCCAGCCGCAGGTGGTGCGACTGCTGGCGAGCGACCTCGCGGCGCCGGCGACGCTGCAGGCCTCGCTCGGTGTGGACCGGCAGCTGCCTGGCAACTTCACTGCGAACGTCACCTGGATCCACTCCAACACCTGGCGGGCGCTGCGCTCCCGGGTGGTCAGCGCGCCGGCGGCCCTGGCGGCGGACGGCTCCACCGTCGCCTACCAGTACGAGTCGACGGGCCACGTGCGGCAGGACCAGATCGTGCTCGGCCTCAACCGCCGCCTCGACCAGAGGCTCAGCCTCTCCGCGCGCTACTTCCTCAACTGGGCATACAGCGACACGGACGGCGCCGGGAGCTTTCCCGCCAACTCGGCCGACCCGGCCGCGGACTGGGGACGCGCCTCGAACGACATCCGCCAGCGTTTCGTGCTGATGGGCAGCGTCACCCTGCCGGGCGACGTGCGGGTGAGCCCGTTCCTGATCGCCTCCACCGGCGGGCCGTACAACATCACCATCGGCCGCGACGTCAACGGCGACACCGTGTTCACCGACCGCCCGGCGTACGCCTCGGACCCGTCGCGCTCGGGCGTGGTCGACACCCCCTACGGGCTGCTCGACCCCAACCCCGTCGCCGGCGAGGCGATCGTGCCGAGGAACCTGGGGCAGGCCCCGGGCTTCTTCACGTTGAACCTGCGCATCAGCCGCACGATCCCGCTCGGCCGCTCGCGGCACGCCCAGACCGGGTCCGGCGGCGGACCGGGCGGAGGACCCGGCGGTGGCCCTGGTGGACCGCCGGGAGGTGGCCCGCCGCCGGGAGGCGGACCGATGGGACCGCCACCAGGTGGCTGGGGTGGAGGGCGGGGCGGCGGCTGGGGCGGCGGCGGCAGCCAGACGTCGGGGCCGTCGCTCACCGTGATGCTGTACGCGCAGAACGCTCTCAATCACGTCAACCCCGCGGCGCCCGTCGGCAACCTCAGCTCGCCGTCCTTCGGCGAGTCGCTGGCCAGCGCCGGCGGGTTCGGCCGCGGCCCTGCCGGGTTCGCGATGTCCGGGAACCGCGCGATCGAGCTGCAGCTGCGGGCGTCGTTCTGAGAAGAGCAGTGTGGGAGGTTGGAATGAGAAACGGGATCTTCGGCGTGGTGGCGGCCGCGGGCTGCGCGGCGGCCCTCGGCGCCGTCGCCTCGCGGGCGGCCGTCGCCGGTGAGAAGGCGGACGCGGCCGCGGTCGCCGCCGCGCGCCAGTCGCTGGTCGGCGAGTGGAAGCTGAACACCCAGCTCAGCGACGACCCCCGCGCCAAGATGGCCGAGGGCCGGCCCGAGGGCGGCGGCTGGGGTGGTGGTGGGATGGGCCATGGCGGCGGCGGTGGCCACGGCGGCTGGGGTGGTGGCGGCATGGGCCACGGCGGCGGCATGGGCCACGGCGGTGGCATGGGCCACGGCGGCGGGATGGGCGGCGGCGGACAGGAGGGCAACCAGGGCGGCCAGCAGGCTGCGGCACGGTCGATGCTGTTCCGGGCCAGCCAGTTCACGGTCACGAACCTGACGCCCGACGTGACGATGCTGGAGCCCGGCGGCGAGGTCCGCACGCTGCACGCGGACGACAAGAGCTACGACCTGGACGACGGCACCACCCAGGTGAAGACGCGGTGGGACGACGCGAAACTGGTCGTGGAGACCAAGACCCAGCGTGGCCACATCAAGGAGACCTGGTCGGTCGCCAGCGACCCCAAGCGTCTGACCGTGCTGCTGGAGGTCGACCGGCCCTGGGGCGGCACCGCGAAGATCAAGCGCGTGTTCGACCCGGTGGCGCCGGGCGCCCCCGCCGAGACGGGTTCGCAGGCGCCGGGGACCCCGCCGGCCCCCGCTTCCCAGGCCGCGCCGCCCAACGCGGGGAAGGCCGCGCCGGACGCCGGCAAGCCCCAGAGCGAGGGCCCGCCGCCCCCGGGCCACTGAGGCCCGCGACGCCGCCGCGCTCCACCCGTCCGCCTACACCGCGGTCAGCGTGGTCACGCAGCGCAGCTTCGAGAACACGAAGGGGTAGTGGGGCTGGAACCAGTTGCGGAAGCTCGGCCGCAGCAGCAGAGGCTCCGTGGCCCAGGAGCCGCCGAGGAGCACGAAGTGCGAGCCGTCGAAGAAGTCGGCCGAGTAGCCGGGGTAGCGGGGCATCGGGCTGAAGCCCGGCAAGGGCGCGAAGGGGGTCCCCGTCCACTCCCAGCCGTTGCCGACCATCTCGAAGACGCCCCACGCGCTCGCGCCCGCGGGCTGCGACCCCACGGGGAGAGGGGATCCCCGGTGGAAACCGAGGTTCGCGCGGTCGGTGGCCGGCGTCGCGTCGCCCCACGGCCAGCGCCGTGATCCGCCGTGCGGCGTGCCGTAGGCCGCGCGCTGCCACTCAGCCTCGGTCGGCAGCCGCGCGCCGCGCCAGCGGGCGTAGGCGCACGCCTCCGCCCAGCTCACCTGCACCGGCCAGCCGGCGGCGACCTCGAACCGCACGTCTGCGAGCAGGCTGCGCACGGCCGGGGCCGCCTCGTCCGTCCGCCAGCCGTGCGGCCGCACGAGACCGCGGCGCTCGCGCCACCGCCAGTCCTCCTCGCGCCAGAGCCGAGGCTCGGCGTAACCGCCGTCGGCGACGAACTCCCGCCAGTCGGCGTTGGTGACCGGGTGCTGGTCGACACGGAAGGCCGGCACGTGCACGCGACACTCGGCGAACTCGTTGTCCCAGCCGAAGGCCGCGGCGCCGGCCGGCATGCCGAGCACGGCCTCTCCGTCGGGCACCTCGACGGTGCGGTGCGGCGGGGTGACCCGGGGCCGCGGCAGCTCCGGCCAGCCCGCGGGGCGGCGCTTCCGGCAGTGGTCCAGCTCCTGCACCATGTAGAGCAGCGTCTCCTGGTGCATCCACTCGTGCTCGGCCACCATCGCCAGCACGTCGTTCCCCTGTGCCGGCAGGTCGCCGCCCAGCGCCGACTGCAGCGCCTCGCGCACACGGTCGCGGTAGTCCAGCACCGCCGGCCGCTCCGGCCACGAGGCGAGCGGGACGTAGGCGTCCACCCCGACCGGGTCGATGCCGCGCTCGAACAGCGCGTCGAACGACGGCTGGAACGGAGGAAGGCCCAGCCACCCGCGCCCCAGCTGATTCCAGGCGAAGGCCGGGAGGTGGCCCAGGTAGAAGAGGAACGGCTGGCGCAGCCGGATCGGCTGCTCGAGCCAGGCGTCGTCCGCCAGGATCGACAGCAGCCGGTCCGAGCGCGCCCAGGCCGCCTGCAGGTCGGCGAGGTTCATGTCCGCCGCAGCAGCACGCAGGCGAACAGCCGTTCCGGGTCCGTCAGCCAGCGCTCGATGACCAGTCCGCTGCCGGCCAGCCGCCGTTCGAAGGTCTCGCGGGTGTACTTGCAGGACAGCTCGGTGCGGATCTCCTCTCCGGCCGAGAGCCGCAGCTCGAGGCCGGCAAGACGCAGCCAGGCGCGCACCGGACGCCGGGCCCGCAGCCTCATCTCGATCCACTGCCGCTCCGGGTCGTAGAAGGCCACGTGCTCGAAGTCCGCGGGCCGGAGATCGCCCGACAGCCGCGCGTTCAGCACCCGGAGGATGTTGCGGTTGAACTCGGCGGTGACCCCGGCGGCGTCGTTGTAGGCGGCGTGCAGGCGTGCCGGGTCCTTGACCAGGTCCACGCCGACCAGGAAGCCGTCGCCCGGGGCCAGCGTGCAGGCCGCACGGCCGAAGAAGGCCGGCAGCGCGTCGGGGTGGAGGTTGCCGACGGTGCCGGCCAGGAACAGGAGCAGGCGGCCGCCGCCACTGCGGCCGAGAGCGGGCAGGTCGTGGACGAAGTCGCCGACCACGCCTCGCACCCGCGCCTCGGGGTAGTCGGCCTGCAGCTGGGCGACGGACTCGTGGAGGTAGGCCTCCGCGATCTCGAGGAGCACGACGCTCTCCAGCCGGCTGCGGCGACGCATGGCGTCCAGGAAGAAGCGGATCTTGCGCCCGGAGCCGGAGCCCAGCTCGGCCAGCTCCCGGGCGGCCACGGCCTCCACGATGTCGGCGGCGTGCGCCGCCAGGATCTGGGTCTCGGTGCGGGTCGGGTAGTACTCCGGCAGCTCGGTGATCCGCTCGAAGAGAGCGCTGCCGCGCTCGTCGTAGAAGTACTTGCACGGCAGCTCCCGCAGCGGGCGCCGGAGAAGGCCTGCGCGCACCTCCGCGGCCATCGTCTCCAGCGCGCGGTCGCTGCTCGCGGCGCGGACGATGGCGCGAGGATCCCGTCGTCGTCCGCCCGGCGGGCGGACCCCGTTCATGTGCATGGCGGCCTCGGGAGAGTGAAGCCACTATTATCGCGGATTCCTCGGCCGGCAGCCCGCTACCGCGGGCCGCCTCCCGTCACGGGCCGTAGCTGGACGGCGGCGCCGCCGCCCCGGACGAGGTCCAGCGTCAGCGTCCCGGTCGGCCCGGAGGCCGATGCCCTCCTCGGCGTGACGCCGAGCTCGGTCGGCCTCTCGGCCGAGGCCGGCACGTCGGCGTAGACGGTGGCCTCGAAGGCGCCCGGCCCCAGGAACGCCAGCGGGATGGAAAGGCGGCGCGGGGCGTCGGTGATGGCGCCGACGAACCAGTCGCTGCCGCGGCGGCGGGCGACCACGACGTACTCGCCGATCCGGCCGTCGAGGACCCGCGTCTCGTCCCAGGAGGCCGGCACCGCCTTCAGGAACTCCGCGCCCGGCTGGCCGCGGTAGGCGACCGGCGAGTCGGAGAGCATCTGCAACGGGCTGTCGAAGACCACGTACAGCGCCAGTTGGTGCCCGCGCGTCCCCATCACCACCGGCAGCAGGTTGCGCGGCGCGAACTCGGCCGCGGTCACGTTGCGGAACCCGCCGGGCGTGAAGTCCATCGGGCCGACGAGCATTCGCGTGAAGGCCAGGATGACGTCGTGCCTCGGCGTCACCCGATCGCTCCACTTCGAGTACTCGAGGCCCATCACCCCCTCGCGGGTCAGCAGGTTGGGGAAGGTCCGCTCCTCGCCCGAGCCCGCGTAGGCACCGTGGAAGTCCACGGCGAGGTGGTACTTCGCCGCAGTGCGCAGGGTGCGCTGGTAGAAGGCCACGATCTCCTGGTCCTTGCGGTCCATGTAGTCGACCTTGACTCCGGCGACGCCCCACTTCTCGTAGAGCGGGAAGGCGACGTCCATCTGGTTGCGCACCGTGTCCCAGTTGAGCCAGAGCAGCAGCCGCACGTTCTTCGGCTTCGCGTAGGCGGCGAGGCCGGCGATGTCCATGCCGGGGATCGGCCGGGTGATGTCGGCCTCGCCGTCCCGGTGGTCCCCGTACCAGCCGGCGTCGATCAGCACGTACTCGAGGCCGAACTCGGCGGCGAAGTCGATGAAGTAGCGGAAGGTCTCGTCGTTCATGCCGACCTCGAAGGGCGCCCCCGGGATGGCCGGCCCGTTCCACCAGTCCCAGGCGACCTTGCCGGGCCTGATCCACGAGGTGTCGCCGATCTCGTTCGGGTCGGCGAGGCGGGTGAGGATCGTGGACTCGATCAGCTCGCCGGGCCTGCTGCCGAGCATCAGCACGCGCCAGGGCGAGACCATCGGCGTGGTGCCACGAACCACCACGTCCGCCTGTCCGGGCAGGGGGGCGAGCTTCGTCACCAGCGTCGGGTGCAGCGAGTCGGCGCCGCCCTCCACCCGGGCGAAGTGCAGGCCCGACCAGCGGCGGAGGTTGGCCTCGGCCAGCGCCACCACCAGCCCGTCACCGGCCTCGACCAGGAGCGGCGGCCCCACGATCGACTCGGGCTTGATCGCCAGCAGGGGCACCGGCACGAACTCGCGCTCGTTGCTGGTGGTGAAGGAAGCGAGGAAGAGCGCCCAGGCCCGGTGGTCCGCGAGGAAGCGGAAGCGCGAGTCCTCCGAGACCACGTCCACGTGCTCGAGGGCGGCCTGCTGCGGCAGCCGGTAGCGGAAGGCGGCGCCGTCGTCGTAGGCGCGGAAGACGAGCTCGAGCCGGACCGGTCGCTCGCCGCCGCGCTCGAGGGCGACCGTCATCTCCTCGCCGTGGTCCCAGCCCTCGCGGGTCTTGCCGGCGACCAGCGGGTAGCGCTGGTCGCGGCTGGCGCGCGTCACCTCGAGGACGCGGAGCCCGCCCGCGAGGGGGCCCGTCTGCCGCAGCGTGAGGCCGAGCGGCGAGTCGGCGACCACCGGCTGGCCGGCGAACGTCACCGAGTAGAGCGGCGCGCCCTGCGGGCTCAGGGAGAAGGACACCTCGACCTTGCCGTTCGGCGACCTCAGGGCGTAAGGCTCGGCGAGCGCGGTCCCTGCCAGGGACAGACAACCGACGAGAGAGCAGGCCAGTCTCATGAGTGACTCCATGGTCAAGAGGCCCGCGGGGTCCGTGGCGGCGGTCCCGGCCGGCGGAAGCGGGCCCGCGCCTTCTCCACCCGCGCGCGGACGGCGCAGCCCTCGAGGTGGTCGTTCACCAGGCCCATCGCCTGCATGAAGGCGTAGGCGGTGGTGGGGCCGACGAAGGAGAACCCGCGGCGGCGCAGCGCCTGGCTGAGCGCCGCCGACTCGGCGGTGGAGGCGAGCCTCCTCAGCGCCGCCAGCGTGAGCCGCCTCGGCCGGGCCGAGGCGGGGGGCTCGAAGGACCAGACGAACGAGGCCAGGGATCCGGCCTCCGCCTGCAGCTCGAGCAGCCGGCGCGCGTTGTCGAGGGCCGACTCGATCTTGCCCCGGTGGCGGACGATGCCCGCGTCGCCCAGCAGCCGCCTGACGTCCCGCGGCCCGAACCCGGCGAGCGCCAGGGGCTCGAACCGGGCGAACGCCGCGCGGAAGGCCTCGCGCTTGCGCAGGATCGTCAGCCAGCTCAACCCGGACTGGAAGCCCTCCAGGCAGAGCTTCTCGAAGAGCCGCCGGTCGTCGGCGACGGGGAAGCCCCACTCGGCGTCGTGGTAGAGCAGGTACAGCGGGTCGCTGCCGGCCCAGGAGCAGCGCACCACCCCGTCCTCGCCACGCAGGAGCCCGGCAGGGAGGCGAGGCATCGCTAGGCCCCGCCCGCCTCTGCGAGCGCGGCCAGCAGCTCCCGCCCGAAGGCCTCCACCCGCCAGCGCCGCAGCCCGTCGAGCGCGAGCAGGCCGTCGCCGTCGCCAGGCGTCGCCTCGGCCAGCCGGTCGATGAGGCGCTGGGGCAGCACCACGGAGACGTCGACCTGCAGCTCGGCCGCCTTCCTCGCCCGCCAGGCCCGCAGGCGCTGCACGCGCCGCAGCGCCTCCTCGCTCATCGTCGGCCTCGGCTGCCGCGGGACCGACGGCAGCGCGTCCTGCGGCTGGGCCTCGGCCCGCCGCAGCGCCTCCAGCAGCTCGCCCTGCCGCCGCTGCAGACGCGGCGGCAGAGGGGGGAGGGCGCGCAGCTCGCGGGGACGCTGCACGGCCAGCTGGAGCAGCAGCTCGTTGCCGGCGATCTTGAAGGCGGGCGTGTCGGTCTGCTCCGCCAGGCGCTCGCGCCAGGTCGCCAGCTCCCGCAGGGCGGCGAGGGCCCGCGGCGCCAGACGGCGCGCCCCCTTGATCGACAGGTAGGCCTGGGGGTCGTGCTGCTTCCTGGCCAGAGGCGTGAGCGCCGCGACGGCCTCGCACTCCTCGATCAGCCAGGGGAGGCGGCCCTTCTCGTCCAGCTCGGCCTCGAGACGCTCGCGCAGGGGGACCAGGTGGGCGACGTCGGCCAGGGCGTAGGCCTCCTGCTGCGGGGTGAGCGGACGGCGCGACCAGTCGTCCTTCTGGTTGTCCTTGGACAGCCTCACCCCGAGCAGGTCCCGCGCCACCGCCGCCAGGCCGATCTCGGCGCGCCCCAGCAGGCGTGCCGCGATCATGGTGTCGAAGAGCGAGGCGAAGCGGAAGGAGAAGTCGCGCTTCAGCGTGGTCACGTCGTAGTCGGCCCCGTGCAGCACCTTCGCCAGCCCCGGGTCCGCCAGGGCCGGCGCCAGCGGCGAGAGGTCGCGCACCGCCAGCGTGTCGATGAGGACCTGCTGCCCGCGGTCGGTCGCCAGCTGGACCAGGCAGACCTTCTCGAAGTGGTGATAGAGGCTGTCGGACTCCGTGTCGAGGCCGATGGCCCGGCAGCCCTCGAGCGAGCGGACGAGGGCATGGAGCGCGTCGGGCGTGCGGATCCAGGGGTCCACGGCGGGGTGAGTATATGCAACTCTCGCATCCCTGGACGGTTGCGCGCACCGCCCGCGTCCTGTAACGTTTTCGGACCGACCCGGTCCAACAGTAGAGAGGGCCCGCCCCGCGGGTGCCGGGTCCCCGAACACGAGGAGCGAACCTTGAACAAGGACGTGGTGGTTCTCACGGACGCGAACTGGAAGCAGGAGGTCAGCGAGGCGCAGGTGCCCGTCCTGGTCGATTTCTGGGCCGAGTGGTGCGCGCCGTGCCGCATGATCGCGCCCTCGGTCGACGCGCTGGCCAGCGCCTACGCGGGCCGGGTCAAGGTCGGCAAGCTCAACGTGGACGAGAACCCGGAGGTCTCCGAGGCCTTCAGCATCCGCTCGATCCCGACGCTGCTCGTGTTCCGCGAGGGTAAGGTGGTCGATCAGCAGATCGGCGCCGTCCCCCAGCCCCGCATCGCCGCCATGCTCGAAGCCCAGCTCGCACAGCCGGCCGAGGTGATGACCCGCCGCGCGTGAGCCTCCACCTGGAGACCGCCGAGGTCGAGCCCGGCGCCGCCGCCGACGCCGCGGTGGTGCTGATGCACGGGCTGGGGGCCGACGGCCACGACTTCGAGTCGGTGGTGCCCGAGTTGCGTCCGGGAACAGGCCCCGTTCTGCGCTGGGTGTTCCCGCACGCGCCGGTGCGGCCGGTGTCGATCAGCGGCGGCTACCGCATGCGCGCCTGGTTCGACATCCTCGGCCTGAGCAGCGGCTCGCCGGAGGACGAGGCCGGCATCCGCGAGTCGGCGGCGGCGATCGACCGGCTGGTCGAGCGGGAGGCCCGGCGCGGGATCCCCGCCGACCGGGTGGTGCTGGCCGGCTTCTCCCAGGGTGGCGCGCTGGCGCTGCACACCGCCCTGCGCCACCCGCAGCGGCTGGCGGGCGTCATCGCTCTGTCGACCTACCTGCCGCTGACCACACGGCTCCCGGTGGAGGCGCACCCGGCGAATGCCGCGGTGCCGATCTTCATGGCCCACGGCACCTGGGACGACGTGGTCCCGCTGGCCCTGGGCGAGGCCTCGCGCGACGTCCTGCTCCGGCAGGGCTACGACGTCGAGTGGCACACCTACCCGGTGCCGCACAGCATCTCGGCCGAGGAGATCGCGGACGTCCGCGAGTGGCTGCGCCGAGCGCTGCCGCCGCGCGGATGAGCTACTCGGGGAGCCGCTTCGCCTCTTCCCAGTAGCGGTCCATCTCCTCGAGGGTGGCATCCGCCGGCTGGCGGCCCCCGGCCGCGAGCCGCTGCTCGACGTGGTGGAAGCGGCGGCGGAACTTCCGGTTCGCGGCCTTGAGCGCGCTCTCCGGGTCGACGCCGGAGAGGCGGGCCACGTTCACCGCGGCGAACAGCAGGTCGCCGACCTCCTCGTACACCCTGTCGTGGCCGGCCGCGGCGGCGACGGCCTCGCGCAGCTCGCCGGCCTCCTCCTCGAGCTTCGAGAGCGCGCCCTTGGCGTCCTTCCAGTCGAAGCCGACCCGCGAGACCTTGGTGGTGATCTGGAACGCCTCCATCACCGCGGGCAGTCCCCGGTGCACGCTGTCGAGCAGGGAGGCGTCCTGCTTGCCGCGGTCCCGCCGCTCGCGGGCCTTGATCGCCTCCCAGTTGCGCAGCACGTCGCCCGAGGTCTCCGCCTCCTCCGCCCCGAAGACGTGCGGGTGGCGCCGCACCATCTTGGCGGCCACCCGCTCGATCACCTGGCCGAGGCGGAAGGCGCCGCGCTCCTGCGCGATGCTGGCGTGGAAGACCACCTGCAGCAGCAGGTCGCCCAGCTCGCCCAGGAGCTCGTCGTCGTCCTTCTCGTCGATGGCCTGGGCCACCTCGTAGGCCTCCTCGACGGTCATCGGCTTCACCGACTCGTGCGTCTGCTCGCGGTCCCAGGGGCAACCGCCGGGGGCGCGCAGGCGGGCGATCAGCTCGACGAAGCGGGCGAACAGGCGGCCGGCCTCGACCGCCTCGGCTGAAGGGTGGATCTCGCTCATCGACGGATTGTCGCCCGGCCCCGCGCCGGAGGATACTCCGGCCATGAAGCTGCCCCTGTACCAGGTCGACGCCTTCGCCAGCGGCGTGTTCTCCGGCAACCCCGCCGCGGTGGTCCCGCTCGAGCGCTGGCTCGACGACGCGACCCTGCAGAAGATCGCCGCCGAGAACAACCTCTCGGAGACGGCTTTCTTCGTCGGCGGCTCGGGCGAGTACCACATCCGCTGGATGACGCCCACCTCCGAGGTGGACCTCTGCGGCCACGCCACCCTGGCCTCCGCCTGGGTGATCTTCAACCGCCTCGACCCGCGGCGCACCGAGGTGGCATTCCGCTCGAAGAGCGGGCCGCTGCGGGTCACCTCCGACGGGGACCGGCTGGCGCTCGACTTCCCCTCGCGGCCGCCCGTCTCGGCGGAGGGCTCGCTGGCGGCGGTCGCGGACGCCCTGGGCCGGCAGCCCCTGGCGGTGCTGGCGGCCCGCGACTACCTGGCGGTGTACGAGAGCGATCACGACGTGCGCTGCCTGCAGCCCGACATGGCGAAGACCGCGGCCCTCGACCGCATGGCGGTGATCGCCACCGCGCCGGGGCGCGACTGCGACTTCGTCTCCCGCTTCTTCGCCCCTGCGGTCGGCGTCCCCGAGGACCCGGTGACGGGGTCGGCGCACTGCACTTTGCTGCCCTACTGGTCGAAGCGGCTGGGGAAGACCCGCCTCTTCGCTCGTCAGGTCTCGGTCCGCGGCGGCGAGCTGTGGTGCGAGGAGCGCGGCGACCGCGTGAGCGTGGCCGGCCGGGCCTCGCTGTTCCTGGAGGGGACGATCGAGCTCTAACTGCCGCGCAGCGGGATGCGACGGGACTGGCCGGTGCCGACGTCCTCCAGGTCGACCGACTCGATGCCGATCCGGGCGATGCGGTAGCGGTTGGCGATCACCTGGCCGGCCTGGCCGGTCAGCACCTCGTCGCGGTCGGTCAGCAGCACGGCGACCTTCACGCCGCGGCCGTTGTCGACGGTGCCGATGTACTTGACGTTGAGTTGTGACCCCGCGATGGCGTACGGATCGCCCCCGGGCACGCCGCCGGGGAAGCCGCCCGGGCCCGCGACCGGAGCCTGCACCGGCGGCGTCGCCACCGCCACCGGGGGACGGCTCGACGGGGGGGCGACCGGCGCGACGCCGTAGGCGAAGATGTCACGGCTGCCGGCCCGGGCCTGGGGCCGCGGTGCGTCGAGCCGGGACAGGTCGATGCGCGGCACCGGCGCGAGCGGCGTGCCAGCGGAGTCCCGGGTGACCAGCGCCGGCCCCGCCTCGGCCCGGCCCAGCCACCACCAGGCCGCACCCACGAGAGCGGCCGCGAGCAGGACGAGGGCCGCCACCTCCCGTCGCGTCAGCTTCCTCAACAAGGGGCTTCTTTCCTCGCGCGCTCCCCGAGCGAGGGTAGCACGAACCGTCGTACGCTCTAGGTGCGCCCGCGGCCGGCGCTCGGGGAAGGAGTGAGGCGATGAAGGCGATCCGCATCGACGCTTTCGGCGGTCCCGAGGTCCTGCGTGCCGTCGATCTGCCGACGCCGCAGCCGGGCCCAGGTCAGTTGCTGGTCCGGCTGGAGGCGAGCGGCGTCAACTTCCTCGACGTCTACCACCGCACCGGCCTCTACCCGAACCCGCTCCCTCTGGTGCCCGGCCAGGAGGGCGCCGGCGTCGTGCAGTCGGTGGGCCCGGAGGCCGGCCGCTTCCGCGCCGGCGACCGCGTGGCCTGGACCAATGTCCCCGGCGGGTACGCGGAGCTGGCGCTGGTGCCCGCCGAGCGGGCGGTGGCGGTGCCCGACGCCGTCGAGACCCGGACGGCGGCGGCGGTGATGCTGCAGGGCATGACCGCGCACTACCTGTGCCACGACACCTACCCGCTGTCGGCGGGAGAGGCCTGCCTCGTCCACGCGGCGGCCGGGGGAGTGGGTCTCCTGCTCGTGCAGATGGCGAAGCGCCGCGGTGCCCGCGTGATCGGCACCGTCTCCACGCGCGAGAAGGCCCGCCTTGCCAGCGAGGCCGGCGCCGACGAGGTGATCCTGTACACGGAGGAGGACTTCCTGGTGGCGGTGAAGCGCTCGACCGGCGGGAAGGGCGTCCAGGTGGTGTACGACTCCGTCGGCAGGACGACGGCCGAGAAGAGCCTCGACTGCCTGGCGCGACGCGGCATGCTGGTGTTCTTCGGCAACTCGAGCGGGCCGGTGGCGCCGGTCGACCCGCTGGTGCTCACGCGCAAGGGCTCGCTCTTCCTCACCCGGCCGAGCCTCTTCGACTACGTCGCCGACCGCGCGAGCCTCGAGGCCCGCGCCGGCTTCGTGCTGGGTGAGGTGGCGGCGGGGCGGCTGAAGGTTCGCATCGGGGCCACCTTCCCGCTGGGGCAGGCGGCCGAAGCCCACCGCGCGCTCGAGTCGCGGCAGACCACGGGAAAGGTGCTGCTCGTCCCGTGAGCGCCTCCAGGGCGGTCGGGCTGGTCGCACGAGAGCAACAGCCCGGCGGCGGCGCCTTCGAGGTGGTGATCGGCGACCTGCTCTCCGAGCGCGTCGAGGCCATCGTCAACGCCGCCAACGGCCACCTCGCGCACGGGGGCGGCGTGGCGGGGGCCCTGGCGCGGGCCGCCGGCCCGGCGCTGCAGCAGGAGAGCGACCGCGTGGTCGCGGAGCGCGGCCCGATCCCGACCGGCGAAGCGGTGGCGACGGGTGCCGGAGAGCTGCCGTTCCGGGCCGTCATCCACGCCGTCGGTCCCCAGCAGGGCGAAGGGGACGAGGAGGCGCTGCTGGTGTCCGCCCTGCGCTCGGCCTTCGCGCTCGCCGCCGAGCGCGGCTTCTCCACGGTCGCGTTTCCAGCGGTGAGCAGCGGGATCTTCGCGGTGCCCCTCGAGACCTGCGCCCGCGCCTACGTGCGGGCGGTCCGCGAGCACTTCCAGGCGCACCCGGCAGGGGCGGTGCGCTCGATCCGCCTCTGCCTGTTCGGCGGCCCGCTGGTCGAGCTGGTGCGGAAGCGGCTGGCCGGCTGAATCGGTCTCACGAGGCGCCGCAGTTCACCAGCGTGCGCCCCAGCGACCGCCGGTCCACCAGGCGCAGCGCACGGTCCACCACCGCGTCGAGCCCCACCACCTCGTGGACGATCGCGTCCAGGCCGGCGGGCTTCAGCTCCGCACCCAGCCGGTTCCACACCTCGGTGCGCAGCGGCATCGGGCAGTTGGCGGAGCTGACGCCGAGCAGGCTGACGCCGCGCAGGATCAGCGGGAACACGGTGGTGCTGAGCTCGCCCGAGGCGGCCATCCCGATGCAGGCGATCTGCCCCCACAGCCCGACGTGCCGGGTCAGCCCCGCCAGCAGCGGGCCGCCGACGTTGTCGATGGCGCCGCCGAAGCGGGCCGCCTCCAGCGGGCGGCTGCCGAGCTGCAGCTCGTCCGGCGTGCAGACCTCGGCCGCGCCGAGGCGGGCGAGGTACTCGCGGTGCTCCCGCCGGCCGGAGACGGCGATCACGCGGTAGCCTCGGCCGGCGAGGATCGAGATGGCGACCGAGCCGACGCCGCCGGTGGCTCCGGTGACGACGATCGGTCCCAGGTCGGGGCGCTGCCCGTTCAGCTCCATCCGGTGCAGCGCGAGGGCGGCGGTGAAGCCGGCGGTGCCCAGCGCCATCGCCCCGCGCGTGGTCAGGCCGGACGGCAGCGGCACCACCCAGTCGGCGGGGAGCCGCAGCCGCTGCGCGAGGCCGCCGTCGTGCGTCTCGCCGAGGCCCATGCCGTTCGCCAGCACGGCCTCTCCCGGGCGGAAGCGCGCGTCCGTCGACGACTCCACCACGCCGGCCGCGTCGATGCCGGCGTTGAGCGGGAAGCGGCGCAGGATCTTCCCGCGGCCGGTGAGCGCGAGCGCGTCCTTGTAGTTGATCCCGGACCACTGGACGCGGACGACCACCTCGCCCGCGGACAGGGCGTCCGTCTCCATCTCCACCACCCGCGGCGCCACCCGGCCGTCCTCCTCGAACACACGACAGGCGCGGAAGCTCATGGCGTCTATCGTCGCTCGGGTACGCGCGGGCGGGAAGGCGGCTACTCGGCCGGCGTCACCACCACGTTGCGAAAGCGCACCTTGCCGTGGTCGCCCTGCAGCATCAGCGGCCCCGGCTCGTCCTCCCAGGGATTGATGGCGCCGCCGGTGACGCCCTCGACGGTCCCGTTCACGATCTCGGTGCCGTTGAGGACGACGCTGACGTGGCGGCCGACGAAGGTGACGTCGAGCGTCTGCCACTCGCCGGCGGCCTTGGCGGCGTCCACCTTCGGGGCGAGGCGGCTGTAGATGGCGCCGCAGCCGTGGGAGTCGAGCGCCATCTTCTTGTCGGGGTTGTCCAGGATCTGCACCTCGTAGCGGCCGCGCAGGTACGCGCCGCTGTTCGAGTGCTTGTCGACGTTGAACTCCAGGTGCAGCTTCATGTCCTGGAAGGTCTTCTCGGAGACGAGGTCGGCGTTGCCCTTCGGCTCCACCACGGCCAGCTCGCCGTTCACCACCGCCCAGCCGTTCTTCGCCTTGGGGTCACGCAGGTGCCACCCGTTCAGGGTCTTGCCGTCGAACATCGTCACCGGCGTGCCCCACTTCGGCGCCCGGCTCGAGTCGAGCTTCGGCGCCCGGCGGCCCTCGAAGTGCGCGACCTTGCCGTCTGGGTAGGTCACCTGGCCTTTCAGGGTGGCTCCCTCGAGCTTCGCCTCGAACACGTCGAGCCGGCCCTTGCCCTCCTCGTCACGGACGATGCGCAGCGTGCCGTCCTTCACCTCGACGCTCTTCGCCGGCAGGAAGCTGCCCCAGCGCCAGACCAGGCCTCCCGCCAGGGCGTCGGCCTTCTTCTCGATCTGGAAGCCGCCGCTGGCGAAGGTGTCCTGGGCGTCGGTGATGCGGACGTCCCAGCTGCCGACGTACTTGTCGTCGGCCGCCGGCAGCTTGCCGGGCGCCTGGGCGGCGACCGCGAACGCGAGGACGAGACTGAGCATGGTGGACTCCTTTGAGGCGAGGGCGCGCTCGCCGGCGCCGTCGCGCGACCGACCGTATGCCCGGGACCCCGGCGTGTCAATTGCCGGCGCGGCGACGGAGCCGCCCCGGCCCGTCTGCCGTACACTCTGCAGGCGGAGGGCGACGAGCATGGGTCGGTCTCGCACCAGCCAGCTGCAGGCCTCCTGTTGGGCCGCCTTCCTGACCCTCGCCGCCTGGCCGGCGTACGCCGGCGGCACCCAGCTGCCGATGGAGGGTGCCGAGGCCGAGAGCTTCCTGCGCAGCGCCGCCGTGGTCGGCCGCAAGGCGATCGGGAGCGGCATCAGCCAGTCGCAGAAGCTCACGCTGAGCGATGGCACCCGCACCGCCCACGCCGCCTGGAAGACGATCCACCAGCACTTCTTCGGGCTGCAGCAGATGGCCGGCGGACGCGCGGAGTTCGACTTCCGGGACTCGTGGGAGCACGACGTGGCGGCCTACGAGCTCGACAAGCTGCTGGGCACCGGTCTCGTCCCTCCCACGGTCGAGCGGCACCTCGACGGCAAGGCGGGAGCGCTGCAGCTGTGGATCGAGCACGCCACGGACGAGTACGACCGCCGCCATCGGAAGCTGCAGCCGCCGAACCTCGCCATCTGGAACGCCCGCCAGGCGGACGAGCGGCTGCTGCGCGAGCTGGCCTACGACACGGACTACAACATCCGCAACACGCTGTACGACCCCGCCTTCCGCGTCTACGCCATCGACTTCTCCCGGGCGTTCCGCATCCAGCCGCAGCTGCAGGACCCCGAGCGCCTCTCCCGCTTCTCCCGCGCGGTGCTGGAGCGGCTGCGGGCGCTGGACCGGCCGATCCTGGACGAGCGGCTCGGCCACTGGCTGGACCGGCTGCAGATCGCGGGCCTGCTGAGCCGCCGCGACCGCATCCTGGAGCTGGTGGAGAAGCGCATCGCCACCCAGGGCGAGGCCCAGACGCTCACCCCCTGAGCACGGGGGAACCGCAGCCCCTCAGCGGAAGACGACGGTCTTCCCTCCGTTGCGCAGCACGCGGTCCTCGAGGAGGTAGCGGACGGTCCGGCCCAGCACCGTCTTCTCGACGTCGCGTCCGAGCCGGACCATGTCCTCGACGGAGTCGGTGTGGTCCACCCGGATGACGTCCTGCTCGATGATCGGCCCCTCGTCGAGCTCGGCGGTGACGAAGTGGCTGGTGGCGCCGATCAGCTTGACCCCGCGGTCGTAGGCCTGCTGGTACGGCCGGCCGCCGCCGAAAGACGGCAGGAAGCTGTGGTGGATGTTGACGATCCGGCCCTGGTAGCGCTGGCAGAGATCCACCGGCAGCACCTGCATGAAGCGGGCGAGCACCACCAGCTCGACCGCCACCGCCTCGAAGAGCCGCTCGATCGCGGCGAAGGCGGTGCAGCAGGTCGACCAGGCAGTGGGTCTCGCGGCTCACCAGCAGCAGCACGCGCCGGCGGTGGCTGGAGTCGCGCACCGCGAACTCCATGTGGTGCCGGCGCGCCAGCGGCAGGAAGCCGCTGGGCCTATACTTCCGGATCCGCCCCCGACATCGGATCCGAGGAGGTCCCATGCCGGCCCTGCGCGCGCTCACGAGGGACGGCGAGCCGACCAGGATCGGGAGGAGCTGACGCATGCTGAACGTGGGCGACACCGCGCCCGACTTCGCCGTCGGCACGACCACGCTGCGCCGCATCCTGCAGCAGTGGACGGCCGTCGTCTTCTTCTTCCCGAAGGCGTTCACGCCGGGCTGAACCCAGGAGGCCGGCGGGTTCCGCCGGAACCACGAGACCCTGCGCCAGGCCGGCGCCGAGGTGATCGGCGTCTCGGGCGACGACCAGCCGACGGCCGACCGCTTCCGTGAGTCGCTCGACCTGCCGTACCCGCTGGTGGGCGACCCGGCCGTGGTGAAGGCCTGGGGCGTTGCCATCCCGCTGCTCGGCGTGGCCCGTCGGGTGACCTTCCACGTCGGCCGGGACGGCCGCATCACCCACCGGTACGAGAGCAATCTCGACGCCGGGTCGCACGCAGGCCAGGCCTGCGCGTTCGTCCGTCCGCCCCGGGACCGCTGAGCCCCGCACGGCACCCCGCCGTCGTATCATCCGGGCGCGGAACCCCCGCGGGAGGGCGAGGTGCCGAAGATCCCGGTCATCGGCTTCCTGTTCCAGGTGCTGGGGACCGTGGCGCTCGCCCTCATGCTGTCCTCGTTCCGGCGCAAGGGGCCCCGCCCCGGCGTCAAGGACTGGTCGCTGGGCCTGTGGTTCCTGGCGGCGAGCCTGCTGGCCGCCGTCGCCGGTCTGCAGGCGGTCGGCACGCAACTGCGCGCGCCCCTGCGGGCGCTGGAGTTCGTCCTCGCGTACTGGTCGTTCGCGCTGGTGCTGCTGGGGACCTGGTGCCGATGGAACCGTCGAGAGCTCTCCGGGGCGCGGCCCGTGCTGCTCGTCGGCCTCGCCGTGTTCGGGTCCGTCACCTCGCTGGCCGGGCCGTGGTGGGGCATCCCCGCGCGCATGACCGCCTACAGCCTGGTCGCCACCGCCTCTCACCTCGCCGCGGGTGTCCTCCTGATGCAGGGAGGGGCCGGCCGCCGGCGGTTCGGCGCCCGCGTGCTGGGGGTGTCGTTCCTCGGGCAGGCGATCGAGGACGCGCTGTTCCTGGTGTTCGCCGCGGGGGGACGGGTGCCCGTCCCCAGCTCGGACCACCTCGTCGAGGCCGAGCTGCTGATGCTGATGCTGATGGGCGTCGGCATGATCTCCTGGCTGCTGGAGGACGAGAGCGAGTCGGCCATCGCCCTGCAGCAGGAGCTGCACCGCAAGGAATCTCTCTCCGCCATCGGCACGCTGGTGGCCGGCGTCGCCCACGAGGCGCGCAACCCGCTGTTCGCCATCTCGGCCACGGTGGACGCGCTGCTGCCGCGCGCCGGCAGCGGCAAGCCGGCCTCGCCGCAGCTCCTGGCCCTGCAGGAGCACACCACGCGGCTGGGCCGGCTGATGACGGACCTGCTGGACTACGGCCGGCCGATCGCCGGCGACCTGACGCCGGGGCCCCTGTGCACGGTCGCCGCCAAGGCGATCGCCTCCTGCGCGGACCTCTCCAGGCAGGCTGGCGTGACGGTCGAGCTGGCGGGAGACCCGGCGCCGAACCTGGTCGACATGGACGAGGACCGGCTGCAACAGGTGTTCCAGAACCTGCTGCAGAACGGCATCGAGCTGACGCCCCCCGGCGGACGCGTCGAGGTGGAGGTGCGGACCGAGGCGCGGCGTGGCCGCGCCGGGGTGCTCTGCACGGTGCGCGACTCCGGGCCGGGCTTCGACCCGGCCCACCTGCCGCAGGTGTTCGAGCCGTTCTTCAGCCGCAGGAAGGGCGGCACCGGGCTCGGCCTCTCGATCGTCCACCGGATCGTCGAGCAGCACGCGGGAGACGTGGAGGCGGCCAACCACCCCGCGGGCGGCGGGATGGTCAGCGTCTGGCTGCCCGCGGCGGCGGCGGCCGCCTAGAGAGAGCCGCCTCGACCGCCGAGGCGACCCGGCGGCGCCGTCGTGATACCGTCCGGCGTGCCTTGGTGAGGGCAGGAGGATCCCATGGACCGGACGAAGAGCATCGACCTTCTCAACCGTGCCGTGGCCGACGAGCTGGCGGCCGTGCACCAGTACATGTACTTCCACTTTCACCTCGACGACCAGGGGTTCGCACCGCTGGCCCTGCTCTTCAAGCGGACCGCCATCGAGGAGATGGGCCACATCGAGCGCCTGGCCGAGCGCATCCTCTTCCTGAAGGGCGAGGTCGCGCTGGTCCCCAGCGCGGGGGTGGAGAAGATCGTGGAACCCGAGAAGATGCTGGCCAAGGCGGTGGAGATGGAGGCCCAGAGCATCGTCGACTACAACGAGGCGGCCAAGGTCTGCGCCGCCTGCTCGGACGCTCAGTCGAAGCAGCTCTTCGAGTCCCTGATCGGCGACGAGGAGCGCCACCAGGACCAGTACGATCGGCAGATGGAGAACATCCGGCGGTTCGGTCCGAGCTACCTGGCCCTGCAGGCGATGAGCGGGCCGGCGGACAAGCCCGCCCCGGCCGAGTGAAGCAGAGCGTCAGCCTCGAAACGGGCCGCGTCGTGAGTTGCCCTGGACGTCACTGACACTGGCAGGCGCGGCACGGGAACCCAAGATCTAACCTCTACCGCAAGACCGTGATCCCGCTCGTCTGGGGCAACGGCAGGATGCCGTGTTCTAATCGTCGGTAGAACCCCTGGGAGGAACCGATGAGCCGAACCGGCCGAGGAAGGTCGTGGGTGTGCGCGGCGGCGGCCGCCGTCGTGGGCGCGACGGCGGTGGCCGTGCAGGCAGCGGACCAGGCCGGCTGCGCGAACCCGTCCTGGGCGCAGGCGCGGATGCCCGGGTTCGAGATCACCTCGTGCTCCCACCGGGACTGGGCGCGTGTCACCTTCGAGCTGCCGAGCGGGGAGAAGGCCGTCGAGGGCGAGGTCGACCGCGTCGACTTCACGCTGGTCGACCCGTCGAAGGATCCCGCCAACGCGGTCGCCTGGCGGCATTTCGCCGCCGAGGGGCAGAAGGCGGGCGCGAAGCTGGTCTCGGATCCCTCCGGCGGCTGGAGCGCGACGCTGACGCGCCAGACCCCCCAGGGCGAGTTCTGGTACGACTACTCCCACGGAAGCGGCAACGACGAGTCGACCGGCTCGTTCACCCTGACCACTGTGCGCGTGGCTCCGCTCAAGCAGGAGGTCGTCGTTCGCGCCGCCGACGATGTCGCCGAGTCGCCGGCCGGCCCGAGCGCCGAGTGCCGTGCGCCCGCCTGGCTGGTCAAGCAGTTCGCCGCCTTCGTCCTCGACGGGTGCGAGAGCGAGGACTTCGGGTCCGTCACGGTCGAACTGGACTCGGGCACCCGGACCATCGCGGGGCGCGTCGGGCACGTGAGCTTCCGGTTGAGCGACCCCAAGAAGGACATGCCGCCGCTGGCGGTCTGGAAGAACTACGTCGACGCCCTGCGCGGGATCGGCGCGCGGCTGGTGTCGCGCGAGGACGACGCCAACCAGGCCCTGCTCACGCGCA
>Ga0335069_10003940_pt1 | contig 22205 bp, 13 predicted proteins | sample Lox_Sample_11_FD_206714 | JGI IMG/M metagenome (GOLD analysis project Ga0335069, IMG submission 206714) | Soil microbial communities from Loxahatchee National Wildlife Refuge, Florida, United States - Lox_Sample_1.1 | ecosystem: Environmental > Terrestrial > Soil > Wetlands | place: USA...
AACGGCTGCGTTCCTCGCGAACCGCTCCATGAGAAATCGCCCGCGGCCCCCTGGGCCGATAATTCCCACCCGGACTTGATCCGAAGGCGCAGCCTGCGCCAGCATGGCGCCGCCGGCGCCCATAACAAACGTTCGACGATTCATGGATCGGAGGTGCCCCTGTCCTAATTTTGTCCGTTGCGGATTCGAAAGACCCACGCAAACTCGCACGGACGTTTTTGTTCGATCGCAGCGGGAATCTCGATAGTCACGGCGTCTCCCGAACGATGCCAGGCGAGCTTCCCGGCAACCCCTAGCATATCGATCGTCGCGCCGTCGTTCACTTTCACGAGCTTCGTGCCAATCTCTTTTCCCGGCCATTCAAGGGCAATCAAATATACCGTGCGCCCGTCCTTGCTGCGCGTGAACCGGATGCCGTCACCTTCGCGGAAGCTGGTGTAGGAACGAGTGCCGTATATCGCCTCACCATTCACGGCCATCCATTTACCCACAGCCCGCAAACGCTCAACCACGTCTTCTGGAAATCGGCCATCCGGCATCGGCCCGTAACCGACTTCGAAGTTCCCACCCTTGGCTACAACATCCGCCAGCGTGTGCACAATCCATTCCGCGGGCTTGTAAATATCGTTCGGCAGATAAGAAAATGCCTGTCCGCCCGGATAGATCTCCTGCCACGGGCTCCCCGGCTGAAAACCTGCGGGGATAACCTGCTCCGGCGTGTACATGTCTCCATACGCGCCGATACCGCGATTTCTCAGCAGCACTCGCGGCTGTAGCTCGCGCGCCATATGCGCCAGCGCAGCCGCGTCCCGAGCCGCTTCCTTCGGCCACCCGATATCGAACTCAAGCGCGTCAACCTGCCCGTACTCGGTCAACAGCTCGCGCACCTGCTCCCGCTCCTGTTGAATGAACTTTCCCCAGCGCGCCGGATCGTTCTGCTTCGTGAACCCCGCGTCGTAATGAAAATTGAACGGATCCCATGCAAACGCCGGGTCCTGCCAGTCAATGTGCGAGTAGTAGAGGCTGATGCCGAGACCTTTCCGCCGTGCCGCCGCGACCAGTTCCGCCAGCACATCGCGGTGAAAGGGCGTATCCATCACGCTGTAGGGAATCGTCACCGTTTCGTAAACGCCCTCGCCGCTGCGTATGCCCTTGGGAGTGAGGTGCAGCGACTCGCGCACCGTCTTCGTCGCCCACATCGAGAATCCGTCGTGGTGCTTGGTGGTGAAAGTAAAATACTTGATGCCGGCTTCCGACATCATCCGCATCCACCCATCGGCGTCGAAGCCTATCGGATTGAAATACTGATAGCGCGTGCCGTAGATCTGGCGAAACTCGCGCGACGAGTAAGGCAAGGCCCAGGAAGCGTCGCTGCCCATCATGGCGTAAAGGCCCCAATGAATGCGCAGCCCGAATTTCCAGTCCTTCCAGCGCTCTACGGCTTCCGCAGGCGCATGACAATATCCCGGATCCACCTCCGTGAGCGTGCTGGTCTCCATGTCCCGGTAGATGTATCCCTGGCGCTGCGCCAATAAGGCGGCTGCGAAGAGTGGCAGGAGAACAACGGCTGCGGTCCGGGACATTCCCTGTTCCTAGACGATTCGCATGCTCATACCACCGTCAATGGTCACCGTCTCACCCGTGATGAAGTCGTTCTGGATAAGCGCCAAAACGATTTCGGCAACCTGTTCCGGGGTTCCCTCACGGTGCAGCGGAATCCGGTTCTCCACGTTATTGTGTACCTGCTCCGTTGTCAGATGTTCCTGGAACCGGGTGCGGATTACGCCCGGCGCCACACAATTCACCCGGATATTCGATGCGGCGAAATCGCGCGCCAGGCTGCGTGCCAACTGCGGCAGCGCCCCCTTCACAACACTATAAGCTACCGAGTTCGGGCACCCGCGCAGCCCCGCCACGGAGGAAATGAAAATGATCGCTCCCTGCTTCTTCTCCCGCATCGCGGGAAGCGCCGCCCGGCAAAGGTGGAAGGCGGCGTGAAGATGTAAGTCGAAGGCTGCGTACCAGTTCTCCGGCGTAACTTCGAGAATGTTCCCGGGCGCCGGGCCGCCCGCACTGTGCACTAGAATATCGGGATAGCCCAACACACCGCTGGTTTCCTCTACGCAAAGTTGGGCTGCAGCCGGGTCGCGCAAATCTGCACAAACCAGATGGCCGCGGCGGCCGAGCTGTTCAATCGCGCAAAGAATATTGTGCGCGGCGGGGTCATCATGCCTGGCATTGATACACACGTCGGCTCCAGCAGCCGCAACCTGCAACGCGGTTGCCGCGCCGATCCCCCGCGATCCTCCGGTAATCAGGCAAACTTTTCCGTTTAGCGTCACGAATCCAAAATTGATATATCACAACTATAAGCTGATTCATGCGTAACCGTCAATAAACAGTGAAGTCGGCGACTCTTATGGTTAAACCTGGTGATGGCGAATTGACATAGCAAAATGCCACGTGCCATAATCCCGTTTCGTGCCCTCTGGCCAAAATGCCCGCAATGGCGGCAAAGGTGTCCCCCAGCCTTCCCTTTCTGACCGTGCCTATTTAATGATCCGCGAAGCGATTCTCCGCGGCAAGGTGCGCCCCGGGACGGTCTTCTCGCGGCGTAAGCTGGCCGAGGACTTCGGCATGAGCTTCCTGCCGATCTCGGAAGCGCTGCAAAGACTGGAAAATGATGGACTTGTGGAAAGCCGCCCGCGCGCCGGCACACGCGTTCGCGTTCCGAATATCGAGGAGATTCGCGGCCGCTATGTGGTCCGCGAGGCTTTGGAAGCGCAATCGGCGCGACTCTGTTGCGAGCGCGCCACGTTCGAAGAGCGCCTCGAGCTGCAACGCATGGCCGATCAATTGGATACCTTGTATAGTCATGCCGAGGCGGGCGGTCCCGATTTTCAGTTTGTGGTCCATACGCACCATCATGAGCTCCACATGCGCATCGCCGAATATGCCCGTTGCGAGGAGCTGAAACAGGCCATCGAAAAGAACCATGTGCTGATCTACAACTGGTTTTTCGATGTTACGGCACAGCGCCGCTCGCTTCCGCCCCATTTCCACGCCGATCTGGTGAAAGTGATTTCGGGCGACGACATCCATGCGGCCGATAACGCCATGCGGCTGCATGTCCAATACGGTCTTCCGGATGTGATCGAAAGAATTGTCCCCGAAACACCCGGGGAATGGCGGCTCAAGCGGTAGGCGCCGGCATTTCCGGCAAAAGCCACACCAGCGCGGCAGCGGCCAACGGAATGATTCCAAACAGGATGAACGCCGGCGTGAACGAATAATGGTCGACAATCGGTCCCGTGATTAAACCGAACAGCATCCCGCCAAAGCCGGCCCCCATACTGGCAAAACCCCAAACGGAAGCCACGGCATTCTTTGGAAACACATCCGCCGGAATGGCAAGCATGTTGGCGATCGACGCCGTGTAACCGAAAGCAGCAACGGCAACAAGCCCGATCGCCCAAGCCGAACTCGCCACAAGAACCGACGGGATGGCGGCCGTCATCAGCATGGAAAACAAAACCACGGAAAGCCGATGTGCCTCAAAAGCGCGAAGCCCACGGCGTAGAAAAAACATCGAGAGCGCGCCGCCCAGCAGATTTCCGGCGTCTGCCGCCAGAAACGGAATCCAGGCCGTTTTGCCGATTTCGATGAGCGTGAACCCGCGCGCTGTCTTTAAATACTGCGGAAACCAGAAGATATAGAAGTACCAGACGGGATCGCTGAGCACCTTGGACGCAGTGAATTGCCACAGGAAACTGCTTCCCATCAGGCTTTTCACGGGAACCGATTCTACCGTCTCGACCGCTTTTGTTTGATCGGGCGTACGGTAGATCAGCCACCACGCACCCAACCAGATAAAACCAGTAACACCAACAATTAGAAAGGCTTGTGACCAACCCAAACGGATGACGATCCACGCTACCAAGGGAGGCGCAATCAGGGCACCGATCGACGAACCGCTGTTGAAAATTCCCGAAGCGAGCGCCCGCTCTTCAGCCGGAAACCATTCCGCCACTACTCTTACGGCGGCGGGCCAGTTCCCTGCCTCGCCCATCCCTAGTAGAAATCGAAAAACCCCAAGCGACACGACGCCGCGTGAAAACGTATGGAGAACCTCGGCCGCCGACCACCACGCAATGGTCAGCGCATATCCCGCCTTAGTGCCGATGCGATCGATAATCGGCCCGGAAAGCCCGTTCATGATCGTGTAAGCCAACATGAACAGGAATACAATGCGGCTATACTCGGTAGCGGACATCCGGAACTGATCTTGCAGTACAGGCGCCAAAACGGAGAGCGTTTGCCGGTCCAGATAGTTGATTACCGTGGCAAGAAAAACGAGAGCGATCATCAACCAGCGTAGGGGTGACCGGCCATTGATGATCCGCATTCCTCAAACTAGAACATCAGTTAGCTTCGCGATTTGTCAACTTATCTCCACTTGGATGAGCCCGGGAATGCTGGCCGACCCGCGATGCGTCGCGTGCCACGAAAAGGAAGTCGCCGCTTTCGCACGATCGGCGATGGCCCACTCTCTAGCAAAAACAGTCTCACTGCCCGATGGTGCTTTCCGGCAGATGATCTCGGGGACCCGTTTTTCGATTCGAACCGGGTCCGCCGGAATGGTTCAGGAATTCGAGCGTCGTGAGGAATCTTCAGCGCAACCCGTCGCATACGTGGTCGGATCGGGAAAACACGCGTTTGGCTTTCTGATACAAATCGACGGCCACCTGTTTCAGTCTCCGATCTCGTACTATGCAAAGGCCGGCGTTTGGGACATGGCGCCTGGATACGAGGAAATGTCGAATCCGGATTTCTCGCGGCCCGTGACGCCGGAATGTCTGCTTTGCCACGCGGGCCAAGCAAACCCGGTCGAAGACACCTTGAACACCTACGCGGCTACTCCATTTGTTCAAGAGGCAATCTCGTGCGAGCGCTGCCACGGTCCGGTGGAGTCGCATCTGAAAAACCCGGCGCCCGGATCGATCGTGAATCCCGCGCGCCTCACGGGCGGTGCGCGAGACAGTATCTGCGAACAATGTCACCTTCGTGGCGAGATCCGCATTCCCAACCCTGGAAAAGCAATCGGCGATTTCCGCCCGGGGCAAAGCACGGAAGATATTTTCACGATCTATGTTTCGAAGCGCTCCGAAAATGGGACCGTCAAAGTCATCAGCCACTCCGAACAGTTGGCGTTGAGCCTGTGCGCACGCAGCTCTGGGGGAAAGCTCTGGTGCGGAACATGTCACAGTCCCCACCAGGATACGGCCGCCACGCCGGATCTCTACCGGTCGCGTTGTCTCAGTTGCCACGGCGCAACTCTCGAGAGTTCGCACGCCGCGGCCGGACGCGATTGCGTAGCTTGCCATATGCCGCGTCTGCCGGCGCGTGACGGAGGCCACACCGCGTTCACCGACCATCGCATCCGCCGCCGCCCCGAGGACTCCATGCAGCCCTCGCCAACAGACCTCACCGCGTGGCGCGAGCCGGCCCCGGCGTTTCGCGAACGAAATCTCGGGCTCGCGCTCGTGGCTTCCGGTCTCCTGCATCGATCGGTGGTGGACTTGAGCCGTGGCTACCGCCTACTCAACAACGTTGAGAAAGAATTTCCGAATGATCGTGACGTTCTGACCAGCCTGGGTTCGGTGGACCTTCGCATCCGGCAGCCCGGCGCAGTGCAACGTTTTCTCAAAGCGCTTTCGCTGCGGCCCAACTGCGCGTCGTACGAGGTGAATGCCGCGGCGGCGCTGATCCAATTGGAGCAAGACAGCGAAGCCTTCCAGCATCTCAACAAGGCGTTAGAACTCGATCCGCTCCTTCAGCCCGCAGCGACGATGCTCAGCTCTTTGTATCGCGCACACGGCCAGACGGCAGCGGCGGGCCAGACAATCGCAAAGTATCGCGAAGCCATGTCTATCGTGGAGCGCCTGCACCCTGCTCAACGAACTTCGCAATGAATGGTGTGATACCAGTTCAACTCGTAATTATCGATGCGTAGATTATCGCGGGCCGGCGGCTGCACATTGCCCCGATCGTCGGTAGCTCGTACGGATAATGTGAAGACACCGCGAGCCCGCGCTTCCCAGGGGTAGCTCCAGAGGACCCAGGTGTACGGTCGAATATCGTTGCTGAGGATCACCGGTGTCCAACTCTTGCCGCCATCGGTAGTTAGTTCGACCTGAGCGATGCGATTCTCCCCTGCCCATGCCACACCACGAATCGTCACAAGTCCCGGCGCGACCGAAGCGCCGTCGCGCGGGTCGATGACCAGCGATTTAACTCGCATTTGGCGCACCGGCCACTGGTCGGAGCCGACCACCGTTTGCAGGCGGGTGGCGATGTAGACATGCGTCATGAAATACCCGGTGTCAGCGTGATCCAGCGCCTCAATGCCGACGAGCCATTTGACCGAGTCCATTCCATACCAGCCGGGCACGATGGCGCGCATTGGATATCCGTGCTCCGTGGAGATGGCCGCGCCGTTCATGCGGAAGGCGACGATGGTATCGGGATGCAACGCCTTCTCCAGAGGAATGCTGCGCGCGAACGGGATGGAAATCTCCGATTCCAGGTTGCCGCGATCCGCGCCGACCAGACGGATGAATTTGACTTTGGAATCCAAGCCCGCGCGTTTAAGCAACACAGCGAGCGGAACGCCTTCCCAATCGGCTGTGCTCACTCCGCCGACGGCGTTGCCCGCGCATTCGGTCGTCACGGTCACCGAGTGCGCCGGCAAGTGGCCAAGATCGGCCGGACTGATGGCAAACGGCGAATGAACCAGTCCGGATACCCGCAAGGCCGACGATGCGGGCAGCTTCGGCACATCGAAATGATTTCTGACGAAGTATTCGTCCGCAGGAGTCAGCAGCGCTTGCGGCGTGGAAAAGCGGGTCGGGATGATGGCCGCATTTTGCGGGGCCACCGGCGGCACAAAGCGCGATCTGCTCCAGAGAAAAGGCGCGACGAAAGGAGCGAAGACTCCGCGGCGCGTGAAGGAACGTAGATGCTCGTGGGCGCGCCGCTTGGAGTTCATTGGCCGGCACAACTCCGGTGCGTCGGACCGCCGTTATCTTTGGGATAGCTCGCCAAGGTGGGTAGTTTTTGGCTCTTGATCAGGTCCAGTTGCTTCGCGTTGAAGAATCCGGCGCCGTCGGTGAACTGGGCCAGCATGGTGCGCTCGCGGTAATCGCGGGCGTCCAGGTCAATCGTTCGGAAGTTCGCCTGCCGGCCGCTGTAGTCCCAACGCAAGGCCCCTTCCGCGTCCCATACCTTATATAAAAGGTTGCGTGCGTACTCGATGCGATTCGAGAAGTTATCGAGCGCGGCCGTTTCGAGTTGAGGCTTTCCCGTGTCGTCGAGGTCGCGGCGAATCTTAATCTCGAACATGCCCGATACATGGACTTCGAAAGTGTTGGCATCGGGCCGAGCCAGCGCCAACGGAACGCGTTTGACATCGAGGAACAGAAAGGGCCGCATCGGATCGAAGCTCTGGAAGATGCGTTCGAGCGCGATCAATTGCTCGTCAGAGGCGGATGCGTTTACATAGAGTGCGGATGGAAGCCCGCCTTCGCCCATCGCAGCGTCAACGGAGGCAAACGTGAAGCCATCGAGAGGGACGCCGCCGTAGTGTCCCTGGGCGATACGAAAGACGCCTGTATTTTCGCAGTGCCGATGCGTGGGATGGCCGTTGGATCGGCAGGGGCAGGGGACATTGCAAGGGCAGCAGACCAAGCCTTCGCCTTTGAGGTGCCAGTCCGCGGTGTAAGGAAGGTGGGCGCGTTTGGGCATCCGCTCCCTTTCGAGCACCGCGAACAAGAGCGGAACCTCGGGATCCTGCGGCCAGCGGTTGCTCGCGCTCGAAGCCATTTTCGCGGCTTCCGCGAGATCGCCAGCCATCAGCAACGCCCATGCACAGCGAAAAAATAACTCGGGGTTGGATGGATCCAATGCGACAGCTTGACGCAGACGCTCCTGAGCTTGCTGCGCTTTTCCAGCGGCGAGCAAGCTTTCTCCTTCCACCTCGCGGGCAAAAGCCTTTGCTTGCGGCTCCGCCGCGGCCCAATCGAACTTATCGAGCGATTGAACAGCACCCAGGTAATCGTGCCGGTCGAATCGCAGGTGAGCGATCTCGAGACGAATGTCGGAAAGGCTGTGGGGAAGCATCGGGCTGCTCTCACCGTCAGCCAGCAGGCCGGCTGAGCGATCGAGCATGGCATCGGCATCATCCAGCAGGTGCTGTTGCTTGAAGAGACTTCCGAGCTGGTAATAAAGCGCGGGATTACGCGGCGCGAGTTTCTCGAGCTCAGCGAGATGCCGCCGCGCGGAAGTCACTTGCTTGACTTCGAATTCAGCCGCCATCAAGGTGAACAGGCGGGAGAAAAAACCTTCGGAGTCCTTTGGGATGAGTTGGACAGCCGCAGTGAAGTGCGGGATGGCTTCCGCGGTTCGCGAGTCCGCAACCAGCGCCAGGCCCAATCCATACTCCGCGTTGCCCGTGGCGTCGCCGAGTTTCTGCGCTGCGTGGAATTCCGTTTCGGCATCGCGCCATTGTTTGGATTGGAAGTAGAGTTTTGCGAGATCCAGATGGGCGGCGGCGAGCGATGGATCCAGTTTGATGGACTGCAGCAGGTTCTTCTTGGCCTCGTCCTGCTCGCCCTGCTGCAACTTGATCACCGCGGTCAGATAATAGGCGCGCGCGGACGCGGGGTTGAGCTTCAAGGCATCCTGGCACTTTGCCAGCGCGGCATAAACGCGTCCGGCCCGAAGGTCCTGCTCCGCGTCATGCAAAGCAGCGTCCACTGCCGGGTCGGAGTGCTGAGAAGAGGAAGTTTGCGCAGCGGCTGCAAAAGGCACCTGACCGGTATGTGAACTTTGGGGCACGAGCAGCAAGACGACAAACGCGAACGCACCCAGCGGCCGTGTGATCGGCATGATTCTCATTCTCACCCGATTGCAAACCCCGCGTTGAGCCAATCGCCGTGGCCATGCGGATCGGTAATGCGGCTGTCCACGTCGCGCACAGCAAGAGTGATCTCGCGAGAACCCGAAGGAATTTCGACGTCAATTCCCCAAGCCCGGTCCCCGTTGAACATCGGGGGCGTCTCGGCAACGCGGCGGCCGTCGATCCGCACTTCGAAGACGACCTGGCTGACGCGATAAGAGGTCGGCCCATGAATCGGCCGCGACCATTGCGGCCACTGATCCAAGCCGTCGGGAAAATCCCAACGCATGCATTCGTCATCCACGCCTGCCAGCGCTACGAATCGCTTATACGCAGGCTTCAGCTCGAACACCAACTCGGCCGGCGATTGCACACCAATGCCCTTAATGAATTTGGCGTCGCGGTTTGAGAGCGCATGGCCGTCGACCGATCGGTTGGCGCGCGCTCTTTTCGGAACCGCGTAACTGCGCGGGCGGATTTCGCCGACGACTTCGCGCAGGGGATCAAGATCGGAAACGAAAACGTCCGGCGGATCGGGCACCGGGGGAAATTTCCAGTAATGAGCTTCACTGATGCGTGTGACAGGTTTCTCGCCGCGGAAACCGGCTGCTTTGAGGGTAGTTGTCTTGTCGATTTGGATTGGGCGCTGGTAACGGGGCGAGGTGGGCGTGGGATCGCTGCCATCCAGGGTGTAGCGCAGTTCCGCACCGGCGACATGGCGGCAGGTCAATTCCGTCTGGACGGGCACATCGAAACCGGCTCCCCCAAAGTATCGGCCCCAGGGAGCGATGTGAACGAAATCGAGCGCTGGATCGCCTTCCCAAGCGCCCGCGCGCCGCAATGTCTGCTCCAGATCTAAGGAAGGCGCTAAATCGCGCTCGATTTGCGCAATGACTTCGAGCGTGCCCCGAGTCGGGTTGAAGCTTTCCTCGATGTAGCCGGTTTCGGCCTCTGTCATATCGCGCGCCACCATGCACCGGAAGCCCAACTGCCGCGTGTACTTCAGACCGATGGGTTTGCTCCAGAGGCAAACATTGGTGGCAAAACCCGTATAAATGATATGGGTGATGGCGCGGTCTCGCAAAACATTGAAAGCCTCCTGTTCCGTGATTGCAATGAAGTCGGAGTCAGCCATTCGCAAATCGGGGTGTTGATTGTTGGAATTGTAGCAACGGTAACACTCGTCACCCGCACCGCACTCGCATTTGCCGTAGCGGAGATTGTCAGTGTACGGATCGGGCAGATTCCTCGGCTGGGGCAGCGGGTAATGTGCGAGGGCAAGAGTGGCCTTGCGTTGCGGGGTTTCGTTCAGATCGCGCATGGCTTCAGTGGGGCTGAAAACCATCGTGATTCCGAGCCGGCGGGCGGAATCGAACGACTGATTGAAGCGGGGAATGAGGGAGCCCGCGCGATTGCGCCATGTCCGGCACCAGTGATAATGCCAGGCGTCCACGACGATGATGGCGACGCGTTTCGGATCGACGAGCTCGGTTGTTTGGTGTGGCCGGCCGCCTCGATCGCGGGTCTGCAATGCAAGCTCGATTCCCTGGTCTGACGGAGCGGATTTTATGGTTCCGGCGACAGCGCCCAAACTGGCGCCGGCTCTCAGGAGGTCCCGCCTGGTGACGCTATTTGGCACTCGGTCCTCGTCTTCCATCAACCGTTATGATATATCAGTTAGTGCTGCTTTATGGAGCGAAGAACCTTTTTGAAGACTACGGTCGCCGGTTTCGGCGCGTTCGGGCGACTGCCTCGCGGGATGGCCGGCGGTGTTGGGGCGTCGCTGGAACCGATTCCGAGCGACGGTTATAAGGTACCGGATTGGCTGCGGTATTCACGGGCGGTGTATTTCGACGGGTATTCCCCTCCGGTGTACCCGCACTTGGACGATTTCGACGCACGGCGACTCTTGCAAACGGTGACCGAACTGGGCGGCAATCTTCTGAGATTTCAACCGATTGGCTATTTTGCATACTACCCGAGCAAGGTGTTCCCGGTTCACGCCGAACTCGGAACGAGAGACTTGATCGACGAAGTTTCGCGCGAGTGCCGCCGTTTGGGAGTCCGACAATATTGCTACACAGGCTACGGTGCGCCGTTCATGCTGACACCCGAGATTGTCGAGAAGCAGCCGAAGTACAACGATTGGTTGATGCAAGGGCCGGACGGAGCGCCGTACGGAGTTTATGGGCACAACGGCTGGATGACGCCGCTGCCGCGGCTGTGCATAACCGGCGATGTTTATCGAGGGGCGGTCCGCGAGGTTGTGCGGGAATTGTGCCAGCACGACATCGAGGGGATTTATTTCGACGCGCCGAGTCCGTTCGGCTACTCGGGGATCTGTTTCTGCAGTGACTGTCGCAGCAAGTTCAAAAAATTCAGTGGTTTGAACTTAGACCGCCTTGCCGACATGGCCAAGCTGGGCGGGCTTCCCTTCGAGTGGGACAGTTTACCGGAACAGGTCGACATGGAGGCATTGATCGCTTGGTACAAATGGGCGAACGATCTGACCAAGCAGGACTTTCTGGAGTTCCGGAAGATCATCCATAGCAGCGGAAAGTTCATGTTTTGCCACGACGGAGCGTGGGTTGGAACGTCGCTTCCACTGGAATACCAGATACCGGACGGGTTTATGGTGGAAGCCAGCCGGGAAATCTACGATCGGTTAACGACTGGGATGATGGGTGCGTCGATGACTCATCCGCGCGGAAAGGTCGCGCAGATGTACATGGGCGGTTACGCGGTCACGTGGTTTGGCGAGCCGCCGCACGAGAGTCCGGGCATTGTTCACAACAGCAATCTCGAAGACGGGGACGAAATCCTGATGGAGGGTTTCACGAACCTGGCGTGCGGAAACCTGCCGCTCTATGCGACGGCGAACCGGCTGCTTTTTAACGTCGGTGACGGAAGCGCGAAACCAGCACGCGAAGTGTTTGATGTGATGCAGCAAGTCGAGACAATCCACAAAGACAGCGTGGGAGTTCCGTATGTAAGTATCGTGCCGACTTGGAGTTCGCAGCAGTTGTGGCAAACGAAGCGCAAGACTTGGAACTGGCCGTTGATGAGCCAGGGGATGGCATTGGCCATGCTTGATGCACGGGTGAGTTTTGATATCTACCCGAGCACCGAGATGACGGAGCAGTGGCTGAAGACACAGAAAGTAATCGCCCTTTGTGGCGCCTCCGGAATTTCTCCTTTTGAGGCTGAAATGTTGGGCAAATGGGTTGAGAACGGCGGGGGCTTGCTCGCTACCTACGATACCGCCCTATACAACGAACGGGGTGAACTGCGAAAGGACGGGGGTGCACTGAAGCATGTGCTCGGGGTCGAAATCAAAGGCGAGCCGCTAAGGAGCCAACCCGAGTGTTTCTATCGCATCAAGGAGAGACACCAGGCGCTCGGCGAATACGCGGCCGGGGCAATCGTGGAAGGAGATGGGCGATTATTGCCGGTCGAAGTGGTTCCTGGAGCCACGCTCCTGGCGGATTGTTGGAATCTGGGCACACGGGAGGTACGGGGCCCCGCCATCGTCGCCAACACTTACGGCAAGGGGCGGACCATTTACATTAACGGTAGCATCGAGGCGAATTATCTCTACGACCGCGTCGTATCAAATAGACGGCTGCTAAAGTCGACGGTTCAATACTTGTCCGGCGGCTTGGCGCAGCCTTTTCAGTTGAAGGCTCCGGAAGGAGTATACGGAGTCTTGCGCCGGTCAACGCAGGGAGATTTGGTTCTATGGGTGCTAGCTAATGTCGGATTCAAAGATGCATCGGCAGGGCGAATGCGTCAGACTTACGTCCCGGTCACTGACGTTGAGGTGAGAGTCCGTGTACCTGAGGGCCGCCGGGTGAAGGAACTGCGCCTCGTCAGAACCAACCGGCAAATTCCGTTCCACGAAGAGCACGGTTACGTGATCGGGCATATACCGGCGTTGCGTATTGCTGAGATTGTGCACACGGTACTCGGATAAGGTCATATCTGTAATACCGACTCTTTCGCGGAGGGCGTATAGACCCTGCCATTCACCCTGACCGTTGCAATCTCATTTTGCAGTGGCGGAGGAATATGAAAATGAACTTCGCGTGGCTTGAGTTGGTTAGGATTTGGGGTTAGTCTGTATTCCACATTTAGGACCGACGCGGACCGCCTAACGTCACAATCGACCGTACCAAACTTCGTCGGAGCGCCTTTGACCGACATATGGGCTCCGTCTCCCAACCAATCGGGCGCCACGCCCCAACACAATTCCAGGTTATTGCCTTCCTCGTAGACGAGCGAATTCCTGTACAACAAGATATAGGACGCTGCTGCCCATCCGTGCGGAGTATCACCTGTTCCAAGCCGTGACTTGACGTAAATGCACTCTGGCCAACCATTTGTCGGGGAAGCATGCTTTGCATAGGCCTGGAATAGCTTGTAAAACATCGATAAGTCATTGCTAAACAGATAGCACATGGCCCAATCGGCTGTCATGTAAGTCCACATGTCACCGTTGTTCAGAGTTTTGAACCATGTATAAAGACCCTCTTCGCTGTGAGAGGCGATGTGCTTGAGACTGCTGCTCATCATGGGATCGCGAGGGTCGAGAAAGCCAGTCGGATACACCGCTGCGATATCGCCGTTAATGTCAAGCGTGGGGTCGAAAGGATCCGCAGGTATAAATTGACCCTTTCCCACCTCACTGAACGCACGTTTGACTGAAGTCAAAAGGTTCACGCGAAAGTCTTCGGAGGCCTCTGTCATCCAGCGCGTGTCACTGTCCTCCTTCAGCCGCTGGCTGGCCACAATTGCACTCTTTAGACCAAATGCGGCCCAGAAGTCGTGCTCGTAAATATAGCTTGGCTCAGACGAGCCCGTGTCTTCACTTACACCTTTTTCAATGAGGCCCCAACAAATGGGCCTTTCACCGTTGCTTCCGAGTCGCTTGGTCTGCTGCGTGGATCGCTTGATCCATAGGGCACCGCGGCGGATACTTTCGTAGACACTGCGAAGCCACGAGATGTCCCCGGTGAGTTCGAAGTGGTGGACGAGTGCCCAAATGGCCTGGCCCTGACTGTCCCACTCGGCAGCGGGGCTTTCCCATAGGCCGCTCGCTTGCTGACCCCAGGTTTTAAGAAAACCGTTTAGGCCACGGTCCGTAAATAGTCGTAAGGACTTCTCAGCTTCCTCCGGATGACCCGCTGCATCCATTGCGGCAATGATATAAGAGCCGTCACGGTACCAGAACGAATCGTAAATTGTTAGCCCCGGCTTTACTGCATAAATGTCATGGCCGTCAGTTCCTTGACCAGAGTACTTTGTACGCAGTAGAAATAGGTTTATTAACGATGTTTTGTATAAATTATCGAGCCGGGGAATTCCCGTCGTAAATTGGGCGCCCTGGTCCAGGAACGACTTCCAGCGCAATTTCGTCGCGGCCATGGCGCTTTCAGGGGACACATTGCGCGCCCCTGCCAGGTTGGGGGGGGAAAGCGCATAGGGCAACTGTATCCAAGTAGTTGAGTTAGCTGGCCCAGGGTTATGATATTCCAAGTCGACCGAGCTAATGATCTCCTCAGAAGGCTCTCTTCCGCACCGCGCATAGTAGAGTGCTTGCCTGTTGAGCTTACCTGACATCACCAAGTCTGGATTTGATGGTTTATCAAAAACCCAGATACCGCTCAAAAGTGGACCGCCAGCTACACCATTAGATCGTACCCAAATGCTCGGACCCGCAGCGGTTACTTTAAACTCTCGAAGAATCGGCTGATCACGAGGTGCATCGCGGAGGTCCACGGTTTGACTCTGCTGATCAACAGAGAGCTTTAGAACCCGGAAGTAATCCGTGTTGCCGACCAGCCACCGCGGATTTCCGATCCCGACATAAACTCGATACGTTTCGCCCGGCACGACCGGGAAAGAGTACTCGACACTGGGGCCCCCCGTTCGTGCGCCGGAAAACGCTACATCCAGGGACGGTGGGCACGTAAGGTTCGGTAGTCCCTCCCACGCGACGGCGGAGGGGAATGTCCGGCTGTTGCGCTCTGGAGTCATGCAGTTATATCGCGCGTTATGCACGCGGATCACACGGTCTGTAGGCGCGATCACTAGAATTCGATCGGGCGTACGGACAACACCATGCTCGACGGTGATGCGCGTGGTGGTGGGGCAAAGTAAGGTAATGCGGCATGAGCTGGCGCCACCAATGATTCCAACGTAATCGGACTTTACACCTCCCCAATCCGAACTGAACACCACCGATTGGAATAGCCCGTGCGCCGTGTTTACCCGGGTATGAACAATCGGCAAATAACCGTCTTCGAGCGATTGGACAGCTTGGAAAGTAGAAATGGGCCGCGCTGGGCTGCCGATTTCGATCAGGAGATTACCATTACGCGATCCCCCGCCTCTCGCCGCGTTTGCAAGCTCGGGGACATTCGCATCATCCGATTTCAATTGTCCGAAGCGATCCACCACCGTTGCGGGTTCATCTCCGAGTCCAATGGCTGTCTGATAATTCACGTTATATAGCGACGGTGAAGAGTCACTGCCATTGGTAGGGGTCACGACGCCCAAGGTTCCGACGCAACCCATGGCGATCATGAATTGGCGTCTGGTCAGATATGCACTATCCATGGGCCACTGCTGCGGGCGGTTAGCGCTAATGCGCAACTGCCGCCGATGCGAACAATCCCGCTTCTTTCGCCGCGACCTGCGCTTGCTCTTCGCGATTCGTTTGTTTGTAAACCTGCGCAAGGAGCAGATAAGCCTTACTGGAGGGAGTCAAATCAATCGCGGTTTGCAATTCGTGCTCAGCCGTCCCCCACCGTCCTTGTAGAGTTGCCACTTGCGCCAGGGCAAGATGTCCGCGTGCTAACATGGAGCGTTTCGTCCTAAGCCACGTGTGCGGCTCACTAAGAGGTGGCAAGGATAATGCACGTAGCCGATCCAGTGCGGCCCTGGCATGCTCACTGGCCCGCTCCACCTGCGCCGCATCCACAATGGTTTCGCTCGTAAAGCCTGTCAAGCTGATTTCAGCCAGTACCAGCAGCGCCTCAGGATTATTTGGATTCAGATTTAACACGGTAGACGCTGTCTGCTCGGCCAACCGTGTATCTAAAAGGTCCATGGCAGCTTGCATTTGTGCGACGCAGGCGTACTCGTAAAACTCAGACTTAGGGAATAAGTCCCGAAATCTCTTTGCTGCCGTGGCAATCGCCTGGGGTGAGCCGGAGTCCATGACCGTTCCGAATGCGTCGAGTTCCTCCCTGGTCTTAGCTTGGGGGACACTCTTACCTGCCGGTTGCACGATCATTTGGGCAGACAGAGGCGAAACGACAAGAAGCAGCCACGACAATGAGTTACTCAAATGAGCCATGGTACAGTTGTCTCAAGCGTTTAAAGATCGTGATTTCCTGTTGCGCCAATTGATCTTGTCCTCGCGCAGCGTACACGCGGCTCAATAAATAGTGCGGCTCGGGCGATTCCGGATCCAGATCGCCGGCGGCCTTGAAGGCAGCCAGTGCTGTTGTCTGGTCATGGGTTGCCCAAGCGGCTTTGCCGAGTGCCAGCTGAACCTTTTCAGAGTGGGGCGTAATCTGCGCAGCACGTTTGGCGTAATTCAGCGCATCAAGTGGCTGATTCATCTCAAGCTCTAAAGAAACGAGTATCTGGAGCGGCGTTATGGTATCGGCACTCATCTGCGAAGCGCTTCCGACTGCCTCTAGAAGAGTTGATTCCGCCTCCTTATACTGCTGCATCGCCTCCAAACATAGGGCCAGATAACATCGTGCCAGTAAGTGCTTGGGATTCCTGTCCAGTGCCTTTCGAAACCACTCCGCAGCCTTCTCATTCGCCTGCTCAGTTTGAAAGCAGAATAGGCCAGCCAAGTAGTAGATGCCAGATTCTTGTGGAGTCATGCTCTTGGCGGCATCAATCTCCTCCCAGAAGAATTGCTTTTGGCCTAACTCGTAAAAGGCTTCCGCCAAGAGCAAATGGGCGCCTGCATCTTGCTGCCTGCGCAAACTGTCTTCAAGGGCGCGTATGGCCGCAAATGAGCGTCCCCGACGCAGATAACTGACGCCGATCCAGTGATACCCGATGGCAGAATCCGGGCACGCTTTGACTAACTGATGTCCTACCGTCTCCAGTTCCCGCCAACTGGCAGATCTCACTAACTGAGGTATCGTTCTCTCACTTTCGGGGATAAATTGGAAAGACGTGCAGTTCCCACCCGAGGCTAGCGCTGACTCCGGCAACGCACTATATGGTTTGTCGAGAGATTGGGCGCGGGCCATTAAAGAAAAGCAAATGGCGGTTGTGACAACCAAGCGACTATTGAGGTAGTGAGATATTCTCGACAGGCGTGTCCTTTGCACCGTTGAGTCTCGCATTATCCCCTGCCTTCTTTCCCATCGCCGCTTCCCGCAGCACGTCAATTGCGCCACCTTCTCTTTGGCGCATGCCTTCCAGCGCCGAACGGGCTTCCGCATAATCCGGACGCTGATCAATTGCCTTCTCAAGGCAGCGCTTCGCCACCGCAACTTCACCTTTTTGCAAATGAGCAATGCCCGCTATGTACCACGCTTCCGGGCGGACAGTGGGTGATGCCGTCGCCGCATCAAGGTATGGTAGGGCTTCAGTAACGCTACCGTGGTTGAAAAGAAACGCGCCGTAAGTCGAGTATAAAACACTATCGCGGGCGCCGTTACGGCTTCGTTCAATCCCTCTTTTGTACTCTTGCTCAGCGTTGTGGTTCAACCCGAGCCCCTCATATGTCATAGCCAGTGTAGTAGCTATGAGAGTGTCGTTAGGCTGAACCAGGCGAGCACGCTCTAAGTATTCTCGCGCTTCCCCAAGCCGTTTGGAGTCATATTCAAATCGACCCAGGTAATAATTGGCGCGGGCATCCAGCGGATCCATTTGAAGGATGGCCCTGACCTCTGGTTCGAAGGCTACGAAATCTCTTTTCGCCAATAAAAGAGCGGCTAACAGATTGCGTGCTTCCAGGTTCGATGCATTCTGATGAATCGACTTGCGGACTATCTCCATAGCCGAATCCAAATCACGGAAGCCATTGAATAAGATGCCAGCCTTTATATAGAGACCATCACTTGATAATGGAAACGCTTCCAGATATTCATCGACCAGATGGAGAGCCGCAGGCCATTGACCGAGGCCCGCTGCATCGCGGGCTCGCTTAAGCTTCAATGCCTGGAAGTACAATGCAGATGCACGCTCCGCATTACCGCTATCGGAGAGACGCGCATAGGTCTTCGCCAGCAACATTTGGACCTGAGCCACTCCGGGGTCCACGGCCGCCGCCTTCTCCAAGCATTGCCTGGCTTCGTCGAATTTGCCCGACTCGAACAAGGCTCGGCCAAGCGGGTGCCAGATCTGAGTCAAGCTGGGGTCTTTTTCGATCAGTACCCGGAGCTCCCCGGCCGCCTCAGCATAGCTGTGTTGCTGCACCTTGATGACGGCGAGCATTACCTGAGCGCGGACATTGCCGGGGTTGATCGTCAGTTCCCGCTGAAATGCTTGGTACGATTCAGTAACTGCACCCAACTCCCACAAGCGCACACCGAACTGCAGGTTCAGCCCGGGAGGATTTGGTATCGTTCGCAACGCCACGCTGTAAGCGTCCATTATGGATTGGACCTTCTGCGTGTCGACCTTGGGTACATCTGGTTCTTCCAGCTTCTCATTCGAAAGTTGAGCTGAGAAACAATGGAATGCAGCGGCAAAGATCCAAAGCAGCCTCAGCGACCGCGCTGGAAGTCGTACCACAGCGGAATGGCCCGGATCCCGGAATACGATGCCGACCGAAGAACTCGCCCCGGTGCTGGAATTGGAGAACTGAAGCATTCAAGCACTCGATTCTACAACACAGAAGGCTTACGCCTCTTTGCACTCACTCGCGATCGCCCGGATCAGAACTTCAACCGCAATGCCAGTTGCCCCTGTCTGGGAGCATTGTTCTGGCTACTTACCAAGCCAAACGCGGCATTATTCGGTGAATAGGTTGTATTCACGCCACCGAACTGAACGCGGTTGAACGCATTGAAGAACTCAGCTCGGAACTGCAAATTGGCACGCTCGGTCAACCGAAAGCTCTTTTCGAGAGTGATATTTTCGTTGTAAAACGGAAAGTTCCAGAGGTTCGATAGAACGCGCGGCGCATTCCCAAACGTGAAGTCGGCCGGCTGCGAAAAGGCGTTGATATTGAAAATCGAACTACTCGCTGGATCAAAGTTCGACCGGCTCAAGCTCGGGTTAACTCCCGGAACCAAATTGGGCCGATTCCCACCATTAAAGAGCGGTAATAGATTGCTTGCGGAGATACTGACGGGCAGGGCGCTCGAATATTGCGCTATCCAGCCTAACTGCCAGCCGCCCACAATCTGGCTGGCCAGCCCCTTCTTATTGAGAAATGGCTTTCCTGGTCCGATTGGAAGTTCGTAGATACCAGTGATATTTACAGCATTGGGGATATCGCTGGGAGCAAGGCTCCATTCCGCCTTGCGGTCATAGGTATTCACAGGCGCGGAGTTAAACGTACTGAACCCGGAACTGACGTTCGACATGTTTCGCGAAGCGGTATAAGCGACGAGGAATTGCAAGCCCTTGCTGAACCGCTTCTCAGCAGTAATTTGAAACGCTTCATACGTTGACACGCCGGCCTCTTGAAAATTGCTAGTGATACCAGCGTACTGAGGAAATGGCCGCAGTGCCTGCGCCACGGTTCCCGAGAAGCCTGGATAAGGGGCATTCACTCCCGCCGCAATGGCTTGAGGCGAGCCAACATTATCCAGCAGTGTACCGCCCAATGACAAATATGCCGGATTCAATTGATCTAAGTTCTCAAGCCCCGATGGCATACGAATAACCTTGTTTCCGACATACGATGGCGAGACAAGGATCCCGCCCGGCAGTTGCCGCTGCACGCCGATCATCCAGTTCTGGATGTAGGGGACTGTGCCCTGATACGCGCCCATATAATTGACTGTCTGGTTATTACCGGCGGATGGCGAGAAGGGCGGAGGCGTCAAACTAGGCCCGCCAACGTCCCAGCTGCCAAATCCAGGCGTAACTCCGCCGTTCGGGGATATGTAGCTTAAGTTGGTGACCAATCCATTGGCGAATCCTTGGACAACCTTATTTGTTCCGAATTCGCTAGCGCCGCCATTAATGTATGTCAGTGCGTAACCACCACGAATGACGGTCTTGTGATCCATAGAATATGCAAACCCCACTCGTGGAGCGACGTATTTCCAGTGAGTGGTCACGATCTGATCCTTACCTACACAAGCAGAACATGTACCGAGACGATTCAGAGCGCCTGGGATATTCCCGGCCCCGGGGTTAGGCTCCGTTAGATTCAGATAAGAGATGTTGTCGTACTTCTCGGTAAAGGGCACGAAGACGTCATAACGCACGCCCAGGTTTAAGGTCAACTTTGATGTAATTTTCCAATCATCCTGAACAAAGCCGGCGGCGTACCAACTTCTGGGCAACGAATGAATTGGTCCCTTGATCGTTGCGCTATCTGCGATTCCGAGCAGGAAACTGGCAAAGGGGTTTCCCTCATTTGCAAAGTTTGCGCTATTGGGATTGGAAGTGGTGAGATTCGTAAAGGTAAAGGCCGCCGGGCACCATTCCAGGTTATCTTGATACGGCCGACGGGCTTCCCATCCAAGGTTAAGATTGTGAGCCCCCTTCACCCATAGATAGTCGTTGACTAGAGATAGCCCGACCTTTCGATTATTAGAGGCCTCGATACCCCCGCCCAATTGCACAGGAACATCGGCCGGGCCGACAAAACCGATGTCCGGATAAACGACGCCCAGCGGTATGCCGGGTATGTGGATTGACGTGTCCTTACCGACACCGCTCGCGGGGTTGTTTTGAAGATTATAGGACGCACCCAGCGTCATCACGAGGTTCGGACGGATGGAGTATGTGTAGTTGGCTATGAGTCCGTTAAAGATCGAGGGCGAGTACGTTAATCCGCTTAGCGGACCCGTAATGTTGTCTCCTTGAGGCCAGTTAGATTGGATGTAGGATGACTGGACGTTATCTGTCCACTGGGTGAAGCTGAGGCGCTGCTTATCTGTGATGTCGTGATCGATTCGGTAGGACCAGGAGCGATCGTTAGTGGGCAGACTAGTTATTCCAGCCGTGATGTTATTCACCACTCCCGGCAGCGTCGGATTCGGAATGAGAGCTAGTAACTGATTCGACACATTGCTGAAGCGAGACTGTGGAATTTGATTATTTGGAAACGGGTTGCGACTTGTCGGATCGTAGATGGGAATCAAGTTCCCATTGGGATCCACATACTGAGAAAAGTCACCCTGCTTCATCTGTTCAGTGGGCACTGTGTATAGCGAGTTGTTTGGAGCACCGCGATACTTGTACCACGTGAAATTGAAATCGAAGAAGGTGCGGTTCTTCCCATTGTAGATTTTGGGAATGATGACCGGGCCGCCAACCGCAAACCCATACTCGTTCTGGCGGTTGATCGCCACCGAAGGCGCATAGAATCCACGGGCATCAAAAGCATCGTTGCGTACGTATTCGAATGCGACCCCGTGCAACTCGTTGGTCCCGGACTTGAAATTGTAGGTGCTCACGGCCTGCCCATGCCCGTATTGCGCAGCAAAGACTGAAGTGACCATCTTGAATTCGTCGATTGACTCGTAAGGGGGCTCGGCGTTCTGAATCCAGCCCGAAGTCTCGGAGAACACGAATGGAACACCGTTGAACCAAACTTCGGCGCTCATGTCGGAACCGCCGTTAAAGCGGTGATCGAACCCGCACCCGGTCGCCCCAGGCACGAGAAGCGTGAAGGTGTCGACCTGGCGTCGGCCGCCATTTACCTCGAGCGGCAAGTCCTGCAGAACCCGAGGTTCCAATGAAACGGCAGATTCGGCTTGTTCGGCGTTGACCGCCGCAACGTCTACCGTGACGTCGATGCTTTGCGAGGTGCTACCGGGCTGAAGCGTGAAGTCGACGCGCGCCTGCTGGCCGACTTGCAGCGTAACCCCTTCACGACGAATGGTTTGGAAGCCATTAGCGCTGACGACAATTTCATAGTGCCCGGGGAGCAACGACGTGACCGTATAGTTACCGTCGGCGTTCGAGGTGGTGGTCTGCCGAGTTCCTTGATCGGTATAAGTGACGGCAATTGTGGCATTTGGAACGGCGGCGGCGGAAGAATCCATGATCAAGCCCGTCAACTGAGCATTCTGGGCCAAAGCCGCAC
>Ga0335069_10003941_pt1 | contig 22203 bp, 21 predicted proteins | sample Lox_Sample_11_FD_206714 | JGI IMG/M metagenome (GOLD analysis project Ga0335069, IMG submission 206714) | Soil microbial communities from Loxahatchee National Wildlife Refuge, Florida, United States - Lox_Sample_1.1 | ecosystem: Environmental > Terrestrial > Soil > Wetlands | place: USA...
CTCGCGGCCGCCAACCTCGAGTCGCCGCTCACCCTGCGGCCCCACCTCGCCTCCCACGGGCCGAACGCCCTCGGGGCGCGTCCGGCTGCCGCGCTCCTGCTGAAGAAGGCGGGCTTCGACGCTATGGACGTCGCCAACAACCACGCCGGCGACGCCGGCCGGGGGACCGTGACAGACACGCTCGCGGCGCTCTCGCGGGCGGGCGTGGCGGCGGTCGGCGGAGGCGAGACGGCTGCTTCTGCCTACGCACCGAGACTCTTCGACCTCCACGGCGTCCGCGTGGCGCTCCTCGCCTTTGACGCGACGGCGGTCGGGCCACGGGCGGGGCCGACGACGCCCGGCGTCGCGACGTGGGATCCCGCCCGCGCCCGCCGGGCCGTGCTGCGCGCGTGCGCCGCCGCCGACGTCGTCGCAGTCGGCATCCACGGGGGCACCGAGTACGTGGCCGAAACCGATCCGTACGTCATGCGGGTCGCGCGACTCGTCGGCTCGTGGGGCGCCGACATCGTCTGGGGGCAGGGGCCGCACGTCGTCCAGCCGATCCGCGTGCTTCCCGCGACCCACGACGGCCGGCCGACCGTGGTCGCGACCAGCCTCGGGAACCTCGTGTTCGACCAGCACGTCCCGGGGACGCAGAGCGGCGCGCTGCTCGAGGTGCTCGTCGGCGCCGACGGCGTTCGCGCGTACCGCGTCGGCTCGGTGCGGGCAGCCGCACCCGTCAGGTTCCTCGGGTGGCGGCCGCCGCACGGCGACGCGGCGGCGATCGGGGACGAGTGGTGGACCCTTGCGCAGTCGGTCGCACCGGCCGCCGCCGTCGGGCTCCACTCACTTGCGGGCTTCAAAGTGTCCCGGGGTCAGACCCTGGGCCGTGTCCCGCACGGCCCCTCGACAAAGACGAAGTTGCAGGGCGAGAGGTCAGCGTGACAGAGGACCTCGGCGGTGCCCGCGGGCGCTGACCCGGTAGTGGCGTCGTGTAGTTCGCGCACGATCAGAGCCGCGGCGGTGAGCTGGTCGTCGCTCCACGACCGGCCTTCAAGGTCGGGTGGAACCGAGCCTTAGCGGAAGTCCACCATCTCCCGGCCGCTCTCGTCGAGGCCGTGGAAGCGCGGTGCGCTAGTGACCCCGTTGCGTTCCAGGAGGCGAAGGAGCTCGTGAACGAACGGCGAGTGCAGGCCGACCGGCCGCGAGACGGTGTCACCGATTCGGACGACGCTCGCCGTCACGCGTCCTCCTGTCAGTGTGATCTGCGGCTCCACGCCTCGACGCTAGCAGCGGCACCGTCGGGCGCAGGGCTGTTCGCCGATCGTTTCACCGAGGCGCTCCAACTTCCTGTTGTGAGGCCGATGGTGTCCTATCGTGGGCCTGTGACGAAGGAGTACGTCTCCGCCGATTTCGAGCAGTTCGTGGCGCGCCACTTCGGAGCCCGCGGACGCGCGTGGCTCGATCAGCTTCCTCGGCAGGTGGAGCGCCACACGCGGGAGTGGGGCCTCGAAGTTGAAGGCTTCTTACCGGGCGGGTTGATGTCCTGCTGCCTCGTAGTCACCACCACCGAGGGCGAAGCCGCAGTGCTCAAGCTGGGCGGCCCCTGGACACCCGCGAGCAGCGAAGGAGCCGCACTCGCAGCATGGGACGGAGGGCCAGCGCCCAAGCTCCTCCGCATCGACGCGAAGGGGAACGCGCTGCTGCTCGAACGCATCCGGCCAGCCACACCGTTCATCACTCCCCATGGCCGCGGAGGGCTCGATCGGCTCGCAGAGCTGCTGAGCGCGCTGCACGCCCCGGCGTTGTCGGCCGAAATGGAACGGCGTCTACCGCCGCTGGAGAACGTGGTCTACCGGCTGATCGACACCGCGGGCGCCGAGGCTGCGGCGCGTTCCGCTGCCGATGCGACCGAACTCCAGCCGAGGCTGGCGTTGGCCCGTACACGCGCCGCCGACCTCCTTTCTCACCCCGAGGCACCGACGCTGCTCCACGGAGACCTGGAGAACAAGAACATCCTCCACTGCAACAGGCGCGGCCTCGTGGCGATCGACCCGCTGCCTTGTATTGGCGACCCGACCTACGACGCCGCGTACTGGCTCGGCCTCGCTGTGCAAGTGGAGAGGCGTGACACCGTCGCGCGCGAACTCGCCGCAGCCCTCAGCCTCGATCCGACACGCCTCCGCACGTGGGCGGCGGTCGTCGCGCTCGAACCCTGATCGACCGCTGCGTCGTCCAATCCTCTGCACCGCACCACCACACAGAGTCGGAGCGGCCCTACGAGCCTTCTCCACCTTCGGCGGACTCCGAGTCCCGGGCACTGCGCCCTGAGCGGATCGGCGTCCTGCGCTGTCGCCGATGGACCCGGGGTCGGGTCTTGCAGTGCCATATCAGCCGCAGGCTCATTCGAGAACGAGAGCTCGCGAGTCACTGTGTGAGGGCAAGACCTGACCCCGGTCCCGCAGGCTGGGCCGGGTGGAACTCGACGAGGGTCTAGGGTGTAGGAGAGGTGGTGATGAGCGCTCGCGTACTTCCAACGCTCGTCGTCGCAGCCGCGCTCGCCGGTGCTGTCGTCGGTGCATCTCCGGCATCGGGCGGAGCTTCCGCGGCCTCACGATCTGCGCGTGGAGCGTGCACCGCAGAGGCGACGAAGGCGCTCGTCCGCGCGTTCTTGCGCGGCTACGACCACGGCCGACTCGACGTCATCAGACAGATGTGGGCGCCGGCGCCACGTTTCCGGTGGTTCTCGGCTGGGCCTCCCGGTGCGCGGCTCGGTCAGCGTGCGTACGACCGATCGACGCTCGTCGCATACTTTCGGTCGCGCATACGCGCGCAGGAACAGATTCGGCTGACCCTACTGCAGGCGGGCTACGACCCGACTCGGGACATCGTCAACTTCGGCGGCAAGCTCGTTCGGAGCGCCAGGGACATCCGTCCACGAGGACCTCAGGACTTCAAGGGCGCCGCCGACTGCGTTTCCGGGCGCCCGCTCTTGATCGTCTGGAGCATGTGAGCCTCACGGCGCCCGCCCGGGCCCGCTCCGAGGCTACGCGACCGTCGCGACGAAGAGCGTCTCCGCTCCCTCGACGCGCACAGTGACCCGGTCGAGGACGCGGCGGAGGAGGCCGAGGGCCGGGCGGTTCGAGGTCTGCACCCAGGCGTCGACGCGGCGGATGCCGGCGGCGCGGGCGTCGGCGAGGAGCAGCTCGACGAGCGCCTTGCCGATGCCGTGGCCCTGGTAGGCGTCGGCGACCTCGAAGGCGAGCTCGCCCGCGGTCCGGTCGTCCGCGTCGCGGACGAGCCTCGCCATCCCGGCCGGGAGCGGGTCGCCGTCGACGTACGCGACGACGGCATGGCTGTCGGGGCCGACCCGGGCGAGCTGGTCGAGCTCGCGGGACGTCAGCCGCGGCTTCGCCGCGTGGTAGCGGCTCTCGCGCGAGGCGGGGCTCATCCGGTCGAACAGCGCGGCGACGGTCTCCGTGTCGCCGTTGGCGAGCGGGCGGACGATGACGACCCTGCCGAGCGTGCGGTTGTGAAAGGCGTGTGCGTGCATGACCCGCACTCTGCCGCGCAGGACGTCCGCCGACTTCGCCGGGTCCGGCCATCTTGCGATGGCCGGAACGGGCCATCATCTAGATCAGGCCGGCGCGCGCGGCAGCCGCGGCCGCGGCCGAGCGGGAGTGCAGCCCGAGCTTGCGACGGATGTTCGCGACGTGGCGGTGGACGGTGTGCGGGCTGAGCACGAGCCGCTCGGCGATGTCGGCGTCGCTCAACCCCTCGGCCACGAGGCGGAGCACCTCGCGCTCCCGCTCGCTCAGCTCCCCGACACCCTCCGCCGGAGCCTCCCGGGCCGGCGGCGGGACGCGCAGGAAGCCGGCCACGGCCTCCACCGAGTCGGCGACGTCGCCGTGCCACGGAAGGTGCGCGTCCCCCGGGATCGCGACGAAGTCGGCTCCGGCGACGAGGCCGGCGACCTCCCGGCCTACGCGAGCTGGGATCGCCCGGTCGCGGTCGCGATGCACGACGAGCGTCGGGACGCTCATCGCCGAGAGCGCGTCGCGCACGTCGTACGCGAACACGAGGCGCAACAACTCGGCGGCGGTCTCCGGGGTCGCCGCGGCACGCTGATACGCGGCCAGGGCGCGTCGCCTCTCCGGCGGGACGTTCGGCATGAAGACGTCGGCGAGCATCTGGCTGCCGATCCCCCACGCGGAGCGCACGAGCTCGACCATCGCCGTGAGCGCGTCCGCCGGCCCGAGCGCGCGACCGTTCGCGTACGAGCCGTAGAGGACGACGCGGTCGACCGCCTCCGGATGCCGCACGGTGTAGACGGCGGACGTGCACGCGCCGCACGACATGCCGAAGAGGTTCAGCGAGCCCGGCGACAGCTCGTCCACCACCGCCTCGAGCAGCGCGACCTCGTAGTCGAGCGTCAGCGTGTCGGCGGGGCGCTCCCGGTCGGACAGCCCCGTGCCGAGGCGGTCGTACCGCACGACCGTGTACCGGCGCGCGAGCGCCTCGACGAACTGACGGAAGCCCACGTCCCGCCAGTCCTCGAGGAGGTGGCTCACCCACCAGGACGGCATGACGAGCAGCGGCCCGTCGCCCACGGTCGCGTAGGCGATCCGCCTGCCCTCGAACTCGACGAAGCCGGTCTGCTGCTCCACCGACGCTCAGATTACGCCCCGGGCGGAGCAGACGGAATCCGGGCCCGACCCGGAGGCGCGGCGGGTGACGACCGACGCCGGCGTGCACGTTCCAGGAGCCGTCGAGCGCGCTCGTCGCCGAGAGGAAGCACTTCACGAGCCGCCGCGCCCGCTGGTTCGGCGGCTGAGTCGCGTCACACGTGCGCGAGGACCGCGTCGAGCGGGCGCGGGACCCGGCTCGGGTCGAGCGCCTCGACGAGGAGGCGCGCGTAGCGGATCTTCCGCGTCGCGCCGCTGCCGAGGAAGCGGCGGAACTGCTCCTCCGCGGGGCGGCCGCGCCACGCGGGCTGCTTCTGCATCGTGCGGAACGCACCGAGCTCGCCCTGCTCCTCGGCGACGCGCTCGACCGTGGCGACGCCGAGCGCGCGGATCAGCTCGTCCTCCAGATCGGCGACGCAGACGTAGAAGCCGAGGCGCTCCATCCCGGCGCGGGTCAGGTCGGAGCCGAGACCGGCGCGCTCGAGGCCGCGGCGGAAGTCGGCTTCCTCCGCGGCGTCGCAGAGACCGGCGAGCCCGACATCGAGCCCGTCCGGGCCGAACCGCTCGAGGAAGCGTCGGATCGCCTGCGCGCCTCCCATCGGCACGATCGAGACTCCCTCGGCCGCGAGGTCGCGGCCGCGGCACGCCGCGAGGGCCTCGAGCGCGGCCCGGTCGCTTGCGCCTTCGACGAGCACGACGGCGTTCACGTCAGCCGCGGTACTCGTACGCGCCGATGTCCGGCTGCACGTCCCGCCGGCGCCCGGTGAAGTCGACCGGCGGCGCGTAGCGGCGGTCCGCCGCCCCGATCACGACCGAGTCGGCCCGCGGGCGTCCGGCGGCGTCGAGATCGTCGGGACCGACCCAGGCCGCCGGCTCGCAGTTCTTCCCGGAGACGACGACGTTCGAGAGGAACCGCTGCGACGCCGCGCACACGCGCCAGGCGGTGTCGAGGAGCGCGATCACGTTGTTCGCGACGATCGGGCGCTTCCAGCGCGGGACGCCGCCGTACGCCGAGCTCATCCGGAGCGAGCCCTCGTACCCGTCCCTCCGCCGCCAGCCCGTCAGGATCGTGTTGTTCACGATCTTCGCGAAGTACGGCAGGCGCTTCGACTCGTTCGCGCCGACCACGATCGCCATCCGCGCCCGGTAGCCGGGCAGCTCGGGGTCGGTGCCGACGAAGACGTTGTTGACGATCGTCGCGTGGTCGACGTCGTCGGTGAGGTACAGCTGCGCGCCGCCGGCGCGGTAGACGCCGAACCGGTTCCGCTCCACGCGCAGCCAGCGGCCACCGAACAGCTGGACGAGGTCGTTGTGGCCGCAGCGGTACTCGCCCTGGCGATGGCAGGGAAGCGCGCGGTCGAAGCGGTTCTCGCGGATCGTCAGCCAGGCGCCGAACCGGCCGTGCACGAAGTCGCAGCCGTGGCAGTCGTGGAAGCGGTTGCCCTCGATGACGACGTTGTTCGCGCCGCGGTTCAGCGTCACGCAGTTCGTGAAGTCGGGCGACGCGTCGCCGCAATGCGTGAAGACGCTCCGCCGGATGAGGACGTGGCGTGCGAACGCGACGAAGATCGTCGAGCGGAAGTCCGTCCCGCGCGCGGTCACGTGCAGGTCGTGCAGGTCGACGTTCCGCGCCCCCTGGAGCTCGAGCTCCGCGTCGCCGCCGACGGGCGCGACCGTCAGCCGGCCGATCGACACGTGCTGCGTGCGCGAGAGCAGGAAGCGCCCGACGCGCGTCCCCCGAGAGCCGACGACGCGCAGAGGCCGCGCGGAGCGAGGTCCGAGCTCGAGCCGTGCGTACGACCCGGCGCGGAGGACGATCGTCCCGCCGCTCCGGCGCAGTGCCTGCGCGGCGCGCGCGAACGCGGCGTCGCTGCCGACGACGATCGTCCGCCCGCCCGGCGCCGTCCCGCCGTCGGCGGCCGCCGCGGCGACGGCTGCGAGGACGAGGACGACGGCGACTGCGCGGCTCACCACCAGACGGAACGCAACGCCCTGCGCGTCGGCCGCCTCGTCGTCACCGTCGCGGCGTATGCCTGCGTCCACGTCGTCCCTCGCGCCGGCAGCCCGAGCAGCAGCCCGCTCCCCGCGCACGCGTAGTTCGCGCGCAGCCCGGCCCACGGCGGGAAGCGCTCGGGGTTCCCCTGCGGATTCGAGAGGCCGAGCGGCAGCGGCTTCGCCAGCTCGATCGCGGTCGCGTCCTCCCACGGCGACGCCGTGCAGAGCACGTGCGCGCCGACCTCCGCCCGCGTGTTCGCGAAGCACGGGTCGTAGACGCGGCCGCCGCCGACGACGCAGTGCCATGCGTCGAAGCGGATGAGCACCTCCGATCCGTGATCGCAGCTGCCGCGCAGCGTCTTGTCGATCGTCACGCCCGCGGCGGGAATCGAGCCCGCCCACGGGGTGAAGACGTGCAGCGTCGTGCGGGTCTGCACGCCCGCGAGCGCGAGCACGGCGGCTGCGAGCAGCGACGCGACCACGCCCTGATCGTAGAGGGATCGCCGGGTGGAGGGAGAACTCCGTGCGCGTTCCCCGAAAAGGAGTGGAATCGATGTCATCACCGGCACTTGCTCGGCTCGAACGGCCCGGATGGTTGACCTTCGGGGCGGCCGTGCTGATCGCTTTCGGCTGTCTGCGCGCGATCACCGCGGTGTACTACTTCGCCAACAGCCACCGTGTGAACAACCTCACCTACGGCGCGTTCGGCAACCACTTGTTCCTCTGGGGACTCTGGGACGTGGTCATCGCCATCCTCGCGATCTGGGGCGGCTACTCGCTTCTCGGCGGGAACGTGTTCGGTCGCGTCATCGGCTACGTCTGGGGCGGCCTCGTCCTGATTCAGAGCTTCCTGCTCCTCGGCTCGGCGCCGTGGTTCGGAGCCGCCTCGCTCGCCCTCGCCATCTTCGTGATGTACGGGATCGCGATCACGAGCGACTGGAGGGACACCTCGGCGAGCACCGCCTGACGAGCATCATCCGACTGGGGATCGGCGCGATGTCGAGCTGCGGGTCGATATCGCGCCGATTCGCTTGACTTATCGGGCCGAACCGTAAGAATGGGGCCTTCTGCGGCCGCTGCGGCAGCGATCGTCCGATCGCGCTGTCGTTTGGGGGGAGGCCCGAATGCACAAGCTGTCGGGGCGCTTCTGGCTCGAGACCGGTCTCGCCGGCCTGAGCGCCGTCCTGTTCTTCGCCACGCTGCTGTGGCGCGACTGGATCGAGATCGTGTTCCGCGTCGATCCCGATCGTGGAAACGGATCGGCCGAATGGCTGATCGTCGCGGTGACCCTGGTCGCCGCGATCACGTGCTCGCTTCTCGCCGGGCGGGAGTACCGGCGACTCCGGGAGGCGACGTAGATGCCCCAGGACCCGGTTGTCAAGCTGCTGAAGCAGTCGGCGATCAGCTTCGTCGGCACGGTCGAGCGCCTCGGCGCGTCGACGATGTCCGACGTGCCGATCGACGACCACACCGCGGTCGTGCGCGTCGATCAGGTGCTGCACGCGCCGGACGCGTTCACGAACCTCGCGGGGGCGCCGATCACGGTGCAGCTGGCGCCGAAGGCGCCGTTGCCGAAGGAAGGGGAGCAGTACACGTTCTTCACCAACGGGGTGGCGTTCGGCTCGAGCATCGCGGTCGCCGAGGTCGGGCGGCTGTCGCCGGCGGAGGTCGCTCCCCATCTTGCGCGTGCCGCCGCCGGCGGCGGCGGCGGCGTGTTCGCCGACCTCCAGGCACAGGTCGAGGCGGAGCAGTTCCGCGACCACGCGAAGGACGCGTCCGCGATCATCCTCGGCCGCGTCACCGGCCTTGCGAAGGCGGGGAAGCCGACGCACGTCGAGCACGACCCGGACTGGTGGGTCGCGACGATCGACGCCTACCAGATCGTCCGGGGCCGCGGGCTCAAGCCCGGCCCGATCGACGTCCTGTACGCGAACAGCCTCGACGTCCGCTGGCGCAACGCGCCGAAGCCCAAGGCGGGACAGGAGGGGATGTTCCTCCTCCACGCGAGCGACCGGTCGGTCGCCTCGCTCGCGAAGTACCAGATCCTGCACCCGGAGGACCTGCAGCCGGTGCAGCACCTCGACGCGCTCACGAACGGAAAGAGCTCATGATCAAGGTCGTCAACATGATCCCGGCGTCGCTGAGCGGCGAGTCGAGCCAGGACAGCGAGCCGAACATCGCGGTCAACCCGGACAACCCGAAGGCGATCGTCGGCACGGCGTTCACGCCGGCGCCGATGGGGGGCCCGCACGCGCCGATCTACATCTCGAGCGACGGCGGCAACACGTGGGCCCTGCGCACGGTCGTCCCCGGCAACGGCCCGTTCGGCACCGCCGACATCACCGTCGGCTTCGCAGGGACCGGCGGCCATCTCTACGCCGGGATCCTCAACGGGCTCACGACCCATCTGCAGATCCTCCGCACGGCGAACTACGCGGCCGTCACGCCGATGACGGTGCTGCTCGAGCGTGCGAACGAGGACCAGCCGTGGGTCGTCGCCACGACGACGAAGGTGAAGACCGCGAACCGCGACCGCGTCTACATCGGGAACAACAACTTCAACACCGCTCCCAAGACGGCGACGGTCGACCTCTCGCTGAACGCGGCCACCGGCGCCGCGCCGGCGGGCTTCGGCCCGCACCGCGTCGAGAACGGCACGGTGAACCCGCAGGACGGTCCGCCGATTCGCTGCGCGGTCCACCCGGACGGGACGATCTATGCCGCCTTCGACCGGTGGAAGAGCGGGTACAGCGCCGCAGGCAACTACACGATGGACGTCGTCGTCACCCGCGACGACAACTGGGGCAGCGGCGCGACGCCGTTCCAGGCGCTCGGCGCGGCCGGCAAGGTGGTGGCGGCGAACCGCTTCATCCGCTGGAACGCGATCATGGGCCAGGAGCGGCTCGGCGGCGACCTCGCGATCGCGGTCGACCCGAACCACTCGGGCACGGTCTGGCTCGCCTGGTGCGACCGCGTCGGCGGCGTCAACGGAACGGACTGGACGATGCACGTCCGCCGGTCCACCGACCACGGTGCGACGTGGTCCGCCGACCTGCGCACGATCAAGAACGCGAAGAACCCGGCGCTGGCCGTCAACTCGAACGGCGAGCTCGGGCTCCTCTACCAGGCGTTCACCGGGACGCGCTGGGTGACGAGGCTCGAGCTGACGTTCAACGGCTGGTCGACGGCGGCGACGACGGTGGTGCTGCACACGGCGCCGTCCTCGACGCCGGCCCGGACGTTCTTCCCGTATATCGGCGACTACGTGCGCCTGCTCGCCGTCGGGGCGAACTTCTACGGCGTGTTCTGCGGGAACAACACCCCGGACACGGCGAACTTCCCGAACGGCGTCACGTACCAGCGCGGCGCCAACTGGGCCACGAAGACGCTCCTGAGCACGGACGGGGTGACGCACGTCGCGCCGTCGATCGACCCGTTCTTCTTCGAGTGGTCGCCGCCGCCGATCCCGATCATCGCGCCCGCGCCGCAGCCGGTCGCGGTCTCGCCGATCACGCGGGAGCCGGTCATCACGAAGCCGCAGCCGATCAGCATCATCGACCCGCCGCCTCCGCTGCAGCCGCCGGCGACGCGGAAGCCCGCCCGCCGCGGTGGAAGGGGATCGACGATCGACCTGTGACGTGAGGAGGAGTCGCGAGGAGAGGGCCCTGCTCGTCAGCATGCCGCTCGGCGCGCTCGAGCGGCCCTCCCTCGCGCTCGGGCTCCTCGCCGCCCACTGCCGCCGCGCCGACGTTCCGTGCGAGGTGCGGTACCTGAACATGCTCTACGCCGACCGGATCGGCGTCGAGGAGTACCTCTGGCTCACCGGCGTCGTGCCGTACACGGCGTTCGCCGGCGACTGGCTCTTCGCCGAGGCGCTGTACGGCCCGCGGCCCGACGCCGACCGGGCATACGTCGAGGACGTGCTCGTGCGGACGTGGAAGCAGACGGAGCAGGACGTGACCCGCCTGTGGCGGGCGCGCGCGCAGGTCGAGGCGTTCCTCGAGGACTGCCTGGAGGCGGTCCCTTGGGAGGAGCAGACGCTCGTCGGCTTCACCTCGATCTTCCAGCAGAACGTCGCCTCGCTCGCGCTCGCCGCGCGCGTCAAGGAGGCGCACCCCGACGTGACGATCGCGTTCGGCGGCGCGAACTGGGAGGAGGCGATGGGCGTGGCGCTGCTGGGGCAGTTCCCGTTCGTCGACCTCGCCTTCTCCGGAGAGGCGGACCAGTCGTTCCCGGCGGTGCTCGCGGCACGCGCCGCCGGGCTCCCGGTCGACGGGATCGCCGGCGTGACGGCCGCGGGCGCTCCGCGCCGCCGGGGCGCTCCGGCCGCGGCGTCGAGCGTCGCCCGCCTCGACGACGTCCCGTATCCGGACTTCGACGCCTTCTTCGAGCAGCGTGCGGCGAGCTGCGCGAGCGGCGTCGCGCCGACGCTGCTCGTCGAGACGGCGCGCGGCTGCTGGTGGGGCGAGCGCTCGCACTGCACGTTCTGCGGGCTGAACGGCGCGACGATGGCGTTCCGCAGCAAGAGCCCGGAGCGCGTCGTCGACGAGCTCTCGTACCTCCGCGACCGCTACGGCGTGCGCTCCTTCAGCGTCGTCGACGACATCCTCGACATGCAGTACTTCAAGAGCGTCGTGCCGATGCTCGCCGAGGCCGAGCTCGGGCTCGACCTCTTCTGGGAGATCAAGGCGAACCTCACCGCCGACCACGTCCGCGCGCTGCGCGACGCCGGCGTGGTCTGGGTCCAGCCGGGGATCGAGAGCCTCAGCGACCACGTGCTCGACCTGATGCGCAAGGGCACGACGGCGTTCAAGAACATCGAGCTGCTGAAGTGGTGCAAGGAGCACGGCGTGAAGCCGCTCTGGAACTTCCTCTACGGCTTCCCGGGCGAGACGGCCGACGACTACCGCGCACAGATCGAGCTCGTCCAGGCGATCTGGCACCTCGATCCGCCCACCGGCTGGGGGCCCGTGCGCCTCGACCGGTTCAGCCCGTACCACCAGGATCCGGCCGGGCTCGGGATGACGAACGTGCGGCCGATGACGCCGTTCATGACGCTCTATCCGTTCGACGTCGAAACGGTGATGGAGATCGCGTACTACTTCGAGTTCGACTACGCCGACGGGCGCGCCGCCGACGCGTACGCGCACGACGCGGTCGACGAGGTGCGCAGGTGGATGGCGGATCCGACGACCGGGATGCTCTCGATGCACCGGCGCCGCGACCGCTCGGTGTTCATCGAGGACACGCGGCGCACGACGACCGAGACGCCGCGCACGGCGCTGCTACGGGGCTGGAAGGCGGCGGTCTTCCTCGCCTGCGACCGCGCGCAGACGCTGCGCGGCCTCGCCGAGCTTCCCGCAGCGGCGGGCGTCTCGGAGGACGAGCTGGAGACCTTCCTCGGACGCTGTGTCGAGAACCGGCTGATGGTGCGGAGCGAGCGCGCGTGGCTCAACGTCGCCGTGCACGTGCCCGCACGGCGCGAGCGCGCGGCGCGAGGGCGCCACCGCGCGCTCGCGGGCGCCGCAGCTAGCTGAGGAACCTCGCCACCCAGATGTCGTAGTTCCCGTTGTTGTTGGCGGTCTTGCTCGCGTACTCCTGGGCGACCCAGATCGCGGTGTCGTCGGACGGGTCGACGCAGGCGCCGCTCGTGTCCCCCCACGGCAGGACCGCGTTCGCGCCGGGGACGGTCGGGTTGTCGGCCGCCTGGTCACCGGCCTTCACCTGCACGCTCGGCCGGATGTCCGGCTCGTTGTGCATGAACGCGCTCGCGCGCATCTCCGGGAAGAGCTTCTCGCCGGTCCGGGCGTAGCCGATGATCGCGTCGCCGTTCTTGTTCGCCTCGACGGCGGCCCAGCCGTCGTGCTTCAGGCCGCCGACCTTCTCGTTGACGTTGCCGCCGCCGAACACGCGGTCGACGCCACCGCCCGCCGGCGGCGACGGCACCTTCGGGTAGCTCCCGACCGGCAGCCGGATGTAGTGGATCGACGTCCTCGGCTTGCCGATGCCGCCCCAGTCGTGCGCGTCGTTCCCGACCATGTGCAGGAACTCGTTCCGGAACGACGCCTTCGTGATCGCGTTGCCGAGGTTCGTGAACTTGATCACCTTCGACGAGCCCTTCTGCTGGCCGTCGACGGGATTGCCGAACGACTGCACCTTCACCGCCGTCGACTGCACCTTCCGCTGCGAGTCGAACGGATGCGTGATCGCCCAGACGACGACCTCGTCGGTGCCCTGGCGGCCGAGCCAGTACGCGCGGCCGCCCTTCGGCGAGCCGTGGTGGACGGCCGGCGTGATCAGCCACGGCGTGCTCCCGTCCGGGTTCTGCAGGTCCCAGAACTGCCAGCCGCTCGCGCCGGTGCCGGTCGAGAGCGGGTCGGCCGGCGTCAGCGTCACGTGCCAGTAGCGGAACGAGCCGTTGTTGACCGCGTGCGTGATCGTCACCGCCTGCTTGTCGATCCCGATGATCGGATAGTCGGGCACGTCGCCCGGCTGCCAGATCGAGCTGCCCGACTGTCCCTGCTGGGCCGCGGCGTCCCACCAGTAGAACCACCAGCCGTCGAGCGGGTTCTGCGTCTTCGAGACCGCGATCGGGATGTAGCTGCGCTGCTTTGCCTTCGGCACGCTCGCCGAGCCGCTGTAGAACGCGTACGCCGTCACCCAGAACCGCTTCCGGTACGCGTCGAAGATGGTGCGCATGTCGTTGAAGACGTCGATCGTGTTCCCGGCCGCGTCCTTCAGGTTCAGCCCGGCCGTGAAGAACGTGTTCGAGCCGGTCTCGCTGCCGACCGGGTTCCCGTTCTTGTCGAAGTACCGGATCTGCTGGCGGTTCGTGACGATCACGTGCGTGCTCGACACGGAGATCTGCGCGTCGGCGGGAAAGCCGGCCTTCCACGAGAGCGTCGCCTGCCAGCTCTTCGTCGGATTCGGCGTCGACGCCGTCGGCCCGAACCCGTGCGGCTCTGCGGAGTCGAACAGCGCGTCGCTGCTCCCCGGCTTCGCGGCCGGAAGCCGCTTCGGCCTCTCCGGATGCGCCTCGCCGCCCTCCGGCGGTCCGGGGCTGCGTTCCGGGGCGCGCGACGCGACCTCCAGCAGCGCCGCGGTCTCCTTCGCCCCCAGCTCGTGCGGACCGTCGACGGCCAGCTCGCCGCCCTCATGCTCCGTCATTGCTCCCCCTTCCGACAGCGCTTCCGCGCCACGCCGCCAATCGAATGATCGCGCCGCAGAACTGCTTCGGAGTGCGTGATTATTCGGCTCGTCCGGCCCGCACGTCAAGGAAGCGGCTGCCATGATCCCCGCGATCGGGATCGGATGAGCTCGCTCCCAGCTGCACTCGCGCGCGTCGGCGGCGACCTCCACCACACGCTCCAGGAGGTGCCGGTGCCGATGTACGTTCTCGACCGCAAGGGGCGGATCGTCTGGCTGAACGACGCCGGCGAGGCGCTCGTCCCCGGCGCGACCGGGAAGCTGTTCACCGAGGTGCTCGCGCCCGACTACATCCACTCGGCGCGCCGCATCTTCGCGCGGCGCATCCTCGGCCAGGGCCCGTTCGCGGACCACACGACCGTGATCAGCCCGAACGGCGGGCCGCGCGTCGAGGTCGACATCAGCTCCGTTCCGCTGCGCAAGGGCCACCAGATCGTCGGCGTCTTCGGCGTGGTGCGTTCGGCGCGGCCGGTGAGCGAGCCGAGCGCCGCGAAGGGCGCGCCGATACTGACGCCGCGGCAGCACGAGGTGCTGCGCTACCTCGGAGCGGGGATGACGACGAGCCAGATGGCGGAGCACATGGGCCTCTCGCAGGAGACGGTGCGCAACCACGTGAAGGCGGCGCTCGGCGAGCTGAACGCGAAGTCGCGGCTCGAGGCGGTGCTGACGGCGTACCGGGCCGGCCTGCTCCCGCAGCCCGGCCGCCGGGGCGATTGACCCGGCTGGGTCACGACGGCCGCTCCGTCCTCGCCGAGAATCGCACGCAGACGCAGGCGACCGAACTCGCTCTCCCCCAAGTTCAGCCGTCAGGGTCGCGGCCGGGGGCTCCGACGTCCGACGGCTCAGGAGCCCTCTCCGCCGCCTGCGTCGCCGCTAGAGGCCTTCCTCCGCGTCGAGACGCCCCGTCTTCACCGCCGCGGCGAAGGCCTCGTAGTCGCGCTCGTTCTGGTCCGCGTACGCGGACGCGAAGTCGGCGACGGCGTCGTCGAACGCACCGCCTCTGCCGAGGTACGACGCGATCGCGATCCGGTCGCCCCAGCGCGCGTGCGCGCGGGCGAGCGTCGCGCCGCACAGGCGCCCGTACAGGTTCGCGCCCGGCACGAGCATCGTGTCGACCTCGACGCTGCCCTTCCAGTCGTGGAACTGGCGCACGTAGTAGTCGCGCGGCTCACCGTCGAGGCCGACGACGGTCAGCCAGCCGAGGAAGATGTCGCTCGCGGCCTGCATCAGCCGCTGGCCGACGACGACGCGCCGGCCGTGGTTCGTGTACACGCTCCTGCCCACGAACCGCTCGAGCACGGACGCCTGTGCCTCCTTCGACTGGAGGAACAGCGGATCGTCGTCGTCGCGCCCGACGAACAGGTGGATCCACGCCTGCATCCCGACGCTGCCGACGCCGACGATCTTGTGCGCCGTGTCGACGTACTCGAACTCCTCGAACGGATGGTGCTGGGCCGCGATCGACCGCCGGTAGGCCCGCACGAGCGACCGCATGTACGCGTCGAGCTCGTCGCGCTCGGTGCCGGCCGCGATGTCGTCGAGCGGGACGATCAGCGGCGGATCGGCGACGATGCGGAGCTCGCCGCCGACCTCGTCGACGCGCTTCGCGAACACCCGCGCGTGATCGCGCGTGCGCGCCTTGGCGAGGTCGTGCTCGGTCTCCTTCGCCGCGCGCTTGCTCAGGCGCTTCTCGTCCACCTCCTCGCGGACGAGCTCCATCACGTCGTTGACGTCGATGTGGTCGTACCAGGCGTCGAGCGTCCTCATCTCCGCGGTCGAGCGGATCGTCTGCCGGTACTCGCGAACGCACGCGGTGACGACCTCGCGGCGGCCGGAGGCGGAGAAGCCGCGATCGCGACCGAGCACCTCGAGGCTCGCCGCCAGGCGCTTCACGTCCCACTCCCACGGGCCCGGGAGCGTCTCGTCGAAGTCGTTGATGTCGAAGACGAGCCGCCGCTCGGGAGACGCGAAGACGCCGAAGTTCGAGAGATGCGCGTCGCCGCAGAGCTGCACGTTGATCCCGGAGACCGGCGTCCTCGCGAGGTCGGACGCCATGATCAGCGCGGCGCCGCGGTAGAACGCGAACGGGGAGACGAGCATCCGGCCGTGCCGGATCGGCACGAGCGCGTGCAGCCGGTGCTCCGCCTGCTCCTCGAGCAACGCGACCGGGTCGGGCCGGCCGCCCGCCGGCGTCCAGCTGCCGTGGCTCTTCCGCGGAACCGCGTCGCGCGCCGCCCGCCCGCGCGCGACTCGCTCCTCCGCGGTGAGGTGCACGTGCCGCCGTGCCTTGGCCGGTCGCCTCGCGGTCGACATGTCGGGGTGAGAGTATGACGGGGACGGAGAGGCGTGCCTCCCCGGGCGGCGGGCAAAGGCGGATTACGGTGCCACGGACGTGAACTGGGTCTACTCGGAGCTGGCTCTGACCTCGCTCGCGGCGATGCTCTCGCCGACGACGCTCTCGTTCTCGGTGCTCGCGCTCGTGATGAGCAACAAGCCCCTGCGCACCGGCGTGTTGTTCTACCTCGGAGCCTTCACCGCGACGATCGCGATCGGGATCGTCGCCGCGTTCGTGCTCGGCGACAAGGCCGCGTCGAGCACGCCGTCCGAGCCGAAGACGTGGGTGGCGATCTTCGACGTCGTCGCAGCCGTGGCCATCCTCGTCTGGGTGGCGCGCTGGATTCGCAAGCCCCTCGACCCGAAGAGGGAGCAGAGCATGGTCGACCAGATGAGCAAGGTCGCCGCGTCGCCGGCGATCGCCGTCGTCGGTGCGGGCGCAGCGCTCGCGAACCCCGGCGGATTCATCCCGCTCGCGCTGAAGGAGATCTCGGAGACGAACCCGACGACGACGCAGTACTGCGTCCTCTGGCTCTGCTTCACGCTCATCTCGCTGCTGCCGCTCGGCGTCTTCCTGCTCATGCTCGTCGTCGCGCGCGAGTGGACGGAGCGGCTGCTCGGCCGCGTGCGCGACTTCCTGTTGAAGCACGCGATGCAGGTCGCCGGCGTGATCGTGATCCTGCTCGCGGCCGCGCTGCTGCGGAACGGGATCGCCGGTCTGACGAGCTAGCTCTCGCTCTCGCCCTCGGCGTCGCCCTTCCAGGAACGAAGGCGCGCGCCGGGACGAATTCGCGAGACGAGCAACGCGAGCACGGTGACGAGGTAGAGCTGCCCCATCAGCATCTCCAGCACCGCGAACATGCGGGCGCCGCTCCCGCGCATCGTGTAGTCGCCGTACCCGACGGTCGTGAGGGTGACGTAGCTGAAGTAGACGCGGATCCCGCGCGTCCCGTCCGTTCCCTGGGCGAACAGGTCGCCCGAGCTGAACGCCGCGATCGAGCTGTAGATGAAGACGAACATGAACCCGATCAGGAGGTAGATGCAGACGGCGCCGGTGACGGTCTGGACGTTGACCTCGCCCTGGTCGATGACGCCGACGACGATCGCGGCTCCGATCGCGAGCGTCAGCACCCCGGTGAGCAGCGCGGTCACCCCGCTGAGCGTCGAGCCTCCCCAGATGATCAGGGCGATGGAGACGGCGATCGCGAAGGCGCTGAACCCGAAGCTGAGAATGGAGTCGGGTCCCGCGAACCCTGACGTCCAGAGTGCGACGGCGAGCGTCGCGGCCTCGCAGATGACGAGCACGGAGGCCGCCCACTCCGCGTCGGGTCCGACCCCCGCGAAGACGATGGTGCCGATGACGAGAAGGAGCACGATCCCGTACGTGTGGGTCGCGCGAAGGCGCTGGACGCGGCTGCGGAAGAGGCGTGGCCTCGCCATCAGCCCCGCAGTCTCGCACGCTCGTCGGCCGTGAACGGGTGGTGACGACACGGCTGCCGGAAGCGTGCAAACCTTCTTTCGGGGCCCGATGGGACCCGGGAGGCTGTGCTGATCCGGCAGGCGGGGGACGAGGAGGACGAGATGACCGAGGTTGCGGAGAAGAAGACGGACGCGCTGGACGCACCGCCGGAGGTGCTGCACTTCACCGTGGAGGAGCGGGCCGCGCGCGGCAAGGCGGCGCGAGCCGAGTGCCCGCGGACGAGCCACGCCGGGTTCGACCTCGTCGCCGACCGCGATCCGGTGCAGATCCTGATCGACCAGGCGCCGGCACGCGTCCCCGAGCTTGTGCCGATCCGCTACGGACGGATGCTCGTCTCGCCGTTCACGTTCTACCGCGGCGCCGCCGCGATCATGGCGCACGACCTCGCACCGACGCCGCGGGTGGGGCTCCAGGCGCAGCTCTGCGGCGACGCGCACCTCGCCAACGTCGGCGGCTACGCGTCGCCCGAGCGGGACCTCGTCTTCGACCTCAACGACTTCGACGAGACGCTTCCGGGCCCGTTCGAGTGGGACGTGAAGCGGCTCGCGACGAGCTTCGAGATCTGCGCCCGCGACCGCAACTTCACGAAGGCGCAGTGCGAGAAGGCCGTGCTGAGCGTCGTGCGCAACTACCGCGAGTGGATGCGGAGGCTCGCCGTCATGCCGAATCTCGACGTCTGGTACGCGCGGCTCGACGTCGAGTCGATCGAGCAGTCGATCCGGGAGCAGGGCGCCGAGAAGCAGGCGCAGAGGGTGAAAGCGGCGGCCGCGAAGGCGCGGACGAAGGACAGCTTGAAGGCCTTCTCCAAGCTCACGGAGGTGGTAGACGGCGAGCCGAGGATCATCTCGGATCCGCCGCTCATCGTCCCGATCAGGGACCTGATCACGGATCCCGAGCGGGCCGAGCAGGCCGAGGGCGACCTCCGGAGGCTCTTCCGCAACTACCGCCGGACGCTCCAGCGCGACCGGCGCCACCTGCTCGAGGAGTTCCGGTGGCTCGACTTTGCCCGGAAGGTCGTCGGTGTCGGCAGCGTCGGAACGCGGTGCTGGATCCTCCTGATGCTCGGCAGGGATGCGAACGATCCGCTCTTCCTCCAGATCAAGGAGGCGCAGGCGTCCGTGCTCGAGCCGTACCTCGGCAAGAGCGAGTACGCCAATCACGGCCAGCGAGTGGTCGTCGGTCAGAGGCTGATGCAGTCCGTGAGCGACATCTTCCTCGGCTGGGTGCACGCCGAAGCCGACGCGACGCTGGACAGCGTGCCGCGCGACTTCTACTTCCGGCAACTGTGGGACTGGAAGACGTCACTCGACCTCGACGCCGTCCTCCCGATCGGCCTCGAGATGTACGCTCAGATCTGCGGCTTCATCCTCGCGCGGGCGCACGCGCGCTCGGGCGACCGGATCGCGATCGGAGAGTACCTCGGCAAGGGTGACACCTTCGACAGGGCGCTGCTCGAGTTCGCGCGGGCGTACGCGGACCAGAACGAGAAGGACTACGCCGAGCTTGTGCAGGCGAAGGACGACGGGCGGATCACCGTGGAGGAAGGGCTGTAACGCCGGCGCCGGACAGCGGCACCGCGTCGCCGCCGCTCGACGATCTCGCCGGCGAGCTCGTCGACCGGCTCGCGGTCCTCGTCCGCTGGGAGCTCGAGCTCTCGGCCGCGCGGCGCGCGCCGCAGGTCCGCGCCGCCTCGCGCGAGCTGGTCGCAGCCGTCGTCTCGGCCGCGGGGCTGTTCCTCGCGCTCGCGGTCGCGACGTTCGCGATCGAGCAGGCGCTGACGCTCGCCGTCCGTCCCTGGCTCGCCGCGGCGATCGTCGCCGGCGGCTGGGTCTGCGTCGCGGGGCTCCTGCTCGGATTCGACCTGCCCTGGCGGCTGAAGCGGCGCCTGGACGCCCTCGACAGCAAGGAGACGCTCGAGGTGGCCCTGGCCGGCCGCGCCGAGGCCGAGACGGCGGCACGGACGTCGGCGGCCCGGTTCGCGCGCTCGCTCGCCGACGAGGTGGTGATGCACGAGCGCGACCAGCTCGCCCGCGGCGCGCAGAATCTCCGCGACACGGTCGAGCGCGACACCGAGGCGGCGCTGCGCGAGCTGCTCGACGCGCTGCTCGCGCCCGGCCGCGCGGGGATCGGGCTGCTCGAGTCGCTCGCGGAGCGACGCCCCGGCCGGCGATGAAGCGCCTGTACCTCCTGCGCCACGCGAAGTCGAGCTGGGACGAGCCGGGGCTCGCGGACCGCGAGCGTCCGCTTGCGCCGCGCGGCCGGAAGGCGGCGAAGCGGATCGCCGCGTACCTCCGCCGCGAGGACGCGACCCCGTCCGTCGTGCTCTGCTCGTCCTCGGTGCGCACGCGCCAGACGCTCGCCGCGATCCTGCCGGCGCTCGACGGCGATCCCGAGGTGCTCGTCGAGGAGGGGCTCTACGCGGCCGGCGCCGACACGCTGCTCGCGCGCATCCGCGCGGTGCCGCCGGAGGCCGACTCCGTCCTCCTGATCGGCCACAACCCCGGGATCGGCGACCTCGCGCTCTCGCTCGCGGGCGGAGGCGACGTCGACGCGCTCGGCCGCCTGGCCGACGGCTTCCCGACGGGCGCGCTCGCGACCTTCACGGTCGCCGCCGACGCGTGGGACGCCCTCGCCGCGGGCGGCGCCGAGCTCACCGCCTACGTCGTGCCGCGCGAGCTGTCGTAGTCGGCGCAAGCGGCACGCGCGAAGATCCCTGAAGCCGGCCGCGTTCGCGGCCGGACGAAGCTCTGCCTCTCATACGAGCTCGCTAGTTCCCGTTCTGGTGGCCGTTCGAGCCGCCGGGCGGCAGGCGCTGCTGGTCGGAGGCCGCGGCGATGCGTCCCAGCTCTGCGAGGTTCTCCGGCGAGAGCCACTCGTCGGAGAGGATGTCGCCGTCCGCCCGCTGGATCGCCGCGCGCAGCGGGATCGCCCAGCGGTGCTCGACGAGCGCGACGGCGACGGCGGTGCCGAGCGGGATGTCCTCGGCGAGCTTCGCCGCCTCGGCCTCGTCGAAGACGTGGCCCGTCGAGACGCGCTGGAGGCCCGCGAGTACGTCGGCGGCGTACGCGTCGCCGGTCGCCTCGGCGCCCATCAGCGAGCCGATCGTGGCGCCGAACTCGAGCATCTCCTTCATGCCGAGGTCGGTCGCGGTCAGCACCGCGAGCGCGCCCGACCGGTCCTTACGGATGACGAGGAGGTCGATCAGCCGGATGACGTCGCTCTCCTTCAGCCGTTCCAGCTCGGGGAAGATCTCGCCCTTGAAGCGGTAGCCGTCGAACTCGACGACGATCATCTGCACCGGCCCCATCTCCGCCATCGTCCCTCCCTTCCGGTTCGTTATGCCGCGCCGACCGGATTCTCGCCGATCGCGACGTCGACGAGGCCGAGCTCGACCGCACGGGCGATCGCGTCGCTGCGACTCGAGACGCCGAACTTGCGGTAGACGGAGATCGCCTGCGTCTTCACCGTGTTGCGGGAGACGAACAGCCGCTCGCCGATCTCGCGGAACGACAGGTGCGTCGCGAGCAGCGGCAGCAGGCGAAGCTCGGCCGCGGTGAGGCTCGTCGCCCAGCGTCCGTCCGGCTCCTCGAGCGCGCACACCTGCGCGCGCAGAAGCGCGGTCTCGTCGACGAGCGTCCCGAGACCGGGGCGGAGGCGGAGGATCGCCTCGACCTCGTTGAGCAGCGACCGGGCCGCCGTCGCGTCGGCGAGCACGAGCTGTGCGCGCGCGAGCTCGACCCCGGCCTGGCCGGAGATCCACGGCGCGGCATGGGTGAGGAGCGGACGGAGCTTGGCCGCGTGCGCGACGTCGGCGCTCGCGCGCTCCCGGTCGCCGCGGTGGAGGGCGGCGCGCGCGGAGGCGGCGAGCGCGAGCGCGCGGACGGCGGAGGCGCCGAGCCGGCCGGCGCCGGTGACCGCGTCGGCGTCGCGCACGAGCGCGTCCGCGTCCGCGTGGGCGCCGTGCGCGGCGGCGACGAGGGAGCGTGCGCTCAGGGCGGCGACCTCCGTGTCTGCGGCGCCGACGGCGGCGGCCGCCTCGGCCGCGTGCGCGAGCGCGACGTCCGCGCGCGCGTCGTCCCCCGTGAGCCGGTGCGCGGCGCCGAGCGCGAGCAGCGCCGTCGGCTGCCACGGGCTTCCGGGCTCGAGCCCGTCGCACGCGGCGGTGGCGTCGGCGAGCATCTGCTGCGCCCCGTCCCGGCAGCGAAGCGCGCGCAGGAGCCGGCGCCGCGGATCGTCCGCCGCGGTGCTCCGCTCGGCGGCGTCGGTCCACCGGTGGGCGTCGGCCGCTCGGCCACGCAGGGCATGGACCCACGCTCCCGCGACGCAGAGATCCGGATGGCGGTCGAGCGTCGCGAGCCCGTCGAGGAGCCGCAGCCAGCGCTCGACCGCGACGACGCGCCCTTCCCGGTAGGCCGGGAGCGCCAGCCGGGAGACGAGCCGCGCGGCCGTCTCGAGGTCGCCGGCGGCCGCCGCGTAGTCCGCAGCCGACTCGGCGTGTCCGTTCGCCTCGCACCAGGCGGCGGC
>Ga0335069_10003942_pt1 | contig 22196 bp, 14 predicted proteins | sample Lox_Sample_11_FD_206714 | JGI IMG/M metagenome (GOLD analysis project Ga0335069, IMG submission 206714) | Soil microbial communities from Loxahatchee National Wildlife Refuge, Florida, United States - Lox_Sample_1.1 | ecosystem: Environmental > Terrestrial > Soil > Wetlands | place: USA...
TGCAGGGCCGCCCTCAGCTCGCTGACGACGGTGGCCAGGGTCGACTCCGTGACGAAGGTCCCCGGCCAGAGCCGGTCGCGCACACCCTCCTTGGCGACGACGTTCGGCCGGTGCTGAAGCAGTAGCTCCAGCAGCTCGAAGGCCTTCCCGCCCAGGTGGCGGACCTCCTCGCCCCGCCGGAGCTGGCGGGCGCCCAGGTCCAGGGTGAAGTCGCCGAACCTCACGCGCGCCGGCAGTCTCGATGAAAGACCCACGTTCGTTCGAAGACTTCCCGATGGTACGCGCCGATCTTGATCGCAACAAGACGGGCTGCTTGGCCAAGCGGCTCCCCGAAAGGAGCCGCTCATGGACGGAAGAGGGAAGGGAAGTGCCTGGGCCGGTCGGGTCACGGTCGTCGTCGTCGCCGCGCTCGGGCTCATGCCCGCTGTCGCCACGGCTGCGGATACCGCGTCGAACGTCCGGCTGCTGAACAGCGTCCACAAGGCGGCCGTGGCGCGGCTTCTGGGCAGCGCCGCCCGCCAGCTCGACCACCCGGAGTGCCAGGGACTCCTCGACGAGTTCGCCGACGCCTCGGGCCGGCCGCTGCGGGTTGCTCTCGAGGCTTCCGGGCTCCCAGCCGCCGAGTATCTCGAGTTCGCCGTCTTCTTCTACGACGCGCCCTCCCGGCTGTGCGGGACGTCCAACCTGGCGATCACCGCTCCCGGCAGCCACGCCGTCTTCGTGTGCGGGGAGCGCTTCGTGCGCCAGGCGTCGCGGAACTCGCGCCACGCGGAGGCGGCGCTCATCCACGAGGCCCTGCACTCGCTCGGACTCGGCGAGAACCCGCCCTCGAGCGACTACATCAGCGAACGGGTCCTCGCCCGCTGCGGCCAGCGCTGAGGAGGGCCTGATCCTCGAGGCGCCGATGACGGCATGCGCAAGCGGACACGCCGTCGCGGATAATCGAGGCATCCCCGGAGGAGGCGATGGCCCTTTCCCCGCTGGCCGGACAGAAGGCGCCGCGGTCGCTGCTCGTCAACATCCCGCGGCTGGTCTCGGCGTACTACACGGACAGGCCGGACGTCTCCGACCCGGCGCAGCGGGTGGCCTTCGGGACTTCGGGCCACCGTGGCTCGGCCTTCCGGCGAACCTTCAACGAGGACCACATCCTCGCCACCAGCCAGGCGATCGTCGAGCACCGGCGGGCGCACGGGATCACCGGACCGCTCTTCCTGGGGATGGACACGCACGCCCTCTCGGAGCCGGCGACCGCCACCGCTCTCGAGGTGTTCGCGGCCAACGCGGTCGAGGTGCGGATCCAGACCGGCCGGCGCTACACGCCGACCCCGGCGGTGTCGCACGCGATCCTGACCTGGAACCAGGGGCGCAAGAGCGACCTGGCCGACGGCGTGGTGGTGACGCCGTCGCACAACCCGCCCGACGACGGCGGCTTCAAGTACAACCCGCCCGACGGCGGGCCGGCCGGCACCGACATCACCCGCGCGGTCGAGTCGCGGGCCAACGCCATCCTCGAGAGCGGGCTCGTCGAGGTGCGGCGCTGCTCCCTGGCGCAGGCGCTGCGGGCCCCGACCACGAAGGAGCACGACTTCGTCGGCCCGTACGTGGCCGACCTGGCGAACGTCATCGACATGGAGGCGATCGCCGGCGCCAAGCTGCGCCTCGGCGTCGACCCGCTGGGCGGGGCCTCGGTCGAGTACTGGGGGCCGATCGCCGAGCGCTACCACCTGGACCTCGAGGTGGTGAACCCCGTGGTCGACCCGACCTTCTCCTTCATGACCGTGGACAAGGACGGCAAGATCCGCATGGACTGCTCGTCCCCGTACGCGATGGCCGGGCTCATCGGCCTCAAGGACCGCTTCGACGTCGCCTTCGGCAACGACGTCGACACCGACCGCCACGGCATCGTCACCCCGGCGGCGGGTCTCATGAACCCGAACCACTACCTGGCGGTGGCGATCGCCTACCTCTTCCGCCACCGGCCCGGCTGGCGGACGGACGCCGCGGTCGGCAAGACCCTGGTGTCCTCCTCGATGATCGACCGCGTCGCCCGCGACCTCGGCCGCCGGCTGGCGGAGGTGCCGGTCGGCTTCAAGTGGTTCGTCGACGGCCTGGTCGACGGCTCCTACGGTTTCGGCGGCGAGGAGAGCGCCGGCGCCTCCTTCCTGCGCCGGGACGGGACCGTGTGGACGACGGACAAGGACGGGATCCTGCTGGACCTGCTGGCTTGCGAGATCCGGGCGGTGACCGGCCGCGACCCCGGCGATCTGTACCGCGAGCTGGAGGGCCGCTTCGGCTCGCCGGTCTACGAGAGGATCGACGCGCCGGCCACCCGCGAGCAGAAGGCCGCGCTCGCCCGGCTGGCACCGTCCGCGGTGAAGGCCGACACCCTGGCCGGCGAGCCGATCACGGCGCGGTTGACACGCGCGCCTGGCAACGACGCGCCGATCGGCGGGCTCAAGGTGGTCACCGAGAACGGCTGGTTCGCTGCGCGTCCCTCCGGCACCGAGGAGGTCTACAAGCTCTACGCCGAGAGCTTCAGGGGCGCGGACCACCTGCACCGGATCCAGGACGAAGCGCGGGCGATCGTGGCGGCGGCGCTGTCGGCCTGAGCGACGGCGCCGGTGGGGTCGTCCGAGGGCGGCGCGCGGGCCGTCCCAGCCTCAGCGCAGGCGCAGCTCGCGCGCCTCAGCGGCGGCGGGCCAGGATGTCGAGCACCCGCTTCCTCTCCTGGTCGGCGCGCGTGGCCAGGCGCTCCGCTTCGGCGGCGGTCCGGTCGCGGAGCCCCTCGTCCTCGATCCCGGGCAGGTTGATGGCGACGTTGCGCGAGGCGCCCCAGATGCCGGCGGAGAGCGCCGCCGCCCCCACCTCCAGGTCGGAGCGCGAGGCGGGGTTGCCGTGCTCGGCCATCTCCGCCATCGCCTCCCAGCAGCGGTCGGCCGTCCGCATCACCTCGAGCGGGACCTGCACCGCGGCCTGCAGCGCGTCCTGCATGGCGCGGCGGCGCACCTCCTCCTCCCCGGGCGAGGCCTTCGGCATGCCCGCCGCGGCCAGGTACGCGTCGAACGCGCAGGTGTCGCGGTCGATCATCGGCAGCAGCGCCCTCATGGCCTCGTCGAGCGGGGGGATCAGGCGGCGCATGACCTTGTCCTGGTCCGCGAACTTGCGCTTGCCGTAGGTCATCCAGCCGACCATCGCGCCCAGGCCCGCCCCCATCGCCGCCATCAGCGCCGAGGCCGAGCCGCCGCCAGGAGCCGGCGCGCGCGAGCCGAGCGCCTCCACGAACTGCCGCACGCTCGCCTGGGCGAGCGGCTCGTCCTCGCCCTTCGGGATCATGTACTCGATCACCCGCTTCTCCGGGAGGAACGGCTGGACCGACGAGAGGCCCAGGCGCTCCACCGCCAGGCGGATCTTCTGCCGCTCGTCGACGATGAAGAGGCCCTCCTTCGCCACGTAGTGCTCGGCCGCCAGCAGCAGGGCCTCGAGCGGGATGAGGCCCACCAGCTCCGAGCCGGCGATGCCGACACCGATGGCCTTCGCCTGCTCCCGGCAGGCCTCGAAGGCGACGTGCGGCGGCGTGGTGTGGAAGTCCTCGAGGTTGATGGAGACCTGGGCGAGGCCGTACTCCTCGACCTGCCAGCCGATGGCCCGCACCGCCTTGAGCCGGCCCGGCTGGCCCGGCCCGCGTCCCGCCTCGCGGATGTCGAGAGCGATGCGGTGGGCCTGCTCCTTGGTGCCGAGGACGTTGACGTTGTAAGCGATCAGGAAGTCGCGAGCACCGGCGCAGGTGGCGCCCCAGTCCGGCACGAACGCGGCCGGGCCGTAATCGGGCTTCCACTCGGGCCGGCTGACGCGCTCGGCCAGCGCCTCGTACTCGCCGGCGCGGATCTGCTGCAGCGTGCGGCGGTGGCCGGCGCGGGCGGCGTGGCCGTAGAGGAACACCGGCACGCCCAGCTGGGCCGCCAGTCGCTCGCCGAAGGCGTCGGCCAGGGCCACGCAGTCCTGCATGGTGACGCCGGCGACGGGGACGAAGGGGCAGACGTCCAGGGCCCCCACCCGCGGGTGCTCGCCCTTCTGCTTGCGCATGTCGATGCGGCCGCGGGCGGCGCGGGCCGCCGCCAGTGCGCCCTCGACCACGGCCTCGGGGGCGCCCACGAAGGTGTAGACGGTGCGGTTGGTGGAGCCGCCGGGGTCGACGTCGAGCAGCGTGCAGCCGGCGCTGGCGCGGATGGCCTCGGCGATCGCGTCGATGGTGGCGCGGTCGCGGCCTTCCGAGAAGTTCGGCACGCACTCGACGAGCCTGGCCATGCAGTGTCTCCCGTTGCCGGCCAGAAGGCTAGCACGCCGGGGGCAGCTCTTACATTGCAGCATCGCGCCCCTGCATAATGCGCCGCATGGCGAAGACACCGGCGCTCCTGGTCCTGCTCACCCTGACGACGATCGCGCGGCCCGGAGCCGCCGAGCCGCCGCCCGCCCGCGCCCAGGCGTTCTCCCTCCGCGAGGTGCGGCTCCTGGACGGCCCCTTCCGCGAGGCTCAGCAGCGCGGGCTCGCCTACCTGCTGCGCCTCGACCCCGACCGGCTGCTGCACACGTTCCGGCTGAACGCCGATCTGCCGACGGGCGCAAAGCCCTACGGCGGCTGGGAGGCGCCCGAGGTCGAGCTGCGCGGGCACAGCCTGGGCCACTACCTCACCGCCTGCGCGCTGATGTACCAGGCGACCGGCGACGAGCGCCTGGCCGCGCGGGCCCGCGCGGTGGTGGCGGCGCTCGCGGAGGTGCAGCACGCGCTGGCCGCCCGCGGCGCGAACGCGGGCTATCTCTCGGCCTTCCCCGAGAGCTTCTTCGACCGGGTGGAGGCGCGCGCCGGCGTCTGGGCCCCCTACTACACGCTGCACAAGATCCTGGCCGGGCTCCTCGACGTGTACGAGGCGACCTCCGACCCGACCGCTTTCGAGCTGGCGAAGGACCTGGCCCGCTGGGTGGGGACCCGCGCCGGCCGCCTCGACGACGCGCGCTGGCAGGCCATGCTCGAGACCGAGTTCGGCGGGATGCAGGACGCGCTCACGGAGCTCTTCGCGCTCACCCGCGACCCGGAGCACCTGCGCCTGGCGCGCCTCTTCGACCACCGGGCCGTCTTCGACCCGCTCGCCCGCGGCGAGGACCGCCTCGACGGCCTGCACGCGAACACCCAGATCCCCAAGGCGATCGGCGCGGCGCTCGACTGCGCGCTGACCGGCGAGCCGCGTTACTGCGCGGTGGCCCGCACCTTCTGGGAAGACGTCGCTCTGCACCGCTCCTACGTCACCGGCGGCCACAGCGAGGACGAGCACTTCTCCCCGCCACGCGCGCTCTCGCGTCACCTCGGCGAGTCGACCTCCGAGACCTGCAACACCTACAACATGCTGAAGCTCACCCGGCGACTGTTCCTGCAGGACGGGGACGTCCGGCGGATCGACTTCTACGAGCGCGGGCTCTTCAACCACCTCCTGGCCTCGCAGGCCGGCGAGCCGGGGCGGATGACGTACTTCCTCCCGCTCGCGCCCGGCGCCTTCCGGACCTACTCGGACCCGGAGCAGTCGTTCTGGTGCTGCGTCGGCACCGGGATGGAGAACCCGGCCCGCTTCGGCGAGGCGATCTACGCGAAGGAGGGCGACGCGCTGGACGTGAACCTGCTGATCGCCTCCACGGTCGCCTGGCCGGAGAAGGGGATGACGCTGACACAGCAGACGAGGTTCCCCGACGAGCCGGTGACCCGGCTGACGCTGCGGCTGGCGAAGCCGACACGGCTGGCGATACGGCTGCGTCACCCTTCGTGGTCGACATCGCTGGCGCTGAGCGTGAACGGCGGCCCGGCGGCGGTCGACAGCAGTCCCGGCTCCTTCGCCGAGCTCGCGCGCGAGTGGAAGGACGGCGACACGGTGGAGGCGCGGCTGGCGACGGGCCTGAGCTTCCAGGCGTTCGCGGACGACCCGTCCCGCGGCGCCTTCCTCTACGGCCCCGTCGTCCTCGCCGCCGACCTGGGGACCGGAGGGCTCGACGACGCGCGCCGGTACGGCTTGCAGGCGCCGGAGGACTGGCGGACGGGCGCGCCGGTCGTGCCGGTGCTCGTCGCCCCCGGTCCGGCGGCGGCGCTCTCGCGCGTGAAGCCGACCGGCGGAGAGCCGCTCTCGTTCCGGACCGTCGGCCTGGGCCGGCCGGACGACGTCGAGCTCCGGCCCTTCTTCCGCCTGGTCGACCACCGTTACGCCGTGTACCTCGACCTGCTCGACGAGGGCGGGCTGCGGGCGCGGCAGGCCGGGGCGGACACCGAAGCCGCGGAGGCGCACGCGGTGGCGGCACGCACGGTCGACTCCGTCGTCGCCGGCGACGCGGCCCAGGAGGCCGCACATGCCGTCGAGCAGAAGGGCTCGGACGCCGGCTGGTTCACCGGACGCCGGTACCGCGGCGCGCGCTGGGGCGGCGAGTTCTCCTACCGCCTGGCGCTGCCCGCCTCGGGGCCCGCGGTCGTACGCGCCCTGTACTGGGGAGGCGAGTCGAGGCGGTACCGGTTCGAGGTGACGGTCGACGGCCGGCCGATCGCCACCCAGCAGCTCTTCGACGACCGTCCCGGCGAGGTCTTCCCCGTCGAGTACCCGGTTCCCGAGGAGCTGTCCCGCGGCCGCACGCAGGTGCGGGTGGGCTTCCGGCCGCTCGTCGGATCGGGCAGCGGCGCGGTGTTCGAGGTGCGGACGTTGCGGCCGAAGAGCTGATGCGACAGCCGCTCACGCGAGGCCCGCACCCGCGTGACGGGAGCCAGGATCTATACTCCCGCTGCCTTCAACGATGGAGCGGAGCGTGGACCCTGACCACGAGACCCTCGCGGGCCATGCCCGGCGTCGCTCTTCGAGCCGCCTCGGCCTGGCGCTCGCCTGTGCCCTGCTGACGACGCCGTGGGCGTCCGCCGCACCCGGCCAGGGAGCGGACGCCAGGCTCCCGGCCGTGCACCTGGACGGCACCTATTTCACCCGCGACGGGAAGAGGTTCGTCCCGGTGGGCGCGCACTGGGTTCCCGCGAGAGCCGGCATGCAGTGGCCGACCCGGTGGGACCCCGCCGACATCGAGGCCGACTTCGCCAAGATGCACGAGCTCGGATTCAGCCTCGTCCGCTTCGACCTGCTGTGGGCCTGGTTCGAGCCTCGGCCGGGCGACTACAACCCGACGGCCTTCCAGCAGCTCGACTACCTGGTCTCGCTCGCGCACAAGTACCGGATCTACCTGCACCCGAGCCTGTTCATCGGCGGAGAGGTCGGCGAGGCGTACTGGGACGTGCCCTGGCGCCACGGGCGGAATCCCCACACCGACCCGGACATGCTGCGGCTGGAGACGAACCACGCCATCGAGCTCGGCCGCCGCTACGCGGACGAGACGGCGATCATCGCCTGGGACCTGACCGACGAGCCGCCGTTCTGGATCGTGGCCGACAGGACCGGGGACGCCGCGGCCATCAACTGGACACGACTCGTCGCGGGCGGCATCCGCCGCCACGACACGCTCCATCCGATCGTCGTCGGCACCAGCGGGCAGGAGACGGGCCACGGACCCTTCCGCGCCGACACCATCGTCGAGGACGTCGACTTCCTTGCCGTGCACCCGTTCACCCTCTACCGGCCGGAGCTGTTCCCCGACCCGCTGCTGTCGCAGCGCGGGACCTACGGCGCGGCCTTCGACCTCGCGTTGGCGAGCGGCGCGGGCAAGCCGGCGATGATCCACGAGATGGGCGCCTCCTCGGCGCAGTACGCACCGGAGCGGATCGCGCTCTACGACCGCGCCAATCTCTACTCGGGCCTGGGCGCGGGCACGATCGGCGTGGACCTCTGGTGCTACACCGACGCCTCGCCGGAGCAGAGGAAGAACGCACCCTACCTGCGCACGCCGCAGGAGACCCAGTGGGGGATGACGACCTGGGACCGGCAGGACCGTCCGCTGGCGCTGGAGTTCCGGAGGTTCTCGCAGGTGGTCGCCCGGCTCGACCTCACCGGCCTGCAGCCCGCCCCGGCCGAGGCCGCGATCGTCGTTCCCCAGGAGTGGGCCAGGCCGCACGGCGACTTCTCCCGCCTGGGGCTGAGCGGACCCGAGGTGATCCCGTACGTCTCGACCGTGGACGGCGACGCGATGCCCGGCGGTGCCCAGGGCGGCGGGAGCAGCGAGAACACCTGGCTGATGGGGTCCTCGCTGACGTCCTTCATCCTGGCGCGCCGCGCCGGCCTGAAGGCCGACTTCCCCCGGGAGCACGGCGAGTGGGACAGGCGCCCGCTCGTCCTCCTGCCCTCGCCGCTGACCAGCACGGGCACGCCCTTCCTGACCCACGTCCACTCCGACTTCTACGCGCGCGCACGCGCCTACGTCGAGGCCGGGGGGGCGCTGTACGCGTCCGTGGCCGCGGACGCGGCGATACCCGACATGGAGGGGCTGTTCGGCGCCTCGCTGGCGGACGCCGCGCCGGTCGCCGAGCTGGCGTTGAAGATGGTGGCGCCGTTGGGCGGCCTGGCGCCCGGCCGCACCTTCCGCTTCTCCGTCCCGGGCACCGGCTCGCGCTACTGGGGCGCGCTGCTCGACGTCAGGGGCGGCACCGTCGTCGCCGTCGACCAGGACGGCCGGCCGGCGCTGGTGACCCGCACGCTGGGCCGCGGCCGGACGCTGCTGAGCGCCTACCCGTTGGAGAGCTATCTCGCGGCGACGCCCACCGCCTTCGAGAGGCCGGAGGACACCCATCTGCTCTACCAGGCATTCCGGGACTGGGCCGGCGTGAGCTCCCTCGTCCGGACGGATCAGCCCGCGGTGGAGGCGACGACGCTGCAGGGCACGAGCCGCGGCTACTTCGTGCTGGTGAACCACTCGGCCCTGCGCCAGACGGTCACCGTGACCACCACGCTGCCCTTCCGGGAGCTGTGGCAGGTGACGCCCACGGAGCCCAGGCGCCTCGGCGCCGAGGGTTCCCGCTGGCGGATGGAGATCGGTCCCTGGGACGGCGTGGTCGTGGAGTATCGGTGACCGCCGAGGCGGCCGCCAGGCGCCGGCCCCTGGTCGTGCTGCTGGTGCTGCTGATCTTCTTCGTCATCTCGCTGCTGACCAACGTGTCCGGGCCGCTGCTGCCGGACATCATCGGCTCCTTCAAGCTCAGCCTGGCGCTGGCCGGCTTCCTCCCCTCCTCGTTCTTCCTCGCCTACCTCCTGTCCATCCCCGCGGGCCTCCTCGTCGAGCGCCAGGGCGAGAAGCCCGTGCTCGTCGCCTCGTTCGTGCTGGCCTTCCTGGGCTCGTTCCTCTTCGTGCTGAGGCCGGCCTACGGTGTCGCGCTCTTCTCGCTCTTCACCATCGGCGTCGGCATGGCCATGCTGCAGGTCGCCATCAACCCGCTGCTGCGGGTGGCGGGAGGCGAGGAGCACTTCGCCTTCTTCAACGTCCTGGCGCAGCTCGTCTTCGGCGCGGCGTCCTTCGCCAGCCCCTACCTGTACAGCTACCTGGTGCTGAACCTGGGAAACCCGCCGCCCTCTCCGAACGCCCTCGTCCGCGCGCTGGCCCGAGTGGTCCCCCGCTCCCTGCCCTGGATCTCGCTGTACTGGATCTTCACCGTGGTCACGCTGGCGATGATCGTGGTGCTGGCCTTGGTGAGGCTCCCCCGGGTGGAGCGGCTCGCGGAGGAGAGGGCCGGCTCGCTGGCCTCCCACCTGGCCCTGCTGCGGAATCCCTACGTCCACCTGTTCTTCCTCGGCATCGTCTGCTACGTCGGCACCGAGCAGGGCCTCTCGAACTGGATGAGCGAGTTCCTCCGCCGCTACCACGGCCTCGACCCCGAGGTGGCGGGCGCCCGTGCGGTCGCCCGCTTCTGGGGCTTCATGACGCTCGGCTGTGCGGTGGGGCTGGTGGCGCTGCGACTGTGGGACGCGCGCCGCCTGCTGGTGGCCTCCGGCTCGCTCTGCGCGATCACGCTGGGGTTCGCTCTCTACGGTCCCGCAGGCGTGTCCACGGTCGCCTTCCCGCTGACGGGCCTGTGGGCCTCCGTCATGTGGGGCATCGTCTTCGCCCTGGCTCTCAACTCCGTAGAGAGGCACCACGGCTCGTTCTCGGGCATCCTGTGCACCGGCATCGTCGGCGGGGCCATCCTGCCGCCGCTCATCGGCAGGCTCGGTGATCTCTTCGGGCTGCGGGCCGGGATGCTGGTGCTGTTCCTGACGCTGGCCTACGTGGTCGGCGTCGGCCTGTGGGCGAGACCCCTGGTGTCGAACGCGACCATCCGCAGTGGCGGCCTGCGGGGCGACAGGACGGCCGGTCAGCCTAGTCGATCCGGTACTTCGCCAGGTAGTAGCTGAGCGCCCGCTGGGAGATGCCCAGCGTCCCGGCCGCGTCCTTCTTGACGCCGTTGGCGGCGCGAAGGGCGCGGCGGACGGACTCCTGCTCCGCCCACTCCACGTTCTCGTGCAGCCGGCGCGACGGCAGCCCGACCGCCGCGGCGGCCCCCGGCGCCGGCTCGACCATGGAGACGGCGGCGGCGTCGATGACCGGCCCCGAGGCCAGCACCACGGCCCTCTCCACGGTGTTCTCCAGCTCCCGGACGTTGCCGGGCCAGTGGTAGGAGCGCAGCCGGTCCAGGACCGCCGGCTCGAAGCCGTCGACTCGGCGGCCCAGCCGCTGCGCGTGTTTGCGCAGGAAATGCTCGAGCAGCAGCGGGACGTCCTCGGGACGCTCGCGCAGGGGCGGGAGCACGATGGGGATCACGCTCAGCCGGTAGTAGAGATCCTCCTGCAAGCGCCCCTCGGCCACCATCGCCCGCAGGTCGCGGTTGCTGGCGGCGATGACCCGAACCTCGACCTTCTGGGTGCGCTCGGCCCCCACCGGCTCGAACTCGCGCTCCTGCAGGACGCGCAGCAGCTTGGCCTGCACCGCCTGGCCCAGGGTGGCGATCTCGTCGAGGAAGATGGTCCCGCCGTCCGCCAGGGCGAAGCGGCCGCGGCGGTTGGCGGTGGCGCCGGTGAAGGCGCCGCGGACGTGGCCGAAGAGCTCCGACTCGATGAGCGTCTCCGGGATGGCGGCACAGTTGACCTTGATCAGGGGCCGGTCCGCCTGCGCGCTGCGAGCGTGGATGGCGCGGGCCGCCAGCTCCTTGCCAGTCCCCGTCTCGCCGGTGATCAGCACCGTGCTCTTCGACTGCGCGACGCGCTCCAGCTTGTGGATGACCTCCTGCATCACCCTCGAGCGGCCCACGATGCCGTAGTGGTCGAACTCCTCGTCCCGCTCCGAGAGCAGGTACCGGTGCTGCCGCCGCAGGCTCTGCTCTTCCAGCGCCCGGCCGACCGCCACCAGCAGCTCCTCCACCTCGAACGGCTTCTGCAGGTAGTCGTAGGCGCCGAGCTTCATCGCCTCGATCGCGTTCTCGACGGTGGCGTGGGCGGTCATCATCACCACCTGCGGCCGCTCGGCCTCGGGCAGCGAGGCGGCGAGCTGGCGGATCAGCTCCAGGCCCGTCTTCCCGGGCATCCGGTGGTCGCACACGAACACGTCGAAGGCGCGATCGGCCAGCAGCTTCTGCGCCTCCAGGGCGCTCGAGGTGGTGACCACCTCGTGGCCCTCCCCGGCCAGGGCGCGGCCGAGCGTCTTGAGGATGCCGGGCTCGTCGTCGACCAGCAGGACGGTGCCGCGGGCGGCAGAGCTCATGGGACCTCCAGGGAGCGCAACGGCAGCGCGGGAGGCAGCTCCACCTCCACCCGCGTGAAGGCGCCCTCGCGGCTGTCGACGCGGATGGTGCCGCCGAGCGCCTCCACCACCTTGCGGGCGATGGCCAGGCCCAGGCCGGTGCCGGTGCGCTTGGTCGTGAAGTACGGCTCGAATACCTTCGCCAGGTTGGCCGACGCGATGCCGGCGCCGTGGTCCTGCACCCAGAGGCGGACCCGGCCGTCTTCGAGCCGGCAGGCTCCGGTCTCGATCGCCCGGGCGGCGGAGGAGCCCGCCGGGTCGGCGGCGGCCCGCGCCAGCACGCTGTCGCGGGCGTTCTCCAGCAGGTTGACGAGGACGGCGCGGAGCCTCTCGCCGTCGGTGACGACGCTGCCGGCGGCGGAGTCGACGGCAACGCGGATCGCCGCGCCCTCCGCGGACACCGCCCGCGCCGCCTCCGCCAGCAGGCCGGCGAGGTCGACCGGCGCCGGCTCGATGCGCAGCGGCCGCGCGTAGTCGAGCACGTCGCCGACCACGCGGTCGAGCCGCGCCACCTGCTGCTCGATGTCGGCCGCCGCCTCGCGCAGCTCTGGCGTGCCGTCGTCGCGCTTCAGCGAGAGCAGCGAGCCCTTGATGATCATCAAGGGGTTGCGCACTTCGTGGGCGATCACCGTCGACAGCCGGCCCAGGGCCGAGAGCCGGTCGCGCAGCGCGGCCTCCCGCTGGAAGCGCGCGATCGAGGCGGTGAGCGTGCCGAAGGTCCTGGACAGCACCTTGGCGTCCTCGTCGTCCCAGGGGTGAGCCGGCGCGATGGACCGCCCGAGGTCGCCAGTGGCGGCGATCTCCTTCATGGCCGAGGTGAGCGCTGCCATCGGGCGCGTCACCGTGCGGGCCAGAGCCCAGCTCAGCAGCACGCTGGCCACGATGGCGGCGACCGTCGCCGCGGCCACCGCCCCGCGCAGGGTGCGGAGGGGACGCAGCGCCTCGGGCCGCGAATGCAGCACCAGCAGCCGCGGGGCGTCCGCCTCCGGGCCGAGGAGGAACGGCGCCGCACCGTAGACCTCGCCGCCGAGGTCCAGCTCGACCGTGATCCCCTGCCGCGGCGCGCGGGCGAGCAGCAGGGGATCCAGCCGCCGCGGCAGCGTGGAGGCGAACACGCGATCGCCGCCCAGCACGGCGATCTCGCTGCCCGTGAGCGCGCGCAGGCGCGAGACGAAGGCCTCGTCCAGCGCGAAGCCGAGGGTCAGCCAGCCCCAGACCTCGTGGGGCAAGATCCCCTCGATGGGGACCTCGAAGGTCTCCAGCAGCCGCCCGCCGTCGGCGTGGAAGGCCGTCTTCCCGGACTGCCAACGGCGCTCGCGGGTGCCGAGCGCCACCAGCGTCCGGCCAGCGCGGTCCGCCACCACGAACACGTCCGCCCTGACCCGCTCGCGGTAGTCGCGGGCGATCGGCTCGATGGTGGGTGCGTCGCCGGTGTCGACGGCGGCCTTCAGCTTCGGCAGGTCGGCGATCACGCCGGCCCGCTCGGCCGCCAGCTCCAGGCGCGTGCGGTGGGACTGCCCCACCAGGCGCACCGCCTCCTCCAGCCTCCGCCGCAGCTCGGTCTCGGCCTGGGCGCTGACCCGACCGGTCACGAACAGCAGCGCCGCCGTGATCGGCAGCACCGCCACCAGGGCGGTGGCCACGAACACGCGCGAGCGCAGCGAGCCGAGCGGGGGCGTCATCAGTCGAGCGCGAAGTCGGCGTCGGCAGGCTCGCCCTCCGCGCCCACCTCGACCTCGCGGCGAGCGCGCACCACGCCGTCGTTCCAGGCCGCCAGCGTATAGGCGCCGGCCGGCACGCCATCGATGCGGTAGCGGCCCTCGGCGTCGGTGGTGGCGAAGTAGGGGTGGGCGAAGACCAGGATCCAGGCACTCATGTGCGAGTGGATCTCGCAGAAGACGCGCACCACCCCCGGCTGCTCGAAGCGCACGGAGCGCGACTGCCCGCGCGGGTAGCGACCGAGGTCGAAACGCTTCGTCTTGGAGAGAGAGAAGACGTTGTGGTAGGTGCGGTCCGAGTTCGGGAAGTCGACGGTGGAGCCGACGGTGATGGCCAGCACGTAGGGCACGAAGCTCTCGTTCCGCTGGTCCAGGGTGGCGCGGCGCGGCTGCGGCTGGGCGAAGGCCGGCTGCGGCGCCGACTCCAGGTAGACCACGCTGCGGCGGCGGTCGGGCAGGTCGTGCGGGCCGTGGCTGCCCAGCTCGGTCACCGCCGGCCGCAGCTCGGTCTCGGCCGGCTGGCGGCGCAGCTCGACGCGGCCGCGGATGGTCCCGCCTCGGCGCAGCGGCGGCTGCCCCGCCAAGGGCGCACCCAGCAGCCAGACCGCCGTCGGGAGCACCAGCGCCCGCGCCGCGACGCCCGTCCTCAGAACCACAGCAGCACCTGCCCGGCGAAGAGGTCGCTCCTCCGCACCCGTCCGCCGTCTCGCCGGTCGTGCTGCCAGGAGGCCTTGAGCAGCAGGTACCGCCTGGGCTCCCAGCCCAGGCCGGCCTCGAGGCGGGAGACGTTCGCGTCCCAGGTCTGCCGGCCGAGGGCGCTGCCGATCGAGCCGAAGCCGAGGTGCTCCAGGCGCGCAGCCGCATAGAGCCCGGGAACGATCTTGTAGCGCGCCTCGGCGAAGGCGCCGAGCGCCGGCAGCGGCTCCGCGATCAGCGTCTCGGCGACGGCCGGCAGCCCCCAGCGGCTCCAGACGGCTTCCCCGCGCACGATCCAGTAACCCGCCGACCACTCGACGTCGACGCCGAGCGCGTCCTGCCGCCGGCCCGAGGGCCAGCTGGAGCCCGCGGGCACCGCGGCCACCACGTCACGCGACAGCCACTCGGCGCTCGCCGCGGAGACGCCGACGACCAGCGCCGGACCGGGGGTGAAGGCGACGCGGCCGGAGAGCTGCCTGCCGTCGTTGATGTCGTGGACCAGCGGGCAGCTCAGCGATCCCTGCGTCAGCGCCACCGCCGCGGAGAGCGGTGCCCGGCCGACCCGCAGCTGCAGGCCGGTGTCGTAGCGCTCGCCGGCGACCACCGGCAGGCCCGTCTCCGGATCGGAGGCGCCGACCGGGTACCCGACGAGCCAGCCCCGCCCGCGCTGCGCGGCCAGGTCCTCCGCCCGCGCCGGCACCGAGTCGTAGCGCAGGACCGTCAGGTACTGGTAGACCAGCGGCAGGCTGGGCAGCGGGTCGTCGTAACCGTAGCGCAGACGGCCGTAGGCGCCGAACACCGGCGGCACCAGGCCGGCCTGCAGGTCGATCGCGCGGCCGGGCCACGGCGTGACCCGGAGGTAGAGCGCGTAGACCCGCGGCGTCTCCAGGTTGTCCGTGCGCACGTCCGCCAGCACGGCGAGCGCAGAGGCCAGGCGGAGCTCCGCCGCCAGGTCGATGCGGAACAGCCGCAGGCGGCTGACCGCGTAGTCGCTGTAGTTGAAGAAGCCCTTGTCGTCGGAGCCGAGAGTGCCGCTCACCTCGCCGCCGAGGCGCAGGCGGCCGCCGAAGAACGAGGGCGCGTCGGCGGAGGCCGTGCTCTGGGCGGACACCGCCGCCATCAGGGCGAGCATCGCGGCGAGGCGATGCCGTGAGCCGTGGGCTGGCATCAGTGGGCTGCCAGCCAGTATATGTCCTCGAAACCAGGAAGATCGGAGCAGCTGAGCGGCGGCCGAGGACGGCGGCTCCGGCCGGCCGCGGGCACAAGCCCGGCCGGAGCCGCAGGCCGACGCCGCGGGGCGGCGTCGGCCCGGGCCTAGAACAGGCCCCAGAGGTACTGGTTCGTCACCTCGTGGTGGAACTGGATCTCGCTCACCTTGACGATGCCGCCCAAGGCCTTGGCGCAGCGCTCGGCCTGGGCCAGCTTCAGCTCCGCGAACTTCTCGTGCACCTGCTCGCCCAGCAGCTCCTGCGCGAACTTGCTGGCCTTGAACATGCGGATGGCGTCGTAGATGTTGTCCGGCAGGAAGCGCGTGCGCTGGCGCTTCAGCTCGTTGTCGTCGTCGACGCCGGGACCCTCCAGGCCGGTCTTGAACAGCGAGTAGATGGCCAGGTAGGGGTTGGCGTCGGGGGCGATCGAGCGCACCTCGATGCGCGCCGTGCGCTCGTTGCCGATGGGGATGCGGATCATGGAGCCGCGGTCCGAGGCCGAGACCTTGATCTGGTTGGGGGCCTCGAAGTGCGGGTCCAGCCGGCGGTAGGCGTTCACGCTGGAGTTCATGATCAGGCAGATGTCGTTGGCGTTCGCCAGGATCCGGTTGAGGAAGCCCCAGGCGAACTCGGACAGCCCGTCCTGGCCCTTGGGGTCGTAGAAGCAGTTCTTGCCGTGCTGGGCGATCGACATGTTGGTGTGGCAGCCGCTGCCGTTCACGCCGGCCACCGGCTTGGGCAGGAAGCAGGCGGTGAGGTCCATCTGCGCCGCCACCTGCCGCGCGATCAGCTTGTAGAGCTGCACCTGGTCGGCGGCCACCGTGGCCTCGGTGTAGCCGTAGTTCATCTCGAACTGCGAGGGCGCCACCTCCGGGTGGTCCTTCTCGTTCGCGAACCCGAGCGCGCGTTGCACCTCGGCCGCCGTGTCGATGAACTTGCGCAGGATGTCGCCCGGCAGCGAGTGGTAGTAGCCGCCGGTCGACGGGTACTCGAAACGGCCGGTCTCGAAGTAGTTCCGCTCGGCGTCGCGACCCTTGAAGATGAAGCCCTCGATCTCGTTGGCGACGTGGGCCACCATGTCCTTCTTCTTCAGCTCAGCGGCGAAGGCCTTGAGCCGCCCGCGGATGTCGGCCACGTAGGGGGTGCCGTCCTGGTCGCAGACGTCGCCGAAGGCCAGCACCTTGCCGGGGCCGAAGACGTCGGCCGGCAGCCAGTAGAAGGCCGGCCAGTCGACCCTCAGCCGCAGGTCGGACTCGGCCTGCCGCGAGAAGCCGCGGATCGACGAGCCGTCGAAGGTCAGGTTGTCGGCCGACTTCAGGAGGAACTTCTTGTCGTAGTCCAGCATGTGGAAGCGGCCCTCGAGGTCGGTGAAGCAGACGGTCACCGCCTTGACGCGCTTCTCGTCGGTCAGGAACTTGACCCGGTCCTCCTGGATCTTGCCCGCGTCCTTGCCGGCCACCCGGTCGGCCTTGGCCTGCAGGTTCATCTCCTCGAGCTGGTCGTACGGGATCTCGAGAAAGTGGCGAAGCGGCGTGTCCATTTCTCTCCTCTGCCCGCCCCTGCGGGCCTCCCGAGGGCCCGCGGGGCCATCCCCCGTTCGGGCCGGTCGGGTGTCCTTGAAGGCTTAATTCTGCATTTTGTAGACTAAAAGGCAAGCCTCTAAGGCTAAAAACTTCGTACTTAGTCTTATGAGCCGAGGAGCGGGGCTGAGCGGACGTCAGGTCTCGAGTGGTGGCATTCGGTACAGCCGCTACGGCTGGACCGGACGCCGTGCACTGGTGAAATGGCCCAGGCGCCGGACCTGACCCCTGCGCCTAGGGCGAGAGCCAGTAGCTGAGCTTCACCAGGAACACGTTGTCCGGGCGGGTCTGCCACAGCGCGTCCCAGTTGCTGCCGAAAGAGTCCTGCCAGTACGGCTCGGTGCTGGTGCGGCCCTGAGACCAGACCACGTACAGCGAGGAGCCGGGCTTGTACTCCCAGCGCGCCACGAGGTTCGAGCGGAACTGGCGGAAGCTGAAGTCGGGGTTCGCGAACGAGTAGCGCAGGCCGCCAGCCTCGGCGACCGAATACGCGTTCGCGGCGGGGTCGTAGGCGATCTCCTGCGGCGAGTACTCGTGGAAGCGCTGCTCGTACGCGTGCGCCAGCGTGTCGGTCGCCTGCTTGAGGTGCGTGTAGCGGCCGGTGCTGAGGAAGGGACTCCCGTAGTACTGGATCGTCAGCTCGGGGGTGAGCGTCAGGTTCGCGCGGAAGGTGAGGCTCCAGGTGTCCTGGTCGATCCGCCCCAGCACCCAGCGCGGATCGCCGCCGGTGACGGGGGTGGCCGCGTACTGCAGGTTGTCCTGCAGGTTCTCCCAGCCGACCTGCGCGCCCAGCGCCAGCCGGTTCGAGGGACGCACCGTCAAGGTCGTGTAGAGCTTCGAGGCCTGCGAGTTGTCGCCGGCGAGGGCCCACGAGTGCTCGCCCTGCACCTGGAGCGACGCCCGGTGGGCCGCGTCGGTCGAGGCGGCGCCCTTGGCGGTGTAGTAGTCGTGCGTGCGCAGGGCCGGGCCGCCCCGCAGCAGCCGGGTGTCGACGTCCTGGTTGTAGGAGACGCTCGCCGTCGCCTGGACCTTGTTGGCGAAGGTCGCGGTGGCGTCCGCCTCGCTGAGCGCCTTCACCGCCAGGCCGCCGAAGTCCCACTGGTCCTGGCGCGCGAGCTGGAACGAGTACGCGCGGAAGATGCCCTTCGGCTTGGGCTCGGACCAGCTCAGGAACACCTGGTTGGCCCGGACGTCCGCCTGGCGCAGGTAGCCGATGTCGTTGAGGTCGAGCCCCGGCGAGTACCAGTGGTAGTGGTCGGTGAGGCCGAACCGCGTCTTGCCGGAGGTGCCGAGGCGCACCGAGCCGCCGTTGCCGGAGAGCGAGGTGGCGTTCTCCTCGACCCCGAGGTGCGTGGCGCCGACCCGCTGGTAGTAGTGCACGGCGTTCGTCTGCAGCGCCTGCATGGCGGCGACGTCGCCGCTGACCCGGCTCACCACGCCGCTGGCGTCGAGCACCCAGAGGCGGTCGGCGAAGTAGCGGGTGAAGTCGAGCCCGCCGGTGAAGGCCTGGTGAGGCAGGACGTTCAGCGCCGGGTCGGAGATCGAGCGGTGGGTCGAGGTGAACATCCCGCCGAGGCTGGTGTTGCCCTTGTTCCAGTCCTTGTGCAGCCGGGCGACCGTGTACGACCCGAACGGCTCGACCACCGAGTCGCGGGTGCCCGCCGGCCCGTAGACCTGCGCCGTCTCCTTCTGGGTGAAGCTCTGCAGCGCCGCCACCTCGAGGCCGCCGTCGGTCTTGCCCGACAGCTTCACCGCGCTCAGGATCGTGGTGGCGTCCGGCATGCGTGCCGTCTCGTCCTCGGCCAGCGCCGGCGTGAGGGTGGGCGCCTCGCCGATGCGGCGCGAGTAGAAGAGCTGGTCGAAGTCCTCCAGGCCGAAGGTCAGGATCTTCTTGCCCTCGAGGAAGAAGGGCCGCTTCTCCTCGTAGAAGGTCTCGTAGGCGGTGAGGTTGACGACCGAGGGGTCGGCCTCCACCTGCCCGAAGTCGGGGTTCACGGTGAGGTCGAGGGTGAAGTTGGTCGAGAGGCCGAGCTTGCCGTCGAGGCCGATCGAGCCCGTCGCCTCGGTGCCCCCGTCCGGGATCGAGGGACCGGTGGTCGTCTTGCCCACCACGTGCGGCAGCAGCTCCAGGTGGCGCGCGGGCTTGAGCCCGCGGATGCCGTGCAGCTCGCCCAGCTGATACATGCGCCCCGTGTTCTGGCGGGGGATGAGCTGCCACTGGTCCTCTTCCTGGTTGCGGGCGATCCAGCGCCAGGCGTGCATGCCCCAGACCTGCTCGTCCTGCGGCCCGTAGCGGAGCTGGTTGAGCGGGACGCGGAACTCGGCGGTCCAGCCCTTGTCGTCGTGCGCCACCTTGCCGTCCCAGACCGCGTCCCAGTTGACGTCCCACTCGGTCTCGCCGTTGCCGAGCAGGAGGTCGATCTTGCCGCCGCCGGCCGTGAGGTCGAACTCGAAGCCGGTGCGCTTGTCGTTGTAGCTGTCGAAGGTGATGCCGACCACGTCGACCGCGTAGTTCTGGAAGTCGTCGCGCCGGCCCGGGTAGCGGCGGACCTTGGCCGGGTCGTCGTAGGCGCGGATCGCCATGTAGATGTAGTTGTCGTCGTACAGGATCTTGAGTTCGGTCTCCGCCGTCGGCTTCGCGCCCTCGACGGGCATGTTCTGCGTGTAGTGGCCCGCCCACTCGCCCTGCTTCTGCCAGGCCTCGTCGTCGAGCCTGCCGTCGATCACCGGCGGCTTCCCCTGCAGGCGGACGGTGTTGTAGATCCGGGGCGGGTACTTGCGGCCGTAGGGGTTCGAGGTCGACGGCTCCTGGGGCGCCGGCTGGGGCTGAGCCGTCGCCTGCGGGATCGCGAGGGTGGTGTCGGCCGCGGCCGGGGCGGCGCCGAGGGCCGTCGTCAGGAGGAGGACCGGAAGCAGCCGGCTCAGCCACATATGACCGGTCAGGCTATGGCGTCCGCCCGCCGCCGGTCAATGGAGCATCGACCCTAGAGATAGAATGCGCCGTCCGCCAGGAGGTGCCCGTGCCCAGGAAGGCCCGCACGCTTGTCGTCGCCCAGCCGTGCGTGCTCGCCGCGCTCGCCGTCCTGGCCGCAGGCGCACCGCCCGCGCCGGCGGCGAGCACGTCCGGCTTCGACGCCGACGTGGCCTTCCTGCGCCGGCACGTCGAGGTGATCGTGCTCCAGGAGTCGCCGGCCGGAGCGCGCCTGGCGGTGGTGCCGGCCTGGCAGGGGCGGGTGATGACCTCGACGGCGGGCGGCGCCTCGCAAGCCAGCTACGGCTGGCTGAACGAGGAGCTGATCGGCTCCGGTCAGCTGCGGCCCCACATGAACGCCTTCGGCGGCGAGGACCGGCTGTGGCTGGGGCCCGAGGGCGGCCAGTTCGCGATCTTCTTCAGGAAGGGCGACCCCTTCGACCTCGAGCACTGGCAGACCCCGGCGCTGATCGACACCGAGCCGTGGGCGGTCGCGGACCGCGGGCCGCGGCAGGTGGCCTTCCGCCACCGCGGCCACCTGGTGAACCACTCGGGCACGCCGCTCGACGTGCAGATCGATCGCACCGTGCGCCTGCTCGACCGCGCGGCGGCGGCCTCCGCGCTGGGGGGCCTGCCGGACTCGGTACGGCTGGTCGCCTTCGCCTCGGAGAACACGCTGACGAACGCCGGCGCCAGCGCCTGGACGCGCACGAGCGGCCTGCTGTCGCTGTGGGTGCTGGGGATGTTCAAGCCGTCGCCGCAGGCGACCATCGTCATCCCCTATCAGGCGGGCAGCGAGGCGGAGCGCGGGCCGGTGGTGAACGACGCCTATTTCGGCAAGGTCCCCGCCGACCGCCTGGTGGACCGCGGCGGGCGGCTGGTGTTCAAGGCGGACGGGGAGTACCGCAGCAAGATCGGCCTCTCGCCCCGGCGGGCGCTGTCGGTTGTCGGCAGCTACGACGCCGCCGCCGGCGTGCTGACGATCGTCACCTTCGACCGCCCCGAAGGCGCCAGCGAGTACGTCAACTCGATGTGGGAGATCCAGAAGCAGCCCTTCGCCGGCGACGTCGTCAACGCCTACAACGACGGCCCGCCCTCGCCCGGGGCGAAGCCGCTCGGCCCCTTCTACGAGCTCGAGACCTCCTCGCCGGCCGCGGCGCTGGCTCCCGCCCAGCACCTGACGCACGTCCACCGCACCTTCCACCTGCAGGGGACGCCGGCCGACCTCGAGGCGGTGGCGCGCCGGCTGCTGGGGTCGGGCCTGGCGTTCTAGGCGAGCAGGCCCCCGACGACGCCCGCCCGCCCGGCAGCCGCGCTAGAATCGCGGGTCATGCACAGCGGCACGGGGCGGCTCGTCCTCCGTCTGGTGATCCTGCACCTGACGCTGGGCGAGGGCGGCAACCCGAAGCTGAGCCCAGCGGCGTACGCGGAACAGAAGAGGCCGTCCGCCAGGTGGCCGACGTGATCCGGCAGGTGAAGCCGACCCGCGTCCTCACCCGCTGGAAGAACAGCCTGCCGAGAACTGGGAGGACGCCGAGGGCTTCCAGCCGTACCTCTACGTCGACGTGGGCGAGGACCTGCCGCGCTGGAAGGCCGCGGTGTCTACCTACGAGTTCGTCCGCGGCGGGATCTCGTCCTTCCCCTACCTCGACTACTACGAGGCGCTCGCGCGGGTGCGCGGCGCCGAGGCCGGCCGGCGCTTCGCCATGGCGCTCGACGTCGACCCGGCCGGCAAGAAGCGCGTGCTCGACCTGCTGCCCTGAGCAGCCCTGGAGGTGTCCATGTCGTGGCGACACGGCCGTATCGTCCCGGTGATCCTGGCGGCGCTGGCCCTGGCCGCGGCCGGCTCGCTGCTACGGCCGTCGGCAGCGTCCGCGCAGCAGCGGCCGCTGCGCGTCATCGTCTTCGGCGCCCACCCGGACGACGCCGACGAGACCACCGGGGGCACCGCGGCGATGTGGGCGGCGAAGGGGCACGCGGTCAAGTTCGTGGCCATGACCAACGGCGACGCCGGCCACCAGTCGGAGGGCGGTGGGGCGCTCGCCCGCCGGCGCCGCGCCGAGGCGCAGGAGTCCGCGCGCCGGCTGGGCATCGCCGAGTACCAGGTGCTCGACAACCACGACGGCGAGCTGCTGCCCACCCTGGCGGCCCGCGAGCAGGTCATCCGCGCCATCCGCGGCTGGAAGGCCGACCTGGTGCTGGCCCCGCGGCCGAACGACTACCACCCGGACCACCGCTACACCGGCGTGCTGGTGCAGGACGCGGCCTACATGGTGGTTGTGCCCAACGTCACGCCCGA
>Ga0335069_10003943_pt1 | contig 22195 bp, 14 predicted proteins | sample Lox_Sample_11_FD_206714 | JGI IMG/M metagenome (GOLD analysis project Ga0335069, IMG submission 206714) | Soil microbial communities from Loxahatchee National Wildlife Refuge, Florida, United States - Lox_Sample_1.1 | ecosystem: Environmental > Terrestrial > Soil > Wetlands | place: USA...
GCTCGGCATCGCCTACGTTCCCGAGAACATGGGCATCTTCTCGGACCTCACCGTCAGCGAGAACATGCTGCTCGCGGCGCGCGGCGCGCGCCAGCTCGAGGGGCTCGACCGCGCACGGCTCGACTGGATCTTCGGCCTCTTTCCCGCGCTGCGGAAGTTCTGGCTGTATCCGGCCGGCAAGCTCTCGGGCGGGCAGAAGCAGATGCTCGCGATCGCGCGTGCGATCGTGGAGCCGCGCCGCCTGCTGCTCATCGACGAGCCGAGCAAGGGACTCGCCCCCGCGATCGTGCAGAACCTCATCACGGCGCTGCGCGAGCTGAAGCGCACCGACACCACGGTGGTGCTCGTCGAGCAGAACTTCGCGATGGCGAAGGCGCTCGGCGACCGGGTCGCCGTGATGGACGACGGCCGCATCGTGCATCGCGGCGCGATGGCCGAGCTCGCCGCCGACGAAGGGCTGCAGCACCGCCTGCTCGGTCTTTCGCTCGCAGCCCACCAGTGAGGTCGCCGGGGCCGTCACCATGAGCACGATCGCCGCCGCCACTCCCGAAGCCGCCTCGACCGACGGCGCGATCCCGAAGTCGCGCTTCGATGCCATCCCGCTCGTCATCACGGTGCTGCTGGCGCTCGTCGCCTGGCCGCTCGTGGGCTCGACCTCGACGTGGCTCACGCTCACGGTCGCGGGCCTGTCGATCGGCATGGTGATCTTCATCACCGCGTCGGGCCTCACGCTGGTGTTCGGGCTGATGGACGTGCTGAACTTCGGCCACGGCACGTTCATCGCGCTCGGCGCCTTCATCGCGACGACGGTGTTCGCCGCGCTCGGCGACTGGAGCGCGTCGCCCGATCTCGCGCGCAACCTTCTCGCGGTGGGCGCCGCGATGGCGGTCGCGATGGCGTTCGCCGGCGCGGTTGGCTGGGTCTTCGAGCGCGCGCTCGTCCGACCGGTCTATGGCCAGCACCTCAAGCAGATCCTCGTGACGATGGGCGGCCTCATCATCGGCGAGGAGATCATCAAGATGATCTGGGGCCCGGCGCAGATCCCGCTGCCGCCGCCGGAAGGCCTGAAGGGTTCCGTCTTCTTCGGCAACGCGAACGTCGACAAGCTGCGGCTCGTCGGCATGGCTGTCGGTGCCGTCGTGCTGATCGGCCTGTTGTGGACGCTGAACCGCACGAAGATCGGCCTGCTCATCCGGGCCGGCGTGCAGGACGTGGAAATGGTCGAGAGCCTCGGCTATCGCATCCGGCGCCTGTTCGTCGGCGTCTTCATCGCGGGATCGGCCCTCGCCGGGCTGGGCGGCTGCCTGTGGGGAATGATCCGGCAGATCGTGGTGCCCCAGATTGGCGGCGAGGTCAACGTCCTCATCTTCATCGTCATCATCATCGGCGGACTCGGCTCGACGCTCGGCTGCTTCGTCGGTGCGCTGCTCGTGGGGCTCATGACGAACTACGTCGGCTTCCTCGCGCCCACGGCGACGATGTTCTCGAGCATCGGGCTGATGGTCGCGGTGCTGCTGTGGCGACCGCAGGGGCTCTATCCGGTGTCGAACCGCTGAGAGAGCCATGCTCGACCGCATCCTCTCCCATGACCGGCCGCGCAACCTGTGGCTCGCGCTCCTGCTCGCGGCGATCGTGGTCGCGCTCGCGCTCACGCCGTTCGTCTTCCCGGGCACCAAGGCACTCAACGTGGCGGCGAAGATCGTCGTGTTCGTGGTCCTTGTCGCGAGCTTCGACCTGCTGCTCGGCTACACCGGCATCGTCAGCTTCGCGCACACGATGTTCTTCGGCATCGGCGCCTACGGCATCGCGATCGCGAGCACGCGCCTGGGCGCCGGCTGGGGCCCGGTGGCCCTCGGCACGCTCGGTGCGCTCGTCCTTTCCGGCGTGCTCGCGTTCGTGGTCGGCCTGTTCAGCCTGCGGGTTCGCGCGATCTTCTTCGCCATGATCACGCTCGCCGTGGCATCGGCGTTCCTCACGCTGGCCTCGCAGCTCTCCGACATCACGGGCGGCGAGGACGGGCTCACGTTCAAGGTGCCAGAGGCGTTGCAGCCGGGCACGCAATACCTGGAGGAGCCGTTCCTCGGCGCCTCCGTCGACGGGCGCTTCGCCACCTACTACCTGCTGTTCGTCGTCGCCGTGGTGCTGGTGCTCGCGATGCTGCGCATCGTGAACTCGCCGTTCGGCCGCGTGCTGCAGGCGATCCGCGAGAACGACTTCCGCGCCGAGGCGATCGGCTATCGCACGGTCGTGTACCGCACGCTCTCGAACGTGATCTCGGCGCTGTTCGCCACGCTCGCGGGATGCCTGCTCGCGCTCTGGCTGCGCTACAACGGCCCGGCCACGACGCTGTCGTTCGAGATCATGCTCGACGTGCTGCTGATCGTCGTGATCGGCGGCATGGGCACGATCTACGGCGCGGTCGTGGGCAGCGTGCTGCTGGTGCTTGCGCAGAGCTACCTGCAAGACCTGATGAAGCTCGCCGCCTCGGCGGTCGGCGACGTGCCGCTGCTCTCCCAGGTCGTGTCGCCGGACCGATGGTTGTTCTGGCTCGGGATCCTGTTCGTGCTGTCGGTGTACTACTTCCCGGCGGGCGTGGTGGGGCGGTTGAGGGCGATTCGCAAGGCATCCTGAAGACGTCGCGGCCAGCGGGCAGAATCCGCCGGCCATGACACCGGTTCCACCCACTTCCAGTTCCACGCAGTCCGGCCACTCGCGCTGGATCGCCCTCGCCGTGCTCTGTCTCGGCACGCTGATGATCGTGCTCGACGCGACGATCGTGAACGTCGCGCTGCCCTCGATCCGCACCGATCTCGGCTTTAGCGAAGCGGGTCTCACCTGGGTCGTGAACGCATACCTGCTCGTATTCGGCGGCTTCCTCCTGCTGGGCGGCCGGCTCGGCGATCTGTACGGCGCGCGCCGCGTGTTCGTCGTCGGGCTCGCCGCGTTCTCCCTCGCGTCGCTCGCCTGCGGGGTCGCGACGTCGCAAGCGTTTCTCGTCGTCGCGCGGGCGTTGCAGGGTTTCGGCGGCGCGGTCGTCGACGCCGTGTCGCTGGCCCTCATCGTGCGCCTGTTTCCCGAGCCGGACGCACGCGCCAAGGCGATGGGCGTCTACGGCTTCGTGTGCGCGGCCGGTGGCAGCATCGGCGTGCTGGCCGGCGGCCTCCTCACGCATGCAGCGGGATGGCACTGGATCTTCCTCGTCAACGTGCCGATCGGCGCCCTCGTGATCGCGCTGGTGCTCCGGCTTCTCCCCGCAGGCGAGCGTGTGCCCGGCGAACGCCTCGACATGGGCGGCGCGCTGACGGTCACGCTCGCGCTGCTGCTCGCGGTCTATGCGGTGATCGACGCGCAGCACGCCGGTTGGACGTCGGCGCAGACGCTCGGCCTCGGTGCGGCGGCCGTGGCGTTACTGGCGCTGTTCGCGGCGATCGAAACGCGCGCGCGAGCGCCGCTCATGCCGCTCGCGCTCTTTCGCGTGCGCAGCGTGGCGATCGCGAACGTGGTCGCAGCCCTCTGGTCGGCGGGCATGTTCGCGTGGTTCTTCATCTCCGCGCTGTACCTGCAAATCGTGCTGGGCTACGACCCGCTGCAGGTCGGCCTCGCGTTCCTGCCTTCGAACCTGATCATGGCCGCCTGCTCGGTGGGCATCTCCGCGGCGCTGGTGAAGCGCTTCGGCCTGCGCGGTCCGCTCGTCGCCGGGCTGGGGCTCGGCGCGGCGGGACTCGCGCTCTTCGCGCGTGCACCGCTCGACGGCCGCTACCTCGGGGACGTGCTCCCGGCGATGCTGCTGCTCGGCTTCGCCGCGGGCATCGCCTTCAACCCGCTCCTGCTGGCCGCGATGACGGGCGTGAGCGAGCGCGACTCGGGCCTCGCATCGGGCATCGTCAACACCGCCTTCATGATGGGCGGCGCATTCGGCCTCGCGGTGCTCGCGAGCGTCGCCACCGCGGGGAGCGACGTCGCGGTGGCGCGAGGTGCGAGCGCCTCCGCGGCACTCGCCGCCGGCTATCGCATCGCCTTCGCGGCCGGCGCGGCCGCGACCACGCTCGCGGCGTTCATCGGGCTCGCGTTGCCCACGACGCCTGCCGGCGAAGCGCGCACCGGCGCCGACGAGCGCGGCACGGCCCGCGCCTGAAAGCGATCGCAGCGCGCCGGGTGCGTCGACGTCAGTACGTCAGCCGCGCGTAATACGTCTTCTGCGCCGCTTCGCGCACCTGGCCGAGCGTGCGCAATCCCCGTTCGGCGAGCAGCGGCACGAGCTTGAGGAACACCTCCGCGGTCACGATCGCGTCGCCGAGGGCGGTGTGGCGGCCGAGCACGGCCACGCCCAACCGCTCGGCGATCGCCTCGAGCTCGTGCGAGGGCTGCTGCGGATGCACCAGCGCCGAGAGAAGCAGCGTATCGAGCACCGGCTGATCGAAGACAACCCCGGTCGCGGCCTCCTTGAGCTGCAGGAAGCGCATGTCGAAGGCGGCGTTGTGGCCCACCAGCACGGTGTCGTGCGCGAACGCGTGGAATGCCGGCAAGACGCTCTCGATGGTGGGCTGCCCCGCGACCATGTCCGCACGGATGCCGTGGATCGGAATCGAGGCCCCGGAGATGGGTCGCTTCGGGTCCACGAGCTGCTCGAAGCATTCGTGGCGGCGCAGCTTGCCGTTGACGATGCGGGTCGCGCCGATCTGGATGATCTCGTCGCCAGCCGACGGATCGAGCCCCGTGGTCTCGCAGTCGAAGACGGTGAACGTCAGCTCGTTCAGAGGGCGCTCGGCGAGCTCGCGCGTCGGTTCCGACGTGCGGAAGAGGTCGAAGTCGTAGTACTCCGGCCGGCTCGCGCCGCGGACGACCTGCGCCGCCTCGAGCTGCTCGCCGGCTCCCGCGACCGGAAGCAGGAAGCGGAAGAACGATTCCTGGCGCACGCGCTCGCGCTCGAACCAGCAGGCGCCGTCGTGGCGCTCGACCACGTCGCGCAGGGTGAGCGCCAGGGTCTCGTCGCCGACGGTGATCGGTTCGGTCTCCCAGGCGACCGCCGTCTCCGTGCTCATCACCGGCCCCGACCAGACCAGGTCGAGCTGTGCGCGAACACCGGCGCGCGCCAGGCGCAGCGTGATGAGACGGACGCCGTATTCGTCGACCAGCCGCGCCGCCAGATGCACCAGCGCCTGCAGCAACGAGTAGCTGTCGAGGCGCAGCCACAGGTCGTCGTCGACGGCGCCGGCGGCGGCCCGACAACCGAGCCGGGCCTCGATGCGCCGCGCCGCTGCGGAGACGAAGTCCGCGCCGAGCATGTCCTCGAGCGGCCAGCGGGTCTTCTGCGTCTCGGCGGCGTGGGTCGAGAGCTCGCGGAGCCGCGCGCTCATGGCCTTGACCTCGTCGCGGATCACACGATGGAAGCGCTCCCGCGCGGACGCGTCGACGTCGGGATAGTCGAGCATCTCGACCGCGGCGAGCAGGTTGCCGAGCGAGGCGCGGCTGCCCTCGGTGAGCGCATGCAGCAACAGGTCGCGCCGCGACTCGTCGGCGAAGTCGCGCGTGATGTTGTCGAGCATCAGGACGAACCCACTCAGCTCTGCGTCGCCGCCGCCGTCGCCCGCGGCGGCGCGCACCGGCGCGACCTGGACGCGCAGCAGCTGCCCGGTGCGCGTGGCGGTGACGAACTGCGCCGACGGGTTGGCCGCCCCGCGCTCGAGCCGCTGCTGCACGCGCTCGAGCGCATGGGCGACGAGCTGGTGATCGAAGACGGCGTAAATCGAGCGTCCGAGACCGATCAGCTCGCCGCCGTCGGCCAGACGCGGAGCGCTCGACAACGCGCGGAACTGCAGCCGCGCGCGGTTGTTGTAGAGCAGGATGCGGCCATCGAGGTTGCAGACGACGACGCTTTGCGACAGCTCCGCCATCAGCGCGGCCAGTCGGCTGCGCTCCTGCTCGATCTCGCGGCTGGCGTCCCGGATGCGGGCGTGCACGTCGCGGCGCAGGGCCTCGCGCTGGCCGACGAAGCCCTCGATCACGTGCGCGAGCCGGCGCAACCCGGCGCCCAGGTCCGGGCTCGCGGCGAACGCCCGCCCCGCGTCGGTGTCGAGGCCCGAGGTCGCGGCGAGCAACGCGCCGGCGCGTTCGGCAAGGCGTTCCGGCGCCAAGACCCAGCGCAGGTACGCCATCCGGCCGAGTGCGCCGAACGCAGCCGCGAGCACGAGCCAGAGCGGCAGCAGCAGCGCGGCGCGGGGGGCGAGCATCGACGCCAGCGCGGACCGCTCCTGCGGGTCGAGCGTGGCCGCGAACAAGGCCGCCACGGCGAGGCCGACCAGCGCGAGCGCGATCCCCGGCACGAGCGTCGCGACGAGCTCGCGCCGGTCGACCTTCACGCGAGCCCCAGCAACTCGCGCACGCGCGCGGCCAGCTCGTGGGTCGAGAACGGCTTCGTGAGATAGGCGTCGGCGCCGAGCGCCGTGCCCTTGGCGACGTCGGTGTCGCGGCCCTTCGCCGTGAGCATCACGATCTTCACGCCGGCGAGATCCGGATCGGCGCGCACCGCCTGGCAGACGTCGAAGCCGCTGCGGCCCGGCATCATCACGTCGAGCAGGACGAGGTCGGGGCGCTGCGCGCGGATCGCGGCCAGGGCTTCATCGCCGTCGCGCGCCAGGCTGACCGCGTGGCCTTCGCGCTGCATCAGGAACTCGAGCGAGATCAGGATGTTCGGCTCGTCGTCGGCGATCAGGATCTTCTTGCTCATGTCTCCTCCTCGCCGCGCTCAGGTCGGCGCGACGGCCATCGAGCGTGCCCGGGCCTCGCGGTCTTTGCCCGTGCCCTCGTCGTGGCGCCACGGGAGGTCGAAGCCGAAGCAGGCGCCGCGCCCCGGCTCGGAGCGCAGCCACATGCGCCCGCCGAAGTGCTCGACGATGCGGCGGCTGATCGGCAGCCCGAGTCCGGTGCCCTGCGGACGGTTCGTCACCTCGCCGCCTTGGCGGAACCTCTCGAAGACGAGCTGCTGATCCTCGAGCGGCACTCCCGGCCCGTTGTCCTCGACCTCGATGCTCGCGCGCTCGGCGTTCGTTCGCAGGCGGATGCGCACGCGCCCGTAACCCGCCGGCACGAACTTCGCCGCATTCGACAGCAGGTTCAGCAGCACCTGCAGCAACCGGTCCGGGTCTGCGTGCAGCGGCGGCACGTGCTCGGGCATGTCGACCTCGACGCGGGCGCCGCGTTCGCGGAACACCTCGGCCGTCGTCTGCACCGCGGTCGTCACGAGCGCGCGCAGATCGACCTCGGCGGCGCGCCACTCGGCATGGCCGGCTTCGATCTTGGCCATGTCGAGCACCTGGTTCACGAGCCGCGTCAAGCGCTCGGTCTCCGCCACCACGAGACCGAGGAATCGCTGGCGCTGCGCCGCGTCCATCGCCGGGTCGTCGACCATCAGCTCGGCGAACGCACGGATCGAGGTCAGCGGCGTGCGCAGCTCGTGCGTCACCGACGACATGAAGTCGTCCTTCAGCCGATCCAGGCTCTTCAGCTGGGCGTTCGCATCGCGCAGCTCGGCGGTCGCGCGCTCGAGCGACCTCGACTTCTCCTCGAGCGCATGCGAATAGGCGCGAAGCTGCGACGCCTCGTCGAGGATGCGCATGACGTCGTCGAGATCGAGCGGTTCCTCCTCGACGACCGATGCGACCATCGCGTGCGCCGAGGCGCCGCCGATCGCGCCGGCGAGGGCGCGCTCGACGAACTGGACGAGCTGCGCATCGGCCTCGATCGCCGCGACGCCGTCGACGCCGCGCAGCCGCGCGAACTCGTCGAAGAGACGTTGCGCCGCGGCGTCGCCGAGGAAGCGCGTGGCGAGCGCGCGCAGGTCACCGGCGTGGGCGCGGCCGCGCCAGAACACCGGGCCCGCAACGCCGCCCGGGACGGGCCGCTCGAACACGTCGACGAACAGCACCGCCTGGCTCGTCTCCCGAGCCGACGGTGCCCGCCAGAGCGAAACGCCCACATACAGTCCGGCGTTCGCGAGCAAGCTCCAGAGCAGCGAATGGGTCAGGCTGTCGAGCCCGGAGAGACCGAGGAGTTGCTCCGGCCGCAGCAGCGGAATGCCGAGCAGGCCTTTGGTCATGAAGCCGGCGGGCATCCAGCCCGACTTGGCGATCGACGGCAGCATCAGCGTGTAGACCCAGAGCGCGAAGCCTGCGCCGAGTCCTGCGAGCGTACCGGCCCGCGTGCCGCCCTTCCAGTACATGCCGCCGAGCAGCGGCGGTGCGAACTGCGCGACTGCCGCGAAGCTGATGAGGCCGATGCTGACCAACGCATACGCTTCGCCGGCGATGCGAAAGTACAGATAGCCGAGGAGCAGCAGCGCCACGATCACGCCGCGGCGGATTCCGAGCAGGGTGCCGGTGAGATTGCCGCCCGGCCCGGGCCCGCGGCGCAGCAGCAGCGGGATCACGAGGTCGTTGCAGACCATCGTCGAGACCGCGACCGCCTCGACGACGATCATGCCGGTGGCCGCCGAGAGACCTCCGATGAATGCGACTAGCGCGAGCCCGGGGTGTCCGGTGGCGAGCGGCAGCGAAAGCACGAACGTCTCGGCGTCGGCAGCGCCACCCGCCGTGCGCAGCAGGCCGCCGAGCGCGATCGGCAGCACGAACACGTTGATGAGCAGCAGGTAGAGCGGGAACGCCCAGGCCGCGCGCCGGACGTGCCGCTCGTCGACGTTCTCGACGACCATCATCTGGAACTGGCGCGGCAGGAAGAACAGCGACAGCGTCGAGAGCAGCGTGAGCGCGAACCACTGGCCGCCCGCGAACCGGCTCTCGGCGCCGAGCGAGAGCAGCGGCTGCAGGTCGGCGCGGGCCGACGCGCGCGTGAAGATGTCGCCCAGGCCTTCGAACAGTCCCCAGGTGACGAACGCGCCGACGGCCAGGAAGGCGAGCAGCTTGACCACCGACTCCACCGCGATCGCCGCGACCATGCCCTCGTGACGCTCGGTGGTGTCGAGATGGCGCGTGCCGAAGGCGATCGTGAAGCCGGCGAGCACGAGCGCGATGTAGAGCGTGCTGTCACGCCACCAGGCGGCGCCGGCGGTGCCGCCGCCGGACAAGGCGTGGCCGCTCGTCAGCAGCGAATAGCCGGTCGCGATCGCCTTCAGCTGCAGCGCGACGTACGGCACGATGCCGACGACCGCGATCAGCGTCACCAGCGCCGCCAGCAGCCGGCTCTTGCCATAGCGGCTGCCGATGAAGTCGGCGATCGAGGTGATGCGGTGCACCCGCGCGATGCGGATCATCTTGCGCAGCAGCATCCACGCGAGCAGCATGCCGAGCGTCGGGCCGAGGTAGATGGGCAGGAACCAGAGGCCGGCGGAAGCAGCCCGTCCGACGCTGCCGAAGTACGTCCACGCGGTGCAGTAGACCCCCATCGAGAGCGCGTAGACCCAGGCGTTGCCGATGATGGAGCGCCCCTCGCGCGCGCGCCGGTCGCCCAGGTACGCCACTGCGAACAGCAGCATCAGGTAGGCGAACGACGCGGCGACGACCAGCGGTGTCGAGACCATGGTCAGTCGGGCTCGTCGTCGGCCTCGCAGATCCAGGCCGCCGCGCCGATCAACGCTGCCCAGCCGGCGAAGAGCGCGAGCGGCAGCAGCGGCAGACCGGCGACGAGCACCTGGCGGTCCCACAGCGTCAGCAGCGGGAAGTCGAGCAGCAACCAGCCGAGCGCGAACAGCGCGAGCAGGCGTTGCGAGCGCAGCCGCTGGCTTCTCATAGCGCGTCCAGCCGGAAGCGCTGTACGAGCAGCGCGCGGAAGCGCTTGACGATCGCCAGCGCCTGGTTCAGCGCATCGCGCTCGAGCGAGCCGAGATCGGCGGGGCGCACGAGGTTGCCTGGCACCTCGCCCGCCGCGCGCTGGCGCAGCTGGTGCGTGAGCTTCATCGCCATCAGGCAGTGCAGCGCATCGACGACATCGCGCGCGAGGTCGGCGTCGATCGCCCCGCGCTCCACGAGCACGCGCAGCCGCTCTGCCGTGCCCACTTCGCGCAGCCGGTGCTGCAGGGCGAGCACACGCACCCCGTGAACGATCGGGAAGGTGCCGATCTTCTTCAGGTCGATCCGGGTGTCGTCGCGCCGGGTCGTCAGCCACGACCAAAAGCCGCCGGCGCTGAACTGGTCGACCGCACTCGCGAAGCGAGCGAGGAACGCGTCGTTGCCGGCGAAGATGTGGTCGAGGTGATCGCGCGCCGCGACGAGCAGGCTCCGGTCGCCCGCCACGGCCGCCGCGTCGAAGAAGATCGCGAGCCGCATCGGGCCCTGCGGGTCGGCGGCATAGAGCCAATCGCGGATCGTCTCGCGGAACGCCGCCAGCGGCTGGCGCCACAGCGGGTTGGTCACCATGATGTCGCCGGGGCACGGCGGATAGCCGAGCTCGATGAGGGCCGCGCTGAACCGCGCGGCGAGGTCGTCGAGGCCGGCCGCTTCGAAGCCGTCGCGCAGCAGCAGCGCGTTGTCCTGGTCGGTCTTCAGGATCTGCTCGCCGCGGCCTTCGCTGCCCATCACGACCAGGCAGCTGTTGGCGATGACCTCGGCCGGCGCGAGCAGCGACCAGAGGCGGGCGAACAGGCGCGCGTTCAGCTCGTTGACGAGGCGCGCGATGCGTTCGATCTTGATGCCGCCGTCGTGCAGCAGCTCGATCATCGAGTCGATGCGCGCCGCCGCGCTCTTGAGGTCGGCCACGTCCGCCGCCTCGTCGATCTGCAGCGCGACGATGTGCGAATGGCTGGCGACGAAGCTGACGAGATCGAGCTGCGCGAGCACGCCCAGCACCTGCGTGCCCTCGCAGACCACGAGGCGGTGCACGCGATGCCGCTCCATCAGCCACAAGGCCTCGAAGAGCTCGCACTCGGCCTGCACCGTGATGACGTCGAAGCGGGCGACGTCGCGCAGCGGCACGCGCTCGAGCGGCGTGCCGCGCACGACCGCGTCGCGCAGGTCGGTCGTGGTGAAGAGACCGAGCCGCTCGCCGTCGCGCACCAGCACGCCGGTCGTGCTCAGGCGTGCCATCTCGCGGCACGCGCTCGCCAGGTCGAGCGCGGCGTCGACGTAGACCGGGCGGCGCAGGTACGCGTCTCGGACCCGCGCCGTCACGAGCAGCAGCATCTCGCGCTGGACATCCGGCGCGGTGGCCGGCATGCCCGGCGAAGACGAACGCGGGACCGCGGCCGTCATGCCTGCAGTCCCGCGTGGTCCGGAGAGCTCCGGACTAATGCGCGGCGGCGAGCTCCGCGCCGATGCCGGTTTCCGACCGCACCTCTTGCGGCGGGTAGCCCGCGCGGTCCTTGCGCGCACGCGCGCTGTGGTCGAGGATCGAGACGAGCCAGATGGTGATGAACGCCGCCGGGATCGAGAAGATCGCGCCCGAGTTGTACGGGAACCAGGCGGAGCCCTTCGGGTAGTGCATCACCGCTTCCCAAACGCTCGCCGAGCCGATCGTCGTCAGCACCGCGACGATGAGACCCACGAACCCGCCGACCACGGCGCCGCGGGTGGTGCAGTCCTTCCACAGCACCGACATGAAGAGCACCGGGAAGTTGGCCGACGCGGCGACCACGAACGCCAGCATCACCATGTAGGCGACGTTCTCCTTCTCGAACGCGATGCCCAGGACGACCGCAACGATGCCGAGGATGACGGTCGTGATCTTCGAGACGCGCAGCTCGTCGGCCTGGTCGACGCGGCCCTTGCGGAAGACCGACGCGTACAGGTCGTGCGAGACCGCCGAGGCGCCCGACAGCGTCAGGCCGGCGACGACCGCGAGGATGGTCGCGAACGCCACCGCCGAGATGAAGCCGAGGAACCAGTTGCCGCCGACGGCCCCCGCGAGGTGGACTGCGGCCATGTTGCCGCCGCCGGTCAGTCCCTTCGAGACGTCGCCGTCGACGAAGTAGTTGGCCGGGTTCGGAATGAGGTTCGTGATCGCCCCGAAGCCGATGATGAAGGTCAGGATGTAGAAGTAGCCGATCCAGGTCGTCGCCCAGCCGACTGACTTGCGCGCCTCCTTGGCGTTGGGCACGGTGAAGAACCGCATCAGGATGTGCGGCAGGCCCGCGGTGCCGAACATCAGCGCCATGCCGACCGAGATGGCGGAGATCGGGTCCTTGATGAGAGCGCCGGGCGCCATGATGGCGTCCTTCTTGTCGTGCACCTCGACCGCCTTCGCGAACATCGCCTCGGGCGAGAACCCGAACTGCAGCATCACGGCGAACGCCATGAAGGTTGCGCCGCCGAGCAGCATGCACGCCTTGATGATCTGCACCCAGGTCGTGGCGGTCATGCCGCCGAACAGCACGTACATCATCATGATCGTGCCGACCAGGATCTCGGCATACAGGTAGTCCATGCCGAAGAGCAGCTTGATCAGCTGCCCCGCGCCCACCATCTGCGCGATCATGTAGAAGGCGACGACGACGAGCGAGCCCGCCGCGGCGAACACGCGGATCGGCGTCTGCTCGAAGCGGTACCCGGCGACGTCCGCAAACGTGAATTTGCCGAGATTGCGCAGCCGCTCGGCCATCAGGAAGGTGATCACGGGCCATCCGACCAGCCAGCCGATCGAGAAGATCAGGCCGTCGAAGCCGTTGGCGAACACGAGCCCGGAGATGCCCAGGAACGACGCCGCCGACATGTAGTCGCCGGCGATCGCGAGGCCGTTCTGGAAGCCGGTGATGCCGCCCCCCGCGGTGTAGAAGTCGGCCGCGCTCTTCGTGCGCGCCGCCGCCCATTTGGTGATGCCGAGCGTCAGCAAGACGAAGAGCGCGAACATGGCGATCGCGGTCCAGTTGGTGGCCTGCTTCTGCGTCTGGCCGAGGTCGGCTCCGGCGGCGAAGGCGGCGGTGCCGAGCGACGCGAGCGTCGTGGCAGCGACGATCCTGGCGAGCGTCGTCACGCTCTGGTCGTGGCGGCTCATTTCAGCACTCCCTTGACGATCTTTTCGGTCAGCGCGTCGAACTCCGTGTTGGCGCGCCGGATGTAGAGCCAGGTGATGGCGATCGTGAACACGATGACGGCGACGCCGAGCGGCATCCCGACCGTCATGACGCCGCCGCCGAGCCTCTGCGCGAGGAACGGCTTGTCGAACGCGACGAGCAGGATGAAGCCGTAGTACGCGACCATCCCCGCCAGCGACAGCCACCAGCCGTAGGCGGTGCGCTTGTGCTTGAGCTCCACGTACTGCGGGTTCGCCGCGATCACTTCGGCCAGGTCGTTCTTCATATGCCCTCCTCCGCGGTTGCGCCCCCGCCAGACGGGAGCAGACGGCGATCATCTGCCGCCCTGCCGCCGGTTCTCTGATGCGGATCAAGGTCCGAGCGTCGGACGGCCCGTCGTCCGGCCGCCTCCGCGACGGCGATGCGCCATGGCGGGCGCGCGAGACCTCGGCCGCGCCGTGGCCGCCAGGCGCCGCTCCCCGGCGGAACGGGATACGCTGCGCGCAACCGTGCCGTCTCCGACATGCGTCCCCCGCACTCCAAGCGCCTGAAGCGGGCGGAATCGGAGGCGGACCACGGGCCGCGGGCCGCCGCTGCGGGCGCAAGGCGCTGGCTGCTCGTCGCGACGGTGCTCGCATCGGGCATGGCATTCGTCGACGGAACGCTGGTCAACGTGTCGCTGCCCGCCATGCAGAAGGCGTTGCACGCCACGCTCGCGCAGATGCAGTGGGTGGTCGAGGCCTATGCGCTGCTGCTCTCGGCGTTGCTGCTGACGGGCGGGGCCCTCGGCGATCGCTACGGGCGGCGCCGCGTGTTCGGGATCGGCGTCGCGGTCTTCACGGCCGCGTCGCTCGGATGCGCGCTGTCGGGGGACGCGCCGATGTTGATCGCGGCACGCGCGCTGCAGGGCGTAGGCGCTGCGCTGCTCGTGCCGGGCAGCCTCGCGCTGATCAGCGCGGCCTTTCCCCCGCAGGAGCGCGGTCGCGCGATCGGCACCTGGTCGGGTTGGAGCGGCATCACCACCGCACTGGGGCCGGTGCTCGGCGGCTGGCTCGTCGATCGCTATGCATGGAACTGGGCGTTCCTCGTCAACGTCCCCGCGGGGGTGGCGGTGCTGCTCATCGCGTGGAGGCAGCTGCCCGAAAGCCGCGATGAAGGCGTCGAAGCCGCCGACATCGCCGGTGCCGTGCTCGCCACGCTTGCGCTCGGCGGGATCGTGTTCGCGTTGATCGAATCGCCGGCGCGGGGCTGGAGTTCGCCGGTCGTGCGCGTCGGGCTCGCGCTCGGGCTGGCCGCGGGCGTGGCGTTCGTGCGCGTCGAACGCCGCGCGCGCGCGCCGATGCTGCCGTTCGCGCAGTTTCGCAACCGTGCGTTCAGTGCCGCCAACGCCCTCACGCTGCTCCTGTACGCCGCGCTCGGGGGCGGGCTGTTCTACCTGCCGCTCGACCTGATCCGCGTGCGCGGCTACACGGCGACCGCCGCGGGCTCGATGCTGGTGCCGATCACGATCCTCATGCTGCTGTTCTCGGGCCGCGCGGGCCGCCTCGCCGATCGCGTCGGCGCACGCCTGCCGCTCACCGTCGGTCCGGCCATCGCCGCGCTCGGCTTCGCCCTGTTCGCATGGCTGCCTTCGCAAGGCTCGTTCTGGACGACCCTGCTGCCGGCGGTGCTGGTGCTCGGCGTCGGCATGACTCTCACCGTGGCGCCGCTCACGACGACCGTGATGAACGCCGTTGCAAGCGAGCACGCCGGCATCGCATCGGGCATCAACAACGCCGTGTCCCGCACCGCGGGCCTGCTCGGCATCGCGGCCTTCGGCCTTGTCGTGACGGCGGCGGGATCCTTCCACGCCGGGTTCCGGCAGGTGATGCTGGCCAGCGCGCTGCTTGCGGTGCTGGGTGGCGTGATCGCAGGCTCGATGCTGCGACCTTCGCGCGGCACTGCCGATCGTCCGGGGAATCGATAGCGAACCGCCGCCTTGACCTGTGCGTCAGGGCGCGCGATGCGGCGCGCTCGCGAGCAGCTCCGCGAGCCGGTCCCTCCACAGGCGGGCGTTGCCCGTCGTGGCATGGCCTCGCGTGTCGGGGCCAGTCGGGATGAGGAACAGCTTCGCGTCGCGCACGCGCGGGAGCTCGCGCTCCATGATGCCGAGCTCCGGCGGATTGCGTTCGTCGTCGGCCGAGTTGATGGCGAGCACCGCCGCGTCGATGCGGTCGAGCAGCGGCGCCGGGTCGTAATCCGCCGAGGCGTCCCACTGGTAGACGAAGTCGTTCGCGTCGCTCGGTGCGGGCGCGGCGAGGCGGTCGTCGACCAGCCGGTCGGCCTGGGCGCGCGTCGGCCCGGCGGCGTACAGCGCCTGCGTGCCGCCGCTCGTGGCGAGGCCGAAGAACGCGTTCGCGGTGCGCAGCGACGGCGGCTGCGCCGTGTACTGCCCGTCGTGATACGCAGGATCGCGACGGATCGTCTCGACGAGCATCCGGCGCAGCATCCAGTTGCGGCCCGACATCGCGGTCGGCTGGCAGGCCATCGGCACGAGCGCATCCGCGAAGCCCGGATGCCGCACGCCCCACAGCCACGTGTGCATGCCACCCATCGAGTTGCCGACGACGAGGCGCAGGTGGCGCAAATGCAGGCCTTCGGTGACGAGACGCCATTGCGCCTCGACCATGTCGTCGTAATCGTAGTGCGGGAAGCGCGGGCCGAGACCGTCCGAGGGCTTCGAGCTGCGGCCGGTGCCCAGGCCGTCGGGGATGATCAGGTAGTAGCGCGACGCGTCGAGCGGCTGGCTGGGACCGAACAGCTCGCCGGCGAACGCCGGCGCGAGCATCGCCGCGGAGCTTTGGGCGGTGCCGTGCAGCACGAGCACCGGCTGGCCGGTCGGTGCGCCGACCGTCACGTAGTGGATCCGCACCTCGGGCAGCACCTCGCCGGTGTGGAAGCGGAAATCGCGCGCGACCCAGTCGTGCGGCTGCGGCGCCGGCGCATCCGCCGCCCGGGCCGCCGGCATCGCGGCGCAGAGCGGGAGCGCCAGCATCGCCCCGATCCATGAACGTCGTTTCATCGTCGTCTCCTCGTCAGACTCGCCGGCTCGCGTGCACGTCGATCCAGCGCGCCACGGCATCGAGCGCTTCATCGAGCACCTGCGCGTCGCGGCGCCCCGTCTTCGCGGGCACGTGGAAGGCGTGGTCCGCTTCTTCCAGCCAGATCGTGTCCGCGCGCCTGCCGAGTCGCTCGATGACGACCCGCAGCAGCGCCGGCTCCGCGAGCTCGTCGCGCATGCCCTGCACGAACAGCATCGGGATCCGGACGGCATCGAGATGGTCGGCGCGCTCGGTCGCGGGCTTGCGCGCGGGGTGCAGCGGGAAACCGAGGAACACGAGGCCGGCCACGCCGGGCAGCGGCTCCAGCGCCTGCGCCTGCGACGTCATGCGCCCGCCAAACGACTTGCCGCCTGCGAACAGCGGCAGCTCGATGAAACGCCGGCGCGCTTCGGCCACGGCTGCGCGCACGGTCGCGTGCGCGACTGGCGGGCGATCGGGCCGCCGCGAGCCGGCTTCCATGTACGGGAACTGGTACCGCAGGCAGGCGATGCCGCGCGCGACGAGTCCCGTTGCCGTCGACGCCATGAAGGGATGCGCCATGCCCGCGCCCGCGCCGTGGCCGAGCACCAGCAGGGCGCGAGGTGAGGCGGGCGCATCGAGCAGTGCCGATACGCGTGTCGCATCGTCGACGCTCAGGGTGAGGGCTTCGGCCGCGGCCACGTCGGTCATCTCACGCCGCCGGTGTCTCCGCGCTTTCCGCGAGCTCGCGTGCGCTCACCAGACCGCGCTTCGATTCGCGTCGCGCGATCCAAAGGGTCGCGCTGCAGATCACGGCACCGCCCAGCAGCGTGGTCTGGCTCGGCACCTCGGCGAACAGCAGCCAGCCCATGATCGTCGCCCACACGAGGTCGAGGAACTTCACCGACTGCGTCGACGAGATGTCGGCCACGCGGAACGAGCGCGTGAGGCAGTAGTGGCCCGTGCTGCCGAGCACGCCGAGACCGGCGAAGCCGAGCCATTGCCAGGCCGACGGCCATTGCCAGTGCCACATCGCAAGCGGCAGCGAGAACAGCGTGACGCTGATCGCCTGCCAGACCACGATGACGCCGGCGCTCTCGGTGCGCGTCAGCCCCTTGGTGAGCAGGAACGACGCGGCGAACACGGGCGCCGATGCGAGCATCACGAGGTTGTAGTAGCCGCCGGTGCCGCCGAGGCGCGGGCCCAGCACGATCAGCACGCCCCCGAGCCCGATCGCGGAGGCGAGCCAGCGCTCCCAGCGCATCGGCTCGTGGAAGAAGAAGTACGCCCCGATCATGATGAAGATCGGGCCGGTGAAGCTGATCGCCGTGACGTCGGCGACGGGCATGTAGGGCAGGGCGGTGAACCACAGGCACAGCCCCACCGTGTGCACCGCCCCGCGCGTGAACTGCGGCGCGACGCGGGCCGGCCAATACGCGCGCGCGCCGCGCCTCGCGATGAGCGGCACCATCACGCCGAAGCCGCACAGGTAGCGCAGGAACTGCGCCTCCAGCGGATCGAGTTGCAGCGCGAAGAGCCGCAGCGACGAGTTGAGCACCGCGAAGACGAGGCCCGCGGTCGCCGCCCACATCAGGCCTCGCGCCGTCGGCGGCAGGCGCGAGGTGCGGCGGCGAAAGCGCGCGAGGTGGCGGCGCGGCCAGGCGGCGAGCGTGGGCGACGGCGTCGGTGCGCCGTCGCGAGAGGCGTCCATCGCGAACGAGTCTAGCGCCGCTCATGCGCAGCGGGCGGCGAACCGGTGTGGCGAATTCCGCCGCGCGCGGGCTTGGGACACGCGTCGGCGCCCGCACCTAGAATCGTTGCCCTCCTCTCCGGCACCCCCTCCCGTGACCTCCGGCTTGATCCGCATCCGCGGCGCGCGTCAGCACAACCTCAAGAACCTCGACCTCGACATCCGCACCGGCGAGATGACCGTGGTCACGGGGCCGAGCGGGTCGGGCAAGTCGAGCCTCGTGTTCGACACGCTCTACGCCGAGGGGCAGCGTCGCTACGTCGAGACCTTCAGCGCATACGCGCGCCAATTCCTCGACCGCATGGACAGGCCCGCCGTCGACAGGGTCGAGGGCGTGCCCCCCGCGATCGCCATCGACCAGACGAATCCGGTGCGCAGCTCGCGCAGCACGGTCGGCACGATGACCGAGCTGAACGACCACCTCAAGCTGCTGTTCGCGCGCGCGGCCGACCTCTACGACCGCCAGACCGCGCGCCGCGTGCGGCACGACACGCCCGAGACCATCTTCGCCGAGCTCGTCGAGCGCGCGGCTGCCGCCGGCGATCCGCGCCTCGTCGTCACGTTTCCGGTCGAGCTGCCGGCGAACACGAGCGCCGCCGAGATCGAGCAGTGGCTCGCCGCAAGTGGCTACACGCGCGTGCAGGGCGAACGCGAGATCGCGGCGCCGACCGGCGCGCGCAAGGTGCTCGACGTCGTCGCCGATCGCTTCCGCATCAGCGGCGTGGAGAAGGTGCGCGCGATGGAGGCGATCGACACGGCGCTCACGCGCGGTGCCGGTCGCGTGAACGTGTACGTCGCGCGCGAAAGCGCCGAGGGCGGATCGGCCCCGGAGCTCTGGCGCTGGTCGACCGGCCTGCACTGCCCCGAGAGCGATTGCCGCTATGCCGATCCGCAACCTGCGCTGTTCTCGTTCAACTCGCCGTACGGCGCGTGCGAGACGTGTCGCGGCTTCGGCCGCGTGATCGGCGTCGACTGGGGTCTCGTGATCCCGGACGCCAGGAAGACGCTGCGCGCGGGCGCGATCAAGACGATCCAGACGCCGGCGTGGAAGGAGTGCCAGGACGACCTGATGAAATGGGCGGGCGAGGCCGGCATCCCGCGCGACACGCCGTGGAACCAGCTCACCGACGCGCAGCGCGCGTGGGTGCTCGACGGCTCGCCCGAGTGGAAAGGCAACTGGAACAAGGCCTGGTACGGCGTGAAGCGCTTCTTCGACTACCTCGAGTCGAAGGCCTACAAGATGCACATCCGCGTGCTGCTGTCGAAGTACCGCAGCTACACGCCGTGCCCCACCTGCGGCGGCGCGCGCCTGAAGCACGAGGCGCTGCTGTGGCGCATCGGCTCGAAGGACGACGCGGACGCGGTGCTCGAGCCGAAGCGCCGCTTCATGCCGCGCGGCACCGACTGGACGCGCGAGCAGCTCGAGGCGCTGCCCGGCCTCACCGTGCACGACCTGATGCTGCTGCCGATCGAGCGCGTGCGCCGCTTCTTCGAGTTCGTGAGCCTGCCGAGCGCGCTGCTCGACGAGGCGCTCAAGCTGCTGCTCGACGAGATCCGCACGCGCCTGAAATACCTCTGCGACGTTGGCATCGGCTACCTCACGCTCGACCGGCAGAGCCGCACGCTCTCGGGCGGCGAGGTGCAGCGCATCAACCTCACGACGGCGCTCGGCACTTCGCTCGTGAACACGATGTTCGTGCTCGACGAGCCCTCGATCGGCCTGCACCCGCGCGACATGGGACGCATCGTCGAGGCGATGCTGCGGCTGCGCGACGCGGGAAACACGCTCGTCGTCGTCGAGCACGATCCTGCGGTGATGCTCGCGGCCGACCGCCTCATCGACATGGGCCCCGGGCCCGGGGAGCGTGGCGGACGCGTGGTGTTCGACGGCACGCCCGACGAGATCCGCTCGGCCGACACGCTGACGGGCGCGTACCTCGGCGCGCGCAAGCACGTGGGCATGGGGATCAAGCGCCTCGTCAGCGCGGCAACGCCGCGCCTCGTGCTCGAAGGCGCGACCGAGCACAACCTGCAGGACGTGACGGTCGAGATTCCGCTCAAGCACCTCGTGGTCGTCACCGGCGTCTCGGGGTCCGGCAAGAGCACGCTGATGCAGGACGTGCTCCACCCGGCGCTCGCGCGCCACTTTGGCAAGGCCACCGAGACGCCCGGCGCGCACCACCGCCTGCTCGGTGCCGACTGGCTCGGGGACGCCGTGTTCGTCGACCAGTCGCCGATCGGCAAGACGGCGCGCTCCAACCCGGCGAGCTACGTCGGCGCGTTCGACGAGATCCGCAAGCTGTTCGCGCAGGCGCCCGTCGCACGCGAGCGCGGTTATGCGGCGAGCATGTTCAGTTTCAACGCGGGAGACGGACGGTGCCCGACCTGCGGCGGCTCCGGATTCGAGCACGTCGAGATGCAGTTCCTGTCCGACGTGTACCTGCGCTGTCCCGACTGCGACGGCCGTCGCTATCGCGCGGAGATCCTCGATGTGAAGCTCGACCGGCGGCTGCCCGGCGACGTGACGCGCGAGCTCAGCGTCGCCGACGTGCTCGAGCTGACGGTGAGCGAGGCGACGCAGCTGTTCCGAGACGACTGCGAGGTCGTGCAGCGGCTGCAGCCGATCGTCGACGTGGGTCTCGAATACGTGAAGCTGGGCCAGCCGGTGCCGACGCTCTCGGGCGGCGAGGCGCAGCGGCTGAAGCTCGCCGGCTTCCTCGCGGAGGCGGCGCAAAGCGCCAGCGCGACGAAGCAGGGGCTCGCGAAGCGCGGTTCGCTCTTCATGTTCGACGAACCGACGACCGGCCTGCACTTCGACGACATCGCGAAGCTGATGCGCGCGTTCCGAAAGCTGCTCGACGCGGGGCACTCCCTGCTCGTGATCGAGCACAACCTGGACGTGATCCGCGCGGCCGACTGGGTGATCGATCTGGGGCCGGAGGGCGGCGAGGGCGGCGGCCGGTTGGTGGCTTCGTGCACACCGGAAGAGCTGCGGCGCCACCCGACGTCGCACACCGGCCGCGCGCTCGCGGCGTACGACGGCGCGCTCGGGTTGCGCGCGGAGGAGGGGCGACCCCTCGGATCGGTCGTGCGCGAGGCGCGGGCGGAGCGCCAACGCACGGAAGAGGAGGTGATCCGCATCGTCAACGCGCGCGAGCACAACCTCAAGTCCCTCGACGTCGACATCCCGCGCGGCAAGTTCAGCGTCGTGACCGGCGTGTCGGGGTCAGGGAAGTCGACGCTCGCCTTCGACATCCTCTTCAACGAGGGGCAGCGGCGCTACCTCGAGTCGCTGAATGCGTATGCGCGCAGCATCGTGCAGCCGGCCGGGCGGCCCGAGGTCGATGCGGTCTACGGCATCCCGCCGACGGTCGCGATCGAGCAGCGCCTGTCGCGGGGCGGCCGCAAGAGCACCGTGGCCACGACCACCGAGGTCTGGCACTTCCTGCGGCTGCTCTACGTCAAGCTCGGCCTGCAGCACTGCACCAAGGACGGCACGCCGGTGAAGCCGCAGAGCGCGGAGAGCATCGCCGCGCAGATCCTGCGCGACCACCGCGGCGAGCATGTCGGCCTGCTCGCGCCGCTGGTCGTGAACCGCAAGGGCGTGTACACCGATCTCGCGAAGTGGGCCAGGGCGCGCGGGCACACGCACCTGCGCGTCGACGGCGAATTCGTCGCCGTCGATCCGTGGCCGCGCCTCGACCGCTTCCGCGAGCACACGCTCGAGCTGCCGGTCGGTGATCTCGTCGTGGCGCCGGACAACGAGGCCGAGCTGCGTGCGCTGCTGTCGAAGGCGCTCGAGGTCGGCAAGGGCGTGATGCACCTGCTGACACCGCTCGAAGGGTTGCGCGGGGCGATGCTGGCCGGCACGCCCACACGCCAGGTGGGCGCGGTGAAGGTGTTCTCGGTGAAGCGCGCATGCCCCACTTGCGGCACGAGCTACCCAGAGCTCGATCCGCGCATGTTCAGCTACAACAGCAAGCACGGCTGGTGCACGTCGTGCGTCGGCACCGGACTTGCGCTGACGCGCGAGCAGCGCAAGGCCTTAGACGACACGCTCGCGGAGGCCGACGACAAGGGCCGCGAGCAGAGCTTCCCCGCCGAGGAACCGGAGGTCGAAGGCCTTCTCGACGAGCCCTGCCCCGCCTGCGAAGGCGCGCGGCTCAACGCCGCGTCGTGCGCCGTCACGTTCGACGGCCGCTCGATCGCCGCGATCGCGCGATGGTCGGTGGGCGACGCGCGCGCCTGGGTCGAGGCGCTGATCTCCGAAGGCCGCCTCGCCGCGCGCGACCTCGAGATCGCGCGCGACGTGATCGCGGAGATCCGCAGCCGCCTCGAGTTCCTCGAGGAGGTCGGGCTCGGCTACCTCACGCTCGACCGCGCCGCGCCGACGCTCTCGGGCGGCGAGGCGCAGCGCATCCGCCTGGCCGC
>Ga0335069_10003944_pt1 | contig 22187 bp, 13 predicted proteins | sample Lox_Sample_11_FD_206714 | JGI IMG/M metagenome (GOLD analysis project Ga0335069, IMG submission 206714) | Soil microbial communities from Loxahatchee National Wildlife Refuge, Florida, United States - Lox_Sample_1.1 | ecosystem: Environmental > Terrestrial > Soil > Wetlands | place: USA...
CGGGTTTATCCCGGCCACCAGGTCATCGAACTCGGCCTTGTCAAGCTTTACAGGGTGACTGGAGATAAAAAGTATCTCGACCTTGCAAAATTTTTCCTGGATGTCCGGGGTCCGGGAGGACAGCAGTACAACCAGGCCGATCTGAAGCCGGTTGATCAGACGAGGGCAGAGGGCCATGCAGTAAGGGCAACATACATGTATTCAGGGATGGCCGATGTGGCCGCACTGGTGAACGACAGGCAATACCTTGATGCCATCACAAGAATATGGGAGGACCTTGTCTTTACAAAAATGTACATTACCGGCGGCATCGGGGCCACCGGAGGAAACGAAGGTTTCTCCAGCCCCTATGTTCTTCCGAATATGACAGCATACTGCGAAACTTGTGCATCGATTGGAGATATATTCTTTAATCAAAGGTTATTTCTTCTTCACGGTGAATCAAAATATTACGATATCCTTGAAAAAACGCTGTATAACTCTATGCTATCAGGGGTCTCGCTTTCTGCAGACAGGTTCTTTTACCCTAATCCCCTGTCTTCAGCAGGGCAGCACGAGAGAAGCGCATGGTTCGGTTGTGCATGCTGTCCTTCCAACGTCTGCAGGTTTATCCCGGCTGTGCCTGGCTATATTTATGCCGTGACAGATAAGGATCTGTACGTCAACCTTTTTATCTCCGATTCCGCTGAGTTTAATATCGGCAATGAAAAAATCAGGATCAGGCAGCAATCGGGATTTCCCTGGAACGGGAAAGTCACCCTCGACCTGAATCCGGAGAAAGAGAAAAAGTTCATATTGAGAGTGAGGCTGCCAGGATGGGCTGTTAATGAAGCTATTGCCGGTAACCTCTACAGGTTTGCCGACCAGGGCAGCGGGAGTTTTATGGTAGCTCTTAACGGTACTGCGCAGGAGATAAAAATGAACGATGGTTACGCTGTCTTTGAAAAGAAATGGAAGAAAGGCGACCGCCTCGAGATTAATTTCCCGATGCCAGTAAGAAAGGTAGTGGCAGGTGATTCCCTTAAAGATGATGCAGGCAAAGTGGCTATCCAGCGAGGACCGGTCATTTATTGTACCGAATGGCCCGATAATAACGATGGTAAAGTACTTAATCTGGTGCTTAACAGGAATGCCGGATTTTCTGCGGAATATGACGATAAGCTTCTTGGAGGCACAGAAATAATACGGACAACCGGTCACCAGACAAGAAGGAACCTGGACGGAAGGATTGAATCGCTGCAGGATGAACCCTTATTGCTAATTCCCTATGCATTCTGGAATAACAGGGGTGCTGGCGAGATGAATGTCTGGCTGCCCGTAAGCGACAGTGTTTCAATTCCCTTGCCGGCACCGACAATTGCTTACCGGAGCAAGGTCACAGCCAGTAAAACCACGAAATCCCTTAACCTGGTCAGGGACCAGGTAATGCCATTGAATTCTGCTGATCAGAATTCAGGATATTATCACTGGTGGCCCGATACTAATAAATGGGAATGGGTCCAGTACGACTTTGACAGGATCGAAACGATCTCAAAATCCAAGGTCTACTGGTTTGACGATTCTCCGGACGGCGGTTGCAGGATTCCCGACGAATGGAAAATTATGTACAGCTCGGGTAACCAATGGAAGCCGGTGAAGGAAATTTCACCGTACAGGATCACAAAGAATGCTTGGGATTCGGTCGGCTTTAAACCGGTGACTACAGGCTCAGTGCGGATCATGGTGAAGCTGAAAAAGAACTATTCTTCGGGTATTCATGAATGGGTTATTGAATAAAAGCTGACACAGGACTAAACTATTTATCTGAAATAAAATGAAAAAGACAATGACTTTCATTCTCGGCCTCCTTCTCATAGCAGGCTGCGGCAGGGGACCTTCAAAACTGGAATTACCGTCCCTTATCGGCGATAATATGCTGGTCCAGCAGAAAACAAATGTTGCAATATGGGGCAGGGCGCTGAAGGGAAGCACAATTCACATCGCGCCATCGTGGACCAATGAATATATTGCTAAAGCAGGCGATGATAAACTCTGGAAAGTAATGATTCCGTCCCCTGAAGCAGGGGGACCTTATACTTTGAAGATATCAGCCTCCGATACGACTGTCACAATCAATAATATTCTCAGCGGTGATGTCTGGTTCTGTTCCGGTCAGTCGAATATGGAAATGCCGATGGAAGGCTGGCCGCCTAATGATACAATTATGTTCTCCGCCAGGACAATTGCGGAAGCAAATATTCCTGATATCAGGCTGTTTATTGTCCAGCGCAGGGTATCGGGTGAACCGCTCGACAATTGCACCGGGAAGTGGATGATCTGCACGCCCGAAAATGTTAAGCAGTTCAGTGCCACGGGGTTTTTCTTCGGGTTGAAGCTTCATAATGAGCTGAAACAACCGGTCGGCCTCATCGAATCATCGTGGGGAGGAACACCATCGGAGGCATGGACTTCGGCAGGAGCCCTTGAGGGTGCCGGGGAATTTGTTCAGCAGATGAAAGAAATAAAAGAGTCTGCGCCTCTTATCTCAACTTACCAGGCCTGGCTGGCAGGTCATAGGCAGCAGGAGATCAAACCGGGGGACGATAAATACAGCGACCTTGACTTTAACGATAAAATGGTCCCAGCAGTGTCATTTGACGATAGCAGCTGGCCGGTAATGAACCTGCCTGAACTTTTTGAAACAGCGATCGGTGACTTTGACGGGGCGGTCTGGTTCAGGAAAATGCTTGAGATCCCGGCTTCACTTGCAGGAAAGGATCTTTTGCTTTCTCTCGGCCCGGTCGATGACATGGACCGCACATGGTTCAACGGGGAGGTCGTCGGTTCGACAATGATAAGCGGTGCATGGCAGGTTGACAGGAACTACAGGATTCCCGGAAAGCTTGTCACGAAAGGCACGAACGTGATTTCGGTAAGGGTCCTGGATACCGGGGGCGGCGGTGGTATCTATGGGAAGAAAGGATCGATGAAGCTTACCGTTGCCGGTACAAAACAGGCTGTTGCCGATATTGAGGGTGAATGGAAATACCAGCCTGTTGCCGAGCTGGCAGATGGAAAATTTTACCTGTTCGACCCTGTTAAAAATGATTATTTTGCTCAGAAAAAACCTGTTTCAATAGGCCCCGGTTCGCCGGCTTCGCTCTATAATGGAATGGTAAACCCCGTGAAGGAGTATAAAATAAAAGGGGCCATATGGTACCAGGGAGAAGCAAATGTGGGTAGGGCCGGCCAGTACGCCAGGATATTTCCTCTTATGATCAGGAACTGGCGGGAGACATGGAACGAAGGAGAATTCCCGTTCTATTTTGTCCAGATCGCACCATATATATATTCCGGCATTGATTCAACGGAGCTGGCCCCTTTGCGCGAGGCGCAGACGAAAGCGCTGGAACTGCCCAAAACCGGTATGGTGGTAACCCTCGATGTTGCCACGGTTAACAACATTCACCCCCCCTTCAAAAAAGATGTCGGCGAAAGGCTCGCTAACCTTGCCCTGGTGAATGATTATGGGAAAAAGGCTGCCGTGGCAGGGCCGAAGCTTAAATCGCTTGTAAGAGACGGAAGGATAATTAAAGTCAGTTTCGAGAACACAGGTTCAGGACTGAAAGCGGCGAAGCAGCCATTGACGGGATTTGAACTCGCCGGCAGGGATAAGAAATTCGGAAAGGCCCATGCCACTATTGTCAAAGACCAGGTTTGGGTCGATCTTCCTGGGATAAAGGAGCCGTGCTTTGTGAGATATTGCTGGAGAAATGGGGATGTTGCGACCCTGTTTGGAGGTGATGGCTTGCCGGCCGAACAGTTCAGTGCAGGATTAGAAAAATGAGCATATAAAATTGAAATGATGAGAAAAGGATTCTGTTATTTATCTGTAATGGCCGCAGCGCTTTTCCTGATTACGGCTTGTAAAATGACAACAAAAAATAAATCAATGATCACCAGGGAATTAATCGGAAATTATAAAGGCAAGGATGTTTACCAGCTTACACTTGTCAATAAGCAGGGAAATACAATTAAGCTGTCTAACTTCGGAGCCAGGATCACCTGGATTGAGGTACCTGACAGGAATGGCAGGAAGGAAAATGTAACATTCGGTTACGACACTTTCGATGGTATGGTAAATGGTGATCCCTACTTCGGCGCAGTTGTGGGCAGATACGCGAACAGGATCGCAAAGGGAAAATTCACACTGTCGGGAAAGGAGTACAGCCTGGCACTGAACAACGGACCAAATTCACTCCACGGCGGGCCCGGTGGATGGCACAGTGTCGTCTGGGATTGTCCACCAAGCAGCGAGGTGACAAAGTATCCGACCGTGTGCTTTACCTATCACAGCCAGGATATGGAGGAAGGCTATCCCGGGAATATGAATACCGGGGTTACCTATACCTGGACCGATGACAATGAAATCATCATCGATTATACCTGCACCACTGATAAAAAGACTGTCCTCAATATCACCAACCACGCTTATTTCAATCTTCACGGGGCAGGGAACGGTGATATCCTGGATCATGAGCTGATGATAAGGGCAGAAAGGTTCGTGGCTGTCGATTCAACTCTTATTCCGACAGGTGAGCTGCGTCATGTGGAAGGTACGCCATTTGATTTCATAACGCCCCATAAGGTTGGTGAAAGGATAGGAGCCGCATATGATCAGCTTAAGCTTGGCAAGGGATATGACCATACATTTGTTCTGAATAATGACCAGCCGGTTGACGCTTCCGTGTACGATTCTTCGACCGGGAGGCTGATGGAAGTAATGACCGACCAGCCGGGCGTACAGTTTTATTGCGGTAACTTTCTTGACGGGAAAGCTGTCGGACATGGGAACAAGCCCTATATCTTCAGGTCAGGGCTGTGCCTTGAATCGGGTCACTACCCGGATAGCCCGAACCACCCGGATTTTCCTTCAACGGTACTGAATCAGGGTGACAAATTCACTTCCCGCACCATATACAGGTTTTCTGTTAAATAAATTGCTTTTTCAGGTTACATCGCGGTCCAATATATCTGTTTAAGATGAAAAAAATATTCACAGTTCTTTTCCTTCTGGATGCGGCATTGATGTTAAATGCCCAGCAGGCAGTCAACCAGATGCCTTTCATGAACAATAATCTATCTGCCGAAGAAAGGGTCAATGACCTGGTATCAAGAATGACACTTCAGGAGAAAGCCGACCAGCTGCTTTACACTGCACCAGCAATACCCAGGCTCGGTATTCCTGCATATACCTGGTGGAACGAAGCACTTCACGGAGTAGCCAGGGCCGGCTATGCGACTGTCTTTCCGCAGGCACTCACCGTGGCCGGCTCGTGGGATGAGACACTACTGCTGAACATAGCAAATGCTATTTCGGATGAGGCACGGGCGAAATACCATGAATTCAGAAGGAGGGGAGAAACAGGTATCTACCAGGGACTGACATTCTGGTCGCCAAACATTAATATTTTTCGCGATCCAAGATGGGGCCGGGGTCATGAGACTTACGGGGAGGACCCGTACCTGACAGGGAGGCTCGGATTTGAATTTGTCAGAGGTATGCAGGGGGATGATCCGAAATACCTTAAAACAGTCGCAACTGCTAAACACTACGCAGTACATTCCGGTCCCGAATCCCTCAGGCATGTATTTAATGCAAAGGTGAGCGAGTCAGATCTCAGGGAGACTTACCTACCGGCATTCAGAACACTGGTTGTTGATGGCGGGGTTTATTCGGTGATGGGTGCCTACAACAGGTTCAGGGATTTCCCCTGCTGCGCCAATCCCGTTCTGTACGGCATACTGAGGAACGAATGGGGCTTCAAAGGTTATGTAGTGTCGGATTGCTGGGCAATATCCGACTTCTATAATTTTACAAAATACGCCAAAGATCCTGCCGAAGCAGCGGCACAGGCCGTAAAGGCCGGAACGGACCTGGAATGCGGTGCCGATTACAAGCATCTTGTGGAGGCTGTCAGCCGCGGACTTCTCGCGGAAAAGGATATCGATATTGCTGTTAAAAGGATATTTACCGCCCGGTTCAGGCTTGGCATGTTCGACCCCGATGCAATGGTACCTTATGCCTGCATACCGTATTATGCCAATTGTTCAGATTACAATAATTCGCTTTCGAGGCAGGCCGCGAGGGAGTCGGTCGTCCTGCTGAAGAACCAGGGAAATATACTGCCACTCAGGAAGGACCTTGGGACAATTGCAGTGATAGGGCCCAACGCGGACAATTTCGAGTCCCTCATAGGTAATTATAACGGTATCCCCAGGGACCCGGTAACTATCCTGAAGGGCATAACTTCAAAAGTGAGCCCCGATACCAGAGTAATATATGCCGAGGGTAGCGATCTCGCGGAAGGGATCCACAACCTTGCCGTGATTCCTTCAAGGTACCTCCAGACAGCCGATGGCAGGCAGGGTGCTTACGGCGAATATTTTAAAAACCGTGACATGAAAGGTGAACCTGCTTTTTCAAGGGTCGATGACAATATTGATTTTTACTGGGAGCAGCTATCCCCGAGGTATGATCTTCCTGATGATGATTTCGGTGTGAGATGGACCACTTTTCTCGTGCCGCCGGAATCTGGCACATATTACCTTGGAACATGGGCTGCGTCAGGTTATCAGCTCTTTATGGACGGGGAGAAGAAGATTGAAGCAAGGACCGAACATGAAGCCGGCTTTATCGAGTTTAAGGCGGACCTGCAGGCAGGAAGAAAATATAAGATCGAGATTTTGTACAGGAACTATTCCGGCGATGCCGACATGAAGCTGGTATGGGCAAGACCAGGTACCGACAGGCTGAAGAAAGCTGTTGAGGCAGCAGGCCGGGCCGATGCAGTTGTTCTTGTGCTGGGACTCTCGCACCGGCTTGAAGGAGAAGAGATGCCCATTAAAATTGACGGATTTTCAGGTGGGGACAGGACAAGTCTTGATCTCCCGGCAGAGCAGGAGAAGCTCTTCGATGCTGTAATCGCCCTTGGCAAGCCGGTGATAGTTGTTCTTTCAAGCGGTGGTGCCCTGTCTGTCAATAAAGAGCAGGAAAAGGCAGCAGCCATCCTTCTGGCAGGATACGGAGGGCAGCAGGGTGGAAATGCAGTTGCCGATGTTATCTTCGGTGATTATAACCCTGCCGGCAGACTTCCGGTAACGTACTACAAATCGGTCAGCCAGATACCGGCTTTCGAGAACTATGACATGAAAGGCAAGACGTACAGGTATTTTTCAGAAGAGCCTCTATATCCTTTCGGGTACGGGCTCAGCTATACCACATTCAGCTACAATGACCTTAAGATAGCCGGCAGGGCCAATGCAGGCGATACGGTTAAGGTAAGGGTGACAATCACAAATACAGGGAAGACTGAGGGTGAAGAGGTGGCCGAGCTTTACCTGACTGTTGAAAAGGGATCGACACCAAGACCGATAAGGCAGCTTGAAGGATTCAGAAGGATAAATCTTAAACCCGGCGAATCGAAAGAAGTGACCTTTACTCTGCTGCCAAGGCAGTTCTCAATTATAAACAGCAACGGAAAAAGGGTTATTGAACCGGGTTATTTCACCATTTCGGCAGGAGGAAAGCAGCCTGGCTTCAAAGGTTATCTCGACCCGCAATTTACACAGGTGGTGACAGGAAGGATAAGGCTGACCGGCAAGGAAGTGTCATTTTCAAATTAGTAAAAGTAAAATCCCCGGTTAAGTTGCGGAATACTCATTAGGATACAAATTGACTTTGATATCTCAATTGTTTAATTATTTTTGTTTGAAATAAACAATTCAGCATGCCAGAGGAAAATGCGCTGCTCAGAAAAAGAGTGAACCTCTTTGATGGTGTCTCTTTTGTAGCCGGGTCTATGATCGGATCCGGTATTTTTATTGTAAGTGCCGACATTGCACGCAATGTGGGGTCACCCGGGTGGCTGATTATGGTATGGCTGATAACCGGCCTTATCACAGTTATTGGCGCACTGAGCTATGGTGAGCTTGCGGCAATGATGCCGAACGTCGGGGGCCAGTATGTTTATCTCAGAGAGGCATATCATCCGCTCGTCGGGTTCCTTTTCGGTTGGACAACATTTGTTGTCATTCAGTGCGGCTCGATTGCAGCAGTCGCGGTTGGCTTTGCCAAGTTCAGCGGGGTACTCCTTCCGTGGATAGCGGATACAAATATCCTGGTACATATCGGACCCCTAAAGATTTCCAGCACACAGGTTGTTGCCATGGCCTCCATCCTTCTTCTTACCTGGATCAATACCAGAGGAATTGTTACAGGGAAGACTGTTCAGAATATTTTTTCATCAACGAAGGTTATTGCCCTGGTAGGGTTTATCCTTGTGGGGCTGCTTGTTACTCGGGCAACCGGCGCATGGCAGATCAACCGGGAGGTTTTCTGGAATGCCAGTAAAGTGGGGCTGCATAATGAGATCATCCCGTTAGCCGGTTACGGCCTGATAATTGCTGTCGGAACCGCCCTGGTCGGCTCCCTGTTCTCAGCCGATGCATGGTATAATGTAACCTACATTTCCGGTGAAGTTATTAACCCCCGGAAAGTGGTTCCTCTGAGTCTCCTGTTCGGTACCGTGCTCGTTTGTGTCCTCTACATGCTTGCAAACTACGTTTATATACGTTTCCTGCCACTGCATGGCACTCCCGGCGGAGTTGACGTTATGTCGAGGGGGATCCAGTATGCTGCCGACGACAGGGTTGCGACATCAGCCTTAAGCCTTGTGGTGGGCGACTACGCCGCGATAATCATGGCCGTTTTCATCATGATCAGCACAATGGGATGCAATAACGGGCTGGTCATCGCCGGTCCCAGGGTTTACTATGCCATGGCAAAAGACGGGCTTTTCTTTAAAAAAGTGGGAGACCTCAATAAAAAAGGCGTTCCGGGTTTTGCAATTGTGATCCAGGGAATCTGGGCAATTATCCTGTGCCTGTCGGGAACCTACGGCGACCTTCTCGATTATGTGATCTTCGCGGTACTTATATTTTTCACTCTGACAATTCTCGCGATCTTCATACTGAGAATCCGGAAGCCTGAGATCGAGCGCCCGTACAAGGCTTTCGGATACCCGGTTATTCCGGCAATTTATATTTTGACAACGCTTTCAATCAGTATAATCCTCCTGGTCTACAAGCCCAATTACACCCTCCCTGGTCTTGGACTTGTTCTTCTGGGTATACCTATTTTTTACATCTGGCATACTAAAAACAAAAAGGCTGCGGCCCTGAATTCGAAAACTCAGGCCTGATTTTTGCAGGGATGTCCCTGGTATGACTTTTGAAACCTGATTCTTAGGAATACGTTTAAAGGATATATTCTGCTTCTATGATAAAGGAAAAACCTTTAAAGCATCTGCTGATGATGCTTTCGGTTATATCTTTTGCCATTCTTGCTTTCCCGGCATGCGTGAGGCACAATTATTCCCTTCTTGACCCGGATACTGCCGGTAAATTAACCCTTTATACCACCGCTGATGGTTTGCCTTCAAATGAAGTTAGCGACATTGAACCTGACAGCAAGGGAAACCTCTGGTTCAGCTTTCCAGGCAACGGCATGGCAAAGCTGAACGATGTTGGCTGGAGCTTTTATACTTCAGGCCCGACACCTCTGCTGAACAATTCGGTTACCGTGCTGGCAGAATCTGGATCGGGTTCTATGCTGATCGGAACCACCGACGGCCTCTCCATACTCTCCATATCAAACGTATGGAGCTCCTTCACCGATCCCTCCGTCGTCACCCTGGATGTTTCAGCAATAAAGGTTGCATCCAACGGATGGATTTGGCTTGGCACCCAGAACAAGGGATTCTATGTAAATACGGGTTCAGGCTTCAACCGGAGCAACTTCTTCCAGGGTGCTGCAATCCATGCAATCGAGGAAGGAGATTCCGGTAATATTTATCTCGGTACAGATAACGGCATCATTAAATACAACGGGTCAGCCTATTCAACCATAAACCTGAGTGAAGGTCTTCCTGCACAGAAGGTGAAATCCTTGCGATTCGACAGCCGGGAGAGACTCTGGATCGGGACTGACGGTGGATACAGGGCCGCCTGGATTGACAAAAGCGGCATACATAAGCTTGACCTTATGACAGGATCGGACTCCGTTACCGTCACTTCAATTCACGAGGACAGGAGAGGCTGGATCTGGTTCGCCACGGAAGGTAACGGCGTTATAAGGTACAACGGCATACTGCCATATTCATATAAGGAATTCAATGGCTTCCCCGAAAACAAGGTAAACTGCATAGGCGAGGACAAGTACGGGGATCTCTGGTTCGGGCTTGGGACCAAAGGAGTCGTAAAATATACCTTACCCATCGGAAAATAGCATTATGAAACGCTGGTGGCCTAATATTCATCTGATTGTGCTGGCAATGTCGGCAACATTGATTAAAGCCCAGGATACCGGGCAGGCCAGGGATAAGTATGTACTCCTGACGACACCTTATAATGAACGTCAGCTGACCCTCTACCGCGGACAGCTGATGGTCGATGCCGGGTATAAATTTGCAGTCAGATCCGTCTCGTACGACGAAAATGGCAGCAGGCAGTTGCTTACCAATAATGGCTCAGGTTCGGTTTATCATTATTATTATACCGACATCAGGTACGGAATAACCGATTTTGTTGAGATTGGTGCCGAAACAAATTATATCAGGCACGGGATCAGGACACAAACGGAAAGATATGTTTCAACTTCAGCGGCAGGAACGACAGATGTCACTCTAAATAATATTCAGGAAATAAGGGGAATGGGTGACATTCTGCTTCTCCTGTCTTTAAGGCCTCCGCTAAAATTCAAATGGTTTGACCTGAGCCTTACCGGCGGGATCTTTCTCCCTTCTTCAAAATATAAGCCTGAAATGCCATCCAATACTGTCACAAGTGCAGTGGCCAACACTTTTGTGATAAATTCGTATTCGAGGTACGCAAACGGATACGGGGTGCCTGTTTACCTTGTTTCAGGGGCATTCAAGGCAGTATTCAGAAAATTTACCTTTGAAACGGATTTCACATTCAGGACCCCGTTGAAAGAAGGAACAAGCATTCGGTGGACCAGCACCCTTGAAAACTCAAAAATTGCATACACCGACAAGAGCTATACATACCTGGCAAGCAACGAGTACAATCTGAATGCTGCCCTGCATTACCAGGTCGCCGGATGGCTGGAAGTTTACCTCAATGGAAACGGATTGAAGACTAAGGGAGGATGGACGGAGTACTGGGGCAATAAATATGCCAACAGGGAGACGCTGCTTGTAAATGTCGAACCCTCTTTCGAGATCCAGATCTCACCACGCCTGAGAATCTGCCAGGTTGCGGGATTTCCCGTATCAGGTAAAAACTCCGACGCGTCATTTTACATGTTCACTTCAATCAGGTTCAGCGATTTTCTTCGATGAAGATGGAAACGAAATCGGTACATATAAAAGCTCTCCTTGCCATTTGCCTTGGTCTGCCGATAACCATACTTTCGGGTCAGACTGAAAAGCTAATTGTGCCGTCGGACCTTAAGCAACAGACAGTGGTTACAGAACCCGTGACACTCAGGAAGGGATTTCTGCGTGCAGGAATTATCATAAATTACCGTGTCGCCGACAAGTATTTTGACAATGACAGGAACAAGCAATACTATCTTAATTCCCAGTGGGGTACAAAAGCCGCCTATAACCTTACACTTCAATACGGCTTCACCGACAGGTTCGAGGCTGATCTTGTAACAGATTATATGAGAAATAAAGTGAGCACAACATCTGTCGAAATAGTACCAGGCACAAACAGTTCGGTCACATCCGTGACAAAACAGCTTGGAACGGGTCTTGGTGATACCCACCTCGGAGCGAAGTACCAGATTGTTCCCGAAAAGCAGTACAGGATTTCCCTTACAGGCCTCATTGATGTTTCCCTGCCTACAGGAGAGAAAAACCCTACAAATATCCGCAGTGCCACTAAATATGACCTTCCTGTCGGGAACGGAGCCGGCGCCGTTGCGGGTGAAATCTTTGCAAGGACGACAGTGTATCCTTATTCCTTTTCAACCTATATCAAGTACTACTATAATTTTGAAGGTTCGAAGAAACTGGCTGCCACCGACCTGGCCGAGACACGCTTCAAGTTTGGCAACAGGATAGAAGCAGGGTTAAGCGCTTATATCCATCTCAATGAATGGATCGTTTTTGCCAACGATTTCAGTTTCTACCACGAAGCTGAAGGCTGGGCCGGAAGAATAAACTCCATAACTATACCCGAATCGTGGGCAGCTGTTTATGCACCCGACCTCGTTTTCCAGGTAAGGAGGGTAAGGGTCGGCGAATCAATTTCCATACCGTTAATCGGCCGCAACGTGCCTGCCGATCCCCTGTTTATAATTTCCCTGCAGTATGTCTTCTGATAAGATCCATCCGAAGACCGGGAAAACCGCGTTTTACCCGTGGCTGGTCATTGTTGGCATTGCAGCATTTCTGGGTTCATGTGTCACCCCGTCCATCAGGGTAACCGAAGAACAGAACTCAGGCGACAGGACCTTTAATGAGCACAGGTATCCCGAAGCTATAGGTCATTATACAAAAATGCTTGAAGCCAGTGCTATGCTGGGCATCTACCGTAACAAAGCGATGGAGGGAGAGGTATGCAGGAAAATTGCAAACGGCTATGAAATGCTGGGAAAGTACAATGACGCCCTTGCATATGTACGAAAAGCTCTTGTTCTCGACAGTACCTCGAAGAACATTCCGGGTATGACAGAGGACTACAGGCACGTGGGGTCGGTCCATGTCTACATGGGTTGTTACCACGACGCAATAAGCTCGCTGAAGAAATCGCTGGAGCTGGGCAAGGGTATGGAATCAAGCCTTAAAAGCCCGCAACGCCTGCTTATTGCAGAGGCATCGCTTTCTCTCGGACAACTATATTCCGTTCTGGGAAAGAGCCAGCCTGCTTTTGATTATACATTGAAAGCCATCGGGATATTCAGGGATTGCAATGATGAAAGAGGTGTGAGCGAAGCATCACTTACACTCGCGAGCCTCGATGCTGACCAGGGCAACTACAGGGATGCAAGGAAACTGGTGGATGAATCCCTTACCATGGCAACTGCCCTTGGGCTGGGAACTGCAAGGCAGCACCAGCTTATGGCTTCAGTTGAATCATCAGAGGGCGATTACCAGGACGCTCTGAAGCACCAGGAGAAGGCCCTCGAGGAAGCTGATAAAGCTGGAATTGCAGGTCAGATAACATGGGCGACAATCGGCCTGGGAGATATTTACAGCCAGGTGGGCGATATGAAGCGGGCATCGAGATATTATATGCAGGCCAACGGGAATGGTGATACCGGCAGCCTTGAATCAGAGAGTATCCGCGCATCAATCGGGATGAGGATGGGAGATCTTGCCGCAGCGGGCAGATATTTTTCATCCCAGGGATCATCCTCCGGGCGGGCAATATCGTCACTGAGAATTGCAGAAATGATGACCACGCAATCAAAAACCGATTCGGCACTTATAATGCTTGACCAGGCTTATTCAGGGTTCAGAGCTTCACGAAATATACAGGGGATGACAAATGTAAGGGTCCTGAAAGGCAGGATACTTGTTGATAAAGGAAATCTCAGGCAGGCCGGTCTTGTGCTTGACTCGGCACTGTCGGCAGGCGATCTGCCGGATTCAAAATGGCAGGCATATTTTCAGAAGGGGAGGTTGTCAGAGAAGATGAATGACGATGATAAAGCAATTGAATACTATTTCAGGGCAGTAGAGATAATCGAGCGGATGCGGGGCAGCCTTGCATCGGAAGAATTCAGGAGTTCATTCATCAACAACAAGAGAGATGTCTACGACAAGCTGATTCTCCTGTTGTTCAGGAAGAACAGGATCAGCGAGGCTTTCAGGGTTTCTGAACAGGACAGGGCCAGGTCATTTTATGATATCCTTGCAGGAAAAAAGATTGGATTCAGGGGCTCGGTTGAAGGGAATATTGCAATGAGGGAGCAGGATATGAGAATGGAGATACAGAAACTCTACAGGCTTATCAGGAAGAGTGAGGAAGAAGATTCTTCCTCGGCTCCGGCTTTCAGATCAGAGATCAGCCACCTCAGGCAGGAACTTGCTGACAACCAGGTTGAGTATGATAAGATTCTTGATAAGATCAGGCATGGCGAGCCATCCTATAATGAGATGATAAGCGCAGATCCGGTAAACGCAGCTGACCTCCAGAAGGTACTTGATAATAAGAGCGCCGCCCTTGTTTACTGGATCAGCGATGAGAAGATAATCCTCTGGATAATCACGCCTGGCGATATTTATTGCACCTCGGTAACAATAGACTATGGTTCTCTTTCAGAACTGATTGGTAAAACCAGGAGTGCAATTGAAGGAAATGACATTGTAAAATCGGCCGCGGGACTGAAAAGCCTTTACAATATTCTTATTCATCCGGCAGAGGACAGGATAAAGCAGTTTACCAGCCTGGTGATCATCCCCAACGGACCGCTGCATTTTCTTCCTTTCCAAGCTCTTATCTCCGGTACGGGTGAGTATCTGGTTCAGCGATACAATATTATTTATTCTCCCTCGGCCGGTGTTCAGATCCTGTGTTCAGGCCATCAGTCTGCCCATGGATCGAAATTTTTCGGCACTGCTCTTGCAGATATTTCAGTTGGCGGAAAGCCCGGGCTGCCGGGTACCGAGATGGAGCTGAACAAAATACTCCCGCTGTTCCGGGCAAGGCTTTCAGCCTTTGGAAAAGATGCGACCGAGACCTTTGTAAAGAAAAACGCGGGTAATTTCGATTTTATTCATTTCGCAACGCATGGCAGCTGCAACTTCAGCCAACCCCTTTATTCCTGTCTCTATTTTCCGCAGGGACCCGACGATGACGGTAAGCTGAATGTGTACGAAGTCCTTGAGATGAACCTGAATGCAAAAATGGTCACTTTAAGCGCATGCGAAACCGGCCTTGGCAACCTCAGCCAGGGTGATGAGCTCGTAGGATTGAGCCGGGCATTCCTGTTCGCCGGATCGTCCTCGGTAGTCGTAAGCCTATGGGCCGTAGCCGACTACCCGACTTCATTGCTCATGTCATCCTTTTACAGGAACCTGAAGGATCATCCTGCCCAGGAAGCCCTTACGATGGCACAAAGAGAGATCATGAAACTTTTCCCACAGCCATTGTACTGGTCTCCTTTCATATTGATTGGCAATGGTTCGGTAACGGCAGATTAGTATATTTGGGAATGAATCTGCCATCAGAGTTTACGGACCGGATAAATTTCCAGCCAGGTATTAATGCCGGTGATCTCATAAGGGCATTGGAGAAACCTTCCCCTGTAAGCATCAGGATCAACAGGGCCAAATGGCAGAAAGAGCCTGAAGAGGCTGAATCAGTTCCCTGGTGCACTGATGCCTGGTACCTTGAAAAACGACCGTCTTTCACCCTCGATCCTCTCTTTCATTCGGGATGCTACTACCCGCAGGAAGCATCGGGTATGTTTACAGGCGAGGCATTCAGGCAGGTTACACATGGACTTTCAGACCTGAGGGTTCTAGATCTGTGCGGTGCCCCGGGGGGCAAAAGCACACACCTTGCTTCACTTATCGGAAACAACGGAGTTCTTGTTGCAAATGAAGTGATCAGGCAGAGGGCATCAGTTCTTTCGGCAAACCTGACCAGATGGGGATTACCGGGTGTGATTGTCTCATCAAACGATCCATCTTCCTTTTCACGCCTTGCAGGTTATTTTGACGTCATACTCGTGGATGCCCCCTGTTCAGGAGAAGGAATGTTCAGGGACCAGGCAGCGGTTTCGGAGTGGACCCCGGCAAACACCCGCCTCTGTTGTGAAAGACAGCGAAGGATACTTATGGACATCTGGCCGTCGCTTAAGGAGGGAGGATTCCTGATTTACAGCACCTGTACCTTTAATCCCGCGGAAAATGAGGAGAATATTAAATGGCTTCTTGAGAACAGGAGTGGCGAAAGCACGGCCCTGGACCTGTCGGGCTTCGGAGGTATCGTGCAGGTTAAGCTGAATGGGGTTACAGGTTATGGATTTTATCCCGACAGGATAAAAGGAGAAGGGTTTTTTCTAAGCGTGATAAAGAAGACAGAAGAGACAAAAGGAGTCTATAAGACACAAAAAGGCAGGCCCACATTGAAGGAAAACAGGAAAGTCGCGGGAAAGCTGCTTTCAGTCCAGCCACCGCTGGCGCTCCAGCTGAATAACCGGGTTTATGCCGTTCCACTTGGCCCGGATGAGTATTTAATGCTAAGCTCGGTACTGAAAATCATCAGGACCGGAACCTGCCTGTGCGAATTGAAAGGTGAAGAGATCGTTCCATCGCATGAACTGGCTCTCTCGGTCATTCTTTCCAGGGCTGCTTACACTCAATCTGAACTGTCTGCCGATGAAGCTGTAGCTTATCTCAGAAAAGAAAATGTCCCATCCTCACACATGGAAAATGGCTGGAATCTGTTGAAATATAGAGATGTTCCAATCGGCTTTGCCAAGGTCATCGGGACGAGGATGAATAACTACTTCCCGGTGGAATGGAGGATCAGGATGAACCCCTCTTCAGCCGCGGGAGAGATTGTAAAATGGAAGTGAAGTATTTGCCTGTGTGATCTTTATTCATTTTTCTTAACTTTATTCCGCTAAAGGAGACGAGGATGAAGAGAGTTATTTCTTTTTCAATATTGATAATCATGCTGCTCACGGGTTGCGGTAAGCACAGCAAGTATGAAGGTGTGGCATTCGAGGAGAAAAACCCACGCGACTGGGAAAACCCTGCGCTGCCAGGGCTCAACAGGGAGGCCCCGCATGCCACGATGATCAGTTTTCCCGACGAAGCCTCAGCAGTTGCCGGCGTAAAGGAAAACTCACCGTTTTACGCGAGCCTTGACGGAACATGGAAATTTCACTTTTCAAAGACACCCGAAGAACGACCGTTCTGGTTCTTCCGTGATGATTACGATATCAGCGACTGGGATGATATGATTGTTCCCTCAAACTGGCAGCTGAAAGGTTATGATCCTCCGATTTATTCCAACATTGTTTACCCGTTTAAGCCTGACCCGCCAAGGATACCTCACGAAGTCAACACCGTAGGTTCCTATAAAAGAAATTTCTCGGTACCGTCGGGATGGGAAGGGAAAGAAATATTCCTTCAGTTCGGTGCCGTAAGTTCATTCTTCTACGTATGGGTGAATGGCCGGATGGCTGGTTTCAGCAAGGACAGCAAGACACCTGCCGAGTTCGACATCACAAAACTCATCAGGAAGGGAACCAATACTCTGTCAGTTGAAGTTTACCGCTGGTGCGATGGCAGTTACCTCGAGGACCAGGACTTCTGGCGCATGAGCGGTATCCAGAGAACGGTATTCCTTCACGCCCGTCCAGAAACCTATATAGCTGATTTCTTCGCAAAGGGAGATCTTGAAAATAACTATTCCGACGGTAAGCTCGGCCTGGATGTCCGTGTACTCACTAAAGAAATACGAGACAAACCGGGAATGATTGTTGAAGCTTCCTTATTTGACGGTGGAAATAAAATCCTGGTGGAGACGGGAAAAGCTGTTCCTGATACAGGGGGCATATGCGACGTTATGCTATCAGGCGTTGTCAGGTCAGTCAGGAAATGGTCAGCGGAGACTCCCAGCCTGTACACCCTTGTTATTGCCCTGAAGGACGAAAATGGTAAAATAGCCGAATGTGTAAGCGCCAGGGTTGGCTTCAGGAAGGTGGAGATCGTAAATTCGCAGCTTCTTGTAAACGGCGTGCCAGTTTACCTCAAAGGTGTCAATATGCACGAACATCATGATGTGACGGGACATGTGATTGATGAGGCAACTATCATTAAGGATATCAGGACGATGAAGATCTTTAATATAAACGCCATGCGGACATGCCATTACCCGCAGCAGGAGCTCTGGTACCAGATGTGCGACAAATACGGGCTTTACCTTATCGATGAAGCTGATATCGAATCTCACGGGATCGGATACAATAAAGACGTTACACTTGCCGATAAGCCCGGGTGGGCTGCATCGCACCTCGACAGGATGCAGAGAATGGTTGAGCGGGATAAGAATCATCCTTCGGTAATAATCTGGTCGATGGGAAATGAGGCAGGCGACGGGCACAACTTTCTCAACGGGTACAGGTGGATTAAGCAAAGGGATAATTCAAGACCCGTCCAGTATGAAAGGGCAGAGCAGCTCACGAATACGACCGAGAGGCACACCGACATCTGGTGCCCCATGTACGCCAGGATAGAATATCTTGAAAACTATGCAAAAGATCCGAAAAACGACAGGCCGCTAATAATGTGTGAGTATGCCCACGCGATGGGTAACAGCACGGGTAACCTGCAGGATTACTGGGATGTAATTGAAAAATATCCGGAGCTGCAGGGAGGGTTTATATGGGACTGGGTGGACCAGGGTCTGCTGAAGACAAATGAGGCAGGTGAAAAATTCTGGGCTTATGGCGGTGACTTCGGACCGGAAGGCATACGGAGTGACGGTAATTTTAATATTAACGGCCTGGTCTGGCCCGACAGAACTCCACATCCCGGACTTTACGAGGTGAAGAAGGTCTACCAGTATATCGGCTTTGAACCGTATGATCTTAAATCCGGTATAATAAAGATCAGGAACAAGTACGGTTTTGTTTCATTGTCGGGGTTCAACTTCGACTGGGAGGTGACCTGCGACGGTGTTGTGGTTCAGTCAGGCAAGCTCAACATACCATCAACTCCTCCGGGAAAAGAATCGCTTGTCCAGGTTCCGTTCAGGAGAATTGAACCGCTGCCGGGGTCAGAGTATTACCTGAACCTGAGGGCTTCCAGGGTGGATGAGTGGAACCTGGTCCCTGAGGGAAATGTGTACGCTACCGGGCAGTTCAGGCTGCCGTTCCACTCCGGGAACAGGGCAGGGGAAACTGAAAAGCTTGCCCTCCTGCAGACAAGCACGAAGGACAGGAAACTTGAAGTTGCCGGCGAGAGCATGAAGCTGATTTTTGATCTTGGGAAAGGATCACTCGAATCATTTGCATACAGGGGAAAAGAGATTTTCCTGAAAGGACCCGAACCCGATTTCTGGCGTCCTCCGACCGACAACGATTACGGTTACAGGGGCGATCAGCTTCTGGCAGTCTGGAAGAAGGCAGGAGAAAGGCTGAAAGTGACCAGGGCAGAGATCACGCAACCCGAGATGGGCAAGGTAGTGGTAACATTCAGGTATGATATCGCCGGTCTTTCAGGTGAAAAAATTGCAGGCTATTCTACTGTCTATACAATACTGGGTTCAGGCGACCTAATTGTAAAAAACTCGATCTCAAAAGTAAGTTCAAAGATACCTGAGCTGCCAAGGATGGGAATGCAGATGCAGCTCCCGACCGAGTTAAATAACCTGAAATGGTATGGCAGGGGACCACATGAAAACTACTGCGACAGATGTACCTCGGCCGAGGTGGGATTGTACGAAAGTACCGTGGGGGACCAGTATGTTCCGTACATCAGGCCACAGGAAAATGGCTATAAGACCGATACCAGGTGGCTCGCGCTTACCGACGAAAACGGTACGGGGATACTCGTTACAGGTGATCCACTCTTCTGCTTTGCAGCCCTGCACAATATTCATGATGACTTCGAATCTCCTGGAAAGATCGGCCAGTACAGGAAAGATGCCAGGACTGCAAATACCCATACCACCAACGTCAAGCCCCGCGATCTTGTTAACCTGAATGTCGACCTTGGTCAGATGGGTGTTGGAGGTGACGATTCATGGGGTGCCGAAATTCATAAGAAGTACAGGCTTCTGGCCGATAAATATGAGTACACTTTCCGTCTAAGACCAATCAGCAGGGAGGATGATATTCAGAAGATCACGAAATCGGGATATCAGGAAAAATGAACGGTTAATACATCCTACCTGATCTCTTCATAAAAATACGCTTCCATCCGCTCAGCATCGTCCCATGTAAATATTTTACGCTGGCGGTTCAGGAAGTAATAGTTCAGCATCGCAAAATCGCCTGCACACATTGTTGTATGGACAAAAAGGAAGAAGGAAAGGCTCCACTTCCAGAGTCCGGGCAGGTAGAGAATCAGGAAACTTGCCGCAAGGGTTATCATCAGGAAAGGTACCAGGGCGACAAGGATAAATTTCTTTCTTGTTACCACATGCCTGTGGGCCGTTACGTAAAAAATGAACTGTTTGAGGTCCATGCCGGCCTTTATCCTCCTGGCCCCTGATAAAAAGTAGGGAATGACGTGAAGACCTTCGTGAACGGGAATGACAAGAACAGGAAATACAATCATTCCAAGTACGGAATGAAGGAATATCCTCCGGTACTCAAATGAGTGAGCGACATTTATCCTGAGGGTCAGAGCCAGGCCAAGTTCGACGATGCAGACGGTCCAGAAGAAGAGCGTGATCGTGCTTTTCCTCTTCAGATAATCAATTACAAAACCTGCTATTTCACTGTATTGCAATGTCAGGAGATGCCTGTACCTGCTATGATCATCCAGCTCTTCGGGATCCATCTTAACTTTTGTTTTGATGACAAATTTACCTATTTGAAATAATTAAATGACTTATTGGTCAAAATTAGGGATGAGAACGGTATGGAACGGAAATTGCATTATAGCATCAATGTTATAATTTGATATTTTTGCTGAAAGCAGTAATTGAAGAACCTGCCGTTTATATTGATCTTTTTCCTTCTTTCGCATGCTGCCTTTGCACAGAAGGATTCATTAAGGCATCGTAACGATACCCTGCCCGACAGGTTTTATATCCTCCAAAAGGTAAACAGGAACGGCGAGACTCTCCCTGAAATGGAGATCAAGGAAGTTGAGATTACACCCAGGAAGACGGGCCGGATCGCATTCCAGTACTGGCGGTACGAAAGGCTGGTATATAATATTAAAGTCGTGTATCCCTATGCGCTGATTGTAAGGAACAAGCTTAATGAAGTGAATGGTGAACTGGAAAAGATAAATGGTGATCGAGAAAGGAAAGAGTATATAAAAGGGGTTGAGAAAAAAGTCTTCAAGGATTATGAGGGACGCATGCGCGACCTTACGATGAGCCAGGGAAAAATCCTGATAAAGCTTATCGACAGGGAAACCAATAATACTTCATTCGAACTGATAAGAGATTACCGCGGGAAGTTCACAGCCGCGTTCTGGCAGGGCATTGCCAGGATATGCGGCACCAATCTTAAGGAAGAATACGATCCCGATGGAGAGGATGCACTTATTGAAAAAATTGTTACCGAGATCGAAGCAGGCAGGCTTTGATCAGGCTTTTGCCAGCTCGATGAGTGCCTTAACCGTATTTTCTGCCCCCAGTGCAATCTCCGAAATTGTAGCATCGAGCATATAGCAGGGGCTGGTGACTATCTTGTTTTTTATATCAATTACAATTTCGCCGCTTTTAGTTTCGGTGTGTTTCCCGCCCATTGCCTGGATGTCAATAGAGGTTGAGTGGTCATCGCCGATAGTCACTTCCACTTTACCAAGGATTCGTGTAATGAGCACTGGTGAAATGCAAAGGGCCCCTATCGGCTTACCTGAGGCATGAGTCTCCCTGACGACTTTCTCAACCACCTTGTCGATCTTCATACCTACCCCGTCAATCGCGTATGAGCAAAGGTTTTTTGCCACTCCGAATCCCCCGGGAAAGACCAGCGCATCGAAATCTGCAACCCGGTAATCGATGAGCTGGCTGATTTTCCCCCTGGCTATCCTTGCTGCTTCTACCAGAACATTTCTCGACTCCTTCATTTCGGCACCCGTAAGATGATCTATCACGTGATGCTGCATCACATTCGGGGCAAATATCTGGTAAGTGCCGCCATTTTTATCAATTGCGAGGAGAGTAGAAACAGCCTCCTGTATCTCTGCCCCGTCATAAACCCCGCACCCTGCCAATACGACTGCAAACTTCATAGTTTATTTTCCTTTATTAATTTTAACGGATGTATAAAATTACGAAATTTACTTATAGATCATGAAACGGACTTTCGTTGCCACAAGGGTTGATGCAGGAGAAAACCTGAAAAAGCTGCTGAACCATCTTGCTGAAGAGCTGCGCGGTGAGTCGGTAAAATGGGTTGAGCCTTCGAGAATGCATATTACACTGGCATTTGTGGGCGAAACCTCGGAGGAGATGATAAGGGATATCTC
>Ga0335069_10003945_pt1 | contig 22183 bp, 18 predicted proteins | sample Lox_Sample_11_FD_206714 | JGI IMG/M metagenome (GOLD analysis project Ga0335069, IMG submission 206714) | Soil microbial communities from Loxahatchee National Wildlife Refuge, Florida, United States - Lox_Sample_1.1 | ecosystem: Environmental > Terrestrial > Soil > Wetlands | place: USA...
GACGTCCCATCGGGGGCAGGATGCTCCGCGGGGCCGCCACCGCTGGGGATTCCCGGCGCCGGGGCTCCCGGGTTGGGTCGAGCGGGCGGCCCCGTTTCTTCACTTCATGGTGGGCATGACGAAATCCACCCCGCCGCGGATCCCGGTGGGCCAGCGGCTGGTGATGGTCTTGAGCCGGGTGTAGAAGCGCACGCCCTCCGGGCCGTGGACGTGGTGGTCGCCGAAGAGCGAGGCCTTCCAGCCGCCGAAGGAGTGGAAGGCCATGGGCACGGGAATGGGCACGTTCACCCCCACCATGCCCACCTGGATCTCGTGGGCGAAGGTGCGGGCCGCGTCGCCGTCGCGCGTGAACACCGCCGCCCCGTTGCCGAACTCGTGGCGGTTGACCAGCTCCACCGCCGCCCGGTAGTCGGGCACGCGGACCACCGCCAGCACCGGGCCGAAGATCTCCTCCCGGTAGATGGTCATCTCCGGCGTCACCCGGTCGAAGAGCGTGCCGCCCAGGTAGAAGCCGCCGGGGTGGCCCTCGACCTTCACGCCCCGGCCGTCGACCACCAGATCCGCTCCCTCGGCCACCCCCCTCTCCACGTAGCCCGCCACCCGGTCGCGGTGCTGGGCGGTGATGAGCGGCCCCATCTCCGAGGTCGGGTCGGAGCCGGGGCCGATCCTGAGCGCCCGCACCCGCGGCGCCAGCCGGGCCACCAGGGCGTCGGCCAGCGCCTCGCCCACCACCACCGCCACCGAGATGGCCATGCAGCGCTCGCCCGCCGAGCCGTAGGCCGCGCCCATGAGCGCGTCGGCGCACAGGTCGAGGTCGGCGTCGGGCAGGATCACCAGGTGGTTCTTGGCCCCGCCCAGGGCCTGGGAGCGCTTCCCGGCGGCGCTGGCACGCTGGTAGACGTGGCGCGCCACCGGCGTCGAGCCCACGAAGCTCACCGCCCGGACGCGCGGGTCCTCGAGCAGGGCGTCCACCGCCTCCCGGTCGCCCTGCACCACGTTGCAGACGCCGGCGGGCAGCCCGGCCCGCGAGAGGAGCTCGGCGAGGAGCAGCGAGGCCGAGGGGTCCCGCTCCGAGGGCTTGAGCACGAAGGTGTTCCCGCAGGCCAGGGCCACCGGGAACATCCACAGCGGGACCATGGCCGGGAAGTTGAACGGAGTGATGCCGGCCACCACCCCCAGCGGCTGGCGCAGCGAGTGGGAGTCGATGCGGGTGCCGACGTTCTCGGTGACCTCGCCCTTGAGCAGGTGGGGGATGCCGGTGGCGAACTCCACCACCTCCAGGCCGCGGGTGACCTCCCCCAGTGCGTCGTCGTGCACCTTGCCGTGCTCGGCGGTGATGAGCCGGGCCAGCCGGTCCGCCTCCTCCTCCAGGAGCGCGCCGAAGCGGTTCAGGATCCGGGCCCGCCGCAGCGGGGTGGTGGCCGCCCAGGCCGGGAAGGCGGCCTGGGCCGCCTCGACCGCTGCGCCGACCTCGGCCCGGGAGGCGAGCGGCACCCGGGCGATGACCTCGCCGGTGGCCGGGTCGAAGACGTCGGCGGCGCGGCCTCCCTGGCCGTCCACGAGCCGGCCGTTCACGAAGTTTTGCAGGGTGCGTGCCATGTCTCGAGCCTCCCCTTCACGGGGCGCGCCGCCCCGCTCTAGCCTTCCTCGCTCAGAAACCCCGGGTAGAGCGGGCCCAGCCGGCTCGCCACCAGGGACGCCATCACCAGCCCGCACCCCAGGAGCTGGACGCGGGTCATGCGCTCCCCCAGCACCGCCGCGGCGACCAGCGCCGTCCAGACCGGCTCCAGGGCCATGATCAGGGCGCCGTGGCCCAGCGGCGCCAGGCTCTGGGCCCTCACCTGCAGGAGGAAGCGCAGGCTGGTGCTGAGGACGATGCTGCAGGCCACGAAGCCCAGGGTGGGGATGCCGATGGCGCCCGGCCAGCGCTCCGTCAGGGCGGAGGCGAGGAGCCCCAGGCCGCCCACCACCGCCAGCTGCACCGCGGTGAGCGACCGGACCGGCATCCGCGCGGCGTAGCGAGCGTTCAGGTTGAAGTGGACCGCGGTGGCGACCGCGGTGACGGCGAAGAAGCCGTCGGAGGGCGCCGGCCGGAAGCCGGCCCGGGCGAAGAGGAGACCCAGCCCCACCGCTCCCAGGCCCATGGCCGCCCAGGTCTGCCGGGAGACCTGGGCCCGGAAGAGGAGGCGCCCCACCACCGGGACCAGCACCACGCCCAGGCTGCAGATGAAGGCACCCACCCCCAGCTGGCTGGCGCGGGAGAGCCCCTCGATCCAGGAGAGCATGGCCACCCCGAAGGCCACCCCGGTGGCCGCCGCCCGCCGCAGGTCGCGCCGGGAGAGGCCCCGCACCTCCGCCGGCCCCAGCGCGACCAGGAGCGCGGCGGCCAGGGCGAAGCGGCCGCCCATGAACAGGAGCGGGGGCAGGCCGCGCAGCGCCCCGCGGGAGAAGAGCCAGCCGGCGGTGGCCAGCAGGGTGACGAGCAGCATCAGGCCGTCCGCCTCCAGGCGGAGGCCCACCGTCGGCCCGCGCTCCGGGGCGGGCGCCCGGGCCGGCGCCAGGGCCTGGCTCACGGCTTCCCCTGGCCCGCACCGCGCGCGTCGCGCCAGGCGCGCGCCAGGGCGGCCAGGTTGGCCAGGACCCGGCTCACCAGGGCGCCGTCGTCGATCTCCCCGGCCAGCCAGGCGCGGGCCGGGGCCTGCCAGATGGTGCGGCCCACCACGAAGCCGCGGCAGGTCCGGGCGCCGGCCGCGTCGCGGAAGGCCACCGCCAGCTGCTCCACCGAGGCCTTGAGGCCGAGGATGACCACCCCGCGGCAGAAGGGGTCGCGCTCGGCCAGGAGCGCGTCCAGCCGCTGCCAGGTCTCCCGCGACATGGGCGCGAGCTTCCACCACTCCGGGTGGATGCCCAGGTTGTAGATGCGCCGCAGGGCCCGCAGCACCGTGTCCGCGTCCACCGGCCACTTCCGCGGGGGGACCACCTCGAGGAGGAGCTCGTGGCCGCTCTGCTGCACGGCGTCGGAGAGGGCGAGGAGCTGGGTCTCCTGCTCCAGCCGGTCCTCGGCCGGCTCGTCGGGGTGGAAGCGGACCAGGCACTTCACCACCTGCTCGCGCGGCCAGGAGACCAGCCGCGAGCCGATGGAGCGGCCGCCCTCGAACGCCAGCGGCATGGAGCCGGCCAGCTCCACCGGGCGGCCCAGCCACCAGCCCCGGCCGGTGGCAGCCAGGAGCGCGTCGTCGCCGTAGGCGTCGTCGATGAGCGCGCCCACCTGCCCCTCCAGCCCCAGGGTGCGCTCCGCCTCCACCACCGCGCTCACCAGCAGGAGCTTGAGCGAGCGGATCCGCTCCTCCGGCGCACCCACCTCCCGGGCCAGCTCGAAGAACTGGGTGCGGTGGTCGAAGGCGAAGACGTGCAGGTCCTTCCACTGCCTGCGGGGGGTGGTGACACGGTGGAGACGGCGCAGGTGCGGGTCGAGGTCGGGCCGGTCCAGCCCGGGGTGGCCGAGGAAGTAGTCCAGCTCGACCGGCGTGGGCATGGAGGCCGAGCAGGCGTGCCGCGAGACCACCAGCGCCCCGCAGGCGTTGGCCGCGCGCCCCGCCTCCGCCCAGCTGGCCCCGCCCAGCCAGCGGGTGACCAGCCCCGCGGCGAAGGCGTCGCCGGCCCCGAGCAGGTTCATCACCTTGACCGGGTAGCCGGGCAGGGTGAGCGCGTCCTCCAGCCGCTCGGGGACGGGGCCCTCGACGATGGCGCAGCCCCGGGCACCGAGCTTCACCACCAGCACCGCCGGGGTCAGGGTCCGGACCCGGCGCAGCGAGGCCAAAAGGTCCTCGCTGCCGCCGGCGATGTGGAACTCGTCCTCCGTCCCCACCACCAGGTCGAAGCGGGGCAGGATCTCCTGGAGGTGGGCGGTCACCCGGTCGCTGGCCACGAAGCGCTGGGCGCCGGCCCCCGGTCCGGCCACGCCCCACAGCACCGGCCGGTAGTCCACGTCCAGGACCGTGCGCACCCCGTTGCGGCGGGCGCGGTCCAGCGCCAGGGTGCTGATGCGGTGGGTGCGCTCGGTGGAGAAGTGGGTGCCGGTGATCACCAGGGCGCGGGCCGAGGCCACGAAGTCCTCGGCCACGTCGCGCTCCTCGATGGCCATGTCGGCGCAGTTCTCCCGGTAGAAGAGGTGGGGGAAGGAGTCCCGGTCCTTGATGCCCAGGAGCACCAGCGCGGTGAGCCGCTCCCGGTCCAAGGAGACGTGGCTCACGTCGCAGCCCTCGGTGGTGAGCGTCTCGACCAGGAAGCGACCCATGTGGTCGTCGCCGACCCGCGAGATCATGGCCGTGCGGAGGCCCAGCCGGGCACACCCCACCGCGATGTTGGCCGAGGAGCCGCCCAGGTACTTGGCGAAGGTGGTGGCGTGCTCGAGGGGGGCGCCGAGCTGCTCGGCGTACAGGTCCACGCCCAGGCGGCCCAGGACGATGACGTCGAACCGGCGGTCGTCCGGGCCGGTGCCCGGTCCCGCTGCCTCGCTCATGGCCCATCCCCGTCGCGCGCTGCCGACGCCGGCGGCACGCTAGCAAAGGGGATGGGCGCCTGCAAGCCGGTTTCCGAACGGGGACACCGACGCAACGGCATTTCCATTTGTGGCCGACCGTGGTACCCCTCCGGGCACCGGTGGGAGCGGCCGCCTGGAGGCCCGCCGCCCGGCGGAGGACGCGACATGACCGAGATCGGCGTGGGGCTGGTGGGCACCGGGTTCATGGGGGACTGCCACGCGCAGGCGCTGGCCGCGGTGGGCGGGCTGTTCGAGCCGGCCCTGCGGCCGCGGCTGGAGCTGGTGGCCGACGTGACGGCGGAGCGGGCCGGCCGCGCCGCCCGCAAGTTCGGCTTCCGCCGGGCCACCACCGACTGGAGGGCGCTGGTCAACGACCCGGCGGTGGGGCTCGTCTCCATCACCTCGCCCAACGCCCTGCACAAGGAGATGGCGCTCGCCGCCGTGGCCGCCGGCAAGCACGTCTGGTGCGAGAAGCCGCTGGCCCTCGACGGCGCCGACGCGGCCGAGCTTGCCCGGGCGGCCGCGGCCCGCGGGGTGGTGACCCTGGTCGGCTACAACTACCTGCGCTCGCCGGCCATCCAGCACGCCCGGCGGCTGATCGAGCGGGGCGAGCTGGGGGAGCCCACCTACTTCCGCGCCTGCTTCGACGAGGACTACCTGGCCAGCCCCGACAAGCCCTTCTCCTGGCGCTGCGAGCGGGCCGCGGCCGGCACCGGCACGCTGGGGGACATGGGCAGCCACGCCCTCTGCCTGGGCCGTTTCCTCCTCGGGGAGGTGGCCGAGGTCTGCGCGGACATGGCCACCACCGTGGCGCGCCGCCCGCTGCCCGGCGGCGGCGAGCGGGCGGTGGAGAACGAGGACATCGCCCACGCGCTGCTCCGCTTCCAGCGGGGCGTCATCGGGACGGTGGGGACGAGCCGGGTGGCCTGGGGCCGGAAGAACGGGTTCGACTTCGAGGTGCACGGGACGGGCGGCACCCTCCGCTTCACCCAGGAGCGGTTCAACGAGCTCCAGCTCTTCCTGCCGGGCGAGCCCGACGACCGCAACGGCTTCCGGACGATCCTCACCGGGCCGGCCCACCCGCCCTACGGCAGGTTCAACCCCGCCACCGGCCACGGCCTGGGGTTCAACGAGCTCAAGGTGGCGGAGGCGGCCGAGCTGCTGGCGGCCATCGCCGGCCAGGGCAAGGCCTACCCGGACTTCGGGGAGGCGGCCGCCATCGAGGCGGTCATGGACGCCATGGTCGAGTCGACGGCGCAGCGGCGATGGGTGGCGGTGAAGCGGGTGCCGTGAGGGGGCGGCCATCTAGGGGCCGCGCGCCTCCTCCTCGCGGTAGTGCCGGAGCAGGTCCTCGAGCTGCCGGCCCTCCAGCCGATCGAACCGCTCCTCCAGGACCACCAGGTCCTTCACCCGGTCGGCGCGGAAGTTCCGGAAGCCCTGGCGCAGCTCGCAGAAGCCGGCCAGCGACCAGGTGCGCCCCCAGAAGAAGAGCCCCAGCGGCCAGACCGTGCGCTGGCTGGCCGCGCCGACCCCGTCGACGTAGGCGAAGCGGGCCTTGCGCCGCTCGCGGATGGCCCGGCGCAGCTCGGCCAGGCCGGCGGCCACGCCCTCGGGCACGCCCAGCGGCGGGGAGAAGAGCGCCGCCGCCGAGAGCCGCTCGCGCAGCGCGGGCGGCAGCACCGCCTCCACCTTGCCGAGCACGTCGCCGGCCGCCCGGGCCAGGCCCGGGTCGGCCCAGGTCTGCACCATGCGGGCGCCGAGCACGATGGCCTCGATCTCCTCCTCGGAGAACATGAGCGGGGGCAGGTCGTAGCCGCGCGGCAGCGCGTAGCCCACCCCGGCCTCGCCGAGGATGGGCACGCCCGAGTGCATGAGGTCCCGGACGTCGCGGTAGACGGTCCGCTCCGAGACCTCCAGCTCCTCCGCCAGCGCGCGGGCGGTGTGCACCCCGCGCCGGCGGAGCCGCTGGACGATCCGGAAGAGGCGGTCGGCGCGCCGCACCGGCCGATTCTACCGCTTGCTCTTCTCCCAGAGCCCGAGCGGCGATCCGGCCGGGTCGAGGATCCAGGCGTAGCGCCCGCCGCCATCGGGGATCACCACCTCCTCCTGCACCACGGTGGCCCCGAGCTCCCGGGCCTTGCGGACCGCCGCGGGCAGATCGTCCACCCCGACGTAGGTGAGCCAGCCGGCGAAGCGGCGCAGCTGCGGCTGCGGCTCGGTCAGGCCGCCCGGGAGCCCCTCGCCCGGGGAGATCTCCGCGTAGTACTTCCCGGGGATGGGGAAGCGGGTGATCTTCCAGCCGAAGAGGCGCGAGTAGAAGCTGCCGTCGCGCTCCACCTCCGGCGAGTGCAGCTCCGCGTAGACGAAGGGGTGAGCCATGGGTCTTCCTCCGCGTGCGGCCCCGCGGGGATCGCGGGCGCCGACTGCGCGGAGGAAGGTAGCGAGGGGCTCCTGACAGCGTGCCGTCAGGAGACCGGGGAGGGCCCTGCCCGGGCCCGCCGGCCTCGCCCGCCCGTCGCCGGAGCGGGCGCCGGCCCCTGCGGCCCGGTCCTAGGTCGCCTCGTGGCTGATCTCGCGGTCCTTGGTCTCGGGCATGAAGAGCGTGCCGATGATCGCGGTCATCACCGCCACGACGATGGGGTACCAGAGGCCGTAGTAGATGTCGCCGCTGGCCGCCACCATGGCGAAGGAGATGGTGGGCAGGAAGCCGCCGAACCAGCCGTTGCCGATGTGGTAGGGCAGCGACATGGACGTGTAGCGGATGCGGGCCGGGAACAGCTCCACCAGCCAGGCGGCGATGGGGCCGTACACCATGGTCACGTAGATGACCAGGAGGGTGAGCAGGAGCACCACCATGGGCTTGTTGATGGCGGCGAGGTCGGCCTTGGCCGGGTAGCCGGCGGCGCTGATGGCCGCGCCGGCGTCCTTCTCGAAGGCCGACAGCTTGCCCTTGAAGTCGGCCGCGGCCATCCCCTTACCGCCGAAGCTCTCGATCACCTTGTCGCCCACGCGGATGCTGGCCAAGGTGCCGGCCGGCGCCTCCTCGTTGTGGTAGGGGATGCCCTTCTTGGCCAGGAAGCTCTTGGCCAGGTCGCAGGACTTGTTGAAGGCGGCCTTGCCGATGGGGTCGAACTGGAAGCTGCAGTCGGCGGGGTCGGCCACCACCGTGACCGGGTTCTTCTCCTGGGCCATCTCCAGCGCCGGGTTGGCGAAGCGGGTCAGCCCCTTGAAGATGGGGAAGTAGGTGAGGGCCGCCAGCAGGCAGCCGACCATGATGATGTTGCGCCGGCCGATCTTGTCGGAGAGGGAGCCGAAGACGATGAAGAAGGGCGTGCCGATGAGCAGCGAGCCGGCGATGAAGTAGTTGGCCCATTGCGGGTCGACCTTCAGGGTCTGCTGCAGGAAGAACAGGGCGTAGAACTGGCCCGTGTACCAGACCACCGCCTGGCCGGCCACGCCGCCGAAGAGGACCAGCAGCACCACCTTGAGGTTCTTCCAGCGCAGGAAGGACTCGGTGAGCGGGGCGCGGGAGGCCTTGCCCTCCTCCTTCATGCGCCGGAACACGGGCGACTCCTGGAGCTGGAGCCGGATGTAGACCGAGATGGCGAGCAAGAGGACCGAGAGCAGGAAGGGGATGCGCCAGCCCCAGGCCTCGAACCGCTCCGTGCCCATGCTGCTGCGCGAGATCAGGATCACGAGGAGGGATAGGAACAGCCCCAGGGTGGCGGTGGTCTGGATCCAGGCGGTGAAGTTGCCGCGCCGGCCGGCCGGCGCGTGCTCGGCCACGTAGGTGGCGGCGCCGCCGTACTCGCCGCCCAGCGCCAGGCCCTGCAGCATGCGGGCGCTGATGAGGATGACGGGCGCGGCCACGCCGATGGAGGCGTAGCTGGGCAAGAACCCGACCAGCGCGGTCGAGCCGCCCATGATGAGGATGGTGAGGAGGAAGGTGTACTTGCGGCCGATCAGGTCGCCGAGCCGCCCGAACACCACCGCGCCGAAGGGCCGCACCGCGAAACCGGCGGCGAAGGCCAGGAGGGCGAAGATGAAGCCGGTGGTGGGATCGACCCCGGAGAAGAACTGCCGGCTGATGATCGCCGCCAGCGAGCCGTAGAGGTAGAAGTCGTACCACTCGAACACGGTGCCGAGGGACGAAGCGAAGATGACGCGACGCTCGTCGCGCGTGATGCCCGCCCGGGCGGGGGAGCCGGGCGTTCCTGAGCGGAGCGGGGGTGCCGAGGCGACAGACATGTAACCTCCACCGACGGTGAGAGCGGGGTCAGGGGCCCTAGCGGGCCGAAGGCAAGGGGTTATTCACAGGGTGCGACAATTACAACCTGAACACAGGACAGCTGGTCGCGCCCCTCCCAACAGGGTCTGGCGAGAGCCCTCAAGATCTTCCCAGACCCGTCCGGGGCCCCGGGTGACCAGCTGCGAGCCCGGCTCCGGGAACGGGAGAGCGAGGAGGCGGGCCCGGGCTCGGGCCGTCCCGGCCCGGGTGGTAGGCTCCCGGCAGCCAGCGCGCACGTCGAGGTGACGCACTCGTGGACGCCCGGAGCTGGATCTGGCTGGTGGTGACGGCTTCCTTCGCCGGGTACCTGGCGCTCCTCGTCGAGGCGCGCGCCCGCAGCGCGGGGACCTTCTACCGGCCGGTGCGCGCCGTCCGGCCTCTGGCCGCCGGGGTGGCCGTGGCCTCGAGCTGGATCTCGGCGGCGTCCTATCTCTCGCTCGGCGGGGCCATGGCCCTGTCCGGCCCGGACGGCGGGGTCTACGCCCTGGGCTGGATCGCGGGGTTCGCGCTCCTGGCGCTGCTGGTCACGCCCTACCTCCGGCGCACCGGGCGCCATACCATCGCCCAGCTGGTCCTGGAGCGGTTCGGCTCGCCGGCCGCCGGCGTCGCTGCGGTGGCCTGCACCGCCCTCGTCACCTTCACCTACCTCTCTGCCCAGATCCGCGGCGCGGCCATCGTGCTCTCGCGCATGGCCCCGGTCGCCCTGCCGGTGGCGGTGGGCGCGGCGCTCCTGGTGGTGCTCGGCTACACGGCGCTGGGGCGGCTCAGGACCATCACCTTCGGCCAGGTGGCGCAGTACGCCGTGCTGGCGGGCGCCTTCGCCGTCCTGTCCGCGGCGCTCCTGGGCGCGCTCACCGGAGCCGCCATCCCGCAGCTCGCCCCCTGGGCGCGGCTCGGGGCGCGCGGCGCGGCGCTGCTCGGCGAGCCCCCGGGGCGGCCGCTCGGCCAGGCGGCCGATCACCTGGGCGCGGCGCTCGGCTTCGCGCCGCTCGCCGCCAGCCGGCGCGGCCCGGCGGACCTGGCTGCCTCGGCCCTGGCCCTGATGGCGGGCACCGCCGCCCTGCCGCACATCGTCAGCCGCTTCCTGGCCATGTCCCGGGCCCGCGAGGCGCGGACCTCGGCGGCCTGGGCCCTCGCCTTCATCGCCCTCTTCTACAGCGCGGTCCCGGCGGTGGCGCTGGCGGCGCGGGCGGCGCTCTTCGCGCGGGCCGCCGCCCCGGGGGCGCGCGCGGCCGCGGGCCCGCTCGCGGGCTGGTCGGCCTCGGGGCTGGTGGCGGCCGGCGGGACGGGCGGCGCAGCGGCCGTGCTCCTCCCCGTGCCGGGCGGCGGAGCGCCCCTTTCGGTGGACCCCGACGTGCTGGTCCTGGCCGCGCCGGAGCTGCTCGACCTGCCGCCCTGGGTGGTGGCGGTGGCGGCGGCCGGCGCCCTGGCGGCGGCGGTGTCGGCGGCGGCCGGGTTGGCGATCTCGCTGGGGGCGGCGGCGGCCCGGGACCTGCTCAAGGGCATCCTGTCCCCTCGGCTGCCGGAGCGGGTGGAGCTCCGGGTGTCCCGGCTCGCCGCCGCCGGCCTCACCGCGGTGGCGGCCTGGCTGGCGCTCCATCCCCCGGGGACGGTGGTGCAGACCGTGGGCCTGGCCTTCGGCCTGGCGGCCGCGGCCTTCTTCCCGGCGCTGCTGGCCGCGGCCTTCTGGCGGCGGGCCACCGGGGCAGGGGTGCTGTGCGGGATGACGGCCGGCGCGCTGTTCACCATCGGCTACGTGCACTGGTTCCGCTTCCTCCACCCCGAGCTCGACGGCCCGGCCCACTGGTGGCTGGGGATCTCGCCGGAGGGGATCGGCGCGGTGGGGGCGCTCTTCGGCGGCCTGGTGCTCCTGGCGGTGTCGCTGGCCACCCCCGCGCCGGCCTCCGCCCCGCCGGCGTCCACCCCGTGAGCGAGCTCGACCTCGGTCCCGCCCCCCGGGCCCCGGCGCGGCCACCTCCCCCCGCCTTCCGTGACCTCCTGCGCCGGGCGCTGCGCAGCCCGGGGGGCGAGGCGCTCGGCATGCACGCGCGGGGGGCCAGGGAGTTCGCGGCCGCGCTCTGGGCGGCGGGGCGGGACCCGCTGGCGATCGCCGATCTCCTGGCGCGGCTCGGCGACGCCCTGGTCCGCAGGCTGGTCGCCCTCCACCTCGCGGAGCGCGGGCCTCCGCCTGTGCCCTTCGCCTGGCTGGCCCTGGGCTCCGCCGGCCGCCGCGAGCAGCCGTTCCCCGGCGAGCAGGATCACGCGCTGGTGCTGGACGACGCGGCCGGCGAGGGCGAGCTCTCCTGGTTCCGGGCGCTGGCCGAGCGCGTGGAGGAGGGCCTGGGGGCCGCCGGGCACCCGCCCTGCCAGGGCGGGATCGCCGCGAGCCGGCTGACCCGCCGCCGCGCCGACCTTTGCGCGCGGGTCCGAGAGGCCGTGGACGACCCCAGCCCGGAGGGGGTGCTCGAGGTGGCGGTGCTCCTCGACGGGCGCCGGGTCGCCGGCCGGCTGGGCCTGGCCCAGCTCCGGGCGGAGCTGCTGGCCGGTGCCGAACGCCCGCGCTTCCTGCGCGCGCTGGTCCGCGCCGCGCTCGCCTTCCCGGTCCCGGCACCGCGCCGGCCGCGCCGCGCGCTCCGGGTCGATCTCAAGCGGCAGGCCCTGGCGCCGCTGGTGGTCCTGGCGCGCTGCTACGGCCTGGCGGCGAGGTGCCCGGCCCCCGGGACCTCCGCCCGGCTCGAGGCGGCGCGGGCGGCGGGGCTGCTCGGGGCCGACCTCGCCGGCCCGGCCGCCGGGGCTCTCGGGCTCCTGCTGGGCCTGCGCCTGCGGCAGGAGCTCGGCCGGGGTCCGCTGGCGGCCACGGCCGCTCCGCAGGCCCTCGACGCCGCCGAGGCGCAGGCGGTCCTCCCGGCGCTCCGCATTATCCGCCGGCTCCAGGAGCGGGCGGCGAACCGCTTCGGGCTGGAGTAAGGTCCGGCGCATGGGCGACCTCGCGGCCATGGTGCTGTGCGCCGGGCTGGGCACGCGCCTGCGGCCGCTGACCCGGGTCCTGCCCAAGCCAGCGGCGCCGGTCTGCGACGTGCCCCTGCTCCACTGGACCCTGGCGCTGCTGCGGGGGGCGGGCGTGGGCAGGGCGGTGGTGAACGCGCACCACCTCGCCGGGGAGCTGGCCGAGGTGGCCGGGGCGGGCGCCCGGAAGCTCGGGCTCGAGCTCGCGGTCTCGCACGAGCCGGTCCTGGCCGGGACCGGCGGCGCCCTGCGCGAGGCGCGGCCGCTCCTGGGGGGCGCCGACCCGCTGATCGTGGTGAACGGCGACGTGCTCTTCGACCTGGATCTCGAGGCGGCGCTGGCCGCCCACCGCGCCTCGGGCGCGCTGGCCACCCTGGTGCTCCTGCCCATGCCGGCCGGGGCGCGCTACGCCGCGGTGGAGGTGGATCGGCGGGGCGCCGTCCGCCGCATCGCCGGGGCCTTCGGGCCCGGGGGCCCGGACCTCGCGCCCTGGCACTTCTCCGGGGTGCACCTGCTCTCCGCCGAGCTCCTCGACCGCGTCCCGGCCACGCCGTTCGACGCCGACGTGAACCGGCACGTCTACCCGCCGCTCATGGGCAGCGGCCGCATCCGCGGGTTCGTGGCCGGGGGCTACTGGAACGACCTGGGCACGCCGGCGCGCTACCTGGAGGCCTGCGAGGACGTGCTGGCCGGGCGGGTCCCCCTGGGCCGCTTCGCCGGCGCCGAGCCGCTCTCCGAGGCGGTGGAGCGCCGCAGGGGCGTGCGCGCCGGGCCGGCCGTCGAGCTCGACCCGGCGGCCCGCCTCGCCGGCCCGTGCTACCTCGGACCGGGCGCGCGGGTCGGGGCCGGGGCCGAGGTGGGGCCGCTGGCCGTGATCGGCGCCGGTGCGGTGGTCCCGGCCGGCGCGGTGGTGCGGGGAGCGGTGGTGTGGGCGGGGACCAGGCTCTCGCCCGGCGAGCGCCTGGAGCGGGCGGTGGCGGCCGGCAGCGAGCGGGTCAGCGCCCCGCCTGCACCAGCACCACCGTGACGTTGTCGACGCCGCCGGCGCCGTTGGCCGCCTGGACGAGCTCGGAGGCGGCCAGGCGCAGGTCGCCATGCGCGGCGCGGAGCAGCTCGGCCATCCGGGCGTCGGGGACCATGCCGGAGAGGCCGTCGGAGCAGAGGAGCAGGAGGTCGCCGACCTCGAGCGGGACCTTGACCACGTCCACCTCCACCGTGGGCTTCATGCCCAGCGCCCGCAGGATCACGTTCTTGTGGGGGAAGGCCTTGACCTCGGCGGGCGAGAGCGAGTGCGCCTTCATGTGCTCGGCGAGGAGGGAGTGGTCCTCGGTGAGCTGCCGCAGGTCGCCCCGGCGCCACAGGTAGGCGCGGCTGTCGCCGACGTGACCCACCAGGCCGGCCTGGCCGTCCCGGGGGCAGCTGAGGGCCACCATGGTGGTCCCCATGCCGCGCAGCCGCTCGTCGGTCCCGGCCCGCTCGTGGATGCGGAGGTTGGCCAGCTTCACGCCGGTGAGCAGCCGGTTCTCGTCGTAGCTCCTGGCCGGGTCGAGCTTGTAGGGCCAGGTCGCGTCCTCGTCGCGCCCGGTCAGGCGGAAGAACTCGGCCATCTCCTCCACCGCGATGCGGGCGGCCACCTCGCCGGAGGCGTGCCCGCCCATGCCGTCGGCCACGCAGTACAGGCTCTCCTCGGGCAAGAGGAGGTAGGCGTCCTCGTTGTGGGTCCGCTTGCGACCGACGTCGCTGGCTCCGGCGTGGGTGAAGCGCATTCGGGGCGGAGGTTAGCCCGGGAAGGCGGCCGGGTCGAGGAGGTGGCGGCTCAGGGGATCACCAGCTCCACCCCTGGCCCGGTGGAGATCCGCAGCTGGCGCTCGGCCGCGTGGACGTTCCCGTCGAGGACGAAGCGGGGTCGCTCGGCGGTGAGGACCAGCTCGCGAGCCACCTGGTCGTAGGCGTGCCGTCGACGCCAGGGCAGCCCCGCCCGGAGGCGGGGGAGGTCGAGGGCCAGGGTCAGCAGGGGCGCGGTCACGCCCACCGCGTGGAAGAAGCCCGCCTGCTCGTCGCACCGCTCGAGGGCCCTCAGGCCCAGGCCGAGGTCGGGGGTGGTTCCGGCCAGCAGGGCCAGGAGGCCGTCGACGGGCCATTCCTCGCCGTCGCTCTCCACCCGCACGCGCTCGCGGCGCGAGAGCGCCTCGGCGAAGGGCCCGCCCCGCACCGCCGATCCCACCGCGCGCAGGGCGATCAGGGCCGCGGAGAGCGGGGAGGGATCGAGGGCCGCGCCCCGCCAGGCCTCGACGAAGGTCACGGCCGCCCCGGTGCCGAGGAGGAACCCGAACTGCGGCGGCCCGCCGTCGGCCTCGACCCGGAGCAGGTCCCGCTCCACCGTCTTCAGCGGCTGACCGCGGCGGCGCGCCTCCAGCACGGCGCGGAGGATGGTCTCCGGCGTCCCGGCGATCCCCTGGCCGCGGGCCACGGTGTCCATGGCCCCGCCGCGCAGCAGGAGGAGCCGCGGCAGCGGGGCGCCGCCGCGCACGCCGGCCAGTGCGGTGAGCACCCGCTGGCCGGCGGCGTCCCCGCCGCTCACGCCCAGCACCTCGACCCCGGAGGCGCACAGCCTGCGGACGGCCGCCTCCACCTCGTCGGGCCCACGGGCCTCGAGCACCTCGCCGTCCCCGCCCAGCCGGGCGCGCAGCCGGGCGGCCAGGTCGGGCCGGGCCGGGCCGGGCCGCGCCCGGGGAACGCTGACGATGCCGATGCCACCCATCCGGCGAGGAATCTGGGGCCCCGGGCCACCGCAGGTCAACAGCGACGGGCAGTTTCCCGATGGCGACGCGCTGAATACAATGGCCCGGGATGAGCTTCCTCCACGAGCCTGGGGACCTGGCGCGCACTCCGCTGGCGGCGGTCCTGCTCGAGGCCCTGAACCTGCGCGCCACCGGCGTCCTGGCCGTGCAGCACGGGGGCGGAACCTCTCGCCTCTTCATCCAGCAGGGCAAGCCGGTGGGGGCCCAGGTCGCCGTCGGGGTGCGGCCGCTGGGGCAGCTGCTCCTCCAGGAAGGCGTCATCGACATCGACGCCCTCTCCAAGAGCCTCGCGGCCATGGCCGAGACCCGAAAGCCCCAGGGCGACATCCTGGTGGAGATGGGGGCGGTGAGGCGCGAGGTGGTGGACCAGGCCCTGGCCGAGCAGCAGGCCGGCTACTTCGGCCTCATCGCCGCGCTGGAGGGCGGTACCTACGCCTTCGATGCCACCGCGCCCATCCCCCCCTGGGCCGGCCGCAGCCCCCTCTCGCCCCTGCGCACCATCGTCGACGCCCTGGAGCGTCCGCAGGCGAGCGCCCTGGTGGGCTCGGCGCTCCAGCCGGTCGCGGCCAGCGCCATCCGGCTGGCCTCCAGCTACCGCGACGTGGCCGTCGGGTTCCGCTGGGGCGCCGGGGAGCTGGCCCTGCTCTCCCGGCTGGAGGCGCCGGTGACGCTGGAGGCGTTCTTCGCCCCGGCCGAGGTGGCGCCGGAGCGTGCCCGGGCGATGCTCGCCGCCCTCCTGCTCCTGGGCCTGGCCGTCCCGGCCGGCACCCGCGACAGCGACACCTTGGCGGGCCTGGAGGTGGACCTGGGCACGACCCGCCCCACCGGCTCCTCCCCCGCGCCGCCGGCGCGCCGGAGCGATCCGGCCGAGGCCCGCGCCCGGCGCCAGCGCCTGCTGCAGCAGGCCATGCGGAACATGGGGGTGGGCCCGTTCGCCGGCCGGTCCACGCCCCCGCCCACCGCGGCCGGCGGGCCGGGCGCGGGGGCGCGCCCGGAGGCCGGGACCCCCGCGCCCCGGCCGGCGCCGCCGCCGCCGGACTCCCCCGAGGCGGCCCTGCGCAAGGCGCTGCTCGCGGCGGCGCCCCAGGCCAAGGAGCCGGACCTCTTCGCCCGGCTGGGCCTCTCGCCGGGCGCGGGCAAGGAGGAGGTGAAGCAGGCGTTCCTCTCGCTGGCGCGCCAGTTCCACCCGGACCGCTTCGCCGCGCCCTCGCTCTCGGACATGGCCGAGACGGTCAAGGACTTCTTCACCGCCGTGAACGAGGCCTACGAGACGCTCTCCGACGACCGCCGTCGCAACGCCTACCTGGCCCACCACGGCGAGGTCTCCGCGGACCGCTCCGAGGCGGCGCAGATCGACTTCCGCAAGGGGGACGCCTGCCTGCGGACGCGCGACTTCGTGCGGGCCCGCGGCTTCTTCGAGGCGGCGCTGCGGACCGACCAGCGGGCCGAATACAAGGCGGCCCTGGCGCTGGCAATCCTCTCCGACCCCGCCGCCAGGGAGCGCGAGCGGGCCCGGGCGCTCGCCGAGGAGGCGCTGTCCGACCCCAGCTGCGACCGGGCCGCCTACGTGGCCGGCCTCCTGGCCCGGGACGACCGGGACGACGCCCGCGCCGAGAAGCACTTCCGGGCGGCGGTGGCGGCCAACCCCCGCAATGCCGAGGCCGTCCGCGAGCTGCGCATCCTGGAGCGCAAGCGAGCCCGGTGAGGGGAAGCCGGCGCGGCGATCCCCGCCTTGACTCGCGCCAGCTTCTGCGGCCAGATTGACCCGTCGCGTGACTGGAACGTGAGGGGACCTTGGCGAAGCAGCACCTGCTCCTCGTCGACGGCGATCCCAAATCACTGCGGGTGATGGAGGTCTCGCTCAAGAAGGCGGGCTTCTCGGTGACCACCGCGGTGAACGGCAGCGACGCCCTGGCCAAGTGCGAGCTCTCCCCCCCCGACCTGATCCTCGCCGACACCAAGATGCCGGAGATGGACGGCTTCGAGCTGTGCCGCCGCCTCAAGACCGACGAGCGCTACCGCGGCACGCCCTTCATCTTCCTCACCGGCCAGAAGTCGGTCGAGTTCAAGGTCAAGGGGCTGGAGCTGGGGGTCGAGGACTACCTGACCAAGCCCATCTACATCAAGGAGATCGTCACCCGGGTGAAGATCCTCCTCCAGAAGAAGGAGAAGGAGCGCCTGGAGAAGAAGGACCTCAAGGCCAGCTTCGCCGGCAGCCTCTCCGACATGGGCGTCGTGGACCTGGTCCAGACCCTGGAGATGGGGAAGAAGTCCGGCGCGCTGCACGTCAAGAACCGCAAGGGCGTCGAGGCGGTCTGCTTCTTCCGCGACGGCAGGATCATGGACTGCGAGCTCTCCGGGAAGCTGACCGGGGAGAACGCCTTCTACCGCTTGCTCAACTGGCAGGAAGGCGAGTTCGCCATCGAGTTCAAGCCCATCGAGCGGGAGGAGCGCATCCCGGTCTCGACCCAGGGCCTGCTCATGGAGGGCATGCGCCGCATCGACGAGTGGGGACGCATCGTCGAGCAGCTCCCCGCGCTCGACCGGGTCTTCCAGATCGACTATCGGCTCCTGGCCGAGCGGCTGGCGGAGATCCCCGACGACGTGAACGCGCTCCTCCGCCTCTTCGACGGGCGCCGGACGCTGGAGCAGGTCATCGAGGAGGCCGACTACGACGACCTGGCCGCGGCCGGGGTCATCTCCAAGCTCTTCTTCGAGGGGCTCATCCGGGAGAAGGAGGGGGCGGCGGGCGAGGAGCCGGCCGCGCCCGGCCCTTCGGTGGGGGCCGAGGAGAGGGGTCCCTCCCACACGCCCCCACCGGTCGCGGGTGGGCCCGAGGCGGACGGCGTGGACTGGTTCGCCGGGCCGATGCCGGGCGGGCCGGGCAGCGCCGACGCGCCCTCGCCGCCGCCGAGGCCGGCCGCGCCGCCGACCGAGCCGCCGCCCCCACGCCCGTCCGCCGGTCCGCCCGGGCACGCCCCCGCCGGCGCGCCGCCGCCGGCCGCCGGGCCTCGCCCCGCCCCGCCGGGCCCGCGCGCGCCCACCCAGTTCTCCATCCCGGTTCCGCCCCCGGGGACGGTCCCCCTTCCGCCCTCGCTCCTCGGCCCGCGCACGGTGGTGAACGCCCCGGCCGCCCCTGCTCCCCTCGCCCGGGACGCCGCCGCGCCGGCCCGTCCCCCACCGCCCCCGGCGCAGCCGGGGCCGCCCTCGCGCCCGGCGACCCGCCAGGTCCCGGCGGTCCCGCAGCCTCCTCCGCTCGCGGCCGTGCGGACCACCGCGCGGCGGCGGTCGCGCCTGCCCCTCGCCCTGGCGTTCGCCGCCATCCTGGCCGCGGCCGTCGCCGCCGGCTGGTACGCGCTGGGGATGCCGGGGCTGCCGCGCTGAGCGGGTGGAACGCCCCTCCCCGGCCCCCCCTCCGGGCCGGGAACGCTCGCGCCGGCGGGCGTCCCGGGTTAGAAGTCGGCGCCGACCATGCGCGTCCTGGGCATCGAGACCTCGTGCGACGAGACCGCCGCCGCGGTGGTGGAGGACGGGCGCCGGGCGCTCTCGGACGTGGTGGCCACGCAGATCGAGATCCACCGGCGCTGGGGCGGGGTGGTGCCCGAGCTGGCCAGCCGGAACCACGTGGTCCAGATGATGCCGGTGGTGGACGAGGCGCTCTCCCGCGCCGGCGTCGGCCCGGAGTCGCTGGACGCGGTGGCGGTGACGAGCGGGCCGGGGCTGGTGGGGGCGCTCCTGGTGGGCGTGCAGGCCGCCAAGGCCCTGGCCCTGGCCTGGGGGAAGCCGCTCGTCCCGGTGAACCACCTCGAGGGGCACCTGGTGGCCGCCTTCCTCGGCGAGCCGCAGCCTGCCTTCCCCTACCTGGGGCTGGTGGTGTCGGGCGGCCACACCTCCCTCTACGCCGCCCGCGGCTTCGGCGACTACGGGCTCCTGGGCCAGACCCGCGACGACGCAGCCGGCGAGGCCTTCGACAAGGGCGCCAAGCTCCTCGGCCTGCCCTACCCCGGGGGCGTGGCCATCGACCGGCTGGCCAAGGAGGGCGACCCCCAGGCCCTCCGGTTCCCCCGGGCCATCGTCAAGGGATCCGACCTCGACTTCAGCTTCTCCGGGCTCAAGACGGCGCTGCTGCACCACGTCCGCAAGCACGGCGTCCCCGAGGGGAAGGATCTGGCCGATCTCTGCGCCAGCTACCAGGAGGCCATCGTCCGGGCGCTGGTCGACAAGGCCATCCGCGCGGCCCGGCGGCTCTCCTTCGAGCGGCTGGTCCTCTCCGGCGGCGTGGCGGCCAACAGCCGCCTGCGCGCGGTGGTTTCGGCGCGGGCCGCCGAGTACGAGGGCATGAGCGCCATCCTCCCTCCGGCGCGGCTCTGCACCGACAACGCGGCCATGATCGCCGTGGCCGGCACCCACGCGCACGAGCGCGGGGTGCGGGCCGACGCGAGCCTGAACGCCGACCCCGCCTGGCGGCTTTAGGGGTAGGCTCGAGGCGTGTACCCCAGCCCGCGGGCGCTGCTCGAGCGCCACGACCTGCAGGCCAAGAAGTCCTGGGGGCAGAACTTCCTCGGCGACCCCGGGGTGCTCGACGAGATCGCCGCGCTGGCCGCCCCGGCCGCCGGGGAGGCGGTGATCGAGCTGGGCGCAGGGCTGGGCCACCTCACCGTGCGGCTCCTGGAGCGGGGGGCGCGGGTGGTGGCGGTGGAGCGGGACCGGGACATGGCCCGGGTGCTGCGCGCCGAGCTGGGGGAGCGGATCACGCTCCTCGAGGCCGACGCCGCCCGGCTCGACTGGGCCGATCTGGCCCGGCGCCTGGGGACGCGGGACCTGCCGGGTGGCCCCCCGCGGCTGGCGGTGGCGGGAAACCTCCCCTACCACCTGTCGAGCCCCATCCTCTTCTCGCTGCTCGACGCCGCCCACTGCCTGCGAAGGGCGGTGCTGCTCCTGCAGCGCGAGGTGGCGGAGCGGCTGGCCGCGACCCCGGGCGCGCGCCAGGCCGGGCTGCTCTCGGTGCTCCTGCAGCGGGAGGCGGAGGTGGAGCTGGCCCGCCGCGTGCCGCCGGGCGCGTTCTGGCCCCCGCCGCGGGTGCAGAGCGCGGTCCTGGTGGGGAGGTTCCGGGCGGAGGTGGACCCGGTGGTGGACGAGGCCCGCTTCCGCCGGCTGGTGAAGGCCGGCTTCGGCCAACGGCGGAAGACGCTCCGCAACGCGCTCGAGGCGGCGCAGGTCGCGCCGGCCGCGCGCCTGGAGGAGGCCCTGGCGGCGGCCGGCGTCGATCCCTCTCGGCGGGGCGAGACCCTGTCGGTCGCGGAGTGGGCCGCGCTGGAGCGAGCACTGGGCCCGGTGCCGAGCCCCTGAGCGCCCTGCCGGGGGGCGAGCGCAACCCTCCCCTGCCGCCGGGGTTGGACGGGTCGGGGGAGAAGGAAGGGGAGTCCCCATGCGTCGGCATCCCTCGCCCGCGGCCAGCGCGGGCCCCGTCGCGCCCTGCCTGATCGTCGCCGCCTCGCTTCCCCTCGCACTGGCGGTGGCAGGCTGCGGCGGCAAGGGGGCGGGCGAGGGCGGTGACCTGACCGTCGCCGGCCGGACCCGGGCCGTGCAGGAGACGGTGGCCTCCGCGCCGGAGTGCACCTCGCTCACCCCCTTCTACTGGGAGATGGGGGACGCCTCCGGAAGGCTGGCGAGCGGGGCGGGGGGCGAGGAGGGGGCGGCGGTGGACCCGTCCGTGGCCATGCCCATCGCCTCGGCCTCGAAGCTCATCTTCGGCGCCTATGCCCTGGAGCGGCAGTCCCTGGCCGAGATCGCGGCGGCCGGGGACATCCCCTACCTGAACTTCACGAGCGGCTACCACGGCCTGTCGGACCTGCTGTGCGACCTGGCCGCCACCGTCGGCGGCTGCCTGCAGGCGGGCGCCAACGGCGCGCTCACGCCCGGCGACGTGGGCAGGTTCTACTACAACGGCGCCCACCTCCAGGCCTACGCGGTCGCCGTCTCCCGGCTGGGCGACGACTGCTCGGACACCTACCCCTGCACGCCCAAGCTCTCCGACGAGGTGCAGGCGTGGATCGGCGACATCGGGCTCGGCTACGGGACGCCGGGCCTGGCCGGGGGCGCCAGGATCTCCCCCAGCGGCTACGCCCTGTTCCTGCGGCACATCCTGGCCGGGGACCTGGCCATCCGCGATCACCTGGGAGAGGCCGCGGTCTGCGCCTGGACGCACCACGACGACTGCGGCGCGCTCTACAGCCCGGTGAACGAGAGCTCGCCGGCCGCGACGGGCAACGACGTGAGCGACCTCCGATGGCACTACTCCTTGGCCCACTGGGTCGAGGACGACGGCGCCTTCAGCAGCGCCGGAGCGTTCGGCTTCTACCCCTTCCTCGACGCGTCGAGGACCTACTACGGGATCCTGGCGCGTCACGACACGAGGGTCGGGGCGATGCCCCCGCCCTACTACGCCTCGGTGGCCTGCGGCCGGCTCATCCGGGCGGCCTGGCTGAGCGGCGCGGCGCAGCAGGGAGCGCGGAGCGAGCCATCACGGGTGAAGACCACGGGCGCCCGTCCGCCGAACCCTCTGCCCGCCCGCCCAACTGTCGAACGGGCGCCCGTGGAACCCTCGGGGGCCTAGAGGCCGCCCGCCCGCGCGGTGGCGAGGAGCAGGCTCATGTTGCGGGCGCCGTTCTCGCCGAGATAGCGGCGGAACGCGGCCGCGTCGAGCCGCATGCTCTCGATGGTCGCCGAGACGATGGTCTCGTAGCTCGGGGCGTTCGGCTTCCTGAGCTCGATGGCGATCTTGAGGATGGCCCGCTGGAACGCCGGGTCGATGCCGTCCGCCCCGGGCTCGCCCTGGGCCTGACGGGCCCGGACCACCGCCTGCCTCGCCGCGCTTCGGCCGCCCATCCGGAACCTCCGCCTCGCCGCCGGGATGCGGAAACGGCCTGACCATACGTGACGTGACGTGGCATGTCAAACGGAACTGTGATCGCCGGATCAGTGCTAGCACGATCCAATTGTCAGATAGGAGCGGGCCCGGCGCCGGTTGCGGAACGTCGGATCGCCGTGGCAGCCTGCGGAAGGCGCCCTCTACCGAATGGACCGCCCCCGGCACATCGCCATCGAAGGGCCCATCGGCGTGGGCAAGACCTCCCTCGCCCAGATCCTGGCCGAGCGGTTCGGCGGGCGCCTCGTGCTGGAGGAGCCGCAGGAGAACCCGTTCCTGCCGGGCTTCTACGCCGACCGCCGCAAGTACGCCTTCCAGGCGCAGATCTTCTTCCTGCTCTCCCGCTACCGGCAGCAGGAGGCGCTGCTGCAGCAGGACCTGTTCAGCCAGTCCACCGTCGCCGACTACCTCTTCGCCAAGGACCGCATCTTCGCCGCCCTGAACCTCGATCCCGCGGAGCTGGCGCTCTACCACCAGGTGTACGACCTGCTGGGCCCGCGGGTGGCGCGCCCCGACCTCGTCGTCTACCTGCAGGCGCGAACCGAGGTCCTCCATGCCCGCATCCGGCGGCGCGGGCGGGACTACGAGCGCGGCATCGAGACCGCGTACCTCGACGC
>Ga0335069_10003946_pt1 | contig 22182 bp, 26 predicted proteins | sample Lox_Sample_11_FD_206714 | JGI IMG/M metagenome (GOLD analysis project Ga0335069, IMG submission 206714) | Soil microbial communities from Loxahatchee National Wildlife Refuge, Florida, United States - Lox_Sample_1.1 | ecosystem: Environmental > Terrestrial > Soil > Wetlands | place: USA...
CTCTGCCCAGGGTCCGATCATCCCGATCGGCGCGCCGCTCTTAGCGCTGACGCCGATCAGCCCGTTCCGGCCGCGGCGGTGGCGCGGCGCGCTGCTGCCGGACCGCGCCGACGTCACCATCGAAGTGCTGGAAGCAGAGAAGCGTCCGGTCGCCGCGGTCGCCGATCACGACGAAGTCCGCTCGGTCCGCACCGTCGACATCAGCCTCGATCACAGCATCTCGATGCATATGCTGTTTGATCCGGGCCACAATCTCGACGAACGGATTCTGGGCGAGCAGTTTGGCTATTGAAATATCCAGATTCGCTGCAAAATCCCCCTTTTCAGCGGTCCGCGCCGGGCCAAACCTTAACCACGCCTTAACGGCGATTCTCTAGTTTCGCGCCGGTGGGGCCGGACGCGGAGGCGTTGGCCGCGCCGGAGACTTTATGGTCCGCATCGACTTCACCCGCCTGCGCTTTCTGGTCATCGAAGACAGCGCGCATATGCGGCGAATCCTGCGCACATTGCTGCTCGGATTCGGTGCGCGGGAAGTCCATGAAGCCGAGGACGGCGCATCGGGCCTCGAAGGCTTCACCCATTACCTGCCCGACATCATTATCTGCGATTGGGTGCTGCCGATCTTCGACGGCCTCGAACTCGCGCAGATGATCCGCCAGCCCGGCGCCAATGTGAATCCCTACGTGCCGATCATCATGCTCACCGGACATTCCGACAAGAAGCGCGTGATGGTCGCGCGCGATGCCGGAGTCACCGAATTCCTCACCAAGCCGATCTCGCCGAAATCGCTCTACGAGCGCATTGTCAATGTCATCGTCAGGCCGCGTCCCTTCGTGAAGACCAAGACCTATTTCGGCCCCGACCGAAGGCGCAACGTCAACCCGAACTACGTCGGCGTGGAGCGGCGCAAGACCGTCAAAAGCGACCTGGTGCGCCAGGATCATCTCATCGACAAAGCCAAAATCCTGACCTGATACGGATGGCAAGGAGTACCGACGCCGATGGCGCGCAAGGATCAACGTAAGGATCAACGCAAGGACCAAGATCCGCTGGTCGTCACTTATGCCGACCATGAGGTCATCACGCCGCCGAACCCGCTGCGCAAAGCCGTTGCGCCGGCAGGTTCCGATGACGACGATCCGGTCGCGCGCGCCGAGGCGGCCCTGGAACAGCTGTCATCGGAATTCTCGAGCTGGATGCTGGCGGAATGCGAACGCCTCGAAACGGCGCGTCAGGCGATCAAGCTCTTAGGCATGACCGAGCACGCGCATGACGCCCTCTTCCGCGCCGCGCATGACGTCAAGGGCGAAGCTTTCACGTTCGGCTATCCGGAGGTTGTCGGCGTCGCCGACAGCCTGTGCCGGCTGCTCGAACATACCCCGAAAATCGCGCGCATCCCGCTGGTTCTGGTCGACCAGCATGTCGACGCCGTGCGCGCCATGACCCGGGAAGTCGCGCGCAGCGACAGAGCCGAAGTTGCCGGTGAACTGGTGCGGCGGCTGCGCGAGGTCACCGATGATTTCCTCAGGCGCGAAAACGAATTCCGGCCCGAATATCTGGAAACCATTTTCGCGCCGTCGCTCGTGCCCGGCACGCCCGAAAGCTGAAGCGCAAGCTCACGCCGCCGCCGAGTGCTCGTCGTAATCGAGCGCCGCGAGCTCGTCGCAAAATAGCCGCGCCTCCTCGCGCGCAGCCTCGGTGGCGAAGCGCCGCAACAGCGTGAGCAGCGGCGCCAACTCGTCGAGATCTTCGTTCTCGCACCGAGTCAGGACACGCTCGATCATGCGCCGCTTGAGCCGCGTCGCACCGCCCGGCTCGAGCAGCACGCCTTCGCGTAGCGCCTCGACCGCTTCCTTGAAAGCGGGATAGGTCGACGCAGGCAATTGCGCCTTTTCGAACAAGGCCCGCAATCCGGCCGCGCCGCGATCATGAATAAGCCCGGAGACGCGTGCGACCGGCATGCCGGCCAGCTCGGCGAGCGCTTCCTCGAACAGCACGATGTTGCCGGACAACAGCGCGCGCAGGATCAGGCCGGCGGTGAGCTGGCCGCTGGCGCAGAGATGGCGTATCAAGGGGCCGAGCTCGGTCCGCGGCGCGTCGGCAGCGATGGTCACAGTCGCCTTTTCGCAAGCCTCGCGCGCGACGCGGCGCGCGTGCTCGGAGTCGAGCCAAGCGCGCCCGGCGACGAACCCGGCGAGCGTCTCGGAGAGCTTTATCACCAGCGCCTGACGAGTGGCGGCCGGAATATCGTCTCGCACCAGAAGCGCCTCGCGCAGCGCAGCCAGATGGCCGAAACGATCGACAATGCGGTCGAGCGAGAACGGCGCGATGTCGGCATCGAAATTCTCGACCAGGATCAGGCATGATTCGGCGGTGCCGATCTCGGCGATCGCGGCGGCGACCGAGCGCGGCAGCCCGGCGCGGCTGGCGATCGCGGCCTGGACTGCGGTGGTTCCGGTCGCCGCGGCGTCGACCAGATCAGCGTCGACAAAGAGCGGCGACAGCGCATAAACCGGCGCCGCGATCTGCGGCTGATCGGCGGCCAGCGCCAGCACGATGGCCGGCGGTGCGTCGGGGCTAGCGGCCAGCGCATCGGCGAGCGAACGGCGCACCAAGGGCGACGGATCGTCGAGCAGCATCAGCATGGCGCCTTCGGCAGCACCTAGATCATCGGGCGAGAGGTCCGAATAGAGGTAGGCGCGGGCCAGTGCGCTGGTGGCTTCAGCCCGGTCGCTGGCCGGCGCGGTGCGGATCCATTGCAGGAAATCGCGGACGATCATTGGTCGCTCAGATCACGCGGAAGTAGGACGATTCCGATGCTAAGGCTTGGCCGATTAACAAAGCGTTCACCATAAAAGCTTTTGTGGTTCCTCATGTTTCCAGCTTCGTTGCACTAGCCGCTCTTGCCGTCGTCCTTGAACAGATCGCTCATCGCGTGCGGGCTCGTCCCGGTCACCCAGAGCTGGCTCACCATCGCGGCCACCGGCGTCGAGCGTCCCGGATCCGTGAACAGGCTGTGGAACACTTGCGTATTGGCCACGGATGGCGACGGCGGGGTCGCCGCGGCGAAGGCATTGGTGACGCCGGCGGTATCCGGAACGATCGCGGCCGCGGTCTTGGTCGCGTCGGGCGTCGGCCGATTCGACGTCGTCGCATTTGAGGTCGCCGTATTCGGTTTCGGCGCGGCAAATGCGGTGATGGATGGCGGGGCCATCGTCGGCGCCGGCATCGCGCTCGGCTTGATCGAGGACGTTGTCGTGGTTGCCGCTGCCTGGGCCACATCAGTTGCGCCGCTGACCGGCCGCTCGCGGGCGGCGACGTCATAGCGCGCGGTCAGGACATCGCGCACCTGCGCGATACTTCGCGCCGCGCCGGTCGTGTGGTCGTAAAAAATCGAGGAATTGGCACGTGCGGCGCTCGGAAACAGGCTCGCCGCCGAGGCATTGGGATCGGCGGCAGCCGCATCGATCAGCTTGGCTGCGCCGCCGACGCCGAGAAAATGCGCGATATAGAGTTCGCCCTCGCTCGGCGTGCGGCCGAGCTTCTGCGCGAGCAGCGTCGTATTTTCCTTGGTGAAAGCGCCGGCCATCGCCGCATTGGCCGCGGGATCGTTGCGCAGCTTGAGGATCGCGCTGCGCATCGTCGGGTCCTGCACCTCGTACTTGCCGGACGCGGTCTTGGTGATGGCATCGGCATATTGGCCATAGCCCAGCGACGCGCCCGACAGTTTCATTGTCGCCAGCCAGGTCTGTTCGATGAACTGGAACAAGCCGCGAGCCGACGAGGTCGCCGCACCGGCCTGCGGATTGAGCCCGGACTCGACTTGCGCCGTCGCCAATAGATATTGAAAGCTCGTGCCGGTGGCCTGAGCTGCCTGACGAATAGCGCCGATGACCGCAGAACCCGCGGTCGAATTGCTGGAATCGACCAGCATGCTTTGGTGCTCCCCTCGCCGGCTCCCACCGGGTATCACGAGCTTTAGTGATCATTAACAAGTATGGTAAACGGGAACTTAACGCCTTGAAGGAATGGAGAGAAAAATGAGCCAAACCAGCCAGCAAGCGCCCCTCCGGCACAAGCGCGGGGGCCTCTATTTCGAGGATTTCGTGGTCGGAGAGACCACCGAGCACCGCTATACGCGGACCGTCACCCAGATGGACAACATGCTGTTCTCCAACATGACCCTTAACCCGCAGCCGCTCCATATCGACCGGCATTTCTGCGAGCAGGAGACCGAATGGGGCCAGCCGCTGATGAACTCGCTGTTCACGCTCGGGCTGATGATCGGCATCCAGGTCTCCGACATGACGGTCGGCACCACCATCGCCAATCTCGGCATGACCAATGTCAAATTCCCGCACCCGCTGTTCGAGGGCGACACCGTGCATTGCTCGACCGAAGTGATCGCCAAGCGCGAATCGAAATCGCGGCCCGGCGCCGGCATCGTCGAATTCCACCACCGCGCCTTCAATCAGGACAACAAGCTCGTGGCCGAATGCCAGCGGCAGGCGTTCATCCGCATGCGGCCGAAATAGCGATTCGGCCGAGCTGCGTGACCCATGCTGCTCAATATCAGCCAGATCGGCCAAATCGCCCTTCCGGTCAGCGACGTCGATCAGGCGGAAGCTTTCTACGGCGATGTGCTCGGACTGCGGAAGCTCTACCGCTACGGCGACCTGACATTTTTCGACTGCGCCGGCGTGCGGCTGTTGCTCGAAAAAACGACCGACACGAAGGACATGCGGCGGCGCGGCTGCATTTACTTTCGCTGCACCGACATTGCGCTCGCGGTCGCCGAACTCACGAAGCGCGGGCTGTCCTTCACCACCAGACCGCACTTGATCGCCAAAATGGACGACCATGACCTTTGGATGGCGTTCTTCACCGATCCCGATGGGCACACCTTGGCACTAATGCACGAGGCGCCTAAGGGATATTCCCCGCCGCCAACAGATTAGAGTGCGATGCGATCCCTCCTGTTCGTTCCCGCCGACAGCCCGCGTAAGCTCGAGAAGGGCATGGTGAGTGGCGCCGATGCGCTGATCATCGACCTTGAAGATTCGATCGCGGTCGACGGCAAGGCTAAGGCGCGGCAAAGTGCGGCGGCCTTCCTCAAAGAGGTCATGCCCAGCGCCGCGCGGCCGATCATCCTGGTGCGCGTCAACGGGCTACAGACCGGCTTCACCGATGCCGATCTCGACGCCATCGCGCCGGCCAAGCCCGACGCCATCATGCTGCCGAAGGCCGAAGGCGGCGCCTCCGTCGTTCATGTCGACGCCAAGCTTGCGGTGCGCGAGGCGCAAAACGCCCTGCCCGACGGCCATATCAAAGTCCTTCCGATCGCGACCGAAACTGCGGCGGCGATGTTTCTCGCCGGCACCTTTGCCGGATCGAGCAAGCGCCTGATCGGCCTGACCTGGGGCGCCGAAGACCTCTCCGCCGAGCTTGGCGCGCAGGCCAATCGCGACGCGGCTGGCCGTTTCCTCGATCCGTACCGCCTCGCCCGCGTGTTGTGTCTTGCCGGCGCGGCAGCAGCGGGCATTCCCGCGATCGACACGGTCTATGTCGATTTCCACAATGCGGATGGTTTCCGACGCGAATGCGAGGACGCTTGCCGCGACGGTTTCACCGGCAAGATGGCGATCCATCCGGCGCAGGTGCCGATCATCAACGAAGTGTTCACGCCCGCCGCGAAAGCTGTCGAACATGCACGCGCCGTGATCGCGGCTTTTGCCGCCAATCCCGGCGCCGGTGTGGTCGGCATCGGCGGCGTCATGTACGACCGGCCGCATCTCGTGCGCGCCAAGCAATTGCTGGCGCGGGCGGAAGCGCAGAAATAGAGTCCGCGCGCAGCCACGTCGCGGTTTCGCAAGCCATATGGGTTCACAAACCCATGGGTTCAAAAAACCACGGGTTCATAAGCATTGGTTTAGGAGGGACACATGAACCTCCCTCGAATATCGATCGTTGGGGGCGGTATCGGTGCTTTGAGCGCGGCACTCGCGCTGCAACATTTCGGCTATCGCGTGCGTGTCTTCGAACAAGCACGGGAGCTCCGCGAAGTCGGTGCAGGTGTTGTGATTACGCCGAATGCAATGCATGCGCTCGACTTTCTGGGTGTGGGCGAACGAGTCGCCGAAGAAGCCGGTCCCACCGAGGCATTTGTTGTGAGCCGCCACTTTGCGACAGGCGAAGTGCTGAAAGCCAGGCCGCAAAACGATTTCGGCGTGAGATACGGAGCCGCTTACCATCAGGTTCACCGTGTCGATCTGCACACCGCATTGGTATCGGCCGTCAGCCGAAACGATCCGGATTGCCTGCTCGTCGGCCACGCCTTTGAGGCTCTTAGGCAAGATCCCGAAAATCTCGTTGCAACGTTCGCGAATGGGAAGACATTCGCAAGCGATGTCTTGATCGGCTGCGATGGAGCCGCCTCGAAAGTACGAGCCTGTGTGTTCGGCGACGAAGTCGTGAACTACACGGGTCAAGTGGCGTTTCGTGCGCTTTTGCCGATGGCCGACGTACCGGCAATCATCCACGAGCATCCCTTTGCCATGTTCGTCGGCGTCAATCGGTACTTTCTTCACTATCCATTGCGCCATCGAACGATGATGAATGTGATTGGGGTCGGCCGCGAACTGCGTTGGCAGGAGGAAGGATGGCGGGTCGCCGCCACCGTGGACGAGTTTGCGAGCCACTATCACGATCTTTATCCTCCCGCATTGCAGTTAATCCGCGCGATTAATCCCCGCAATTTGTTCAAGTGGGGTCTTCGTGACCGCGAACCGCTCAAGCGCTACACGAAAGGACGGGTCACGATGCTCGGTGATGCCGCCCATCCGATGACACCATTCCTCGGTCAGGGTGCATGCATGGCCATCGAGGACGCGATGGTACTCGGGCGCGCGTGCGCTGCTTCAAGCAACTTCGAGGAAGCATTCTGCACGTATGAAAATACGCGACGGGAGCGCGCTAACGGTGTTCAACTCGCCTCACGCCGGCACGCCGATGAGATTCAGGGCGCCACGGCGAAAGGACCGAACCCCGGAGCAGACGCCTCGGATCGCGGCTTGTACTCATATAATCCGGTTACAGTACCGCTGACGCGACCGGGCGGTAATAAATAAAGCAGTTGATCGCTCAAGCGTGATGAGGAGAGCCGCGAATGCGTACAGCCAAAGTGACCGCCCTCCTTGGCCTTGCAGCGCAGCTGCTTTTGCTCGGCCCATCAGGCGCCGCCGATTATCCCTCAAGGCCGATCAAACTCCTGGTTGGCGCGTCGGCCGGAGGAACCACCGATACCATGGCGAGGGCAATCGCCGAGCCGCTATCGAACCTGTTCGGAAAGCCTGTGCTTGTCGAAAACCGGCCTGGCGCCGGTGGCAACATCGCGGCCGAGGCGGTCGCGCGCTCGGCGCCCGACGGCTATACGCTGCTGGTCAGCTTCACGAGCCACACCATCAATGCAACGCTCTATCCGAATCTGCCATTCGATCCAGTCGCGGACTTCACGCCGATCGCGATGATTTCGACCGTGCCGAGCTTGCTGGTCGGCAATCCGAAGATTCCAGCGCAAAATCTCAAGGAGCTGATCGCTTTGGCCAAGGCCAAGCCCGGCGCGCTCACAATGGCGATCGGCGGCATCGGCTCGTCGCTCCATCTTGCCGGGGACCGATTCAAGATGATGGCCGACGTCAATATCGTCAACGTGCCCTACAAGGGAACGGCGCCGGCGCTGACCGACGTCTTGGGCGGGCAGGTCGATTTGATGTTCATCAGTCTCGTCACCGGCACCGCCCAGGTAAAGGCCGGCAATTTGCGCGCCTACGGGGTCACGAGCGCGGCGCGGCAACCGTCATTTCCGGATCTGCCGGCGATCGGCGAAATCGTTCCGGACTTCGAGTCGCAGGCGTGGTTCGGCGTGTTTGGTCCGGCAAAGCTTGCGGACGAGATTGTCGGCAAGCTCAATCGCGCCGTGGTCGACGCACTCAAGGACACGAAGATGCGCGAGCAGCTCCTGCGCGAGGGCGCCAGTCCGGCGGCATTGACGCCGGCCGAATTTGCCGCGTTCGTGCGTCAGGATATCGAGCGCTGGGCGCCCGTCGTCAGAAGCTCCGGGGCGAAGCCCGAATAGGCGCGCGCCGAGCGTCGTGCCGGGCGCGGAATAATCCATAGCCGCTCGTTGTTAGCTGTCTCGGAGGGGTATCTGGAGGCGAGCATGAAACAATTTTGGTTGATGGTCGGTGTCGGCCTCGTCGCAACCGGGCTCGTGACGACGCCGGCGGCGGCGCAGAATTACCCTTGGTGCTCGATCTATAGCGGCGACATGGGCGGCGCCAAGAATTGCGGCTTCATCAGCTTCGAACAATGCATGGAGAATGTCCGCGGCATCGGCGGCTTCTGCCAGCGCAACGACTGGTACCGCCCACCGGCCGGAGCAACGGGGCGCGTCCCGGCACGTACCCACTATTGAGCCGGTCCACGGTTCTCCGCGGCGCGCCTGCAGAAGATCGGCTGACGCGCCGCCAGATCAGGCCGTATCGGCTCGAGCGATTATTTTGCCGCCGCCGGGAATGCCGGTAATTTTTCGATGTCGCGGGCGTCGTGCTGGATGATCAGCGTGGCCTTGTAAGTCGCCACGATCCCTTTCAGCCGCGCGATCGAAGCCAGCGTTTGCGCGCGATCGTAGTTGAACCAGGGCACGCCGTTGTTCTCGTAATTCTCGCGGAAATGCACGGCATCGCCTGAGATCACCACATTGCCGGTCTGCGGCAGCTTGACCAGGAGGCTGTGATGGCCCGGCGTGTGTCCGGGAGTGTTCAGCATGATGACGCTGCCGTCGCCGAACACATCCTTGTCGTTTGCCTGCGGCTCCACTTTGTTCTCGCCTTTGGTCCAGCCCTCGAACGGCTTGAAATTGACACCGGCGGCCGGATTAGGCGCGGTGATCGCGTTCCAGTCGCCTTGACCGATCAGCAGCGTCGCCTTCGGAAACGATACGACCTGGCCGGTATGGTCGGCGTGGTAGTGGCTGATGCCGACATAGGTGATCTGCTCGGGCTTGACGCCGATCTTATCCAGCTGATCGACGATGCTCACCTTCGGTGCCACGTTGGGCGCGGTCATGGAATGGCCGGTATCCCAGAGCAGATATTGGTCGCCGTGCTTGACGAGATAACAGCTGAACACGAATTGGATTTTCAAATCGCCGTAGGAGAACGTGTCGGAGAAGCGCTCATTGACCGCGGTCGGCGCCTGCGGCGTGCCGCAATCGGCGAGACGCATCAGCGACACATCTGCGGCCGCTTGCGCGGCGGAGGTCTGGAGAGCGAACAGGCCGATGCAGAGCCCGGCCAAAAGCAAAGGCGAAATGTGCAAAGTCGAAATTCGACGCATTAGTCTCCCTCCCTTGAATTTCAGGCCTGTGTTGTAACCCCGCACGCTGCCGTTCATTCGGCTTTGATGTCGGCGAATTTGATCACCTTGGCCCATTTGTCGATTTCGCTGGCAATGAACTGACCAAACTGCGCCGGCGTCATCGGCTTAGGCACGACGCCGATGGCGAGAAACTTCGACTTCAGTCCGGGGTCGGCCAGACCGGCATTCATTTCCTTATTGAGCTTGTCGATGATGTCGGCCGGCGTGCCGGTCGGAGCGCCGATGCCGTACCAGCCGCTCGCATCGTAGCCCGGCACGAATTCGGCCAGCGTTGGCACATCCGGCAATGCTTCGGAGCGGGTCGTCGTGGTGACCGCCAGCGCCCGCAGCCGGCCGTCGCGGACGAATTCGATGACTTGCGGCAACGGGCTGAAATACATCTGCACCTGGCCGGACATCAGGTCGGGAACCACATTGCCGCGATAGGGCACGTGAATGAGCTTGATGCCGGTCATCATCATGAGCATTTCACCGACAACGTGCGGCGAAGTGCCGACGCCCTGCGAGGCCATATTGATCTTGTCGGGATTGGCCTTGGCGTAGGCGATGAATTCGGGAACCGTTTTTGCCGGGAATGACGGCGTGACTACCAGAACGAACGGCGTGGCGCCCATGAAGCCGACCGGGACGATATCTTTCCTGAAATCGAAATTGACGTTTTGATAAAACGTCGCGTTGATCGCATTCGTCGAGACGGTGACCAGCAACGTGTAGCCGTCCGGCGCCGCTTTGGCGACCAATTCGGTGCCGATGTTGCTGCCTGCGCCCGGCCGATTGTCGACGATGAATTGCTGCCCGAGATGGTCGGACCACCATTGGCTGATCAGCCGTCCGGTAATGTCGGGCCCGATGCCGGCCGGGAAACCGACGATCACGCGCACCGGCCGGGTCGGATAGGCAGCCGCATGGGCCAGTGAAAATGCATCGAGCGCCGTCGCGGCCGCCGCCAATCGCAGAAATTCACGGCGAAGTAAGTGCATGCCCGCCTCCCTGACGCTTGATTGAAGTCGCATCTGGTCAGACGCTTGCTGGGAGCGCAAGGGGGTCACGTCCGCTTGTCGGTTTAACAGCACCCTGATCGGCGGCCGCTGCGGCATTCCTGACTTGAACATGCTGAAAGTCGGTATGGTTGGACGCCTTATTAGTATCGTTCATTTACCGAGGTGTCCGATTTTTGCAGCGTACTCGCTCGAACGGCTGTCATCCTCGGTTATGGTGTGAAGGATTTTTCCTATGAGGATCATGCCATGAGGAAGGTTTTGACAGTGATCGTCGCGGCGGCCGCAATCGGCACCATGCTGGTGGCGACAGCGGGCACGGCGGATGCACGCTGGGGCTACGGTTGGCGCGGCGGCTGGGGCTACGCCGGCGGCTGGGGTTATCGCGGCTGGGGTTATCCTGGCGTAGCCGGATTTGCAGCCGGCGCCGTCATCGGGAGCGCGATCGCCGCGGCGCCGTATACGTCGTTTCCGGGCGCTTATTATGTCGGCTATGGCTACTATCCGACTGTCTATCCACCCGTTTATGCGGGCTATGGCTACGTTTATGGCTGCGGCTGCTGACCTGCGACTCTGACGACGCCGCTTCATGGCGCGCGCTTGTTCATTCGGGCGGCCCTGACTATTTTAGGTGCCTCTCGCGCGCAGATCCGAGAGCAACACGTGAAACGGGCCGTCATCGCGATCGGAATATTGGCTGGTGCATTTGCAATATTGGCCAGCGCACTTGGCGTTGCGCGCGCCCAGAATTATCCATGGTGTTTGCAGTCTGGCGCGTTCTTAGGTGCAGTCCACTGCAACTACCCAAGTTTCGAGCAATGTCAATTTGATCGCCAAGGCCTGGGCGGGTTCTGCAGCCAAAACCCGCAGTACACTTCGGCACCGCTTCCTAAACAGCGTCAGCATTGAGGTGCGGCGCGGCTGATCGCGTCATCGGAGGAATTAAAACCTCGACCAATCTCCTTCGGGACTATTTGACGCGCCGCCATGTCGCCACGACTTGGCCACCTGCTGCTCCAGCAGCATTGGTCCACTGGACGTCGTCGGCTGTGAGCACGATGATCGTCCGCGCTTCATCCTTGCCGTTTTCACGCGCGACGGCACGAGTCGTGGGGCCGATTGCTCACCCGAGGGAAATCAGAATTGAGCCCGGCTTGCGTCACCGCCGGATGTTCAATCGATCTGGTCCGCCCGAATTTTCGCCAAGACGAGCTTGCCGGCGCGGGTCGCCTCCGCCATCGTCGCAAAGAATTCTGATTGCTGCACCGCCTTGCTCTTGCCGGCAGCATAAATCTCCCACCGCCACGATTTGGGCGGGCGCCCTCTATTTTTGATGGCGAGGGTGTATTCAATCGGCTCGGGCGAAGTCGTTGCCATGCGGTGCTACCGATAACGAGGCAGGTTCAAGACGAAACCAGTATAGGCGCGGCTTAAGGTCAGCTCGCATTCCCGTGCCCGCTCCTGTGCGATCTCAGAGCCCCAGCACAGCAGAATTTCGCGTAAATCCCGGATGGCGACATCTACCGCAGTGACCAGGTCGACCTCGGCATCTGCGCCATCGTCCACCCGATAGTCGCTCAACTTCAGTATTTCGGCGCTCACGCATCACCCCCGAATCAATCCGTCGGCAGAATGACCACGAGCGGTTAACGCCCGGTGATCCAGGCGCAGCGGCGGCCCCTGAGAGGCGATTTCGCTTGGCGACACGGCAAGAGCGCATCGGCGCCCCTTACCCATGATGGAACTCCACCGGCAGATCAGCCGCTGGAGCCCCTTGGTGAGGATCACGCCAGGACTTCCACGTGGCCCGTTCTTGTGTCGATGAGGCCTGGCACAGCCTGAACACCGATCAGCGCATCAATGCCACGGTCTTGGCTGGCGCAAGTCTAGCCAAAATCAGCGATGAACCTTGAGGTTCTCTGCCGATGTTTTGCCTCTGTTCGCGACTTCTTCGTATTCGACCACCTGCCCCTCGTTGAGGCCGCTCAGGCCGGCTCTTTCAACCGCCGAGATGTGGACGAAGACGTCCTTGCCGCCTGCCTGAGGCGCAATGAAGCCATAGCCCTTCTGCGAATTAAACCACTTCACGGTACCGGTAGCCATTCTCAAGCTCCTAATGAACAAAAACCAATCTAACACATAACGAGACATACTGCACTTGTTTGTCGACGATAGCCTACTGCCTAGGAGGCAGAGGCATCGTGGCACACACGGCGGCAATGGAGTCCACGTAAAGACCCTCTTTACCGGTGAAACCGACTAGGTAATCCATTTAGCCTGGGAGCACTGATGGATCTGGGCTTGTACTGCCATCAGCCCGGCGCCGCCGGGGTTCCATGTGGCGGCTGATGGGTGGTCCGTCAAACCATCGATCCGGACCCGATCTCTGCCGCCATTCTCACTGGCCAGAAGGCTCGCCGGTTTGGTGCCGGCGTAAAGCGTGCCGTGGGCATAGCCGAGCGACCAGATTTGCGCGAAAGCGTCGGCGAAGGGCAGCGGCTCGGCGGTCCACCCGATCATCTTTGCGAAATTGCCATCGTTGGCGGCCAAAATGCACCCTTGGTGGTGCCAACGAGTACGGTCGTGCGTGCAGAAGACATCGGATTTTCGCTCCCCATTTGGAAGACAATCGTGACTTGGCAGGCCGGCAGGTTGAAGGACGCCCCTCGGCGTGCTCCGCGCTGCCTCCTACCCCGAGGACGAACGAGTGATGCGTTTCCCGACACTATCCTATGAATATTTTTATCAACCTGAAGCGCCGGGCGGAAAGCTTCGACGCCTCAAACGAGGAATCCTTGGGTTCCAAAGCGGCTGTCGCCGCCGTGCCTGATCGCTAGGTTGCCTATGGCGAACCGGCTGAACCGCGTGAAAAATTGATTGCTCAAGTCGGCCGCTGACGGCAATGACTTATTGTTTCGTCCAGATGGCCACGCTGACGCTGATGGTCGTCGCAATGCGTTGCACCGACCATCGGTTGTTGCTCATCGGCACCAAGGTGAAGCAGCTCGGTTTCGCGCCGGCCCAACTCGTGCAAAAGCCGGTGGGGCTGAGTTTCCATATCCCGGACGTTGCAGCACTGGCGGTTGCGCTCGTATCTGCGGCAGTCGCACCTGCCGCACTCGCACCTGCGGCCTTGGCACCTGCCGCCTTGGCACCTGCCGCCTTCGCAGCCGCCGCCTTGGCACCTGCCGCCTTGGCACCTGCCGCCTTCGCACTTGCCGCACTCGCAGCTGCCGCACTCGCAGCTGCCTCATTCAGGGGTTCACGTAAGGCCTTGCCATCTGGCGTGAAGGTCATCTTGAACTTGGCGCCAGTGGGCGAAGCCGCGGTGAACGGCTGGCCATTGAAGAAGGTGGCCTTGATGTCGTTGGGCGTCATTGGATCGGCAGCGAGAGCGACAGACGGGGCCAAGCCCAAAACCAACACAGCGGTTCGTAACAGCATTATGCCCCCCGGCGAAAGCGTCCCGCGAATCTAGCACAATTGGCGTGACGCAGAAAAGTTTAGCCGACGGCCCGCGGACCCACGGCGGCAGCCGCAAGTCGGGGCGGCCGCCGGGCCTTTCCACCACGAGCGTCTCAACATCGCCCTCGGCGATGATGCGCTCCCTGGGCAATTCGTCCAACGGCTCGTACCAGGGCCGCTTGGACTGGACCTTGCCTTCCACAGCCTGCGCGACAAACTTGCCGATCTCCTCTCCGGCCATCGGCACCAGTTTGCTATCGCCGCCGAACTTGTAGAGCTGCGGACAAAAATCCAAAACATGGATTCGTGGATCATATCTCTCCACGACTAGGAACGGCTACGATCGCATCGACGTATATCTCCACACGATTTTCTTCTCTTGTGTGGTGGCGGCGACGCGCAGCCGGACAACTCCGGCGCCGCCGCCGTGTCCTGACAAACGATGCGATCATGCACGGAGTGTCCGGAATCTCGTTCCGGCCGGCGCATCGCTCGGGCCGCGGCTCGCGGCCGTTGAGTATTGCGTCGCTACGCGGCGGCGCCCGCGTTAGTGTTAATCTGCTCGGCCATACACATTTCCTTCCGTCGGCGCTAAGCCGACAAGACGATGAATTCTCGGTTCAACCAGAATCGATACGGACACCGGCTGCTGCTGATTCAAGCGCTGCGCGCGGTCGCTGCCGCGATGATCGTGGTGCTGCATGCTGAGTCATTGGTCCGGATTTATGCCGAGCAGCACAATTACAGTTTTGCCCCGATAGAGATCTTTCCGCTCGGCGCGGGGGTCGATCTGTTCTTTGTCATTTCCGGCTTCGTGATCGTCTATTCGTCGCAGGGCCTGTTTGCCGAAGCCGGCGGCGCGCGGAAATTCATGGTGCGCCGGCTCATCCGTATTTTGCCGCTGTACTGGGCGGCGCTGACCCTGCGTGTGACCGGGCTTGCCATTGCGGTTCTGATCGGCGCCGCGGCGAGCTTCCCAGATCTGCCGGCCATCATCACCTCGTATCTTTTCATTCCTTATGATTCATTCGGCTACGGCGCCGACTATCCTTTCCCCATTGTCGACCTGGGCTGGAGCCTCAATTACGAGATGTTCTTCTACGCCATGTTCGCATGCTTCATTTGCTTTACGCGCGACAAGGCCGTCCTCTTTTTTGTCGCCGCGATTCTCGTTCTGGTCGCATTGGGCGGCGTATTGGCGCCAGCCGATACCGTGCTGCAGTTCTGGACGCATCCGATCATCGTCGAATTCGCCGCCGGTACGATGATTGCCTTGCTGCTTCTCAAAGGCGTCGCGTTGGGTAGGCCGGCGCGGTTCCTCTTCCTCATGCTCGGCGTCGGCCTGTGGCTTGCGATCCAGGTCTCCTGGTTCACCGACATGTCGCCGCCGGGCTTTTACTCATGGACGCGGGTTCTGATCTGGGGACTGGGCGCCGCCATCCTGATCGCAGCGGTCGCACTGGGACCGGCGCCGGCCCCCTCGCCGTGGCTGCAAAAAGCCGCGCTTCTCGGTGACTCCTCTTACGTCCTTTACCTGTTGCACCCGGTGTTTTTTCTGCTGGTCAAAGGCGCGCTCCGCTTCGTCACGGTGCCGCAATCCTGCCTCTGGCTCGTGGTGTTCGGCTCGGCGGGCTTTGCTATCGTTGCCGCGGCCGCCGTTTATCGGCTAGCGGAAGCGCCGGTCGTGAATTTTCTCAAGGCGCAGGTCGGCAAGCGGGCGGTCAGCGCCGCCTAGAGCATGTCGGCCAAGCCGCCTGGCGTCCGCGGAAGGATTTTGCGAAAGCCCCCGGAAGATTCGCGCCACCGCAGTGTTATTGGATGGGAATCCAAAGAACGCGCGGGAGGACGACCATGAAGCGGCTTCATTACACAGGCGTAGCTGCGGCCCTTGTCGCGAGCATTCTGGTAGCGCAGGCGCAACAACAAGCGCCGGCTCCGGCACAACCCCCCGCTCCGGCCCCCACTCCCGCCGCAGCCGCGCCGCCGACTGCGACCACCAAGGTCGCTGACAACGTCTACATCTTCCGCTATGTCGGCCATCAGGCGATGTTCATCGTCACGCCCGAAGGCGTGATCGCGACCGATCCGATCAGCCTGCGCCGGCCGGCTAAGCCCTATATCGACGCCATCCAGGCCGTGACCAAGGCGCCGATCAAATATGTCATCTACAGCCACAGCCATTTCGACCACACCGCCGGCGGTCAGCCGTTCAAGGATCTCGGCGCAACTTTCGTGGCGCAACGCAATGCCAAGGAGCGCATCCAGGCATTAAAGCCAGCGGACGTCGTCGTGCCCGACCAGGTGGTCGACGACAAGCGCGTCATCACGCTCGGCGGCACCACGCTCGAACTGCTCTATGTCGGCAAGAACCATTCCGACAGCATGCTGGTGATGCGGCTGCCGAAGGAGAAGATCATTTTCACCGTCGACTGGATTCCGATCCAGGGCGTGCAGTTCCGCGGCATGGCCGACACTTATGTTCCCGACATCGAGAACGGTCTGCAAAAAGTGATCGCGATGGATTGGGAAACGCTCATTCCCGGCCATCCCGGCCCCGGCGGCAAGCAGACCGGCACCAAGGACAATGCGCGCGAGGACCTCGCTTATCTGCAGGATCTCTCCGCCGCGGTGAAGCAGGAGGTCGCGCAGGCCAAGTCCTATGACGAGGCGGTCAAGGATATTTCGCTGCCGAAATATGCCGCGTGGCCTAATTACAAGAATTTCCTGCCGATGAACATCGAACGCTATTACGATTTCTGGAATCGCGGCATCTAGCGAGCGCGCAGCGGCGGTGGGCTCCGTGCTAGGGTTCGTGCAACCGACCCAAGCAGCCCTGAATCGGAGCGCTGAACCGTGTACATCGCTGGATTCGTGATTCCCGTGCCCGAGGAAAAAATGCAGGCCTATCGCCAATGGGCCGAGAACGGGGCAGCGCTCTTCAAGGAGTATGGCTGCCTCGAGATCGTCGAGTCCTGGGAGGACAACGTCCCGAGCGGAAAATTCACCGACTTCCGCCGTGCCGTCGACGCAAAGCCCGGGGAGAAGATCGTGTTCTCGTGGCAGATCTGGCCCGACAAGGCGACACTCGATGCCGCCGAAGCAAAAATGCACGACGACAAGCGTTTCGAGGTGTCGGGTGAAATTCCGTTCGACTCGAAGCGCCTGATCCTCGGCTGCTTCAAGCCGGTCTATACCATGGGCCGCGCGTGAAATGTTCGCTCGCGCGTCGAGGCACTACCCGACAAAGAAGCGAAACAGATCCGCGAAGATCAGCGCTGCACGATGACCGTCGCGCCGACCTTGGCGCGATTGTACAGATCGACGACGTCATCGTTGGACATGCGGATGCAGCCAGACGACACGCCGCCGCCAAGCTTCCAGGGCTCGTTGGTGCCGTGGATGCGATAAAGCGTATCGCCCAGATAGAGCGCGCGCGCGCCTAAGGGATTGTCCGGGCCGCCAGCCATGTGAGCCGGCAGACTCGGAAATTTCACACGTTCAGCCGGCGTCGGTGTCCAATCCGGCCATTCGCGCTTGTTGGTGATCGTGTTGGTGCCCGTCCAGGCTGCCCCTTCGATGCCGACCGCAATCCCGTAGCGAAGGGCCTTGCCGTTACCAAGCACGAAATAGAGCCGCCGCTGGCTGGTGCTGATGACGATGGTGCCGGGGACATGTGAGGTCGGATAGTCCACGACTTCGCGTGGGATCGTGCCGTAAATGATGCCGAAGGGCGTCGAAAACGACCAGACTTGGCCCGGCGTCGGGCCGGCCGGAGAAACGGACACGATCGGCGCACTATTCGCCACGGAGATGCCAAGCAAGGTGCCGGCGACAATTGCAGAGATCAGGCCAATCTTTTTCAGCACGTTTGGGCTCCGGCATTAGGCGAGGCTCGGATGACGGGCAGGGAACATAACAGGCGACCCGCGTCGCTGCTGTCACCGCGAGGCCACAGTGTGAGAAAACCAGAGGCCGGGGAGCTGTCAGCCAATACCTCCGATCAGGCGACGAGCGAGGCCCCGCATCCGGCTTCACTGGCCTTCACTTGCCGAAATTCGCCGCGAGATAAGTGCCGATGGCTTTGGCTTCGTCGGCCGTCACCGGTGCGCCCTGCTCCACCATATTGGCGACGATGACCGGCCAATCGGCTTTGCGGCGCGGCGCGGTCACGACGCGTTCGAGGTCGTGGCACAGGCCGCAGCGCGTCTCGACCAGCTGCTTGGCGTCGCCGGCCGGCAGCGTCACCGCTTTGGCCGGCGGCAGGTTGATGCCGGGGCCGAGATTAAGCGCGAGATAATCGACGACCTTGTCGACTTCCGCCGGCGTCAGCTGGGCGCCGCGCAGCACCATATTGTTGACATGGAGCCGCCAGCCCGGCGCGCCGTCGCGGATTTTGGCGATAGTGGTGAGCACATGACACTGCGAACACGCGACGCTGACAAGATCGTGCCCGTCGCCCGGCGGTAGCGGATCGGCCGCTTGCGCGCGGCTGGATTGCGGAGTGGCCAACAGGAAAACGGCGACGACAGCGAAAATGACTTTGCGCACGATCAGACCTTTCGCGTTCGCTGATCCGCGACCGAATACGGCGGATGCCATTCCGAGACGGCGCCCAGCCCTTCGCGCTTGATGTGGATGTCGAGGAGATAAGGCCGCCCCTCTACCATCGCGGTCTTGGCGCGGGCGAAGGCGTCTTTGAGCTTGTCCGGCTCCTTGACGCTCTCGGCCTCGACGCCGAAGGCTTGCGCCGCCTTGGCGCAATCGACGTCGGGATCGCCGTTGTAGCAGGTCATGTCGCGTGCGGTTTCGAACTGGCGACCGGCCGCATTCCAGATCCGGTTGCGCTCGTTGTTGTAGCTGTGATTGTTGAGAACGATCGTGGTGACCGGCGCCTTGTAGCGCGCCATGCTCCACAGCGGCTGCGGCCCGGAGAAGCAGAAACTGCCGTCGCCGACGACTGCGACCACCGGCGCGTCGGGCCGCGCCAGCTTGACGCCGCACGCCGCCGCCATGCCCCAGCCGAGCACGTTCGGCCCGGTCGAGAAATATGGCTTGTCGTCGCCGCCGAAGCTCATCAGCTGGTCCATCGATTTCCCGGAATCGACGTCGGCGACGTAGCAGGTATCGCGATCGAGATTGGCCTCGAGCTCAAGCCCGAGCCGTTCCAGGCTGACCGGCGACGTATCGGCGAGCCCGCGCGCGATCGCCTGACGCGCGGCGAGCATCTGCGCCGACGAGGCCTTGGCGCGCACGGAACGGTCCTGCGACAGTTCGCCGAGCCGCGCCGCGGTGGCCGTGCTCTTGAGCGCGTCGATCAGATCGCGTATCGCCAGCCGCAAATCGGCGACCATGCCGAGATCGACCGGCGCGCCGCGGGCGAGGCTTGCCGGATCGAGCCGGATCGAAATCAGTTTGGCGCCGGGCGGCGCGGTCTCGCCGTAGCGATTGCCGAGATTGAGCACCACGTCGGGCTGGCCGAGAAAGCGCATGGTGCGGAAATTGGCGCCGACATAGAGCGGATGGCGCGTCGGGAACGGCTTCGACCAGTAGCCGAGCGCCGACACGCCGGCCTGGCCGGAGACCGGAGCGCCGAGCAGATTGGCGAGCTCCAACAGCTCCTTCTCGCCCCGGCACCAGGTGATCTCGTCGCCGATAATGAGCACCGGGTTCTTGGCGTCGATCAGCATTCGCGCCGCGGCCGCGATGTCGTCCTTGTCGGGGCGGATATGCATCGGAACGTTGAACAGGTTGCCGTCCCAGACCTGTGCCTTGGCGCTCTGATCGAGCGTGTTGCCCGGCAGCGACAGAAACACCGGCCCGCAGGGCGGGGTCGCGGCGAACTTGATGGCGCGGCGCGTCGTCTCGGGGATCGCCGCGGTCGACTGCGTCTGCCAATTCCATTTCGTGATCGGCGACGTCATCTCCTCGCCGTGGTCGACTTCCTGGAAAAGATCGCGCCCCATCGCGTTCTGATCGGCCGAGGCGACTGCGACCAAGAGCGGGATCTGATCCTTGAAGCTGTTGACCATCTGCGTCAGGGCGTTGGGCAGGCCGATCCCGGCCACCACTACGACGCCGATCTTACCCGAGGCCCGCGCATAGCCGTCGGCCATGGCGACGACGGCGCCTTCGTGAATGCCCTTGATGATCTTGATGCTCGGCTCGTCGACCAACGCGTCGAAAATCGCGTGATCGCCGGTCGACGGGTTGAAGAAAATATATTCAACGCCGGCGGCTTTGAGCTGCGCGACGAACAGCGCGCCGCCGTTACCGTCGATCGTGCGGACACCTGACGTCGGCGGAGCGGTGTCGGTTGCTTTCGTGCCCGTCGGCGCACCCATCGGCGCTAGATTTTGCGCGAAGGCGTTGGCAGCGACCGTGGTCATGCCGAAGGCGCTCAGGCGAGACACCAGCTGCCGGCGCGACAGGCCATGATCGAGATATTGTTTGACCAGATCCTTCATCGGCACCCTCCCCGCCCTTCGGTCTTCGCCAAAGGCAGGCGCATCGTATCGGGACTTACCGATTCATGGGAAGTGCCTCGCGGAAGGGCTCAACGGCGCCATGCACGGCTCATTCTCTATGATCCAGCGTGTGTCTTATGTGCAACGGTTCCCGAAAAACCGTCGCCGACCCGGCGGCGGGGAGCATTTTCGTCTCATTCGTTCTCTCTAGGTCGCGGCGTGAACGCCGGGCTCGCCAACACCGTCATCGACGGTCGGGACCGGCAAACAAACGATCAGGCCGGATCGAATCCTCGCTCCCGCCTGGATCGTGTCAGTCGGAGTCAAAAATCAAATGATGCGTAACAAACTTGCCGCTTGCGCGGCACTCGCGGCCGCGCTCTTCAGCATGGGACTGGCGACGACGCCGGCCCGCGCTGACGCCCAGGTCGGCGTGTTGAGCTGCCACAGCGCCGAGGCGTCGAGCTACATCATCGTCTCGGATCAGCCGTTCAATTGCGTGTTCACGCCGAGCAACGGCGCTCCGGCACAATTTTATCAGGCCATGATCCGCCGCTTCGGCGCGCAGGTCGGCGTCAGCAGCAATGTCACGCTGGGCTGGGCCGTGTTCGCGCCGAGCCTGCGGGTCGGCCCGGGCGCGCTCGCCGGCATCTATGGCGGCGTGTCGGCCGGAGCCGCGTTCGGCGTCGGCGTCGGCGCCAATGGTCTTGTCGGCGGCAACAACAATTCGTTCGCCTTGCAGCCGGTCAGCGTCGAGGGCCAGTCCGGCTTCAACGTCGTTGCCACGGCCACCGAAGTTCAACTGCAGCCCGTGATGCCGGTTCGCCACTGGCACCATCGCCATCACTAAGCCTCAGCAGAGTCATCACGCGGCGCGTCCGCGTGATGACTCGCTCCCTATTCGTCTTTGCACGCGGAACTCCGAATCCGCATGACGATCCTTATGTGTTCTAAGTTCCATCCCGCAGTGCTCCATTTTTGAAATTTCGCGCGCCGGTTCCGGCGAACCAACAACAACCCGACAAAGATCACAAAGCGGCCATCTCTTCTTAGTTTGCGATTAATTCGATCGGTCGAATTTGTTTCGCGGGGCAGCGCAGCCGGACACACTGTTAAGCCCTGGCGGCTCAATCGCGTCCCCGCCCCTCAACCGCGATTGAGCCGTCGACCCGGCTGCATGCGAGGAACAATGGAATGGACGCATCACTGACTGAGGCGATCGAAAAAGCGGTCTCGGAACAAGCGGTCTCGGCGCAGTCGGCAGAAGTTGCCGAACCCGCGCCGCAGAAACCCGCCGCCGATGTCGAGCACAAACCAAAAGCCAAGATCGAGATCGACGCCGAACGGATCAGAACCTCGATCGCGCGGCTGACCTCGAATTCGATCGGCGAGCTCGAAGGGCTGGCCGGCGAACTGCAGAAGCTCGACGACTTCATCAAGTACGAGACCGACCGCATTCAGCGCGACATTGACAGCCTGTTGTCCGGTATCAAGATCATTGTCGAGACGATCTCGCCATGGAAACGTTCGGCGACGGTTTCGAACGCGCCGCTCGGGCCGGCGCGTGGGGTCCTCGCCGGCAGCCGCCAGGATCAGCGGCGCGCGTAAGCCGCACGCAATAACCGATGCGCAAGAGCCGCAAAGGGCGCAGTAAGGTTAATCCAGAGATACACGCCGGCGGGAACAATCGTTAAGTCGCGATTCAAGGGGCCTGCAATATCGGTCGGATGGGCGGCGTTGATCCGTCGTCTCGGGACCGATGTAGCGTAATTGCGGGCAGCCCCTGTGGCCACTTCATTGCTTGCGCGGGCGAGCCG
>Ga0335069_10003947_pt1 | contig 22181 bp, 12 predicted proteins | sample Lox_Sample_11_FD_206714 | JGI IMG/M metagenome (GOLD analysis project Ga0335069, IMG submission 206714) | Soil microbial communities from Loxahatchee National Wildlife Refuge, Florida, United States - Lox_Sample_1.1 | ecosystem: Environmental > Terrestrial > Soil > Wetlands | place: USA...
CGATCATTCACTATGCCCCCCTCAGCAGCGGCGGCATTTCGGTGACCAACATCACCGAAACCAACGACCACGATTCGAATACTTACAACTACGGTGATCCCGGCGCTCCGTCGTATTACGGTCCTGGCGCCCTGAGTGGCTCGACGCTGAACTTCCCGATCGCCGGGACGCTTTCTATCCTCGTTCCTTTCGTCTCCTCGTCGTCCGGCCCGGCTGATTCCGATATCCTCGGCGTCAAGCTCAGCTTCGACGTGACTTCGCAGACGCCGATGGCGCTCGTGGATTTCGTGTCTGAAGTCGGCGACTACTTCGCCGCCGGCGGCGGCAGCGGCGGCGACAGCGCCTCCATCCTGATCTTTGGTACCAACGGCGCTCTGCTGGCCAGCGGCACCGGCACTTATACTGCTCCGCCCGGAACCACCGCGGCCATCTGGACAAACAGCGCCCTTGCGAGCGGAACTGGCACCATCAGCGCGTTCCATGTCGTGATTGACAATGTTCTCCACACGGCGGCGCCCGCTGCGGCGGATTTCGCCTACATCGAAAAGAAGGGCCTGACGGTCACTCTCGGCGGTGGCGGCGGCCCGGCGACTCCGGAACCGGCCAGCCTTGGTGTTCTCGCCCTGGGTGCTTTGGCGCTGATCAACCGTCGCCGGAATGCCTGAGCATCTTCAACAGTTGAACGGATCAATCCTCCGCGGCAACCCCGCGGCGGATTTGTTTTTGCAGCCATTTTGAACGGGCGCACCTTTTTGATCCCGCTCGTTTCCCTTTCGATCCCCTTCCGCGAAACATCCACCAGCAGCCCTTTCTGCAGCGGCGGCGACTTCCCCTTGGCCAGATGCCGCATCCATAGGCTCAGCAAAACCTTGCTCCGAGGCCCCGCCCGCTTCTCCCGCGGCGCCGCCGGATCCAGTTCCCGCAAAACCGCCGCCAGTTGAAGCCGTTCGTCTGCTGGCAAAAGGACTTTCGCCGCTTCTGTTTACCTCCAACAGGGGAGTAGTCCTCCCTTCCTCCATTCCTAATCATCCCGATCCCGCTAACAGTTAATGACGAATTAATGCATGTATACTGTTGCTACAAATGCCTTTATCCGACAGTGCCGAGAATAGCCCTCTTGGCGCACTGTTTTTCCCATTTTGCCTTGACATGCCTCATCCTTGCGGTATGTTCCAGTGTTGATTCTGTTGGGTTGTACATATTTAGCAACCTGACGCGGTGGGAGAGAGAGCCCCGCCTGTCGCAGAATCCTCCTTAGATTTTTGGAATTATGGTCTTTCGATCAAGTCGCGCGCGGTTTTCGCCCGCAGGAGATCGATTCGACTGGCGTGTCGTTGATGATTGAAGTCACCGAGGCACTTGTATTCCCGGCGTGTCCGTGGAAAAGGGAGAGAAACAGAATGGCAACTTCGCTTCGTACCGCTATCGTTCTTGCCGCCGCTTCATCGGTGGCAGTTGCGACCGGGGCTAAAGCCTCGATCATTCACTATGCCCCCCTCAGCAGCGGCGGCATTTCGGTGACCAACATCACCGAAACCAACGACCACGATTCGAACACTTACAACTACGGTGATCCCGGCGCTCCGTCGTACTACGGCCCGGGCACCCTGACGGGTGGCGGGGTTCTCGGGTCGCTCAACTTCCCGATCGCAGGGACGCTTCCCTTCGTCTCCTCGTCGTCCGGCCCGGCTGATTCCGATATCCTCGGCGTCAAGCTCAGCTTCGACGTGACTTCGCAGGCGCCGATGGCCCTCGTGGATTTCGTGTCTGAAGTCGGCGACTACTTCGCCTCCGGCGGCGGCACCGGCGGCGACAGCGCCTCCATCCTGATCTTTGGTACCAACGGCGCTCTGCTGGCCAGCGGCACCGGCACTTATACTGCTCCGCCCGGAACCACCGCGGCAATCTGGACAGACGGTGCCCTTGCGAGCAAGCCTGGTGCGACCGCCACTGCGTTCCATGTGGTGATTGACAATGTTCTCCACACGGCGGCACCCGCTGCGGCGGATTTCGCCTACATCGAAAAGAAGGGCGTGACGGTCACTCTCGGCGGTGGCGGCGCCACTCCGGAACCGGCCAGCCTCGGTGTTATCGGCCTGGGTGCTTTGGCCCTCATCAACCGTCGCCGGAATGCCTGAGCGTCTTCAACAATTGAACGAATCAATCCGCCGCGGCAACCCCGCGGCGGATTTGTTTTTGCAGCCATTTTGCATGGTCGTTCCCCATGGATCCCGTTCGCTTGCCTTTTGATCCCGTTCGATCCCCTTCGCAGGGGCATCAATCGCGGCTGGTTCGCTTAAACATTTTTGCTCATGCCGGTACAATCCCGCCTCTCGTTTCATTCCGCTCCATCACAAGAGGAAGCAACCATGTCCACTCCCCTGTTCCAGACCAACCACTCTCCTTTGGGCGCCTGGGCGTCGCTGACTTTCGGGGCTGCCGGGAAAGGCATCGGCATTGACGACCAGCGGCTCGCCACGACATCGAATGCGGACCTGCTCGTGACAGTCACGCGTGACGGTACGACGACGGCGTTTCCTTTTATTGAAAATGCGGGCAACTACTCGAGTTGGCGGATTCTCTCGGCGGATGCGATTACGCGGAATCTCACGCCTTGCGTGGATGAGTTCTCGACGGGGGAGGCGGGGATTACGCTGCGGGTGTTCACGCCGCACGCGGCGCTGCCGAACCCGAAGCGGTCGGGCAATCTGCAGTACGCCACGGTGCCGGGACTGTTCATTGAGATGATCGTTGACAACTCCGGCAGCGATTCGCCGGCGACGGCGTTTGTTGGGCTGAACTATCGGGGTGAGGGTTCGCTGCGGCCGGTGGATTGGTCGAGCAAGACGATGTGCGGCATCGGTCGGGCGGGGGAGTGGATTCTGGCGGCGGCGCCGGTGAAGGATGAGATCTTCACGATTCTGTCGGCGAACCTGGCGGAGCAGATTGCGGGCGGGACGTCGGCGATCGATCCGACGAGCAGCAGCGGCGGGATTGCGATCAAGGTGGGGCCACGGATGAAACGCACGGTGAATCTGGCGTTTGCGTTTTATCATGGGGGCAGCGCGACGCAGAGCAGCGTGGCCACGTCCGGCCGTTATCTGTATACGGTTTATTTTCCGCGGGTGGAAGCGGTTGCGAATTTTCTGCTGCAGAATCATCAGAAGATTCGGGAGTCGTGTGGGAGCCTGGACAGCCGGACCACTGCAGCGTGCGGCGATGCGGAGAAGCTTTCGCTGATCAGCCGGGGGATTCGGGCGTATGAGGCGAACACGCAGTTGATCGATGCGGAGGGGGTGCCGTACTTTGCGGTGATCAGCGGCGGGAGCGAGCAGGAGGGGGGACGGGGGTATCGCAACGCGCTGGATCAGGCAGTGGATCATTTGCCGTGGGAGCTGTATCGGAATCCGTGGGTGATCCGGAATATTTTCGATCTGGGCACGACGAGCTATGCGTATCACGACAAGGTTCGTTTTCCGATGGATGCGGAGTCGCCGACTGACCCCGCCCCGTTGCGCGAAGGGGGGATGACGTTCGCGCACGACTTTGGGTATCACGGCTGTTACACGCCGGCGGGGGTTTCGGCGTATGAGAGCGCGAATCGAACGGGGGCGGGGTCGTTCATGTCGACGGAGGTTTTGCTGAACGGTGTGTATCTGCTGACGAGCTATGCGTTGCTGGCGGATGACACACCGTGGGCGAAGACGCGGTTGCCGTTTGCGCGCGAGCTGCTGACGAACATGGAGAATCGGGATCATTGGGATCCGGAGCGGCGGAACGGGCTGCTGAAGGCGGAGTCGGAGAAGGTGGGGACGGGGGCGGAAGTGACGGCGTTTGTCGGGGCGGGCGAAGTTCTGGAACGGGCGCATGGCAGCCTGTACCTGGCGGTGAAGACGTTCTGCGCGAATCTGATGTTGACGACGTACTTCCAGAACAATAACGATCTGCACACGGCGGACTATTCGTATGCATTTGCTCAGAAGACGGCGCAGTCACTGGTGGCCACGTTCAATGCGGATGCGGGAATTCTTCCGGCGAATGTGCTGAATCCGGGGGCGACGGCGGAGCGGATGATCGCGGCGCTCGAGCCGCTGGCGGTGCCGACGTACCTGGGGCTGACGAGCACGCTGGCGGAGTATTTTCCGGAGCTGTTCAATGTGTTGAAGACGCATGCGATGACGTGCCTGAAGCATGCACCGGAAGGGTGCGTTGATCCGGCGACGGGGGCGCTGCGTTTGACGAGCGGGAGCAGCAGGACGATTCCGGCAAAGGTGATTTCGGTGCTGTATGTGCTGGAGCGGCTGTTCGGGATTGATGTGCAGGCGGTGCTTCCGGGTGCGTGGAAGGGTGTGCTGGAGAGTGCGGATGCAACGGATGGGCGGTTGATTACGGCGGCTTTGTATGCGAAGCCGGTGGTGGTGCCGCAGCCGCAGGGGTGAGAGGCAGGGGGGAGAATGGCCGATTGGTGGGCCGATGCAGATCCGCCGCGCCTAAACCTGGCGCAGATGCGGCACTGCGGCGAGTGACGGGCGATCGCGAGGGTCCACTTCCAATCGGGCGCCAGGATGGTTGAAACGGTAGCGTTGCCCGGAAATCGGGCCGATGGCGGTCAGCCCTGTAGGCCCTGTGTACTCCAATACGACTTTGAATCGCAGGCCTCGCTGTTGGGAAGGAATACTAGGCGTGGGGATGGGATTCGGACTTCTGATCGGAGGATACATCGCCCGATTCTTGCCGCAGCAGGACATGATTGGTCTCCTGATCTTCGCTGTAGAGTGCGGGAGGAGTTTTTTCCGGGAGGAGTCGCTCAAGAGCGATGGATCCGGCTGAAAGAGCCAGCCAGAGGATGGGCCGTTCGACCCAATCCTGGCCGATGGTCAAAGCGAGAGGCAAAGCCACCCACAGGCTGAGGCAGTAGAAACAGTCGAGCAAGTGGCCCCAGAAGCCCTGTCCGACGGCGTGGCGAAGGCGCGCCATCAAGTTCCAGGGGCCATCTTCGGCCTGCAGCAAGTGGGTGATCCGCCAGGTGGCGAGAATACCCAAGGTTAACCAGTAGAATCGCATCTGACGATCGACATCGCGGGTTGGGGATGGAAGAGCAGGGTAGCTCTCCCATCCCCACCTTGGTTAAACAACGACCATGAAGCTGTATTCGCTGAGGTTGCCCATCGCGAAGCCGTGGTCACAGCTCACGACAGTTCGCTTATAGGCAGTAAGCTGCAATTGGTAGCAACAGGTTTCGGGGAAAGCCTGAACGGCGGGCACGCGCAGGCGGATGGTGCCACCGGTCCAGACTGGGGCAACGGCGCCCTGACCACGTGCATCTCCGTAGGTGGGGCCGACCTGGCTGGCGGAAGGAACAGCGCCGGAAGGAGCTGCGGGGGCCAAGGTACCGATCGGCATCAGATCGACGGCAAGACTGTTGCCATACGTGGATAGGAGGCCGTAACTGGCGAGACCACCTTGCAGATCGTATGCCTTGAAGACGACCTCGAGAATGTCACCTTTAGCGAGGTCGACCTTGCCGCAGGCGCCGACATCGGTCTTTTCGACGAGATTGCTGTCGAGGATCTTGACGGAGATGAAGCCGGTATCGGGTTCCGTGGTACAGAGATGGACGGTGCCGGCACCGCAGACGCCGGCGACGTCCGGGCCGATGAAGCGATTGTCGACGGCAATGGTTACGCCGTTGTCATTCTTCGTGTCGCATAATGGCAGCACGCGCGAATTGGCGAGGTTGGCCCCGGCCAAAAGGTCAGCGAGCTTCCAACTGCGGACGCGTAACTGATAAGTACCATCGTTGAAGGATTCGGTCAGCCATTCGATCAGCAAGTCCCAGTTGGAAACCCAGAACCTGGTGAGGCCCCAACTCGCGGGATCATTGTTGGCTTCGAAGTGTTCGCGGGATTCGATGACGTTGCGTCCACCGATCGGCGTGATGGGGAAGGGAGCGTCGTAGAAGTCCACGGGACCGCCACCGAGTTTTGGGCCCCAGTAGGTGCGAGAGAAACCTACGGCTCCGCCGACGGGCATCGGATTCCATGCGCCCTGGAAGATTTCGAATTCGTAGTAATCGACCTGAGCGAGACTTCCGAAGAGACCTGCGATCAAGACAGCTCCGCCGTAGGGCCTGTCGCCGGTGGTGGCGGAGACATTGGGATTGAGGTATCCGGCGGGAGTGGCGGGCGCGCCGGGGTTGCCGCCAATGAACTTGAGGACGTCGTCGCAGACCCTGGAGATGACGAGGCAATCGCCTTCGGGGCAGTCGGCGGGGTTGCGGCATCCCGGGAGGCAGCAGGCCTGATCATTGGCGGTCAAAGTCACGTTCAAATGAGTAGGCACATCCCATCGGACTTCAAAGAGGCCTTCATTGACGATGGCGACTTCCTTGTCGTGACAGTTTTGGGTGACGTTGAAAATGATGTCGGGGGAGCAGTCCCACCAGGGACGCCAGGGCCACCACGGCCAGACACGCAGCCTTTCGAGTTCGGCGGAGGCCGGTAAGAGGGCAAGCAAGGGCTGCCGGAGCGCTTCCACGGAGCTGGGATCGAATTGGCCGGAGGCTGAGAGGTTGGCGCTGCGGGCCGTGGCGAAGGACCCGGGAGCTACAGCGCCCTGGCCAAGGATTTGATGGAAAACCGCGACGTCGGGCTGCGGATCTGGAAGGGGTATGCGGGGTATAGCCGGTGAGCGCTCGAGCAGTGGAATGATCAGTTTGGCGAGATAAGGATCTCGCTGCCAGGTGCGAATACGCCACCACCACCAAGGCCAGAACCCGCAGCACCAGGTAAAGGTTATTTCAAAACTGCCCGATGCATCGGTGACGGCACAGCCTATCTGGAATTTGCTTATCCACCACCACCACCAATCGACGTCAAAGGCGCAGACCTTGGCACCGGGAACCGGGCTGCCATCGGGGCAGACGACGCGTCCGCGGATCACGAAGCGGCGGCACCAGCGCGGCCACCAATACCAGTAGAACGGCGGGATGAGAATGGGTGGGAATTTCAGTTCCGAGAGATCGCGTGTTTGGCTTGCCGAGAGCGTGACGGTGAGAGTCTGCATGCTCTGCAGGTCCTGGTCTGAGGCCGCTTCCGGGCCCACTAACACCGACAGGCCGCCGACCTGGCTGGGCAAGCTGAAACGCGCCGTGCCGAGGCCTTTATTGTTCAGCGTGACGACCTGGCTTTGAAGAGGGCCGCTTCGTCCGATGACAAGGACCTTGAGCTTATGCTCGGGTTGGAAGCCTTCAATTGCGGAGGCATCGAGCGGAACATCGAGCCTGAATTCGCTTTCCTTTCGCGCCATATTAAGCTCCGATATAAGAGATGAAGACAGAAGCAATACAAGTTTGCGCACGCCCCGAGGCGTGCGTACTCAAATCTGCGGGATACTGCACTGAAATGCGCCCCGGAGGAATTGCCTGGTCTAACCAAAGAAGGCATCAATTTTCGGCAAAAACTACTGACCGCGAGCAGAGAAGTGGCGAGCTATTTCACGAGCGAACGTTCCAGCGGGGATTTCCTCATTGGATTTGACGGACGATCATCGCCGATTGAAATTGCTTCATCGTAAGAAGTTTGGGACGTCTATCAGGAATAGTCGTCTCTCAAGTGTAATTAACGAACCCTTCATCTTGCGATCACTTCAACCAAGCAATCGCAGCAGCGGAAACGATGGAAAAGCTAAACGAAGCCATGAGAATAACTTTCGAGAAGTGCCGATTTTGTTGAATCGGGCTCGGCTGGCGACATGGCGTACCCCATCGCTGCACATCGTTGTATTTCGCACGCAAACGCGGGTTGGAGGGAGTCAAGAACAGGCCAGACAGAAGTGAGCCAGTGAACCCGCATCCTTCATATGCCAAACCAAAGGCTACTGCTTCCGCCGCTGACGGTCAACGAAAAAGTTGGGAAAATCCTGGCATCCTGCGAGGAGAAGCGAAGGGGTCTCAGGGGAGTAGCGTGGAAATAGGCCCGACTTTTTCAGATGCCATTGCAGCGGCATTCCGGTATTTGGAGAGGACTCTTTTTGGGGCGGTGTTGAGTGAAAGGTGGCGCCTCGCTGCGCATTGGCGATTGCCGGCTGAAGGCGAAGCTCCGAACACTTGGCCGCCGACCTTGCGCGAGAGCGGTGCGGGGTATATAATTGCGGGACTATGGCGACACTTACTTATCGTACCGCGGGCGAATCGCATGGGCCGGCGTTGATTGCGCTGATTGAAGGGATGCCGCACGGGTGTCCGGTGGATACGGATTTGATCAATCGGGAACTGCAGCGGCGGCAGGGGGGGTACGGGCGCGGGGGGCGGCAGAAGATTGAGACGGACCAGGTGCAGTATCTGACGGGGGTGCGGATGGGCAAGACGATCGGGTCGCCGATCGCGCTGATGGTGCCGAACAAGGACAATCGGCTGGATGATCCGAGCGCGACGCCGGCGTTGCATCGGCCGCGGCCGGGGCATGCGGACCTGGCGGGGGCGGTGAAGTGGCTGACGTCGGATTGCCGGGAGGTGCTGGAGCGGGCGAGTGCGCGGGAGACGACGGTGCGCGTGGCGGCGGGGGGACTGGCGAAGTGTTTGCTGAAGCAGTTTGGGATTGAGGTGTTTGGGTTTGTGCGGACGGTGGGGGAGGCGACGGGGGCGTTTGAAGTCACCGAGGAAAATTGGCTCGAATTGCTGGCGAAGCGCGATGCGTCCGAGGTCTACTGTCCCGATGCGGCGGCGGATGCGGCGATGCGCGAGTTCATCAATCAGCAGAAGATGAACAAGGACACGGCGGGCGGGATCGTGGAGTGTCATGTGTTTGGGTGTCCGGTGGGGATAGGGAGTTGTTTGACGTGGGACGGGCGGCTCGATTCGCGGATCGCGGCGGCGGTGGTGGGGATTCAGGCGTTCAAGGGGGTGGAGATCGGGATGGGGTTTGAGGTGGCGCGGCGGCCGGGGTCGCAGGTGCATGATGAGATTGCGTTTGATGCGGCGAAGAAGAATTCACCGTCGCTGGGGTTTGTGCGCAAGACGAACAATGCGGGCGGGCTGGAAGGAGGGATGACGAACGGGCGGCCAGTGGTGGTGCGTGGGGCGATGAAGCCGATCAGCACGCTGGGGAAACCGTTGAAGTCGATTGATCTGCGGACGAAGGAGGAATCGGAGGCGGGGTGGGAGCGGTCCGATATTTCGGCGATCTCGGCGGCGAGCGTGGTGATGGAAAATGTGATTGCGTTTGAGATTGCGCGGGCGATGGTGGAGAAGTTCGGCGGGGATTCGCTGAAGGAAATGCGGCAGAATTATGAAAGCTATCTGGCTGCGGCGCAACTAATAGATGGCAGGGAGTGATGCGCTGGGCGGGTTGCCTGGCGGCGGCGATTTTATTTGCCGAACACGCTCAGGGGTCCTACCCTGAGCAGGGCGCACGTTGTGCGAGCGTCGCAACTGAAACCGAAGCGTGGGTTGCGTGTTGTAACCACAGAGCAGCGGGGGCAGAGGCAGGTCGACATGCTCGAAGCAGTGAAGCGATATGCGAGGAAGGTGCTGCTGTTCCACCTGGTCCTGTTGGGGGTGGTGGTGCTGGTGGTGTTGGGGGCGGCGCGGTCGGTGTATCGCTCTGCGCGTTCGCAGGCGATCCGCGAAAGCAGTGAGCACCTGGATACGCTCGCAGAGCAGACCTCGGTGGGAATCGAGAGTTATTACGTCTCCATCATGTCGGACCTGGAAGCATTTTTGCTGGACGAATCTGACCCCACGGTTACGCAGCCCGCCCCTCCGGTCCAAGTGCGCGGGCGGCTTGGACTGCCGTTCCGCCAGTGGCTGGAGAGTCGGCCGGCGCTGGTGGATCAGCGGGCGATGGGGTTGATGTGGCGGCAGTTGAAGGGGCGGGTGGAGAATCTGTTCGTTGTGGACAACGAGACGGGGCGGCTGGTGGGACACTATCCGGAGCAGTCGCAGGCGTTCGGGGAGGCGCTGGCGCGGGTGCATCTGGACTGGTTCAGGGGGCTCAAAGAAACTTCAATGAGCCATTTGTACAAGGCACCAGAGGGGAGCGCGATCGGGGATTATCACATTATTGCAGTGCCGGCGATGGCCGCGACGGGTCTTCGGCCGGTGGACGTGGTTCCGGGGGGCGAGCCGGCGCAGCCGGGGGCGGTGCGGCTGATGCCGGTATTGAAGCCGCGGACGGTGGTGGCGGTGGTGCCGGTGAGCGAGATAAAGTCACGATTCTTCGACTCGCTCAATGAGAAGGGGGTGGTGAACGCGGCGCTGGTGGACGATGCGGGGACGGTGCTGGTGTCAGAGAATCCGAAATTCATCGGGGGGAACGTGCTGTCGCAGTTTTCGCCGGCGGCGCGGAAAGAGATGGAGTCGCTGCTGCACGGGGATGACAAAGGGGCGCGGGTGATCAACAAGTCTGCGGTGCTGGGAGGGGATGGGAGTTCAAGCCGGATTGTGGTCTTCGAGCCGATCAAGGATTTGCCTGGCCGGCGGTGGACGGTGCTGGCGTCGGCGCCGGTGTCGGATGCGGAGGGGCTGGTGCAGGACCTCTTCAAAGAGGCGATGTTCTGGGCGATATTTCTCTCGATTTCGGTGACGGGCATCCTGGCGTCGACGTCGTACTTCATGATCCGCAGCCGGGTGCGCTACGAGCGTTCGCGTCATGACATGCTGGCGAAGGAAATGGAGCAGGCGCGGCAGATACAATTGGCGTGGCTGCCGGATTCGCAGAATGTGCCGGCGGGGCTGGAGGTGTCGGCGGCGAACCTTCCGGCGAGCCATATTTCCGGGGATTTTTACAACTGGTTTGATTTGCCGGCGCCGAGTTATTCGAAGCGCACGGCGGATCCGGCGGATGTTTCGGGAGCGGAGGTGCCATCAAAGGTGGCGATCGTCATCGGAGATGTGACGGGGCATGGGATGGCGGCGGCGTTTCTCATGGCGACGACGCAGTTGCTGGTCCGCACGACGTTGGCGCGATACCAGGATCCGGGGCGGTGTCTGCAGGAAGTGAACAGGCAGCTTTGCACGCAGGGGTTCCGGGGGCAGTTCGTGACGATGCTCGTGATTGTGCTGGACCCGCGGAGCAGCTCGATTGAGATTGCGACGGCGGGGCATCCGTCGCCGCTGGTGGAGCGTGGGGGAGGGAATGGGAAATTTGTGTCGCTGGAGATGGAGCCGCAATTGGTGTTGGGGGTGGATGCGAACGAGACGTACAAGACGGAGGGATTCATCCTGGAGCCGGGGGCATCGATCATGCTCTACACGGACGGGGTGGTGGAGGCGGAGGCAGGCAACGGCGAGCAGTATGGGCTGCAGCGGTTGTGTGCGGCGCTGTCGTCGGTGAAGGGGCAACCGGAGAGTGATCCGCAGTCGCGCATTCAGGCGGTGCTGGAGGATGTGAAGCGGTTCTGTGCGGAGAAGGAACTGGCGGATGATGTGACGCTGGTGGCGGTGCGTACGATGGCGGCGGCTGTGCAGGTTTCGGCGGAGATTGGGGCGTAGTTCGGAGTTCCGCCTTCAGACGGTCGGGGGATGGGGGAGACGAACTGCGCCTCGCTCCGCATCGGCAGTCGACGCCGCCTGAAAGCGGAAATCCGAACGTGGGGTTCGAACGTCAGATGTTGGCCATGTTTTTGATCAGCTCACGGATGGGGGTTTGGACGGCGGTGAAGATCGGGGTGTCGCGTTCGGTGTAGCGGGAGCCTTCCGACTCGCGGAGTTCCTGGACGAGGTCGAGGAAGTCGCCGGGGTCTTCGGTTTCGAAGGCGACGACGAATTCCTGGTCGTCGAGGCCGAAGGAGTAGGTGGTGTTGAGGCGGACGGACTGGTATTTGTTGCCGATCTCGATGTGCTCATCCATGATGCCCTGGCGGGCCTGCTTGGAGAGGAGATACCACTCGCGTTTTTTGACGAAGGGGTAGACGAAGACGTATTTGTGTTTGCCCGGCTTGATGACGGTGCGGGATTCATCGTGGGAGGGGTCGAGCTTGTCGATGTAGGTGGAGCGTTTGGTCTGGGCGAGGAAAGAGTGCGGGGTGGTGAGATAGCCGGCGATGGGGAGGCGGTTGATGGCGGCGGAGAAGTTCTGGACGTCGTCGAGATTGAAGCTGATTTTCCAGAACATGATGTCGACGTCGGCGCGGGTGCCGATGCAGGAGTAGGTGAGGAGGATCATCTTCTGGCGGTCGTTGGCTTCAACGAGATCGGCGAACTGGTTGAGCATGGCGCGCTGGTGGGCTTCGGGGATGCGGCGGAATTCGGGCTGTAGTTTGTAAAACGCGAAGGAGACGAATTGCCGGCGGACGGGCGTGGAGGCGGGGCGCTGGCCCTGAGGGGCCGGGGCATGTCCGGGCCGGTGGCCATGGGGGGGGGCGGTTGGGGCGGCGGAGGATTGTGCGGAAGGCGATTCGGACATTTGCGAAACCTCGTTTACCGGAATCAAAACGACCATTTTGGCGATTCCGGCTGCTGATGTAAAATCTGCCGCATTCTGGCGACCGTATCTGGAGGGATTTACCGGCCGTTCGCTTCTGCCGTTTGACTCACAAAAATATCGTACGCTGACCGATGATAGAAAATCACCTTCTTTCCTTTTCGCGAGGAGCCCTTCCGATGAAGAGTATTCTGACCGCCGCGTTGGCTGCCTGCCTTCTTTTCACTGGTGTCTCTGCGTTGACCGGCTGCAACGGAGCGCGCAGCGACGCGCTGAACTCGGTTTCCGACGGGCCGACGGGGTTCATGATCAAGACGCTGCATCGCGGCGACCGGGAGCGGAAGTACGGCCTGTTTGTGCCAGTGGCCTATAGCCCAACGCAGGCGTATCCGGTCATCATCTTCCTGCATGGGATGGGCGAGGGTGGGAGTGATGCGCGGGCGAACATGCGTGTGGGTCTCGCTCCGTTCGTTCACGACCGCCAGAGCGACTTCCCGTTCATCTGCATTTTCCCGCAGTCATCGTCGGGCGGATGGGATGAAAACTCTGAAGCGGCCGCCGACGCGATTGCAGAACTCGACGCGGTTTCGGCGGCGTACCACGTGGACCAGGACCGCGTGAGCCTGACGGGACTTTCCACCGGCGGATATGGAACGTGGGCGATCGGGGCCAAATACAAGGACCGGTTCGCGGCGCTGGTGCCGATGGGCAGCTCGTCCTATGACGGAAAGGATGCGCAGAATCTTGTGGATATGCCGATCTGGGCATTCCACAACGATGGCGATATGTTCGCGGGCGTTTGGAACGACACCAGCATGGTGGACAAGGTGAACTCGCTCGGCGGGCATGCGAAGATCAACACGTACGGGGCCCTGGGTCACGACGTGTGGGAAACGGTTTATGCGAAGGGTGAGCTCTTCGACTGGCTGCTGCAGCAGCGCAAGAGCGCGAGAACCGCGGGAAGCGTTCCGTCGAACAAGACCAGCAGCGTGATTCCGGCGCATTCCACGGGGAACACCAGCTCGGCAAGTGCGGGCACGCACACGATCAATACGCCGTACTGAGCGAGCGGCGGCAGATTGCATAACGACGCGAGGCACGATCGGGTTGCTCCGATCGTGCCTCGTGCTTTATCTTTCGAACGCATGTCGAATCAACCGCCGGATTTCTCTGCCATTCCCTCGCGCCCGCGTGCCGGTCGTGCTGCTCGAATTCTGGTCTATTTGCTGCTGCTGGGTATTGCGTGCGGGGCGATCTGGTGGATTGATCGTGGGGCGATGCTGACGAACACGCACCCGGCGCCGATGTCTGCCCCCGCCACCGCGCCGCGCTAATTGCCCTGAAGCAGCTTTCGTGCGGCCTCCACGGCGTCTTCCTTGCGTGAGAACTCGCCGTTCAACTGACGGTCATAGAGTGCATCGAGCCAGCCCTTGAACGCGGGGCCGGGCGCGACGCCGAGTTTGATCAGCACGTCGCCCGTGACGAATGGCGGAGGAGACACGCCCTCATCCTGCAGCATGGCGACGCGCTCGCCGAAGGCCAAGAGCACGTCGGCGTTCGCCGGATCCGCGCGATAGAGCGCGTCGAGATCGCGCCACCAGCGGTCGGCCATCATGCGCTTCATCGTTGCCTTGGAGAGGTCTTCCCAGTCCTCCAGTGCGGGCAACTTCCCGGACAGCCATGTCATCACGTCGGTTTCGTCGTTGCTCAGCATCAGGCGCGAGCGGAGAGTTGCGATGGTTTCGGCGAATTCCGCCACCTCCATGTCGAGGAGCATGGCGATCAACACCAGTGCGCGCGAGGCTTCGGCGGGGAGGCCGGAGACGACGGGCCAGTCGCGTTCGGCGGCAAGGGGGTTTGCGGTGATGCCGAGCGCCGCCGAAAACATGCCGGGAAACGACGCCAATAAATCGAGCGCGGCCACCCGGGTCGGATGCTCCAGCATCATGCGGAGTTCCTCGCCGATGCGCTCCCGGCTGATCCCTTCGATCTTTTTCTGGAGTTCTTCGATTGCCAAGCGCGTGTCGGCATCGATCGTAAAGCTGAGCCGGGCAGCAAAACGCACGGCGCGCAGCATTCGCAGATGGTCTTCGGCGAAACGCGCATGGGGATTGCCGACGGCCCGCAGAATCTTTGCTTCGATGTCCCGCTGCCCGCCGACGAAGTCGTGGAGCTGACTCGTGGTGGGGTCGAGAAAGAGTGCGTTGCAGGTGAAATCGCGACGTTTTGCGTCCTCTTCCGCATTGGTAAACCGGACGGAATCCGGATGGCGGCCATCGGAGTAATCACCGTCGGCGCGAAATGTGGCAATTTCAACCTGCAGCTTCTTCTCCCGCACGAGGATGACACCGAAGGCGACCCCGACCTTCTGTCCACGCGGGAAGAGGGTGAGCACTTCTTCCGGCCGAGCAGAGGTGGCGACGTCGAAATCCTTCGGCGTGCCGCCCATCAGGCGGTCGCGGACGCAACCGCCAGCCCAATACGCGACGTGCCCCGCCTGCTGGAGGCGCTGGACAATCTGGAAGGCGAAATTTTCCTGCGAATTCGTCCGCATCATCGGATTGTAATCGGGCCACTTCGCTCCTGCGAAGGCGCGCAATTGCGCGCCGATGCGCCCGGTGCCCCTCTCGCCCATTGCAGGGTGCCTGAACCAGAAATTGATTTGAGAAGCCTTATTGTGATCATCCTGAATTAGGCATTTACACCGGATTGACGCCCCATTTCCTTGAAAGTTGGTTGTGGCGAGTATACGGTTGTACCATGCAACTATTGTCCACTACAACTAATTCCAGCGTTCTCGCCGCCGCCCACGAAGTCGTGATTGGCGTTCCGCCGATCATCTGGTTCATTCGTGCGCAGATGCAGCCGCATCGGAAAGGCCTTTCGCTCCCGCAGTTTCGCGCCCTGGTGCTTATCGATCGACATCCGGAGGCCAGCCTTTCCGAGATAGCAGAACAATGCGGCGCCTCTTTGCCGACGACCTCGCGGCTGATCGCGGGCCTTGTCGCAAAGGGTATGGTGACGCGCAAGGGATGTTCCGACGACCGCCGGCAACTGGAGCTTGCCATTACGCGCCTCGGCAGGGACATGCTCGATACCGCATGGGCGGCAGTGCGGAATCGCGTCGAGGAAGAGCTGAAGCCGCTGACGGACTCGCAGCGAAAAACCATCCGCGCGGCCATGAAACTGCTGCAGGGCGTCTTCGGGTCGCTCGAACTCCCCGACCGCCAGAATGCCTCCCAATGCCAGAGCGCCGCCAGGAACCATAAGACACGCAAGGAAGCATCGCGCGCCCTCGCCCTGGCCGCTTCGAAATCGAAGCCGCTGACACGCGCATTGAAGTAACGCCATGGACGTCCTTGACGTCCGGCGAGATAGGACCTCACCATGTGGATAGTGCGTTTGGCACTCCGTCGCCCTTACACGTTTGTCGTGGCGGCGCTTCTGGTCATCATCCTGGGGATCTACGAGATCACCCAGATGCCCACCGACATCTTCCCGGTGATCGATATTCCGGTCGTTTCCGTGGTGTTCAACTACACGGGGATGTCGCCGCAGGAGATGGAGCAGCGCATCGTTTCGCCGTACGAGCGCATTCTCACGACGACGGTGAACGACATCGAGCACATTGAAAGTCAATCGCTCAACGGGGTCAGCGTCACCAAGATTTACTTCCAGAAGAATGCGAAGATTGACGTGGCGATTTCGCAGATCACGGCAATCTCGCAGACCGCGACGCGCATGATGCCGCCGGGAACCCAGCCGCCGCTGATCATCCAGTACAACGCTTCGAGCGTGCCGATCCTGGAACTCTCGATCGGCAGCGACACAATGCCGGAGCAGGATCTCTTCGATCAGGCCGTCAACTTCCTCCGTCCGCAACTGATCACGATTCCGGGCGTGCAGATTCCGTATCCCTACGGCGGGAAGATGCGCAACGTGATCGTGGACCTCGATCCCGACAAGCTCTACGCTTACGGCATTTCCCCCGCGGACGTCTCCAACGCCGTCAACGCGCAGAACCTGATCCTCCCCGCGGGCACCACGAAGATCGGCAAGCAGGAATATCCCGTTCTTCTCAACAGCACGCTTCCCACCCCGGAGTCGATGAACGCCATTCCGATCAAGAGTGTGAATGGGACCACGATTTATCTTCGCGATGTCGCCCACGTCCGCGACGGTTTTGCCGTGCAGACGAACGTGGTGCACGCGAACGGAAAGCGCGGCGTGCTGCAGCCGATTCTCAAGGCGGGAAATGCGTCCACGCTTTCGGTGGTGCAGGCCGTGCTCGACAAACTTCCGCAGATCCGCGAATCGCTTCCGAAGGAACTGCAGATCACGCCGATGTTCGATCAGTCAATCTTCGTCCGGGCGTCGGTCTGGGGAGTGGTGAAGGAAGCGGCGATCGCGGCCAGCCTCACCGCGCTCATGATTCTGCTCTTCCTGGGGAGCTGGCGCAGCACGCTCATCGTCATGCTCTCCATTCCGCTCTCGATTTTCGTGTCCATCATCGTGCTGTCGTTCCTGGGGGAGACGCTGAATGTGATGACGCTCGGCGGAATGGCGCTGGCGGTGGGCATCCTTGTCGATGATGCAACGGTGGAGATCGAAAACGTCCACCGAAACCTGCACCAGCGCAAGCGGCTTGTGCAGGCGATTCTCGACGGCGCTTCGCAGATTGCGGTGCCGGCGTTTGTCTCCACGCTCTGCATCTGCATCGTCTTCGTGCCGGTGGTCTTCATCAGCGGCGCCGCGAAGTATCTTTTCACCCCGCTGGCGATGGCGGTCGTGTTTGCGATGATGACCAGCTACCTGCTGAGCCGCACCCTCGTGCCGACGCTGGTGCATTACCTGCTGGCGGCGGAGGTGGAGCAGTACGGCGGAGTCATCGACACGAATGATCCTCACGCCATGCACGCGCTTCACGCACAGGAAGCGAAATCGCATGGTCAGCAAGTGCCCGACGAGGACATCGAACTGCCCGAACGCCTGCGGTTGTTCTTCACGAGCGTGACGGGCATCCTCGCGACTGTCGCCTTCCTGATTCTTCTTGCGGCCGCCGTTTTCGCCTTGGGCTACTCACCGGTGGGGGCGTGGGCGCCGTCGATTCACGGTCTGATCGTGGACACTGTGGCCTGGTCGCTGAAGAATACGACGCTTCTCGCCGAAGTCGGCCTCGGCGCCGTGGCTCTTGCCCTCATGTTCTGGCTCGTGCTGCAGCTTCACCGGCCGTTCAACTGGGTGTTTGAGAAACTGCAGCGAACCTACGGCGGATTCCTCGAGTGGGCCCTCGCTCACCGATCTCTCGCCGTCAGCGGGTTCGTCGCCTTCGTGATCCTTTCCTGCTGCCTGTACCCGTTCATCGGCACGGACTTCTTCCCCTCGGTCGATGCCGGCCAGATTCGCCTTCACGTGCGCTGCCCGGCGGGGACGCGTATCGAAGAAACGGCACAGCGTTATGCGCGGGTGGAGGATGCCATCCGAAAAATCATTCCCGCTGCCGACATCAGCACCGTCCTCGACAACATGGGCATTCCGAACAGCGCGATCAATCTTTCTCTGAGCGACGGCTCGATCATGTCGCCCGCGGATGGCGAGATTCTCATTGCGCTCAAGGAGAATCACCGCCCGACCGCGGACTACACGCATGCGCTGCGGAAGGAGCTGACGAGACAATTCCCGGATCTGACCTTCTTCTTCGCGCCGGCGGATATCGTGACGCAGGTACTCAACTTCGGCCTTCCGGCGCCCGTGGATGTGCAAATCGCCGGACTCCTGCCGCAGGTTCCCCACAACGAGGGGATTGCAGAGAACCTGGTGAAGGACCTCTCGGGGCTTCCCGGCATTGTCGACGTGCACCTGGCGCAGGTTCCCAAGACGCCGGACCTCCGTGTCAACGTCGACCGCACGCTGGCCAGCCTGATGGGCGTGTCTCAGCGCGATGTCGCCAGCGATCTGCTCATCTCACTTTCCTCGAGCAATCAGACCTCGCCGAATTACTGGGTCGATCCCCGCAACGGCGTGCAGTACAGCGTGTACGTGCAGACGCCGCAGTACAACATCAATTCGATGAACGACCTGGAGAACACCCCGGTCGTTCCCACCAGCGGCGATACGCGTGCGGATAACGCCCAGCTTCTCGTCAACCTTTCCAGCACCGAGCGCGGATTCTCTGCGACCAACGTCACGCACTACAACATCCGTCCGACCTTCGATGTGGAGATGGGCGTGCAGGGCGTGGATCTCGGCACGGCCGGGAAAGAAATCGATGGGGTTGTGAACAAGTATCGCGGCCAGTTGCAGGGCGGGTCGCGAGCGAATCTGCTCGGGCAGATCCAGAGCATGAACGCTTCCTTCTCCGGCCTGGGATACGGGTTGATCTTTGCTGTCGTGCTGGTCTACCTGCTCATGGTCATCAATTTCCAGTCTTGGCTCGATCCGCTGATCATTCTGATGGCGCTCCCCGGGGCGATCGCCGGCATTCTGTGGATGCTGTGGGCGTCGCATACCACGATCAGCGTTCCGGCGCTGATGGGGGCGATCATGAGCATCGGCGTGGCGACGGCTAATTCCATCCTCATGATCACGTTCGCCAACGACCAGCGCCTGCTCGGTATGAATGCCCATGACGCGGCGCTTTCCGCCGGTATTACGAGATTGCGGCCCGTGATGATGACGGCACTTGCTATGATTATTGGCATGCTTCCGATGGCGCTCGGGCTTGGCGAAGGGGGCGAACAGAACGCTCCGCTCGGTCGTGCCGTCATCGGCGGTTTGTCGATGGCCACGTTTGCCACCCTGGTTTTCGTCCCGGTCGTCTACAGTATCCTTCGCCGGAAGGCGCGGGAGACGCACGTTGAAAAGGAATTGATGTAATGGTTCCCGATCAGAAAAACACACCTCAGAGTAACGGGGCTGTCGCGGAAGCTGCGGCGCCTGCGCCCAAGTCTCACGATCCTGCACCGGTCGACGAGCATGGCATTCCGAAGGATCTCAAGCGTCCGCACCCGGTCACGATCATCGCCATGCTGCTGCTGTTTTGCCTGGTGCTCGCGGGCCTTTTTTATATCGGGTACAAGCCGCACGAGAAGGCGGCGGAGCAGGCCCGCGCCGATGCCAGCGAACTGGCCAACGCACTGCCCGTGGTGAGCATTGCGCGCCCGCAGCCGAGCAAGTCGGTGAAGGATTTGACGTGGCCGTGCGATGTGCGCGCAAACCAGGAGACGGCGGTTTATACCCGTGCGAACGGGTTTTTGAGCAGGCTGTACGTGGACATCGGCAGTCACGTGAAGGCGGGGGATCTGCTGGCGGAAATTGATTCTCCGGACGTGGATGCCCAGCTCACGCAGAGCGAGGCGGCGCTGAAGCAGGCGCAGGCGAGCGTTTCGAAGGCCAACGCTGATTTGACGCTGGCGAGGCAGACGCTGAAGCGGTATCAGGATCTTCAGCGTTCCGGGAACAATACCGTGACGCAGCAGGAGGTGGATGAAAAAACGGCGGCGCTGGATCAGTCGAGGGCGGAGCTGGAACTCGCCAATGCGAACGTTGCGGCGGCGGATGCGACGTTGAAGCGGTTCACGGCGATGAAGGAGTTTGAGCGGATTACCGCGCCGTTCGAGGGGGTGATTACCGCGCGGAATTATGATGTGGGCGCGCTGCTGTCGCCGACCGATACGGGTCCCAACAAACAGATTTTCAACATCGCGCAGACGGATCCGGTACGGGTGTTTGTGAGCGTGCCGCAGGTGTATGCGACGGCGATCAAGAACGAGGAGCCGGCGTATCTGGATGTGCGGAACTATCCCGCGCGCGAGTTTAAGGGGGCGGTGGTGTTGCGGAGCGATGCGATCGATTTGGCGACGCGCGTGATGCGGTTTGAGGTCCACTTCCCGAACCACGACGGGGCGCTGGTGCCGGGGATGTATGCCAACTTGCGCGTGGGGGTCGAGCAGCAGCATCCGGTGATGACGATTCCGACGAGCGCGCTGGTGTTCGATGCGAGCGGGACGCGGGTGGCGAAGGTGGAGGATGGGAAGATCCACTTCCAGCCGGTGAAGGTGGGGCAGGATCGGGGGATGACGATGGAGATCACGGATGGTCTTTCTCCGAGTGATGTCATTGTCGCGGCGCCGGGTGAGCAGCTCATGGAGGGCGGCGAGGTGCGGGTGGCGAATCCGCAGGATGCGACGGTGAATACGCTGTTGCCGACGACGGCTCCGGTTGCAGAAGCGAACAAGTGATTCTTCATTCGGTCTCCACGACGATGACGGTGGCGTATGGGGTCAGGCCTTTTTCCGGGACGCTGATGGAGAGGCCTTTGTCGGTGTTTTCGATGGCGAGGGGTTTGTGGTCGGGGTCGGCGAGGAGATAGGCGCCTTTCACTTTGTCGGTGATGGGAGGGGTGAGGAATTTGCCATCGGTGGGCCAGTTGAAGACGGAGAAGTAGAGTTTGCCGGGCTTGGTGGTGCAGCGCCAGTCCTTGGGTGCGTCGTAGATGGGGCGGCCGCGGCTGTCGTTTTTGCCGGAGGGTTTTCCGAATTCGGCGCCGAAGGGGGTGACGCCGGCGCCGTAGATGGCTTCGCCGTTGGCTTTCGTCCAGATGCCGACCTCGTGGAGGATCTGCTGGCTTTCGGGGGGTATTTCGCCTTCGGCGGTGGGGCCGACGTTGAGGAGGTAGTTGCCGCCCTTGCTGACGATGTCAGTGAGTTTGAAGACGAGGTCTTCGGGTTTTTTCCAGTTGTGATCGTGGGCCTTGTAGCCCCAGGTGTCGTTGAGGGTGGCGGGGGTTTCCCAGTCGCCGGTGCGGACGGTGGGGGGGATGTGGTTGTCGCCTTCGGAGTCGTAGTCGCTTTTGCTGCCCTGGCCGATGCGACCGCTGACGAGGCAGTTGGGCTGGAGGGTGTGGACGAGTTTTTCGAGCTTTCCGGCGCGTTCGGGGGTCATGACGTTGCGCGGGGTGTCGAACCAGACGAGAGCGATGGGCCCGTAGTTGCTGAGGATTTCGGTGACCTGGGGGATGCACTTGTCCTGGAAGTATTGTTCGAAGTCTTTTTTGTCGTCGGGGCCGAAGTCCCAGGTGTTGCCGATGCCGTTGGGTTCGTGCCAGTCCTGGGCCTGGGAGTAGTAGAAGCCGAAGCGGATGCCGCGTTTGGCGCAGGCGGCGGCGAGTTCCTTCATGGGGTCGCGGTGGAAGGGTGTGGCGTCGACGATGTTGTAGGGGGAGGCTTCGGATTTGAACATGGCGAAGCCGTCGTGGTGCTTGGCGGTGATGACGAGGTACTTCATGCCGGCGTCCTGCGCGAGCTGGGCCCAGGCGTCGGCGTCGAACTTGGTGGGGTTGAAATCGGCGGCGTATTTTTCGTAATCCTTCACGGGGATCTTGGCGTGGTTCATGATCCACTCGCCGATGCCTTTGACGTCTTCGCCCTTGTAGACGCCGGCGGGGACGGAGTAGATGCCCCAGTGGATGAACATGCCGAACTTGGCTTGGCGCCACCAGCCGATGCGAGCGGCGTGCTGGGGGGTTTCGGGGGATTGTGGGCGGCGAGGCTGGGCGGGGATGGTGTAGTCGGGGGTGGTGGTCTGAGCGGTGACGGAGGAGGCGAGGAGGGGGGCGAGGAGGGCGGCGATGCCGAGGGTGAGGCGATGACGCATGGGGGTCTCCAGATAAATGTGGGCCGTTCCGCCGAACGGCTTGTCAGGACGTGGAGGGCGTATCATGCATAACGGGGGGTGGGATGGGGTATTGCTTGGGAGGGT
>Ga0335069_10003948_pt1 | contig 22175 bp, 14 predicted proteins | sample Lox_Sample_11_FD_206714 | JGI IMG/M metagenome (GOLD analysis project Ga0335069, IMG submission 206714) | Soil microbial communities from Loxahatchee National Wildlife Refuge, Florida, United States - Lox_Sample_1.1 | ecosystem: Environmental > Terrestrial > Soil > Wetlands | place: USA...
GCAACGCGCGTGACTTCGCCGGCGAAGGCATTGAGCTGATCGACCATGGTGTTAATGGTGTTCTTGAGCTCCAGAATCTCGCCTTTCACGTCGACGGTGATCTTGCGGGAAAGGTCCCCGCGGGCAACAGCCGTTGTGACTTCGGCGATGTTTCTAACCTGGCCGGTGAGGTTCGAGGCCATCGAGTTGACTGAGTCGGTAAGATCCTTCCAGGTACCGGCGACGCCTGGGACATTGGCCTGGCCGCCGAGACGGCCCTCCGATCCGACCTCGCGCGCCACGCGCGTGACCTCGCCGGCGAAACGATTGAGCTGATCGACCATGGTGTTGATGGTCTCTTTGAGGAGCAGAATCTCGCCCGATACGTTCACGGTGATCTTCTTTGACAAGTCACCATTCGCGATGGCGGTGGAGACCTCGGCGATGTTGCGGACCTGGCCGGTAAGGTTACCGGCCATGAAGTTGACGTTGTCGGTAAGGTCTTTCCACGTGCCGGCCACGCCGGGTACCTGGGCCTGGCCGCCGAGCTTGCCGTCGGTGCCCACCTCGCGCGCCACGCGCGTGACTTCACCGGCGAATGCGTTGAGCTGATCGACCATGGTGTTAAGGGTGTCTTTCAGCTCGAGGATTTCGCCCTTCACGTCGACGGTGATCTTGCGTGACAGGTCGCCGCGCGCCACGGCGGTCGCGACCTCGGCGATGTTTCTGACCTGACCGGTAAGGTTCGATGCCATGAAGTTGACGTTGTCGGTGAGGTCCTTCCAGGTTCCGGCCACACCCGGCACCTGCGCCTGGCCACCAAGCTTGCCATCGGTGCCCACTTCGCGGGCCACGCGCGTGACTTCGCCGGCGAAGGCGTTGAGCTGGTCGACCATGGTATTGATGGTGTTCTTGAGCTCGAGGATCTCGCCCTTGACATCGACAGTGATCTTGCGGGAGAGGTCGCCGCGGGCAACAGCGGTGGTGACTTCGGCGATGTTTCTTACCTGAGCCGTCAGGTTGCCGGCCATGGAGTTGACCGAATCCGTGAGGTCCTTCCAGGTTCCGGCGACGCCGGGGACGTTGGCCTGGCCGCCGAGACGGCCCTCAGTACCGACTTCGCGAGCCACGCGAGTGACTTCGCCGGCGAAGCGGTTGAGCTGATCGACCATGGTGTTCAGGGTTTCCTTGAGCTGGAGGATCTCGCCGCGCACGTCGACGGTGATCTTGCGCGATAGATCGCCGTTGGCGATGGCGGTTGCGACCTCGGCGATATTGCGGACCTGGCCGGTAAGGTTGCCGGCCATGAAGTTGACGTTGTCGGTGAGGTCTTTCCAGGTGCCTGCGACGCCGGGGACACTGGCCTGACCGCCGAGCTTGCCTTCGGTTCCCACCTCACGGGCGACGCGAGTGACTTCCCCGGCGAACGCGTTGAGCTGGTCGACCATGGTGTTGATGGTGTCTTTCAGCTGTAGAATTTCGCCGCGCACGTCAACGGTGATTTTTCGTGACAAGTCGCCGCGAGCTACGGCCGTTGTGACTTCGGCGATGTTTCTTACCTGAGCCGTGAGATTGCCGGCCATCGCGTTTACCGAGTCGGTGAGATCTTTCCAGGTTCCTGCCACGCCCGGCACGACGGCCTGCCCGCCGAGTTTGCCGTCGGTGCCCACTTCACGCGCCACGCGAGTGACCTCGGACGCGAAGGAGCGCAACTGGTCGACCATGGTATTGATGGCTTCTTTGAGCTGCAGAATTTCGCCGCGGACGTCGACCGTGATCTTCCGCGAGAGGTCGCCGCTGGCCACGGCGGTGGCCACTTCGGCGATGTTGCGCACCTGGCCGGTGAGGTTGGAGGCCATGGAGTTGACGGAGTCGGTGAGGTCTTTCCACGTACCGGCCACGCCTGGAACCAGGGCCTGACCGCCAAGCTTGCCGTCGGTGCCCACTTCGCGCGCCACGCGCGTGACCTCGGCCGTGAAAACCTCCAGTTGGTGGATCATCGTGTTGACGATGCTCGCGGAGCGGAGGAATTCGCCTTCGAGGGGGCGGCCGTCCACGTCGAGGCGCACGGTGCGGGTGAGGTTGCCCTGCGCGACAGCAGCGATGGCCTGCGTGACTTCAGCGGTGGGGCGGAGGAGATCCTCGACCAGCGTGTTCACTGAGACTTCCATGTCGTTCCATGCGCCGCGCCGCTCCTCGGCGCGGATGCGCTCGCGTGTGCGGCCCTCCTTACCGACAGCCTGACCGACGCGCTTCAGCTCCAGCGCCATCTGCTGGTTGGCGGTGACGATTTCATTGAAACTGTCGGCGATCTTACCCGGCAATCCGGTCCAGGTAACGGGAAGGCGAACGCTGAAGTCGCCGTCCTTCATGGTCTGCAGGCTTTGCAGAATCGCCGCCAGATACTCGGTGGACGCAGGCTCAAGAGCTCTGCTGCCCTCATGGGCGCCATTGCCCGAGGCGGGATGCTCCAACACGCCTTGCCCAGCAATGGGCTGCGCAACGGCCGTCTTCATTTTTTCTTGCCTCCTGATGGAAGGCTGGGGAAGTCGGATGCGATTGCATGCGGAGCACGGCCACAAGGCACACTCCCGAAACCGATCCGGAGAATAAGGCTGAAGTGTGGATGCAGACGGCGGCCGAAAAGGTTGTCTAGTGAAGAGACTCCCGTTCGATGCGGTGTGGACTCATGAGTGAGCCCCTGGCGGGAATGTGCTCGCTCAACGGAGGTCAGGATTTATGAGGCTTTCTCGCGCATCATCAACCGGGACTGTACCGGCTGCGCAATGGTCGTTCAGCGGTGTTGGCTGATTCGGAGTCCTCTTGCGGTGTACGCATGATTTCGAACTCGGCAATCGACTGAACAATGTGCCGTTTCAGTTCAATTACGGCAGGGTCCTCCTGGCGGAAATCTTCCGATTGTTCCAGCCGATGCAGAGTGTTGCGCAGAATGTCGATAATGCTTACCGGCGGGGGACGCTCCATTCGCCACCAACTCAAGGTCTTTGATGCATGAATGCCACATCTCGTTTGTCCGAGTTCATGCCTCGAAACCGAAGGTCGCAGAAGCAGCCATCACGAGCAGTCAAATAAACAAGATGGCGCTCCAGACCTCGCATTGATGCCTGAGGAGACGTTGTCAGTTTGAAATGCTTCGCACTGCGACGAGCGACGAGGTTCCGGGCACCGAGTTCTCGACTGTCGTAGTGATGAGAGCTTGAAAGTAGGGTGGAGTCGTTTTGTGGTCTGGAGTGACGGCGAGAAGAGCCTTGCGCAACTCCGCCATCCGATTCGGATCGAGCAGGTATTCGATGGCCGCCTGGGAGCCTTGAGTGTAAATACCGTAAATCAGGAGGACCCGATTTTCGCTCTTTTCGTTGGGAAGCATGAGAACCAGGGCGTAGTCGCGAGTGAGCTCGTTGGTCACCGGATCGAACTCAGGCTTGTAGAGAGATTTCTCGCCGGGAAGCGGCTGGCTGTTGAGAATCACTCCGCTCTGCATATGGAAGCCCTGGACATCGAGAAAGACGCGGCCGCTCCATGCCTGGCTACCGCCCAACAGGATGGCGTTCCCATTTTTGATCTGGTCGAAATCTACCAGGCGGGACGGCTGCACGCGACAGGTGTCGCCACTCTTGAAGAACAGCTCGCACAAGCGAACGACGCCAAGGGTTTCGCCGACTGAGGTGAAATCAGTAAGCGAGGGGACAAAGACGAAGCGCTTCAATTCGCGAAAATGGATGGTGTCGCGGAACTCAGGAAGGCTCGACTTGGGAATTTCGTGACCGTGAGCGATGGTCTGCGGGCTGTCGCCGTCATGTGCGGCGCGCAAGAGCGGGTGATTTGGAATCACAATCAATGGCGGGTTTGCAGGCGACAGAAAAGGACGCCAGAACCACTCAAGGTTGTCGGGTAACGCGGCTGCCTGGGTTTGAGGCGGAGTTTTTCGGGCATTCTGGCGAAGAGCGATGGTCAGCATGGTTGCCAGAACGATGCAGGCAGCGGCGAGAATCAGCGTAAGCGGCAGGTGAGGGAAACGCCTGAACCTTGAGCGATCGGGTTCCGATGTATTCGGAAGCGGGGCCGTCGCTCCCGGTTCGGCGCTGGGAGCTGTCCTTGTAAAAACAGGGACGTAGTGACCTGACGGCAGGTCGATGCGAAGAGAGTCCTGCTTTCCACTCTCTTCGTAATATTTCTTCAGTGACCGGCGAATCTCGTAGGCCTGGACTCGAACGATAGGATCGCGCTGCGGATCAAACTCCGTCCCCCGCTCGTAGACTTCCACGCCTATCAAATACTCGTTTAACTTCTCGGCATCGCCCTGGAACGTCAGCTCCGACACGAACTCGAGGAAGCGGGTCTTCTTGGGAGATCCTGCAAACTGCCGGCTCTGAAGTACCCTGCGGAGTTCTTCCCGTTTTTCGTAAAGGCTTAGCGAGGTGGGCTGTGCGGAAGAATCCTGAAGGGACGGCGTCATGGGTCTGCAGCCGGTTAACCGGGAAGGCTGTACTGCGACGGATGCTAGCACCCAAAACGGAGGACCGTCAATGTTGGATCAGGTCGGCTTTTCGGGCAGGATTAACGGTTATTGGCACCGTTATTTGCGGTTAGCTGTGGAGTCGAGAGTGAAATGTCCCAATTGTGATCGGCAATTTTGTGAGGTTCACGAAGTCAGGAAATAATTGAAATCAAGGGAGTTCTATTCGGCCCGAGGTTTTCTCTTCATACACCTTCCGGCTGGTCCGCGAGATGCCCGCGGCAAGGGGCCGTGAAGCACGGGATTCCAGGCAGCTATCCCCATGGATCTCAGGGCTTTAACCCGGGGGATAACCGCCATTACCTTGGCGGTCGCGCGCTGCCGCGACTACAAGGGAATGCGATCTTGATTTCGTGATCGTGTTCATAACTCTCGCATTTCCCGGGATTTTCCGATGATGTCGGCAGCCAAGGCTCCGGTGCTCGCAGGGTTGGCGGTGTTCTCATTGATCTTTGGGACGCCTGGCAATGCAGCTGTCGATGACATGCTGATGGTCGTTTCGCAGACGGGCAGTCCTGTTTTGACCGTACGCGACCACGGCGCCGAGGGAAATAAATATGGTTTTGAGGGCGGAAGGGTGGTCAAGCTAGACCATACCTACCACCTATTCACCTCGGAGATGCTCGGAGATCCGCATTGGGTGAAGATGCGGCTGGCGCACTGGAGCAGCCAGGATCGCATTCACTGGCAGCGAGAGGCGACGCTTTTTGAATCGAGCGGAGACTACACCGGGCGCGATCCCCGGGCGGCATTGTGGTCGCCTATTCCTATTTACGACCCAGACGAGAAGAGCTGGAATCTTTTCTATGTCGCCTACCAGGCTGCGCCGGATACGGCCCAGGAATGGCTAACGAATCATGAAGGGCGAATCTGGCGAGCTGTTTCGCAGACGCAGGGGCGCGGGGGCATTGGTGGGCCATATAAGGACGCCGGGGTTGTGCTGGAGCGTGGGAAGGACTCAGATTCCTGGGAAGGTTTGCAAGGAACCGACTCCTTCTTCCCGTACCAGGCCGGGGGCAAGTGGTACGCGCTCTATGGCAGTGCGCATACGGAGAGCCTGCCGATTTCGTCGTGGCAGGTTGGTCTGGCGTGGGCGCCTTCACTGGCCGGCCCCTGGCATCGATGCACCGAAATGAACCCGATTCGGGTTGAACCGAGGTTTGTAGAAAATCCGATTGTCACGGCGATGACCGATGGAAGCTACATCGCTGTTTACGACAATCACGTACCGAATGAAGTGGGGTACACGTGGTCGGCAGACGGCGTTCACTGGTCGCGGGGCCAGCGACTCGCGGTGCAGTCGGGCAGCGGAGTCTGGGCGAGCGAAGTGCGAACGCCGCTGGGGCTAGTTGAAGAAGAAGGCGGCAGATACACACTGTTTTACACGGCAAATGAGAAGGCCGATGGAGCGCAGCCGGACCGATACGGGGTTACGCTGACGCCCGGCGCGGTGGGGTTTGTTGAAGTCCGGACGGCAAGGCCGGGCGAGGTCGCAGCAACGGGAGAGGTTCAGGGTTCGACGATTCGATAGAACGAGGCAGAAGAGTCGCGGGGCGAGACGACCGCGAAGACAAATCAAGAGCAGAGAAGCTGCTCGAATGCGGAGGGCCGGAAGGAAGTTCTTCAGAGGCTCTCATTGGGAGGACGGCTCATCATGATGCAAGCATCGAAAATGCAATGCACTCTCGGCCTGCTGCTGGCGCTTTTGACGGCGCTGTTCGGTCAGAGCCTGTGGGCGCAGGCCAACCGTGCCACGATCACAGGGATCGTGACCGACGCGACAGGCGCCGTAGTGCCCGGGGTTGACGTGACGGTCGTCAACACAGACACAAGAGTGCCGGCCAAGACTGTGTCGAACAACGAGGGAATTTACGTAGTGCCCAATCTTTTCCCAGGGCCTTATTCCGTGACGTTTGAGAAGACCGGTTTTGAGACACTCGAGCGCCCTGGAGTGACTCTGCTCTCCACCCAGGAGGCGCGCATCGACGTCGCACTCAAGGTCGGCTCCACCTCCACCAGCGTGACGGTCTCAGGCGGCGCGCCCGTTCTGGACGCTGACACGGCGACTGTGGGTACGAACATGAAGTCCGATGAGGTCAACGACCTGTCTCTGAATATCAATAACGGGGGCCGTTTCATCGAGCTTTTCGCGGTAGCGGTGACGCCGGGATATTCGGTGCTGAGTTCGCCCTACGGCGCGGTAGTTAACGGCGGGCAATGGTTCTCAAAGGATTACACGGTCGACGGCACATCGGGTACGTCGAACATCCGCGGGGACACGATGGACGGCGGTCCCAGCATGGAGGCGGTTGAGGAGGTGCAGGCCGAGACCAGCGGCCTCGATGCGCAAAGCTCCATCACCGGCGGCGGCGTGATGGCGTTCAACCTGAAGTCGGGGAGCAACGCGCTGCACGGATCGGCGTTCCTCTACGGGCATAACGAGCTGTTCGACGCCAACACCTGGACGAATGACTATAACGGCGAAAGAAAGCCCAAGGACCGGACGTGGGATTACGGATTCAGCCTGGGTGGCCCGATCCACAAGAACAGGACATTCTTTTTTGGAACATTCGAGAGATACCAACAGCAGGACTGGCGATTGAACAGCGGCGGCGCAACCGTGCCAGTTCCGGGGATGCTGACGGGCGACTTCGGCTCGATTCTGGGAGCTCCGCTTTGCGGGTCTCCGGGAAACGCCAGTCCATGCGGCGCAGGAAACGAGACGCCGATCATGGTACAGGACGACGCCGGGGATATGCTGCAGGCGCAGGTGGACATGATCTACGATCCGGCGACCGGAAATCAGTTCACGAACAACATGCTTCCTTCCGTCAGCCCCGTTGCGCAGAAGGTGAACGCTTTTTACGCCAAGTATGCACCGAATCTGGGCGGAGTTTCGAACAACGAACGAACTCTTCTGACCAACTCACCGAGCCAGACTCCTAACTGGTACGTCGTGAAGCTGGATCACGTTCTCGGCGATCGAGACCATCTTTCCGGATCCTGGATCTACGATCACAAGCTTCGTACGCTCGATGACGGCGGCGGCTTGTGGGAGTCGGGTACGACGACAGGCGGCCCGCTCACCAACGCGCGCATCCAGTTCTATCACCAACAGGAGTACCGCATCAGCGAGTCGCACACCTTCGGCCCGACCTTGCTGAATGTTCTGAACTTCACCAACGCTTTCGACAACAACGGAAGCACTCCGACGGTGCCGGGCGACTACAATACGCAGGTCGGATTTGCGAGCACCGGGGCCAACAACTTCCCTGAGATCTCGTTTTCGGACAACCAGGCGGGGATCAGCGAAACCTATATTGGCAGCACCTGGCAGGGTCACATAGCAGGTTCAGTCACGACAACCAACGACACGCTGACATGGAGCAAAGGCCGCCACAATCTAAGCTTCGGCGGCGACTTCATCGCCCATGACGTGAATTTCACCTCGGGCAACGGCGCGTACAACTTCAACTTCAGCTATCTGAACACAAAAGGTCCGGGCTATCCGTACGACGGGTTCGGCTTTGCGACCTATGAGCTGGGTCTCGTCAACACAGCGGGACAATCCGTCGCGAATAACTTGTACGGCCGCCAGAAGAACTTCGATCTTTTTGCCCAGGACAGTTACAAAGTCACCAGCAAGCTGACCATCAATCCGGGTCTACGCTGGACCTACAACACCCGCTTCCATGAGAAATACGGCAACTGGGCAAATTTCGATCCCACGGTTGTCGATGACCAGCTGACTGCTGTGTACGGGGCCCCGCTGCCCGGGTCGCTTGTATTCGCCAAGAGCGGAAGTGACAGCTTCGATAAGAACGAGTATGCGCTGAACTTCGGTCCCAGCCTGGGTATCGCTTACCAGCTTCTGCCGAACGTGGTGGTGCGCGCCTCCTATAGCCTGATCTTCAATCCCGTTGGCGTGACGTTTTTTGGCGGCGTTCCGGACGGTTTCGCGCCGCAGGAGGGCTCGAACTCGGCAAAAAGCTTCGATTGGGACAGCGCCGCAGGCGGCGGAAATTATCCTGGCGTGCTGACCAAGGCATCGCTGGCCACCGACCCTTCGACCATGTTGCCCTTCCCGGTGGAGGTCGATCCGCGCTCGCTTCGTCTGGGTTACAGCGAGGCATTCAACTTTGGAGTGCAGCAGCAACTGACCTCAAACATGCGCTTTGAGCTAGCCTATGTGGGCAATCGCGGGCACCGTTTGACCGATACGGCGCTGGCGTGGAACGAGACAACAACGCAGAACTTCCTAAGCCTCGTCGACAATAACCCCGGCTTCAGCATCTGGAACTGGATGTACTGCCCGTCGGGGTATGGATCGGTCGACAACATTGCTTGCCCCTATCCGAATTTCTATGGATCTCCCCTTGCGGCGCTGGCTCCACTGCCGCAAATGGCCGCCTCCGAGGGGAATTACTGGTACGGCTGTTGCGCCGACATCAACTACGCGGGTTTGCCGCTAGGGCAAAGCTTTTATGACTCGCTGGTTGCCGACGTCGTGAAGCGCGCCGGGTCCCTGACTATGGACATGAGCTACGTGTGGTCGCGTCAAGAAGGCAACTCATTTTCAACCGAACAGGACTACAACAACGGCTACACCGGCGTCGAGGACTTCCAGAACATGCACGGGGCGTCGCACGCGCTGACCGGATACGATCTGCCGCAGGTGGTGAAGGGCTATGTCAACTACAGACTGCCGTTTGGGGCAGGGCAGCGGTGGGGCGGCGCACTGAACCAGCCACTGCGAACGGTTGTCGGCGGCTGGCAGGCGACGGCGTTGGTCGATTACTACACTGGCCAGCCTTTCCGCGTGGGAGCTGCCGATCCGTACTGGCCACTGTGGGGCAATATCTATCCGCAGTTCAATCTTGCCGGCTATAAAGGACCAACCAACCCCGGGCATTACGTGCCGATTCCCGCGAGCTTTACCGGGAATGTGTGTGAGACCTACCCGCAGGACTGCTACATGCCAACGAGCGTGGCCAGCAACCCGGCGGAGGGAGTTCTGCCGCTCTCGCCGTACAACTCGCGGCTGCGCTGCCCGGGGGAAGCGAACGAGAATACGACTTTCCTGAAGAACGACAAAGTCGGCCCTGACGGGAAGTACAATGTCTCTCTCCGTATGGACCTTTACAACGTGTTCAACCGGCACTACTACAACATCGAAGGTTGCGGCGGAAACACTGCTGCAATCGGCGCGTCTAACTTCGGGGAAATCCTCGGCGTGCAGGACAATCCGAGGGGCGCACAATTCGCTATCCGGCTGGACTTCTAAAACGTCCTTTCGCAGATCAACGTGCCATCATTCGCAGGATAGGACGCAAGGTCCTATCCTGCGGGTGGCGCTCCAGAGCACGCTGTTTCGGGTTCCTGGGCGGAGGCGGTGATCGGGCAGAGGCAATCTGCGCTAGGATGGTAGCGCTCCGGAGTAGTCCAGTGATTCGCCTGTGGGTCTGCATTCGACGCTGCGCATGTAGTGCTCTTGTTTGCCTGCTCGGTCTGAGCACATTGGGTGTGGTGCGAGCGCAAAGCTCATCCGCGGCATCACAGCATGAGTTCTATGTCGATTGCTCGGCGGACGGCGATGGGGATGGATCGCAGAGCCGTCCCTGGAACAGCCTTGCGCAGGCGGAGGCGCACACATTCGCCGCGGGCGACCGAATCGCGCTGGCGCGCGGCACCGTATGCCGTGGCAGCTTTGCACCGAAAGGTTCCGGCAGGGAAGGCCAAGTCATTCGACTGACGGCTTATCGCCATGGAAAGCGGCCGCGGATCGTGGCCCCGCCGGGGTCGCGGCAGGCACTGCTGCTTTTCAACCAGGAGTATTGGCAGATCGACTCTCTGGACATCTCAGGCGGCACGACCTACGGGGTTTTCGTGACCGGCGACAAGGGATGGCTGCATCACATTTATCTGAAGAACCTCTATGTTCACGATGTATACGGAGGCACATTCAAGAGCAAGGACAATGGCCTGGTGATTGTGGGCCCAAGCAGCATGGATGTCTTCTTCGACGACATTTTGATCGACGGCGTCGACGCGGCGCGCACCAACCAGTGGGCCGGCATTCTTGTCGGCGGCGGAAAGTTTCCATATAAGGAGGACGCGCCGCTTAACACGAATGTCCATATCCGCAATTCCACCGTGCATGACGTTTACGGCGACGGCATCGTGCTTTTCCGCGATGCGCACAGTTCCATCCGAACCAGCGCGGCATGGGAGACGGGCATGCAGCCCACCCAGGACGTCGGCACGCCCAACGCCATCTGGACCTGGACTTGCAGCGACTGCGTCGTGGCAGGCAACGAAGCGTACGTAACGGACAGCCCGGGCGTGGATGGCGGTGCTTACGACATCGACTGGGACAACGCAGACAACACCGTTGAGCGGAACTACGCGCACGACACGCAGGGATATTGCATTGCAGTCTTCGCTGCCGGTTACGTGACCAGCAACAGCAAAGTAAGCGGCAATCTTTGCATTGACAACGGCCTGAGCCCGCGGCTGGGAGCAACCGCAGGGGCCATCTATATTTACACGTGGAACGGAGGCGTGCTTCGGAACGTGAGGTTCGAGGACAACACTGTCCGCTGGAATCCGCAGGTACCCGGTGCTGCCCCAGTGGTGTCAAACGCCAGTGTTGACGGCCCCCCGGTCGCGTTTGAGAACAACGTCGTCGAGTCCACATCGCCCCTGATTTACCGTATCGATAAACCCTTTGCGTCAGCGGACAATAAATTTTCGATCAACGGCGAGCCGCTCTTTACGGTTGGCGATCTACGTGCGGTGACCCTTGAGAGGCTGCAATCGGCGGGCATGGAAGCGCGAAGCTCAGTGAAGCCGCTCAAGGCGATTGCGCGCGCGCCGTCGGCACAGGCCGATGCGGGGATTGACCCTGTGCTGGATGGTGACGGTCTGCTGGCCGATGAGCCGCGACAGCAGTTGTTGTTGCTGCGCAGCTTTGGCGGTCAATACGGTCGTGACCGGCTCGGCGTCACTGTTCACCTGCCGAGGTCGGCTGAGAGTGAGGCGGAAGACGACGCGCTGGGTGACCTTGAAGATGTGTATCCCGGCGTATTGCAAACCCGGCACGATATTGAGGGAGACGGCCCACTCGCCGGTGGCTCGCTGAGCATTGTGTTGAGTGACGGCAAGCGGATTCTAAATGTGCAGGGATCGTTTGACGTGACCACCGTGGGCCGTGCAGTTCGCGCGTACCTTGGCGCGCCTGATTACTCGCACATGCAATCGCTGGAGCAGCCGGAGGGGCATCGATGAAGGAGGGCAGCGAGCGATTCGTTCGTAATGTCTCCACCGGTTTGGGATATGTCGCCATTGGGTGTCTCTTGCTTTCAACCTCGGGCGTCTGCGCTCAGAGCGAACCGCCTCCGCCAGCACTGTCTGCTCCCATTTCGGTGTATAACAACTGGTCCTCGTATGACGAGCTGTCGGACAATATCCCGCTGACGGAAACGCTGGCGATGCGGGAGTTGGATGAGCTATTGCGATTGAAGCGTGCGGGTGTGCGCTTCGACTACTACATGATGGACGCATTCTGGTTTGCGCCCGATGGGGCGTATCGCACATGGCGCAAGCCGAACTGGCCGAATGGGCCCGACGATTGGATCAGGAAATGCCGGGAGAATGGAGTTCTGCCCGGGTTGTGGTTCAGCACCAACACGCTCGTGAAGATCCAGGCGGCGCCGGCGTGGAAGGACTCGCTCAATGCAGATGGCGGAGCGATGTCATTTTTTGAGGGAGGGTTCCTGCCGGATTTCATGAGTGCTTTGCAATTCTGGTACGACCATGGGATCCGCATGTTCAAGTTCGACTTTGTCGACATGACGGCGGCGACCGCCGCAGATGCAGCCAGGATGAGCAAGGCCGAGATCAGAGAGCGCAATGCGACGGCATTCCGCGAAGCTCTCCGTGCGTTTCGTAAGCGGAATCCCGATGCGATCCTTCTGGCGTTTAATGGGTTCGGCGGCACACTCGACAATACCTATTCAGCGTTGCCCTTCAGCGACCCAACCGACCTGCGCTGGCTTGAGGTCTTCCAGATGGAATATACCGGCGATCCGCGGCCCGGCGATGTGCCGGAAGCCAATTTCTGGCGGTCGATGGATATCTACAGCGACCACATGGTGCGGCGATTTGAACAGCTGGGTTTTCCTCTGGAACGCATCGACTCGACCGGCTTCATGGTCGGCAAGACAGGCACAATTTACTACCGTGCCATGCATGCCTGGAAAGGCGCGTTCCTGCTGATGATGGCTCGCGGCGGGTGGGTGAATACCATTCATGGCAACCTGGAGTTGATCGGCCCTGAGGATGCACGATGGATGGCCCGCGCTCAGTCGATGTTTTTCGAGCTGCAGGGGCGCGGACGTATCCACACATTCGGCGGGATTCCGGGAGATGGAGAGCCCTACGGGTTTGGCGGCGTGACCACGCGGGGAGCCGTGTACGTGGTCGTGAACCCGAGCCAGACAGTCGCGACCATCAAGCTGCCGAAGCTGTCGCCGGATCAACCTGCGCTCGGGCTGGGAAGAATCCAATTCCGCGACGCTGGATTTCAGCCTAAACTAACCGGTGCTCAAATCTCGCTCGGGCCCGGCCAGATGGCCATGGTGGGCTTTGGCGCGTATGCATCACCCATCTATGATTTCGGAGTCCAGAGCGACGTGGTGATTCCGCGCTCCATCTCGCCATTCCCAATCGCCTTTCGCAACGCCGGCACGGGAACGATAGAAGCGTCAGTCGATCCGCCTGCGCATGGAGTGCTGCGCGTTGTGGTGCAGGAGATGACCCCCGATGGGCACCTTCGCCGCACGTGGGCGGGTGGGCCGCCGTCAGGGGAAAACATGGGGAAGGTCTTCGCGCTGACGGCAACGCAGAATGGCCGTCCGATTCCTGTTCGCATCGACTATGACAAGGTGATCTGGAGCGGCTTGAGCTGGGCGGTGGGCGAAATTGACGTGAACGACCTGACACCAGGGACGCCACTGGAGTTGCGTTTTCACTCAACAGAAAAAGATCCAATCACCCTGCAGGGCAGGGGTTATCTGGTCGAATACGCAACCCAAACGCCGGCGATGCCGGCCCATAACTAGCGGGATACTACGCCATGTCAAGACGATTGCTGCTCTTTCTTTTCCTGATTGCGATAAGCCAATGGGCCAGGCCCCAGCAAATGGCATTGCACGACGGCGACCGCGTTGTCTTCTACGGAGACAGCATTACGGCGCAGCGGTATTACACGCGATTCGTGGAAGACTTCGTTCTTACGCGTTATCCGCAATTGCATGTGGCATTCTTCAACGCAGGAGTCCCCGGCGACACCGTGAACGGTGGTTACACCGGCGATACCGCGACGCGGCTCAAGCGGGATTTATTTCCGCATCAGCCGACGGTGGTCACCGTGATGCTGGGGATGAATGACGGGGGTTATACCCAGTTCGATCAGCAGTACTTCGACAGCTATTCGAGCGGATACCGCAAGCTGCTTGCGGCGATCCAGGTGGGCGCTCCGGGCGCCAGGATTACGCTGATTTCTCCGACGCCGTACGACGAGATTACGAATGGCACCGAATTTCCGGGTTACGGCGAGACCATCGGGCGTTATGCCGCATTCGTCAAGGAGCTGGCCGCGTCGTCGAGGCTGGGCTTCAGCGATTTCCACGCGGCGATTGTGAGCCTGGCGAACTCGGGCATGAAAGAGAATCCTTCATTGGCTGCGCTGCTGGTTCCGGACCGAATTCATCCATCCGAGGCGGCTCAGTGGGCAATGGCCGCCGCGCTGGCGCGAGACTGGGGAATGTCGCCGGTGGTGTGCAGCGTGCATCTGGATGCTGAGAAGGACGCGCCGGTAGCAACGGAGAATGCCCAGGTTACCGGCTTGACGGCGAGCGACGGAAAGCTGCAGTGGACAGAACTGGACGGCTCCCTGCCGCTTCCACTCGATCTTGAGAACGGGATGGTCCGTTTTGTTGTGAACAACTCCGAGGTCGGAGCAATGGACCGAGAGATGCTGCGAGTGGATCGCCTGGCCAAGCCGCAGTATGCCTTGAAGATCGATGGGCATTCAATCGCGACTTTCGATCGGGAGCAACTGGCGGCCGGAGTGAACCTGGCGCTCTACCCGACTCCGATGCAAGGACAGGCACGGGACGTGGACGGGGATGAAGCGAAACGCACCCGGCTCGATGAGGCGCACTTCATCCTGGCTGTTGAGCCGCCGCAGAGCGGCGATGAATCGGCCGCTACAGCGGCCATTGAGGCGAGGGACCAGGTGCTGGCAACGGAAGAGAGAAAGACCGCACAGCCGGTGCCGCATGCATTCGAACTGGATCCGGAGTAGGGCATCCCCACGCGTTTAGGCTTTGAATCGCGAAGTTCGGGGGCGCACCCATGAGCCCTTTGTCGATCGGCGCTGAGAAGTTCGTCATCCAGACTGCGAATGGGCTGAGCGCCAATCCAGTCACGCCCCAGAGCAATGGCGTCGCCAGGGTAAACATCAACCAGCGCAGTCATTTCTGGCGGCCTGCCTCCGGGGAGGCAGAGGGGCGCTGCTTTTGTACTTCGGCGATCAATTGCTGAACTTTGTCTTTTTGCGAATAGGAGGGGTCGCTTGTCAGCAATTGCTGCCAGTCGGCCAAGGCGCCGGCAGCATCCTTTTTGCCTTGCCACTTGACGATCCCGCGATTGAACAGTGCGTTGGGATTCCCGGGTGAGTAGTTGAGGGCCTTGGTGAATTCAGAGATGGCAAGGTCCGCTTGTCCCATATACCAGTCGGCGGTCGCCATGTCAGTGCGAACCGCGGCGTCGGCGGGCTTGGCATCGAGTGCGCGGTGATAGTAGTCGACTGCCACGGGATACTGCTGCGCGTCGTAATAGATGTTGCCGAGCTCCGTGAGGACAGCGGGATCCCGGGGACTCGACTTCAGGCGATTGAGAAGCGGCGCGGCTTGCGAATCGGCGGCGGCCCTTAGTTGGCCGGGAGCGGTTTGGGGCGCAGGAGAGGCTGGAGGAGCCGGGACGATGGAGGATTTTGCAGAGGTGAAAGAAGTGGCGCCGCGGAACCCGCCGATCAACCAGCCGCCGGAAACTCCCACCAGCAGGCAGAAGGTGGCAAGAATTGCGGCGTGAGCTCTCGTCCATGGCCTCGCGGAGACTGGGTCAGGGATGGTCATTGTTCCTCGCTCCTTGGTCCCGATTTGGTTTTGCCAGTTGCCGGTTGCACGCCGGCTATGAGTTGTTCCACCTCGGCTTTGCGATCGTCGCTCAATTGCGGATTCAATTTCAGTAAGCGCTGCCAGGCTGCGAGAGCGCCCGCCGCATCCCGTTTTCCCTGCCAGCGGATCATGCCCAGGTTGAAGAGGGCATTGGCGTCACCCGGATTGTCTCTGAGCACGAGATTGAGCTGGGTGACCGCACCGTCGGCGTCGCCTGCGCGAAACAGACTAATCGCAAGCTTGGTACGGGCTGTGGGATTGCTGGGGTCGGCTTGCACTGCGCGGCCGTAGAAGTCCGCTGCCTCCTTGAACCGGTGCGAAGCATGGTAAATCGAGCCGATCTGCATGAGGAGGGCGGGATTCCTGGGGTCGCTTTTCACTTTCTCGAGCAAAGGAGCGAGATGCTGATCTGCGATCTGCTTCATCTGATCAAGGGTTTGGGGATTTGCGGTTTGGGGATTTGCGCTGTGGGGGGAGCCCTGCACCGGCCGAGATGAGGCCGCAGCGGATCGGAGTACGGCCGGAGCCGGAGGGGTTCGCGAGGCGCGCAGCACATATCCGATTACCAGACCGATGGCCAGGTAGATAGCGGCCATCGAATAGACCTGCCACGCCTGCAATGTAGAGCCTCGAGCGGGAGGCGTAGTTTCTGCGACCGCCATGCGCGTGTCCCTCCTGCCGCAGCAGCCGGGGTCTTGCGATTCTGCGCGACCCGGCAATTTCCCGTCCGTGCCTAATCTTCGCTTTCGTTCGCTGGGATGGGAAGCTCGGCAAAGTCAGTGAAACATGCAGTGGGCGGCGAAATTGTGACAACAGTCACACGAATAAAGGCCAAATAGACCGAATCCCGATGATGAGTGACGGATGTCACATCGTGAGAAACCGATGAGATGGTGACATATGAGCGTTGCTGTGGGGTATGTCACCAGAGGGGCCCACAGAACAGCGTGAATCGTGCAAAGGTTTCGTGATGCAAAACGCTGTAAGCAACGCTGTGAGGCCGAGGTCACGGTTCAGAAGAACAATCGGAATGCGCGCTAGGAGGAGTTACCAGATGAAACGGACTTTTTCAATCATTATCGTTCTGTTGGCGGCCGCTGGATTTGCAGCGGCGCAGACCTACACGCCCACGACTGACGTCCTGGGTGCCCACCTCAACTATGGCCGTGGCTGCGCGGCCTGTCACGCACCGCACAGCGGCGCCTACGGGAACGGCGTTGCCAAGACCGCCGACGCCACATCGGGCGACGTCGCTCTCTGGGGTGAGGATGTCGGCAGCCTGTACGGAAAAACGATCACGACCGGTCAAAGCGAGCACAGCAACTACACAGAAGTACTGCCGACTTCTTTTGGCACCGCCAGCAATCCGGAGGTTACCGGCCTGCTGACCTGCCTGAGCTGCCACGACGGTGTCTATGCCGAGGGCGCCATGATGAAGAACAAGGTCTATGAGACGCTGCCCTCAACCTACGGCACGCTGCCCATTCCGACCTTGCTCGGGAACGATGGAACCTCGTCAGAGAACTACCTGAACGACCACCCTGTCGGCATCAACGCTGTCTTTGGATGCAACACAGTCCCGACCGGCCAGACCTACGGCGAGAGCGGCTACAACTGGGATTGCACACTGAGCGGCACGACGATTACCGCTGGTCCCAACATGGCGAATTTCATTAACAACTACGGCTTCTTTGTCTCGCTGGGCAAGAGTACCGCCAACACCCCTATTGTTGTGTGCACCACCTGCCACAATCAGCACCTGATGAATGTGGTGAAGATCAATGCACTCGCCAGCAACGCGGCAGCAGGGCAAGGAGTCACATCCGGAGTTTCGGGTCAAGCGACCGGAACCTACCAAACGATGTTCTTCCTGCGCGGGCCGTACGATCCGATGAACACCGCCAACAACTCGAACTCGGCAGCGCAGTTCTGCCGGCAGTGCCATGGCGGCGAGTCGAACGAAATGAACGGCGCAGAGTCGATCGCGACCGTCTGGTAGTTCACTCTTCCCATCGATGGGGAGGGATCTGATCTTCCCTCCCCGTCATGTTCCAACAGGGGGTCAACATGAAGTTGAAATTCAAAACAAGCGGCCTCATTCTCCTGGCCGCAGCGACAGCGGCTGCCCAGGTTGCCTCGCACGCACCGACTGTCTTCACGCAAAAGCCGGCTTCAGCCGATTCAAGGCTGGCGCCCATGACGCCAACGGCTAAGCCGATTGCAAACATCAACGGCACGGTTCTGACCGAGGCCGACCTGGTGCGCGAAGAATACGCGATCTTTCCTTATGCCCGCCAGCACAACGGCATCCCTAAGGAGATGGAGCCGGACATTCGCCAGGGCGCTATGAGGATGCTGGTCTTCGAAGAGCTGGTCTATCAGGAGGCGCTGCGCCGCAAAATGACGGTGACGCCGGCAAGACTTCAGCAGGCCGAGGCCGAGTTCAGGAAGACTTTTGCGAATCCCGAAGACTTCAACGCCTTCATGCAGAGCGAGTTTCACGGATCGCAGCAGCTACTCGACGAGAAGATCCGGCGATCGCTGTTGATCGACACGCTGTTAAAGACCGAGATTCAGAGCAAGAGTACGGTTTCTCCGGCAGAGGCCAGGGCATTCTACGACCAGAATCCCGATCGCTTCCGGATTCCGGAGGCCTATATCTTCCAGACGATCACCGTGCTGGTTCCCGACAAAGCCACTGCGGGGCAGGTGGCGGAAGCGCGCCAGCGCGCTGCGAAGGAATTGCCGGAGGCCCGGGCCGCAAAAACGAATGACGAATTCGGCCTGCTGGCGGAGAAGATTTCGGACGACGATTACCGCGTGATGGAAGGCCAGCACAAGTCGACTCCGGTCGATCAGCTGCCGCCACAGGTTGTCAGCGTCTTCAAAAAGATGAAGGTCGGTGACGTGAGCGATGTGGTTCAGATCGGCCAGGCCTTCACGATTCTGAGGTTGAACGCGCACTCACCGGCAGGGAAGCAAAGGTATGACGAGGTGAAGGCGCAGGTTTTGAAGCAACTGGAACAGAGGAAGACCAACCAGCTTCGCGCCGCTCTCGATCAGAGGTTACGACAGGGCGCAAAGATTGAAGAGCCGTAGGAGGCAGGCAAAGAGCCGTGACCCTGCGACGCTTTGCCGGCAGCAAGACCGAAGAGATTCTTGACCGCAAGATCTAGCCAAGAGAAGCAATGGATCAGAGACAGTGCCCGGTATCTTTCGAGTTTCGATGGTTGTTCAGGCAGGGTTCCTGCTGCTGGCCGCGCAGGCCGGCGCGCAGGTAAAGTTCGGTCTGACCAGCTCAAATCTCTCAGGCATGTTGTCCTCGGGTTACACGGCCGAATTTGGAAACGAGATTACTTCCCAGCACAACTGGACAGTGGGCGGCACGGCTAATCTGTCAGGCAATTATTACAAGCCGTCTTTTCTCTCCTACGCCGGGATGTTTTATCTGGATCAATCGCGAGCCAACTCCGATTTCCAATCCATATCCGATGCCAGCGGATTTTCTGTTTCCACAAACATCTTCGGTGGCAGCCGCTTCCCTGGGTCGATCACCTACTCACGGAGCTACAACAGTGACGGGAATTACGGGATCCCGGGCCTTACCAATTATGTGACCCATGGCAACAACGATGATTTCGCTGTCACCTGGAGCGCCAATTTACCCAAGGTGCCAAGTCTTATGGCCACTTTCCAGACGGGCCATAACAATTACTCGGTTTACGGAACGAATGACGAAGGCAATAGCGCATTTCACTCGTTGAATCTCCGCTCTCTTTACCGGCTGGACGGGTTTAATATGAATGGCTACTACAGCCAGGGCGGGAATCGCTCCCTGATTCCGGAATTGGTGAGCGACGAGACGGCTGGGCAAATTCATTCCAACTCCGATGGATTCGGTTTCGGCGTTTCACACAAGCTTCCCCTTCAGGGCTCGGTGTCGGGCACGGTAAACCGCACAAGTTGGAAGACGGATTATGAGGACACCGCGAACAATGGCACTGTGGACACGGCAAATGTGTTTGCCTCAATACGCCCCAAAAGCACGTGGATGATTTCGGGAAGCCTTCAATATTCAGACAATCTCTTCGGGCAACTTCTCCAGGCGGTTTCCGGAGCCGGCGGCGTGGTCCCAGGGCTGGAAGGCAGTCAGGCGTCCGATTCAATCGATATGCAAGCCGTTTCCACATTCGACCCCTCGCCTCATATGGAAGCCAATGTATTTGCCGAGCGGCGATCCCAGCTCTTTGAAGGCGAGGATTACATAGTGGATTCCTACGGCGGAGGCGGCACCTACACTCGCCGGATGCAGGAGGGGACACTGAACGCCACGCTGACATTTGTCGGCAATCATTCCGACGAGAACGGCGCGGACACGCTGGGCTTTTCTTCGTCGGCGAGCTATGCCAACGTGATCGCCGGGTGGCACGTAAACGGATCGTTCGGTTATGAGCAGAACATGCAGACCCTGCTGGTGACCTATTTGAACTCGGCGTATCACTTTTCAGGAAACGCGAGGCGCAGGTGGGGCAAGTTCAGCTTCTCTGCCGGAGGCGGCGGCTCCAGAACCGCTCTCACAGACCAACCCGGCACGTCGAGCAGCGGCGAGAGCTACGACGCCGCCCTGGGATATGGCAACTGGGCCAATGTCAACGGAAGCTATTCGAAATCCAGCGGACTGGCGATTGCAACGGGCGCCGGGCTGGTTCCCGTTCCCGTGCCCGTGCCGGTGCTGCCTTCCAGTCTCATCACCCTCTACGGCGGCGATAGTTATTCCTTTGGACTGGCTAGCGCGCCAACGAGACACCTGACGCTTTCCGCCAGTTTCGCCAGATCAAACACTTCGACTACGATGGCTAGTCTTTTGTCGAGCAACGAAAACGAGCAGTACAATTCTCTAGTCCAATACCGTGTTCGTAAGATAGGTTTTGTCAGTGGCTATGCCCGCTTACAGCAAGGCTTTAGCCAGTCGGCGAAAGCCCCAGCGGTTGTAACTTCGTATTATTTTGGAGTGACGCGTTGGTTCAATTTCTTCTAAAGCGCCGCGGAGGCCTTGGTGCGATCCTGATCGTGCTGAGCGTGGCGCTCCCCGCAACGTCCTGGGCCACGAAGAAGTCGAAGCCCTCAGCCCCGCCTGAGCTCTGGGTGATGTCGCTTGACGGCGGCCGCGCACTCACGTGGGAACGCGCCTTCAAATCGGAGTCGGAAGTCAAGCCGAATCGCGGATTCTGGGACAAGGTGGTTGATGTCATCGCAGGCGCTCCCGACTACCGTTCGCTGGTGCATCCTTACAGCGTTGCCGTTGATTCGAAAGGCAGGATTCTGGTTACCGATCCGGGTGCGCATGGGGTGCACGTTTTCGATTTTGAGCAGCGCAAGTACAAGTTCATCCAGCGTACCGACAAGACCAACGATTCGATGCTGACCCCGCAATGCATCGCTGTCGACGGTCAAGACAACATCTACGTGACCGATTCGGATGCCGGCCTGATCTTCGTCTTCGAGCCGAGCGGGAAGCACCTGCGTACCATCGGCAAGATCAAGGGCGGCGAAGGCTATTTCAAGCGGCCTACGGGAATTGCGGTGGACTCGGCAGCGCAGCGCATCTATGTCTCCGATACCTTGCGGGACCAGGTATTTGTACTTGATCTGGAAGGCAAGGTACTCAGTACCATCGGCAAGTCGGGCGGCGGCGATGGCGAATTCTATTACCCCACGGAGGTACGACTTGATGGGCCGGACCTGATCGTGGTGGATGCCTTGAATTTCCGTGTGCAGGTGCTCGACCGCGCCGGCAAGTTCCTATACGCCATCGGGAAAATCGGCGACAGCGCCGGCGCCATGTTCCGGCCCAAGGCAGTGAGCATCGATTCGGAGGGCGACCTTTACGTCGTGGACGCCCAATGGGGCGTTGTGCAGGTATTTAACCGCGAGGGACAGTTGTTGTATTACTTCGGCGCCAAGGGCACGCACGCGGGACAGTTCCAGCTTCCGTCAGGACTGTTTATCGATCACCAAGACCGGGTTTATGTGGTGGATTCGTTTAATCGCCGGGTTCAGGAGTTTCAGTACTCGGCCTTGAAGAAACCGGCCGCGGGAGGAATGTAGTGGGTCGCGGGCTCATGCTGGCTGGATGCGCGGTTCTGCTTCTAGGAAGCCTGCTGCGCGCGCAGGTGCTGGGCGGCGATGTGATGGGCATGCATAACCTCGGACCGGCCAGCCCGTCGCCGATTGTCGGCTCGCGCCCTGATGCTTGCGCGTACTGCCATGCGCCGCATTCCGGGCTCAACACCGGCCTGTGGAACCAGAAGCTGACCACACAGACCTACTCGACCTACAACAGCAACACCGAAACCAACCCTACAACGCAGCCCATTCTCGGCAGCGACAGCAACCAGTGCCTCAGTTGCCACGAC